>Ga0209471_1001897_pt1 | contig 12227 bp, 9 predicted proteins | sample GraSoiAngelo_128_FD_185885 | JGI IMG/M metagenome (GOLD analysis project Ga0209471, IMG submission 185885) | Grasslands soil microbial communities from the Angelo Coastal Reserve, California, USA - 14_0927_12_20cm (SPAdes) (version 2) | ecosystem: Environmental > Terrestrial > Soil > Grasslands ...
AAATGATGCTTGGCGCTGCTGACGACCCACCAGAGCCTGGCGCTGGTGTTGGCGGCGGTCGTGACCCTGCACGCGGCCGCGGCGCTCAAGCATCATTTCATGATGAAGGACGACGTCCTGCGACGGATGCTGCCCTTCACTCGCACGCGCTGAAGTCATAAGGAACACCGATGAGCGAACGTTCCGGCGGCTTAATCGGCGCCGCGCTGCTGGCGGCCCTGGCATCCGCGGCGACGTGGGCGGCGGCGCCCGCCGCGCTCACCCGCTACGTACTCGATCCGGCCAAAAGCTCGCTCGAGTTCACCTTCGTGCAGGCGGGCGCGCAGAACAAGGGCAAGTTCACCAAGTTCGCAGTGACCCTGGACTTCGCCCCGGACAATCTCGAGGCCAGCCGCCTCGAGGTCACCGTAGAGGTGAGCTCACTGGACACCGGGGACAAGGAGCGTGACGACACGCTGCGCGGGCCGGATCTGTTCGATCTCGCAAAATTCCCCCAGGCGCGCTTCAGCGCCACTCGCATCAACAAGACCGCGAGCGGATATGAAGCGGTCGGCAAGCTCACGATTCGCGGCGTCGCGCGTGAGACGCGCGTGCCGTTCACGTTCCGCAGCGCCGACGAGCAGGGACATCCCGCCGGCTACCTGACGGGCAAGACGACGCTGAAGCGGCTCGACTTCGGCGTGGGCCAGGGGGACTGGCAATCCACCGAGTGGGTGGGAAACGACGTGACGGTTGCCTACAGCTTGCGGCTGACGCCGGCGGTGCATTGAGCACGGCGCAATCAACACGGATTTGCGTGCAGCTTCGACGTGCACAGATCGTAGATCGACCCCATCAGCACCTGCACCGAGTGCGTCATCGCTATCTCGATGCCCTTCAGCGCCGCTTCCTTGATCGCGCTCGTCAGCAGATCGAGCTGCTCGGCCGAGAGGTTCTCGGGCATTTTGGTGGTGATCTGCACCGCCGGGACGTCCTCCACGATCTGTCGGAGGATCTGATAGACGCAATCCGCCTTGGCACGCATCAGCTCCTCGTCGTCGCCGAACAGGTGCCCGATGGCCACCAGTCCGTCGACCGTCTTCGCGTGGGTCTGCTCCCATTCGCGCTCCATGCCGAAGGCAACATGTATGACCTGGCCCATGGCAGCCTCTTTCGCGTCGCTTCTGGAAGGCTCCGCCGCAAGTTCCGTGCCTTGCGAGGCCCAGGGCCTGCCCGACCGGCCTGCTAGCAGCATGTCGGACTTACGACGGAGCAGGCGGCACGAAGCAGCCGGCAAAAGTCACGCCTTATGGGCACCCCAGGAAATCGCAGACGATTTCCTGGGACCCCGCCGCGGGCGGCAGCGGAGCTACTGTCCGAAAAAGGGCCGCAGGCCGCCGCAGGCCACTTTTTCCAATTGATGTCTAGCGCTTTGCGGCCGAGGAACGGCGCGTCGGGCGCCGCTTCGTTCGCGATGTGGCCGCGGTCCGCGCCTTGCGCCTGACGGCTTTGCTGCGGGGCGAGCTTGTCTTGCGGGCGGACTTGCGGGCCGCTGCCTTGGGCGCCACGCGCCGCCTGGCGACGGTCTTTTTCGCGCCGGCGGCCTTCTTCGGCACGGCGCGTCTCTTCGCCGGGGCAGGCTTGGCCGCGGCAGGCCTGCGCGCCGGGACGGGCTTCCCGGCCGTCGTCGGCGCCGTCCCGATGCCGCGCAGCTGATCGAGAATTGCGGGGTTCTCGAGCGTGGACACATCCTGCGTGATCGGCTCGCCACCGGCGATCGACTTCAGCAGCCGCCGCATGATCTTGCCCGAGCGCGTCTTCGGCAGATTGTCCGCGAAACGGATGTCGTCCGGCTTGGCAATCGCCCCGAGCTGCTCGCCGACCCAGTTGCGCAGCTCCTGAACGAGCGCGCTCACATCGCCGGCGGGCCGCTCACCGCGGCACACCACATAGGCGAACACCGCCTCGCCCTTGATCTCGTGCGGCTTGCCGACGACCGCTGCTTCCGCGACGCGCGGATGCGCGACGAGCACGGACTCGATCTCCATCGTTCCCAGGCGGTGCCCGGCGACGTTCAGCACATCGTCGATGCGCCCCATGATCCAGAAATAGCCGTCGTTGTCGCGATGCGCGCTGTCGCCCGCGACATAATAGCGGTTGTTGAATTTCTCCCAGTACCCCGTGAGGTAGCGGTCGTTGTTGCGCCAGATGGTGCGCAGCATCGAGGGCCACGGCCTCTTGATCACGAGATAGCCGCCGGCATCCGCGCGTGTCACCGGAGCGCCCTGGTCATCAACGACGTCGGCATCGATGCCCGGAAGCGGCTGGGTGCAGGAGCCCGGCTTGGTCGGCGTGACCCCGGGAAGCGGTGAGATGAGGATGGCGCCGGTCTCGGTCTGCCACCATGTGTCGACGATCGGGCAGCGCCCGCCGCCGATCACGCGTTGATACCACATCCACGCCTCGGGGTTGATCGGTTCGCCAACCGTGCCGAGCAGACGCAGACGCGCCAGATCGTACTTCGCCGGCAGCTGATCGCCGAGCTTCATCAGCGCTCGGATCGCCGTCGGCGCGGTATAGAAGATCGTGACTGCGTGTGTCTGGCAGATCTTCCAGAGGCGCCCGCCGTCGGGTGTTGTAGGCGCGCCTTCGTACAACACGACCGTGGCGCCCGCTGCGAGCGGCCCGTAAGCAACGTAGCTGTGCCCCGTCACCCAGCCGACGTCCGCGGTACACCAGAACACGTCCTCATCCCGCAGGTCGAAAACCCACTTGGTCGTGACTTTCACCTGCAGGAGGTATCCGCCGCTGGCGTGCTGAACGCCTTTCGGCTTGCCGGTGGACCCCGATGTGTACAGCAGGAACAGCGGGTGCTCCGCCTCGACCCACACCGGATCGCACACCGGCGGCTGCCCCTCGATGACGTGGTGCCACCACACATCGCGCGGGGAGTCCATTGCGACGGGCTTGCCGGTGCGCTGATAGACGATGACCCGCTTCACGCTCGCACAGCCGGACGCCAGCGCCTTGTCGGCGGCCGCTTTCAGCTCGATCACATTGCCGCCGCGCCAGCCGCCATCCGCGGTGATGACCACCTTGGCGCCCGTGTCCTCGATCCGATCCTTGAGCGCGGGCGCCGAGAAACCGCCGAACACCACCGAGTGAACCGCTCCGATACGATTGCAGGCGTGCATCGCAATCACGGCCTCGGGCACGAGCGGCATGTAGATCACCACGCGGTCACCGTGGTGTACGCCTTGCGCCTTGAGTGCGTTTGCGAACCGGCAGACCTCCGCGTGCAGCTCGCGGTAGCTCAGGCGGCGCACATCGCCGCGCTCGCCCTCGAAGATGATGGCGGTCTTATGGCCGCGCTCGGCCAGATGGATATCGAGGCAGTTGTACGAAACGTTCAGGCGGCCATCCGTGAACCACCGGTAGTTTGGCGCCTTCGACTCATCGAGGGTCGCCGTGAAGGGCGTGTGCCATTTGAGCTCCTGCCGGGCAAGCTCCGCCCAGAAACCCACATGATCTTCGGCCGCATGCTTCCTGAGCCGCTCCAGATCGGCCGCCTTGATGCGAGCCCGCGCGGCGAACTCGGGCGGCGGCGCAAATGTGCGCTCCTCCTGCAGGACCGACACGATATTCTTGTTAGCCATGATGTATCCCTCGAGGCGAGCGCTGGGCACCGGAATATACCGTAGCTGGAAATGGCTCGGGATCGCCGTCGCAAGTGGCGTGCTCGCCGCCTGCAGCCAGAGCGTCGCGCCTCAGCAAGTGCTCGCCCGGCAGTGCTCGCCGATCGGGGGCCCCCGGGAGGCGGTGCTGAGCCTGGCCGCGCCGGCTGCCGGAACGCTGCGCATTGCTGTCGAAGAGCGCGGCGTTTCCACCGTTGCCACGCTCGATGACAAGGTGGGGACGGCTGCGGCCTCACCGGTCGAGCGGTTCGGCACGATCGTGCTGACGACCGCAGCGAGGCCCGCTGAGCCCCACACTGTCCGCATCCGTGCAGAAGATTCGCCGGCCATCACAGGTGAGGTCTGCACGTCGGCCGAGCTGGTTCCATCTTCCAACCCCGTGCGAGCGCAGGCCGAGCGTGACCTCTTCGCCGCGGCCCGTGCGGTCCACTCACAGCAGTGGGACGCTGCTTTCCGCCACTACCTCAACGCCGCTCGCGGCTTCGATCACCTGCATCTGCACCGGTCCGCCGCCATGGCGCGCCACGCGATGGCCGAGCTTGCCTACAGGAGGTTTGACCGCAAGCGGGACAGTTACGCGCTGGCGGCTGAAGCGAGCGCGGGTTACGGCGGCGCAGGAGATCCGATCCTGGTCGGCCTGCTGGCGGTCCTGGAAGCAAAGGCGCTGCTCGACATGCCTGGCAGTGATCCGCGCGTCGTGGCGCCCCAGGTGCGCAACTGGTTGTCGGTGGCCCGCAAGGAGGAGGGCGCGAGCCACTTCGGCGAGCGCGAGCTGCCACGAGTGGACATCATCGCGGGCTATCTCGAATTCCTGCTCGATGAGCCCGATCTGGCGCTCAGTGCATTCGCCCAGGCGGCCGACCGCTGCCGCGAGCTGCAGGACTGGGACTGCTACGCGCTTGCGAGTCAGAACCTCGCGCAACTCGCGGAAGAGAGCAAGAACTACGCGGCTGCCTTGAGCGCCTATTCAGATGCGCTGCGGCGGCTGCCGCCAGGGCTCGACCCCAAGCTGACAGCCGGTATCTGGAATAACCTTGGGAGGCTGCAGGGAGTGGTTGGACTCATCAGCAGCAGCGAGCATTCGAATGCGGCTGCGATGCAGGCGTACGCGACCCTCGGAGACTGCCCCGGAGTGCGTCTGAGTCTCGCGCGCACCGGCCGGTTGCTGGTGCAGGTCGGCACACTGGCAGACGCCGAGAGCTATCTCGAGCAGGCGGCGTCCCTGGATTGTCCCAGCCTCCTCGCGGCGGTGGCCGCGCGCTCGACTGCGGGCACGAGCGCGGCCGCGAGAGACCCGTGCACACGACCGCTCGATCCGGGTCCTCTGGCGACGCAAAACAAGATCATCGTGTTCAACTCGCTCCTGTCGCTCGCAGACGCTGCAATGCTGCAGGGCGGATCCGCGCAGGCACAGCACTGCCTTGAGGCCGCCCAGTCGTACGCGGCCGACTCGCGCGCCCAAGTCCGTCTGGCGAACGCGCGTGGTGCGGTGCTCCTCGAGCGCAACGATCCCGCAGGCGCACGAGCCGCCTTCGAACATGCCGTGCGCATCGCGGATGAAGCGAGATTTCCACCAACGTACGAGCACCGCGGAACGGCGCAACTGGGGCTGGTGAAGGCGAAGCTGCTCGCGGGGTACGCCGCCGACAGTGTCCCGAGCGCCCATGAAGCGTTGCAATCCAGCGTCGCGCGCGGCGACATCGACCGAACCATCACTTCGCTGCGGCTCGTCGCGGCCGGCTATCGCGGATCCGGACAGCCTGCGGCCGCGGTGCGCACTCTGCAGGTCGCCGCCGATCTCATCGAAGCGGTTCCGATCGACGAGCTCGACGGGGAGCAACGGGCGACTTTCCTAGCAACTCAACACACGGTGTTCGCGGAGCTGACGGACCTGTTCGCGTCGCAAACGCAGCAGAGTGATGCTACGTCCTGGCTGGCATTCACGACGTCCGAGCGCGGCCGCGCCCGCAGCCTGCGTTATGCCCTCAATCAAGCGGCACGCGCCGCCGCTCTCGAAGCCCCGGCGGCAACCCGATACCAACAACTCCTGCAGGAGGTCGTGCAGCTTGCGGCACAAGCGGATGCGAGCCGGGGGCGCGGTGCTCTGATCGACGCAATCGACCAGGCGGCGGTGCGTGAGCGCAGTGTAGAAGCACCGCTCGACCGTAAGCGGCTGACGCAAACTCTCGAACAAGTCCAAGCGACGTTGGTCGAGTACGCGGCGGGCTCTCGCGACATGTTTGCTTTCGTCGTCACTGGAGGCGCGCTGCACGTCGTGCACCTCGGCGATCGCCGCGAGATCGCCAGCGCGGCTGAACAATTACGCGACCTCCTGCGCGACACGGAGGCGCCGGCGGGCGATGTGCGCGCCGCCGCCGCACGCCTCGCCCGGCTGGTGCTGTGGCCACTGGGCCGCAACCTGGCCGCAAAGCGGATCATCTTTGTTCCGGATGACGCGCTGCATACCGTCCCATTCACGGTGTTGCCATGGTCGGCCAACGCCGGCGACCAACTCGTCGTGCAGCATGCCGAGACATCCGTCATTCCCTCGGCGTTGTTTCTCACGAACGTGCACATCGCGGCCGTTGCGCACTCTGAGACGCCACGCATCGAGCTCATCGGCGATCCAGTCTTCAGAGTCTCGGACTGGCGCCGTAAATGCCTCGCCAACGCTGCAAGCGAATCGAGCTCGACGGGCCGGGCCGCACGCACGCTGTCTGACTGGACCGAGTCGCTGCCGCCTCTACCCGGCGCCCGCGCCGAGGTTGCGATGGTTGCGAAACTGGCGCACGAATCACGCTCCGCGAGTCGCGTCGAGTCCCTGGTTGGATGCGCGGCCGTGCCGCGGGCGCTGCGCAGGGCGGCCAACCAGGGTGCCGAGCTGCTGCACATTGCCACTCATGCGCGCATCGATGCCCAACGACCTCGGCTGTCGGCCCTTGCGCTCACCCCTCAGGCCGGCAAGGACGCGGCGCCTTCCGCGTTCGGCCTGCTGGACATCCTCGGCCTGAAACTGAGTTCGAGGCTGGTTGTGCTGAGCGCGTGCGATACCTCGCGCGGCCGCCTGCTACCTGGGGAGGGGGTGCTGGGGCCCGCGCAGGCGTTTCTGCAAGCCGGCGCTGCATCCGTGCTGGCGAGCTACTGGCGTGTCGACGACCAGGCCACCTCGAGCTTCATGCAGCAGTTCTACCGACACCTCCTGGTCGACCGCCTCAGCGCCTCGGCAGCGTTGCGGAAGGCGCAGCTCGAACGGGCCAGGGCCGGCCCGAGCTACGAATGGGCGGCCTTTGCCCTATACGGCTGGCCCGATAGCTCTCTTTAGCCTGGCTGACGCCGGCCGCACGGCTAGTTTCAGCAGCCACCTGAGCAGCTGTTTCGGCCACGCGGGCAAAAGCTGCGACCTTTGCCCGCTTACTGGCGCGCCAGTTTGCCAGCCTCTCGCGCGGCGCTGAGATAAGCGGGCTCTTCGGAGCAGTGGAAAGGTGCGGACTCGCTTCCGCCCACTCCCGAGGAGATTCTCCATGCCCCGCAAGCTATTCCTGTCCACCTGCGCCGCAGCGCAATGCCTGATCGTCAGCCTGGCGACGAGCGCCCCGGCGCACGCGGCAGCGAGCATCCCCGCTTACTTCTTCAGCGAATGGACTGTCACCGCGAACTGCGCGGAGCCCCACGCCGGGCTTGCAGCCCGCGTCGCCGCCGGCCTCAAGTACAGGATCTCGCAGGCTCCGCTTGCGACCGACGGCAGCTACGTTTTGGAGGCCCAGAATACGGCTCAAGCGCAGTGGGCCGCGAATTGGAACGGGGTCAAGCTCCAGTACCGGCCAGGGACCCGGATGACCACGCTCCCGGCGGATTTCGAGTGCCTTCCGAGCGGGCAGTCGACCTCGCCGTTTCTGGCCATGTCCGGGTTTGCCGTGGCAGCGGAGCCGTACTACGACCAAGAGCACTGGTACGGCTTGGCAAAGATTCAGGGCCAGTGGGAGCACATCTTGATCTTTCCGCGGCCGACCACCGGTACGGCCGCCGCCATCATCATGCTGGTGTCGGTCAATGCACCAGGCACCATCACGCTTGATGACGACGGGTTGATCATCAGCCACAACTAAAAGTCCTTAGGCGCTGTCCTTAGGCGCTGCAGCGCGCGCGTTTACGGGGTTCGCGGTACGCAGCGCGCCGATGGAGGCACAGTATCGGGCACCTGCGCCGCCTAGAATGGGCGCATGGTGCCCTATTGCTATGCAGCAGGACTGTGCCTGGGTGTGCTCGGCGCTTCCGGCTCGGCGCACGCGCAGCTGCCCGCCGGATTTCCGTGCGAGCCGCTTACTTGCTCGAACCTGCTGCCGGCGACTCCCGTCGATGATCCTGCGACCAACGACTGCGCGTACCGGGCGGGCAATCTGTGGTGGGTGGATTATGTCGCAGGCAGTCTCGCCTGGAGCGAGAGTGCGCGCACCAAGCCCCTCACCGTTGCAGTGTTCGACGACGGCGCCTGGATCGATCACGAGGACCTGCGCAATCAGCTCTGGACGAACGAAGCGGAGGCGCACGGCAGGACTGGCGTAGACGACGATGGCAACGGCTACGTCGACGATCTCCACGGCTGGGACTTCGTCGACAACAGCCCCGATGTCTCCCCCAAAGGCGAGTGTCGCGACCGGATCAGCCACGGCACGCTGATGGCGAGCCTCATCGCGGCCGAGCGCAACAACCGGGTGGGAATCGCCGCTCCCGGCTCGGACGGCGCCCGGCTGATGATCCTGCGGGTCGTTGGCTGCAGTGGTGCCGGCACCCAGGCCGACCCGGCGCGTCTCGTGCGGGCGTTGGACTATGCAACCCGGATGGGCGCGCGGATCCTGAGCTTCAGCGCGCACTGGAACGCCACCACCCCGGAGCTGGACGCCGCCTTCCGGGAGATCGCCGACCGCCCCGGCTCGGCGGTTGCCGCTATCGTCGTCGCCAGCGTCCCGAACAAGGGCGAGCCGGCAGCGGGCTATCCTGCCGCCTACGACTTTCGGCGCATCGTGCGGGCCATTCCGATTGGCAACGACGACATGATCTCCCCCGGGACCAGCCCGGCGCCCGCCGGACTGAATCTGGGAGCGCCCAGCGCCTGCGTGATCGGCGCGAGCGCACCCCCGTCCGGCTACCGGGTCGAGCAGGGCAGCTCGAATTCCACCGCGATCCTGGCCGGCCTGCTCGCCGGCATCTGGTCGAGCCCGCGCTATGCTAAATTGACCGCCGACGAGTTTCTGGCCACGGTCGTGAGAGGGCGGATGTCTGCGACGGCCCGCCGCTCCAAGCCCGGGTCACGGCCGCCTTATCTGCAGGGCGTGCCGCTGGCCGATGCCTGTCTTCTTGCGACCGAGCACCGCCTCGCACGCGTGTGCCGACAGCCGGAAACGCACTGAGAACAGCGCTCATGACCTATACAGAAACAACCGCTGCGGACGCCACGCAGCGCGCCGAAAAGACCCTCGACGGGGGCGCGCCGGGCGATTTCTCACTCGTGGCGGCCATTGCCGAGCGCAGCGAGCTGCAAAATCAACTTTTCGTGAGATATCGGCGGCCCTTGCTGCAGGTATTCCTGCAAAGGCGCATCGCTTCTCATGCGGCCGATGATCTGTTGCAGCGCACCTTCCTGCAGGCGATCAAGAAGATCCGTGCGGAGGGGCTCGACGACCCGGGCAATCTCGGAGGCTATCTGTACCGCACGGCATGCAAGCTCGCAGCGGCCTACTGGCGTGGAGAGCTCTCCCGCCACCATGACAGCGACGGCGAGGCGCTGAGCGAGCTCTCGGATGAGGCCCTGACGCTGGAGGAGCGCCTCGATCATGAGCAGCTCGCAAAGCACGTGCGTGATCTCATGGACCATCTGCCAGTGAAGCGTGACCGCGAAGTGCTCGAGCGTTTCTATCTGCATGAGGAGCCCCGCACATCGATCCGCGAATCGCTGCAATTGACCGACCTGCAGTTCAACCACGTTCTGTGGCGCGCACGGCAGCGTTTCGGTGACATCCTTCGCAGGCACGGGTTCGCGAGCCGCGAGTCTGGCGCTGCGCCATCGATACAGGGGTAGTGGGTAGGGAGAACCGTGATGGACCATACGCAGTTCAAGGCAAATCAGACGGCCGCGACGTACGTCGCCGACGGGCTCGACGAGGGCACGCTCGAAGCTTTCGAGATGCACATGATGGGGTGCACTGAGTGCATCGAGGACGTCGAGGCGTGGCGCGCCATCAAACTCAACATGCCGCGCACGGCGCGGCCGGCGCTCGCCCCGGCGGCCCTTCGCCGCTCCGTGCACGCGGCGGCCGGCTGGCGCATGGCGGCGTCGCTTCTCATCGCCGCTATCCTGGGCGCGGCCGGCGGCTGGCTCGGGCGCGCGGCGCAGGCGCCGGACCTCGACTCGGCGCAGACCGTGTTCTTCAACGTGCCGGCCGTTTCGCGCGGCGCCGACGAGTGCACGCCCTTGCGGCTCGCCCCTGACACGCAATTCGCGGTGCTGCGTGTGACCGGCGTGACGCGCGAGCGCCGCGTCATTGCCGTGGACTCCGACCGACACGAGCTGGCGGCGAGTCGCTACACCTCACGCCGCCAGCCTGACGGCAGCCACCTGCTGCGCATCGAAGCGCAAGCGCTCCAAGGCCTGTCGCTGCACTTGGAGGCGAAGGCTCCGGACGGATTCGGCGAGCCGCTCGGGTGCGTGACGGGAGAAGTGGCCGCTGAGCGCTGACAACAGCGGTTTCAGCCCCTGACCTGCGACAGCAGCCGATCGAGCATCGCGCGTGCTTGGCGAGCGTAGCCGCCGCCGAACAGGTTGGCGTGGTTGAGGACGTGATAGAGGTTGTAGAGCTCGAAGCGCGTATCGGCCCCTGCGGCAAGCGGCGCCTCGGCCTCGTACGCCTGATAGAACGCGCGCCCAAACCCGCCAAACAGGCGCGTCATCGCCAGATCCGCCTCGTGATCTCCGAAGTACACTGCGGGATCGAAGACCACGGGCTCGCCGTGCGAGTCGGCGAACCAGTTGCCGCCCCACAGGTCGCCGTGCAGTAGCGACGGCTGAGGCCGACGGCCTGCCAACAAGTCCGCCACCGACTCGAGCAGCCGCTCGCCGACCGCCTCCAGCAGGTCCCCAAAGCCGTTGCGCGCGGCCAGCGCCAGTTGCGGGCGCAGGCGCCGCTCGCGCACGAATTCCACCCAGTCGCTCAGCCACCCGTTCAGCTGTGGTGTGCGCCCGATCGTGTTATCCCGATGCCAGCCGAAGGCGCGTGCGGTCACGCGATGCTGTGCCGCCAAGCGCTCGCCGAGTCTGTGCTCGGCGCCGCGGCCGGCCGCACCGCTCTCGATCCACTCGAGCGCCAGGAATGCAGACTGCTCGGCGCAGCCGATCGCCAGCACTTGCGGCACACGCAGGGCCTGAGCCGCCGCGAGCTCTCGCAGCCCGGCCGCTTCCGCTTCGAGCATCGCGAACTGCGCCCGGTCGGCCACTTTCACGAACAGCGGCCGTGTCTCGCCATGCCAGAGGTAGCATTGATTGATGCTCCCGCCGGAGACGGCGCGCTCGGGCAGTGGACTGCAGCGCGCCCCGGTCTGCGCCGCGAGCCCGTCGGCGACCGCTCGAAGTGCGCTCACACCAGCCGCGCCAGGCGCTCGCCCTGGCGCCGCAGAAACGGCCCGAAACCCAGCCGGTCGTAGAGCTGCGACAGCGCGGCCAGGTCCGGCGCCTGGCGCTGCAGCGCCTGCGCCCCGACGCCCAGGCGCATGTCGCAGGTGATGGTCGTCAGTTTGCGCGCGAGATACACCGACTCGCGGTGCTCACGCAAACGCTGGCTCACACTCATCGCGCCGCGCAGCTTGAGCAGGGCGACGCGGCCAAGATCGGCGTACAGCTCATCCAGCGAGGCAAACTCCTTCATGAGCGCCGCGGCTGTCTTGTGCCCGATTCCCGGCACCCCGGGGATGTTGTCCACCTCGTCCCCGGTCAGCGCCAGGTAATCGGCGAACCGCTCCGGCGCGACTCCGAAGTGGCGCTGGATGTCGCGATAGCCGAACTGCTCGCGGGCCCCGAAGTCCCACAGCAGATCGCCGTCCCGCACGAGCTGCGCAAGATCCTTGTCGCGCGTGATGAAAGCCGAGCACACGCCGGCCGCGCGCATCAGGCTCCCGAGCGTGCCGATGATGTCGTCCGCCTCGTATTCCCCGTTGACGAATACGGCGAGGCCGAGATGCCGGCACAGCTCCCGGCAGCGCTCGAACTGCAGCGCGAGACCGGCGGGCGCAGGCACGCGGTTCGCCTTGTAGGCCGGGTAGATACGGGCGCGGTAGGAGCTCGCGAGGCGCTGGTCGAAAGCAACCGCGATGTATCGCGGGCGCACCCGCTCGATGAGGTCTCCGAGGAAGCGCGCGAATCCGAACACCGCGTGCACCGGGTTGCCGTCCCGGTCCGCCATGTCAGGCAGCATCGAGTGGTAAGCGCGAAAGACGTAGACCGAGGCGTCGACGAGAAATATCAAGGGCGCGCTTCAGCCCAGCCAGCGCTGGATCCTGTCGTGC
>Ga0209471_1001902_pt1 | contig 12219 bp, 11 predicted proteins | sample GraSoiAngelo_128_FD_185885 | JGI IMG/M metagenome (GOLD analysis project Ga0209471, IMG submission 185885) | Grasslands soil microbial communities from the Angelo Coastal Reserve, California, USA - 14_0927_12_20cm (SPAdes) (version 2) | ecosystem: Environmental > Terrestrial > Soil > Grasslands ...
AACTCCTCGCTGTGCAGGACACGGCGCTTGTGGTCCTGGCCCAGGATACGGTGACGCTGGTTCCCTACGGCGCCCTCGACACCGGGGAGTTCTCCCAGGTGGGTGAACTCCGTGGGACGCCGCCGGCACCGGACTTCGCGAGGAGGCTGCGCCTGGTAAGTCGTTTTCCACAGGGCCTCACGCCGGACATGCTCGCCCGGCTGCTCGCGGCGCATGGACAATCGGCGCTGAAGGTCGTGGCGAGGTAAGGACCGGTCGCTAGTATCGGGAGTGTCGGGCGGAGAAAAGAACACCGCCCCGCCGCGTGGCGGGAGCCTAGACCTGGCCGCAACCTTGCCGTTCGCCTCGCGGAATCGCTTCGCCGCGACAGCCTTGTAGACGACCAACACCCCGTCGATAATTATCCATCCTTCCAATCCATCGAGCCCCCCAATGCGCACCGCGTTCTCCCTTGCCGCCACCGCTCTCGCCGTAACGTCGCTCGTCGGACAGGAACCGTACCGGCCGCCCGTGGTCGGCCGCTGGGATTTGACCCTCACGGCGAGCGACGGCCGCAAGTTGCCCTCGTGGCTCGAGGTGCAGGTCTCGGGCAATCACGTGCTCGTCGGGCGCTTCGTCGCGGTGGTCGGGAGCGCTCGGCCGATTGCCAAGCTCGATTATGCGAACGACACGTTGCGATTCGCGATTCCGCCGCAGTGGGAACAAGGCAGTGACGATTTGCGGCTCGAGGCGGTGCTGGCCGGCGACGCGCTGTCGGGTGCGGTGACGATGCCCGACGGGACGCGGCTGCCGATGACGGGAGTGCGCGCGCCGTCGCTACATCGCAACGCTCCGCCGCGGTGGGGCATGCCGGTGCGGCTGTTCAACGGGCGCGATCTGACGGGATGGCATCCGGTGGGGGGCGAGAATCAGTGGAAGGTGGTCGCGGGCGTGCTGTCGAATCAGAAGGGCGGCGCCAATCTCGTGACCGATCGGACGGTCACCGATTTCAAGCTGCACGTCGAGTTCCGTTATCCCGCTGACGGCAACAGCGGCATTTACCTGCGCGGTCGTCACGAGGTGCAGATCGAGGATCCCGCTGTCGGCACGACGCCCCCCGAGGCACTCGGCTCGATCTACGGGTTCATCGCGCCGAACGAGTCGGTCGGGAAGAAGCCCGGTGAGTGGCAGACGTACGACATCACGCTGGTGGGGCGCCTGCTGACGGTGGTGCTGAACGGGCACCGGATTATTTCTGAGCAGAACATCCCGGGGCCGACGGGTGGGGCGCTCGACAGCAACGAAGGCGCGCCGGGGCCGATCTTCTTACAGGGAGATCACGGGCCGGTGGAGTATCGCAACATCGTCCTGACTCCTGCCCGCTGAGCGCCCAGCTGCATGGGAGCCGAGACCGCGATTTCCATGAATCGCTAGACCAGATCATAGTTCAGTGTGAACGGATACTCGGAGCCGTGACTAAGCGCGGAGGTGCCATCACCGCGGAGGCCACGCAGTTCTCCTGTCGCCGATCCAGGAATAACGGAATATGACTCCTTGGCGTGCCCGCTCTCGAACACCCCGATGCGTTGCAGCACAAATGTTCCGGCTTTACCACCAAGTCGGCCGACAATCCGCTCGAGACCGACGAACGCAGCTGAGCCAGCGCTGCTGTACATCATGAGATACTCAACCTGGCCTTCGCCCTCGATGTCCCCGCTGAACGTCTTCCGAACGCTGGCCCGCGTGAGTTTCGGCAAGTCCTGGCCCTCACTATAAGGCTTCTCATCCCAGGCACTGATACTGAATCGTGCTTTCGCGGTGTTCTTCATCTGACCTCCGCGGTAATCCGTCGCGTCAGCGTCACTCGGGCAAACGGCCGGCGCACGCCTGAGCTGTCGTTATCCATGTGCCACTCCCACGAGTCTGCCGCGCGATTGTAGACGAATGTGGTGTGGAAGCGGTCGGTGGGCGTGTAGTTGAACACGAACGGAATCGAGTCGGCTGCCACCGCGCCACGTCCAATGCCGGCGGCGTCGAACGCACTGGCTCCCGTATTGTCGAGCCAGAGACAGGCATACTCGCCGGAGCGTGGATCGCGCCCGAATAGCACGACCGCCTCGTATACCGGCGCGCCGTTCGGTCCCCGCTCGCGTGACACTTCGTGCATCTTCACGTACTCCCGTCCCAACATCCATTCGAAGTCCACATCATGGGTCGTGGACTGCCGCGCGATCGAGCCGCGCAGCACCCAATGACCGACGAGACGATCGAACAGCGAGTCGGGGCGGAGCGCCTGAGCGGGGAGTCGCGCGGCGCCAAGCAAGAGCCACAGCCCAGAGACAATGAAGAGGAGCGCTGGGAGCACGCCGGGCACGGTCCGTCGCATCCGGACTGCACCCACGATGAGCAACAAGCCATTGAGCACGTGAATACCCCCGGGTGGTGAACCTACAGCCCCTGCTGGAGCCGCAACCCCAGCGTGCGATAGCGAAACCCCTCCGTCGGGATCTTGCCCGTGGCAGCGGCCGCCGCGCTGTTCGTGAGCAGCCCCACCAGGGCAATTTCGTTGCTCGCGCCCCACCCGCGCGTGAGCGTGAGGCCCACGTGCCACTCCAGCTGGTAGGCCGCACCCATCGCCACCTGCTGCGACCCGGCGCCGCCGTCCACCCGTGCACCCCAGCGCGCCCGGCGCCAGTCACCGGTCACTCGCCCCTCGAGCACCGCGAACCGGTTCGGCGCGAAATAGCCCAGGGGTCCCGAGCGGCGGTACCCCATCACGCGAGCGAATGGACCCACCTGCACGCCCGGCGCCACGCGGGCCAGCACCGCCGCGACCGCCGAGTAGCGCCGGTTGTGGTTGCGGTCCGACAGCCAGGCGCCACCTCCGCCGGCGGATATCGACCAGCGCGGCGAAGGCGAGATATCGACGCTCCAATCCAGCGCATCGACCACGAATCCACTGTCGATCAGCGCCGCCGTGTCGTCGAAGGGTGAGCGACTGTATCCGACGCCGGCCGCCACATCGCGCGAGGGCCTGAACCGCAGCCCTAGCGCGGCCATCAAGGGCGTGGTCGCCCGGCCGAGGTCCGGCTCGAGCCGCCGTACGCCCAGGCCTGCCTGCACCGCGGCCTTCGCGCCGAGCGGGGCCGAGAGCTGACCCCCCGCACCGTAGCTCGCTCCGGCGATCGCGCCCAGGGACGCACGACGCCAACCCGCTCGTAACGTGCCCCGCACCGCCGTGCTGAGCGACGCCTCGTAGTACGCCTCCTGCGCCACGAACGTGTTGCCGTCGGAATCGCCGGCGCCGTCGACCGTCGTCCGCACACTCGGCCGGACCGCGGCACGGAGCTCCCGCTCGAGCTCGAGCACCGTGCGATCCTGCGGCGCCAGCACACGCGCCCGCGCGGCGTAGCCTTCGGCGAGCGCCGGCTGTCCCTTCCAGTAGAGCGTCTGGGCAAGGCCGATCAGCAGCTCGGAGTCGTCCGCGTGGCGCGCGAGCGCCGCACGCCACAGGCTCTCCGCCCGATCCAGGTCGCCGCTCCACGCCACCGTGCGAGCCCGGCCCGCCAGCGCATCCGTACGGTCGGGCGCGCGCGCGAGAACCGAATCGTACAGCGCGCCCGCCGCCGCCGTGCGATTCGCCCACGCCAGCACCCGCGCCTGCGCCACCATGATGTCGCCATCGTGCGGCGCGAGGCGGCGCAGCCGGGCGAAGCGGTCCAGCGAGCGGACCAGCTTGCCGTCCCAGCTGTCGAGGATCGCGAGCTGATATAGCGCCCGCACGTGGGTCGAGTCGCCCGCGAGCACCCGCTCGTACGCCGCGCGCGCCGCACGGTAGTCGCCCCGCTTGAACGCCGCCTCGGCGTCGGGCAACTGCGCCGTGAGCGGGCGGACCACCACTGCGGCCGCGGCACCGAGCACGAGCAGCACCCAGGCGAGCCGCGTCCTCACCAGCTCCCCCACACGTCGCGCAACGCGGCGTAGGCCGGCTTGAGTCGCTCGCGCCATACCGGCTCCTCCCACGTTGGCCAGGCGTAGCTCGCGCGCCCCGGCAGCCAGGCGCGCACCGCGCCATCGTTGCGAGCCACGGCCGCCACCGCGAACCGAAATCCCTCACTCACCGTGGTCTCGAACCGGTCGGGCGGCGCGATGCGCCGCAGCACGCGCCGCGACGACGGATCGGTCACATTGAGCAATCCCCAGGCGAGCCGTACCTCGATGAGCCCGGCGTCGCGATCCACGTACCAATCGGCTAGGCTCGACACCGCGGCGCGGCCGTAGCGCAACCGCCCGCGGTTCACACCGCGCGCCGGATACGTCCGCCCATCGCGCCCGATGCGCCAGCGATTCGTGGTAACGAACAGCGAATCCCATCGACCGCCCGTGGGCGCAGCGTCGAGTGTCGCCCCCCAGTGATAAAACGGGTCGAGCGCCGTCGGACCCGCCCCGGGCCGGGGGACGAGGTACGCATTGTACGCCGGCGCCACGAGGAGTTGTGCGTCGCTCGTATCGTTCAGGACTAGCGCGAACTCGAAACCCACATCGCTCACCTCCGACACACCCGGCAGGCTCCGCTCGCCCCCCGAGCCTCGCTGCGTCTCGATGCCGACGACGTAGCGCGTCGAGTCGAGCGCCCCTCCAGGTCCGCCGTCGAGCACGAGGTACAGGTAGGACGGATCCGCCCCGACCCGCAAGGCGACCGTGTCGCTGTGCTCGAGCAGTGGCAACGCGCGCCATCGGGCCGGGTCGCCGCCTGGCTCGGGCGTCGCGTCGGCCGTTCCCGCATACTCGCCCAGCAGGCCGTAATTCTGCTCCGCATCCATCACGTTGTGCCATAAGCGCGTCCGCTCGGCGGGCAGCTCCAGGTCGATCGTCACCCACGTGTGTTTGAACCACTCGTCGAGCCACGCGAACACGATCCCACCTGCCAGGCCCGCCTCGCGGATCTCGCGCGTGAGGCGCACGTCGATGGCCGCCATCCCCTCCTCATCGTGCCCGCCGTGGTGCATCCCCTCGGTCTGCAAGTGCGACACCCCGCGCGACGAGGGCACGCCGTACTCGGCGACAAGCACCGGTCGCCCGGCATGATGACGCCGCAGATCCAGGAGGTACCCAAAGTAGTGCGACGGCCCCTCGGCCGAGCGCGCCGCCCCGTATCCGGGATCGAGATCGATGAAGTCGGGATAGTACGGGTAGACGTGATACGCCGCGAAATAGCCTGCCAGGTCCGCCGCGGTCGTCCGTACCAGCATCGCGTCGAGCACGTCCGCGTCGTTGTCGTACTCCTTGAGCCGGGGGTTGGGCGGGAAGCCGTGGCGCCGCCGCAGGGCCTGCTCCTCCGCCCGGCTCGACTCCGTGGGGTGCCGCAGCGGGTCGAGCGGCGGCCAATTGGTGTAGGCGATCGGCCGCTGGGCGTGGTAGACGTCCCATTCGTACTCGAGTAGCGCGTCGCACTGCTCCGCCAGCCACACGTCGGCCGGCGTGCCGCGATCGACGGCGAGAAACCGACCCTCGTAAGAGCGGCGGCCGTGCGGCCTCCGGTTGTACGCGTGAATCGAGAACGGCTCCCACTCCCGCCCCAGCACCCAGGCCAGCACATGATCCGAGACGTCGGCGTCGTAACGCCCCCACGCGTGTCCCGCCCGGGCGGCGACCCGCGCGCGCCCGTGCACCACGTCCACCGCCCGCCGCATCTCGCGCCCCAAGGCGGCCTTCCAGCCGGGGGCCTCGTAATTGCCGCCCGGCGGCAGCTCTGCCCACACCCCGTGCACCAGCCAAAGCGCGTGGTCGGGGTGCCCTTCGTTCCAGCGCGAGAGCGCCCGATAGAAGGCGGGCGGGAGGATCGTGTACAGCCGCACCGTGTTCGCGTTGGCCCCGGCGATCAGCTCGAGCCAGCGTGCGTAGGTGGAGTCGTCGGTGGGGAACTGGGACGGGAACTTCCCCGGCAGCGCGGCGCCGAGGTTGATGCCTTTCACGTAAAACGGCTCCCAGCCTTGCGCGGTCCGCACCTCGAAGTGCTCCACCTGCGTACGCGCCGCGACCTGAGGCTCCGAGGTCGGCGCCACCGGCCGGGGCGCGAGCCCCGAGTCCACGCCCCACGCGAGCAGCTGATCGACCGCGTCGACGTAATCCGGCGCGAGCGCGACCGCGCGCCGCAGCGCGCGCACCGCCACTGCCCGCCGTCCCAGCCGCCCAAGGGCCACGCCCAGTCCGTACCAGCCGTCCGCCGCGGTCGAGTTCGCCGCGAGCGCGCGCCGGAACAGTCGCTCGGCCTCCCCGGCGCGCCCCTGGCGCAGTAGTACGAACCCGGCGCCGACCGCGGGATCGGCGGCGCTGGGACACAGCGCCTGGGCGGCGGCGAACTGGGCCGCCGCAGGCTCGAGCGCCCCGCTGCGGTAGGCACGCCACCCGCTGTCGACCGCCGCGGCTGCCGCTTGGGGACAGACCGCGTGCTGCGCTAGCGGGGCCATCAGCAGAACGAGCATCACGGTCGGACAACATAATGAAAGTCGTGCGGCGCTATGGCATTCGAGCCCCACCTTTCCAATCTTGTGACCATGTCGGTGGACCACACGCCCGCCGAGCTGCCGCCGGGGCTCCTGGCCGAGTACCTGGAGAGCGCCGCTACACAGCTGCGGATGCTGGCCGAGCTGGCGGACCGCCTGGCGGTGGCGGCGAACGATACCGAGGCGCTGGATGGGCTGCGCCGTGAGACGCACAAGATCCGCGGCTCGGCGGGCTCGTACGGGTTTTGGGAGGCGTCCCGTCTCGCCGCCGGGATGGAGGAGACCGCCAAAGACTGGGTGGCCCGACCGAATGACGCCGACCTGGACCGCGGCTCGATCGCGCAGTGGTTCGTCGTGCAGCTGGCCGAGTCGCTGCGGCTCGAGGCTCCGCCGCCGGGGGAGCGCTCCGCCCGACCGGCTCCAACACCTGCGCCAAGTCCTCCCCCCGCCCCCGCCATCGCCCCCGCGCCGGACGCGCCCGAAGTGATCCTAGTGGAAGACGACCCGGCGCTGGCGGGGTTGCTCGAATACGGCCTGCGGGCCCGCGGATACCGCTTCGTCACCTTCCGCAACGGGCGTGACGCGCTGGACGCCTTGCTCGCCCTGGACGTGGGCGAGCTGCACCCCCTGCTGCTGCTCGACGTCGACCTCCCGGCGCTCGACGGATACTCCATCCTCGACACGCTCACCCGCGAGCGTCCGGGGCAGTACCGCGTCGTGTTCACGACCGTGCACGGCGACGAGTCGGAGCAGCTGCGCGGGCTCGAGGCAGGGGCGCTCGACTACCTGGTGAAGCCCATCAGCTTGCGCGTGGCGCTCGAGAAGGTCCGCCGCTGGGTGGGCCGGTGACGGCCCGTCACTTCCTGGCCGTCGTCGCGCTGGGGCAGGGCGTGCTGCTCGCCGCCCTGCTGATGCTCATCGTGCTCAACCGTTGGTTCCGCCTGCGCCGCCGGGCGCGCGACAACCCCCGACGGCAGGCGGTCGAGGCGGTGATGCAACGCTGGGCGTTGGGGCAGGCGGCCGAGCGCGTCGTGCTGGCGCAGCTCACCCGGCTGCCCGTCTCGCTCGCGGTGGACGCGCTCGTGACATGGTCGGCGCGCGTCCCGGGCGAGCGCTGGCGCCGGCTCGCCAGTGGGCTCGAGCGCGAGCGCTGGGCGCGGAGGGTGCGCCGCAATAGCAATTCGGGCCGCTGGTGGAAGCGCCTCGAAACGGCGCGCTTCTTGTCCGTCGCCGCCACGCCGGCCGACACGCCGCGTTTGCTCAAGCTGCTGCGCGATCCCCATCCCGCCGTGCATATCGCCGCCGTGGCCACGCTCGAGCGGGTGGAGAGCGCGCCCCTTGCCACCGCGGCGCTCGAGCGGCTGCCGCAGCTGGCGCCGACGGTGGGCGCCTATTACGCCGGCATGCTGCGCCGCTCCCGCACGGTCGTGGTGCAGCTGCTGCTCACCCGGCTGCGCCGCACGAACGATCCCGCGCTCGCGCGCCTCGCCGAGTTCGCGGCCCGGCTGCAGGAGCCCGCCCTACGCGAGTCGCTCACGGCGCTCGCGGGCCACCCGGACGCCGAAGTGCGCACCCAGGTCGCGCGCGCGCTCGGCGCCTTCCCGCACCCCGAGTCGACGCCCGCCTTGACCCGGCTCGCGGGCGACGCCGCTTGGCCGGTGCGCGCCCAGGCGGCGCGCTCGCTCGGCATGCTGGCCGACCCGGCCACGCTGCCGCTGGTGCACGCCGCGCTGCGCGACCCGGACTGGTGGGTGCGGCTGCGCAGCGGGCTCGCCCTCACGCGCTTCGGCTCGGCCGGACGCAATGCGCTGCTCGCGGCCGAAGTCGGCGCGGACACGAGCGCCCGCGACATGGCCCGCCTGGTGCTCGGGCTCTCGCCCCAGGCACTCGCCGAGTTCGCCGCGTGAGCGGGCTCGTCCGCGACGCGAATTTCGTCATCCTGGTCTACTTCCTGGCGCTCAACTCGTTCTACGCCCTGCTCCTGGTCCTCTCGATCCCCGAGATTTGGGAGCAGACCCGGCTCGCGGAAGACGAGGACTTCCAGCGGCTGATGCAGAGCGATGCCCTTCCGCCCATCACGATCCTGGTGCCGGCGTATAACGAGCAGAAGACCATCGAGGCCAGCGTCACGGCGATCCTGGCGCTCCATTACCGCAACTACGAGGTGGTGGTCGTCAACGACGGGTCGAAGGACGAAACGCTGGAGGCGCTGCGCCACGCGTTCGATCTGTACGAGATCCCGCGCACCTACCCCGAGACGATCCCCACCAAGCCGCTGCGCGCGCTGTATCGCTCCCGCGCGCGCACCAAGCTCGTGGTGATCGACAAGGAGAACGGCGGCAAGGCGGACTCGCTCAACGCCGCGATCAATGCGAGCCGCTTCCCGCTGGTCATCGCCGTGGACGCCGACACGCTGATCGAGCCCGACGCCCTGCTCCGGCTCACCCGTCCCTTTCTGCTCGGCCGCCGCATCGCCGCGGTGGGCGGCACGGTCCGGGTGGCGAACGGGTGCGTCGTCAAACACGGCCAGGTGATGGACGCGCGCGTCCCGCGCCGCTTGCTGCCTGGCATCCAGGTGGTCGAGTACCTGCGCGCGTTCCTGTTCGGCCGGCTTGGCTGGAACCGGTTAGGCGGCAACCTCATCATCTCGGGCGCGTTCGGCCTATTCCGCAAGGACCATCTGCTCGCGGTGGGGGGCTACGACGCGACCAGCATCGTCGAGGATCTGGACCTCGTGGTGCGACTGCACCGCTACCTGCGGGGGCACAAGATCCGCTATGAGATCCCGTTCATTCCCGATCCCGTGGCGTGGACCGAAGTGCCCGAGAGCCTGCGGGTGCTGGCTCGCCAGCGCGGGCGCTGGCAGCGCGGCCTGGTGGCCGCCATGTGGCAATACCGCGGCATGCTCTTCAACCCACGCTACGGGCGTGTCGGGCTGATCGCGGTCCCGTTCTATACGTTCGGCGAGATGCTCGCTCCCCTGGTCGAGGTGTTCGGTTACGTCATCATCGTCGCCGGCCTGATAGCGGGGGTCGTAAACGTCTCGTTCGCGCTGCTGTTCATCCTGGTGGCCTGGGGCTACGGCATGCTGCTCTCGCTGTGGGCGGTGGTGCTCGAAGAGGTGAGCTTCCACCGCTACCGCCGCCTCGGCGACCTGGTGCGGCTGGTGCTGTTCGCCACGCTCGAGAACTTCGGCTACCACCAGTGCGGCGTGTGGTGGCGGCTGCGGGCGTTCTTCACGCGGCGCGGGCGCAAGCACGTGTGGGGCGAGATGACGCGCCGCGGCTTCGAGACAGCGACGAAGTAGCTAGCTTCCCGCCCATGCCCCATCCGCAGTTTCCCAATCTCACCGTGCTGGCGCATCCGCTGATCCAGCACAAGCTCGCCATCCTGCGCGACAAGCACACCACGACGCGCGACTTCAAGCAGCTCGTGAACGAGATCGCGATGCTGATGGCGTACGAGGTCACGAAGGACCTGCCACTCGAGCCGACCGAGGTGGACACGCCGCTGGAGCATACGCGGGGGGCGCGGGTGGCGGGCAAGAAGCTCGCGCTGGTGCCGATCCTGCGGGCAGGGCTGGGCATGGTGGAGGGAATCGCTCAGCTGATCCCGTCGGCGCGCGTGGGGCACATCGGCATCTACCGCGAGCACGACACGCTCCAGCCGGTGGACTACTACTTCAAGATCCCAGAGGGGCGCGACGCGCGCGACTTCTTCGTGCTCGATCCGATGCTCGCCACGGGGGGCTCGGCCGTGGACGCCGTGAGCGCGCTCAAGCACGCCGGCGCGCAGCGCATCCGCTTTCTCTGCCTCGTGGCGGCGCCCGAGGGCACGCGCCGCATGCTCGAGCACCACCCCGACGTGCCGATCTTCGCCGCGGCACTGGACCGCGAGCTGAACGAGCACGGCTACATCCTGCCGGGGCTGGGGGACGCGGGCGACCGGCTGTTCGGGACGCGGTAGGGGGCGGCCGCCCGATTGACATCTAACGTCACTTTTGTATTTTATGACGTAATTCGTCATATCTGACAAATGTGACATAAAATGTCCAAGCGCTACGTCGCCCTCATCGCCGACGCCACCGCGTCCCGCCTGCTCCCGCCCGCGCGCCGTGCCCGGCTGCAGGCGGACGCCCGCGCCGCCGCGCTCGAGCTGAACCGTGGCTACGCCCGTGTCCTCGCCGCCCGCTTCGCCGTCACGCTGGGCGACGAGCTGCAATGCCTGCTGCCGAGCCCCGGGCCGCTGTGGGAAATCGCGCACCAGATCCGCGCCCGCCTCCCCGCCGTCGACTGGGTCGTGGGCTGCGGCCTCGGACCCATCAGCACGCCCCTCGCGCCCACGGCGCCCGAGATCGACGGGCCCTGCTTTCACCAGGCCCGCGCCGCCCTGGACCGTGCCAAGCGGCTGCGCCTGGTCTTCACCTTCGGCGGCTTCCCCTCAGGCGTCGACCCGCTCGCGAGCTATTATGGCGCCCTCTACTGGAGCTGGACGCCGCGGCAGCGGCGCGCCGCGACGCTGTTGCGCCTGGGCGACCCGGCGGCGGCCGCGGCCGCGCTGCAGGTCGACCGCAGCGCCGTTTCACATCTCGCCCGCCGTATGGCCTGGCCTCTCGTCGCGGCCGGCGATAAGATGTTCCGGACCCTGCTGGAGACCGCGTGAACCCGCTGTTCGTCGTGCCGCTGCTCGCCTACACGCTCGCCGCCACGCTGTGGCCCGCCCAAGTGGACGGCCGCCGCCGGGCCGGCACCCTCCTCGCGGTCGAGGCGTTGTTCTTGATCGCCGCCCTGGTCGCGGGCACGCTCCTGGCCCCGCTCGCGACCCCGAACCACGCGGGCCTGTGGTGGGGGCGGGCCGCCCTGCTCGCGACCGGCTACCTCTACGTCTCGGGCCGCGGCGTCGTGTTGATTCGCAGCGTGCTCGAGCTGTCGTCGCTGCAAATGCGGCGCGACGAGGACCGCACCGCGGGCGCGATCGACGTCGCCCGCGGCCGGGCGATCGGGTCGCTGGAGCGCGCCCTCGCCCTCACGCTCGTGCTCTTGGGCGAGTACAGCGCCGTGGGGTGGATCATCGCGGCCAAGTCGCTGGCACGCTTCAAAGCCCTCGAGGAGCGCGAGTTCGCCGAGTACTTCTTGATCGGCACGCTCGCGTCGTTCCTGCTGGCGGTGCTCGCCGGCGTGGGGCTGCGCGCCCTGATGCATCAGGGCTGACGCTCACACCCGTCCCCCATCCCCCCCAAGCAACTCTCTCAGGTCCGGCTGTGTCAGAGGGTTAACCGCCGCCCCGGAGCCCGGTGGACGAACGCGAGCTGATTACCAGGGTCCGCGCCGGGGACGGCGCCGCGGAGCGTGCCTTGTACGATGCCCATGTGGACCGCGTGTACCGTCTCGCCTACCGGCTCGCCGGGGACGACGATCTGGCACGGGAGTTCACCCAGGACACGTTCGTCCGGGCGTTCGACCGGCTGGCCTCGTTCCGTGGTGAGGCGAAGCTCTCCACCTGGCTGCACGCCATCGCCACCACGGTGGTGCTCAACGGGCTGCGGAAGGTGAAGCGGTTTCACCGCCGTGAGACGGACCTGGACGATGCCGCCGGGCTCACGGCCGGCCGGCGGGCCGCCGAGCCGGACCTGAAGCGGCGGTTGGCGCAGGCGATCGACGACCTGCCGCACGGCTACCGCACGGTGTTCGTGATGCACGACGTCGAGGGCTACACGCACGAGGAGATCGGCGCG
>Ga0209471_1001904_pt1 | contig 12219 bp, 9 predicted proteins | sample GraSoiAngelo_128_FD_185885 | JGI IMG/M metagenome (GOLD analysis project Ga0209471, IMG submission 185885) | Grasslands soil microbial communities from the Angelo Coastal Reserve, California, USA - 14_0927_12_20cm (SPAdes) (version 2) | ecosystem: Environmental > Terrestrial > Soil > Grasslands ...
TCTCCAAGATCGCCCGCGCCTACGGCGTCACCGAGGCCGCCATCCTCCGCACCAACGGCATCAAGAGCTACCGGCAGATCAAGGTGGGCCGCGTGCTGGTGATCCCCACCGCCGCCTCGCACGGACTGCTCGCCGGCAAGCAGCTGGAAGAGAAGCGCCGTCCGCAAGCGCGGCCGGCGGCGCCGGTGAGCGCGCAAGCCGTGGCGCGGGCCCAGGTCGCAGGAGCGCTCTATACCGTGCGGCAGGGCGATTCGCTCTGGACCATCGCCGCGAAGTTCGCCACCACGGTCGACAAGCTCAAGCGACTGAACGGCCTCAGCGGTCGCCGCGCCCGCTCGCTGCAGGTGGGGCAGACCATCGCGGTGCGCGAGAGCTAGCCGCGGCCGCCGTAGGCGGCTTAGCGGCTACGTCTTGCTTTTTCATCCGAGCACGCGCACCGGCAGGACCACCATCGCGAGCCCCGCGAACTGCAGCCGCCGCTGGATGGCCATGGCGGTCTCGTTGTGGAGGAAGCGGTCCCACCAGCGCTCCTGCTCGAAGATGAGCTTGCCGGAGAAGAAGATGGGCCGCTCGAACTCCTTGGCGATCTCCTCGGAGAGCTTGACGCAGGTCGAGACCGCCTCGGTGCCGATCTCGAGGCGGTAGTCGGCGGGCAGCCCCATCCGCCGCGCGTTGTCGACGTACTTGCGCAGGTCCTCCTCGGCCTTGGCGCGCACGCGCTCCACTTCCTCGACGCCCTGGAAAGTGGCGCTGTCGACCACGCCCACCGTCATGAAGAGCACGTTGTGGAAGACGCGGGGGAAGAGCTTGAGGATGGTCAAGAGCGAGTGGATGCCGAGGCCGGAATAGCCGCTCACCAGGAGCACGGCGGTGGGCTTCTTCTTGTCGATCGGGAGCGGGGGCGCCGGTCCCCTCGGCAGCGCATCGAGGATGGCGTCGAGGCGCCGCAGCCGCTCGAAGACGCCCTCGTAATGGCGCTTGATGGCCATGCAGAGCGCGATCAGCGCGCCGGTTGCGACCGCCGTCAGCCAGCCGCCCTCGCCGAACTTCTCCGCGACGGTGATGACGAGGATGGTGACGCAGAGCGCGCCGCCGACCAGATGGATCCAGATGTGGCTCTTCCAGTCGCTGTGCTGCTTGCGGGTGGTGAACCAGTAGCGGGTCATTCCCGCCTGGGTGAGCGAGAAGGTGAGGAAGACGTTGATCGAGTACATCACCACCAGCGCGTCGACGGCGCCGCGGGTGTAGAGCAGCATGAAGAAGCCCGCGCCGCCGATGAGCAGAACGCCGTTCTGCATGGTGAAGCGGTCGCTCAGCGCGCTGAAGCGGTGGGGGAACCAGGAGTCGTGCGCCATGTTGGCCATCACCCGCGGGACGTCGATGAAGCCGGCCTGGGCGGCGACGAAGAGCAGGAGCGCCTCCGACATGAGGGTGATGAAGACGAGCGCCTTGCCCATCGGCCAGCTGCCCAGGACCCGCATGGCGAGGAGCGAATTCATGGTGTGGTTGTCGTCGACGTAGCGGACGTCGAGCAGCAGGTAGCAGAGGATGATGCCGCTCGCGGTGATGGCCAGGCTGACGGCCATGTACGCCATGGTCCGCTTGCCGGTCTGGACCCGCGGCTCGCGCATGATCTGCAAGCCGTTCGAGACGGCTTCGATGCCGGTATAGGTGCCGCCTCCCAGCGAATAGGCGCGGAGGAAAAGGAGGGCGAGCCCGCCCCAGCCGAGCGTGGAGACTCCGCGCGTGAAACCTGCGGAGACGTCGTGCGCCACTTCGCCCATCCGCCCCAGGTGCAGGCCGATTCCGACCACGATCACCACTGCATGCGTGACCAGGAAGGCGAGGAAGATGGGCATCAGCACCGTCACCGATTCCTTCACCCCGCGCAGGTTGAGAACCACCAGCAAGAGGAAGGCGGCCAGCTCCACCTGCAGCTTGAGGGGAAGGCCGAGCACGATCAGCCGGGCCCAGCGGTCGCCGTCGGGCAAGACGCTGAAGACGGCGTCGCCGCCGGCGGCGATGGAGACGGAGATGGTGAGCACGTAATCGACCAGGAGCGCGCAGCCGCTCACCACGCCGAGGCGCGGGCCGAGCAGCCTGGAGGCCACCACGTACCCGCCGCCGCCGAAGGGGAAGTGCTCGATCACGCGGCTGTACGCGGCGGCGATGATGATCACCGTGAACGCGGTCGCCGCCGCCAGCAGCACCGCCAGATAGGTGTGCTCGCCCAGGTTCTTGAACGCTTCTTGAGGTCCGTACGCCGAAGAGGACAGCCCGTCCGCGCCCAGGCCGACCCAGGCGAGGAAAGCCACCAGCGAGATGTGGCGGAAGAGCTGCGGATCCTGGAGGTCCTTGGGACCGCCGAGGATCAGCCGCTTGAGGCGCTGCGTCCGGCTGGGCGGCGGCACCGGGCCGAAAGGCGGTGGCTCGCTCGGAACCGGCGGTGGCCCGGGCTCCATCCGCGCGCTTCTAGCATGATTGTCGCCTGGCGGTCCCTCTTCGCCGAAGGCGCTGGTCCGCCTGGCTCGACAGTGGACGGCTTGACCCCCGATCTGCGAAAGACAGAAGACCGGATCAACTTCGCGCTGCTGGTGAAACTGTGATCGATCGACCGACAGGACGCTGATGGCGACGCCGGCCGCTCATGCTGGAGCGGAAGCGGCGGCGCTGGCCGAGATTCGCGGGGCCGACCGCGTGGTGCGGGTCGGCATCCACGATGCCTCGCGGCTGGAGTGGAGCGTCTCCGTTCCTCTCCCCGAGCGGCACAAGCTCGATTACCTGATCGAGGCCGAGCTGGAGATTCCCACCAACGCGGTCGCGCACCGCACGCCCTGGGAGCAGCTGCAGGGGCTGACGCGCCTCTCGGGAATGACCGCTTCCTCCGACGACAGCACCGTCGATTCCCTGCGCCGCGGCGCGGTCACGCTCACCCACATGCTCGAGCGGGCGCGCGACGGATTCACCCGCCACTGCCGCGCCGGAGCGGTGGTCGAAGAGCAGACGCTGGGCGGGCGCGACTTCCTCACCATCTGGCTCGACGCCGCGCTGCGCGCCGTGCAGGAGGCGCGGGAGAAATTGACGGGCGGCGCGGCGGGCGACTCCGCGCTCATCGCCAAGGAACGCTCGCTGGTGGACGAGTTCGTCAGCCTGCGCCTCCTGGAGATGCTCGGCGAGGCCGATCGGGTGGTGCGCACCGTGCTCGCCTCGGCGCGCGCCAGCGAGACGCGCGGCGCGCTCGAAGGTCTTTCGCTGCGCGTGGGCGGCGCGGTGCAGAGCGAGTTCAACTTCCGCCGCGAGCGCGGCTATCTTTGCCCCGACGCGCGCTCGCCGGAGACCCTCGAGCACTACGTCGAGCGCGCCGCGCTCTTGAAGAAGCATTTCGAGGAGGTGCACTTCCTCGATCGCGAGAGCGATCCCATCGACGAGTACGTCCAGCAGGGGATCGCCGCGTTCACCGCGCTCGTCGCCGGCCTGGCGGTCTTCGGTGTGCAGCTGGCGCTCGCGCGGCACGAAGACCTCCGCCGGCTGGAGCTGGGCTGGGGCATCGTGGCGCTCGGCCTCCTCGCCGGCGCGCTCTATGCCGCGCGCGATCGCCTCAAGGAGATCGGCCGCGCCTGGCTGACGGGCAAGGTCTATCGCTTCCACGCGCAGCGGCTGACCCGCTGCCGCATCCCGGCGCGGCGGCGGCCTTCGCGCGACATCGTGGTTCGCGCCAAGGAGTCGTGCAACCAGATGGTCCGCTCGCGGCCCGACCCGCTCCATCCCGAGGCGGGCGCCTCGCTCGCGTACACGCACATCCAGTACATCCACCGCGGCCGGGTGCTGCCGCAGCCCTCCCTCGGCGCGACGGGCGTCACGACCGTGCGGCACATCTTCCGCTACGACCTCTCGCCGCTCTTCCCCCGGCTCTCGGATGAGATGAAGCAGGTGCCCATCCTCGACAGCGATGGCCGCGTCGGCTTCGCCGAGGCGCCGCGCCGCTATCGAATCCACGTCGCGGTGCGGGCCAAGTTCCAGCGCGAGTCGCACGAGGAGCGCGCCACGCTGGTCCTCGACAAGGGCGGGCTGCGGCGCATCGAGGCGGGCTTCGCCCCGGAGGCGGAGCCGCAGTAGCTCCTGACGCACCCCAGGGCAGATCCGGACCTAGAAGCGCACAGCCGCGAGGCGCTCTAATGGCCCGATGGCGAAGGACGATCGCCGCAGCACGCTCTTGCGCCACCGCTTCTCCTCGGTGGAGCAGCTCAAGGCGCATCTCCACGCCGTGGACGGGCGCTCGCTGCTCTTCTTTCGCGATCCGACGCTGATGCTCGCGCCGGGTGCGCCCGTCTTGCTGGAGATGGTCTTCGCGCAGAGCGAGCAGACCCGCGTGGTGCGCGCCACCCTGGTCGCGCGCGCGGAGGGGCAGGGGTTGTGGCTGGCCATGCCCAACACTCGGTTCGCGCGCGAAGTGCACGACCGCGGTCTCGTTCCGCGGCGCTGGCGGCGGCTTGGCGCGGACTGGCCGATGCGCGTGCGCTGGCCGGACGGCGCCGAGCAGATGGTGACCCTGCTCGACCTGAGCATCGCCGGAGCGCGGATCGGCGGTGGGCTTTCTCGCGCGCTGGAGCCGGGGACCGAAGGGGACCTCCGGCTCGCCTCTCCCGAGATCGGATTGTCGCCTGACCTGGGCCGCGCGACCGTGGTCTGGTCCCAGGACGGCGAGGCGGGGCTGCAGTTCGACCGCGCCAGCACCACCTGCCGCGTCTCGGTCGGCCGGCTCTTCCAGTTGCTGCAGCAGGAATGGGAAAAGGCGCGCAGCGTCGATCACGTCCACGGCTGCTGCGCAGGCGGTGCGCTGCTCGAGCCGCCGCTGCCGCGCCTGCGCGTCGACGGCAAGAACAACGACCCGGCGCGCGCCAAGACGGGCTGAGGCCTTCAGGGCCAGGTCTTATTGCTTGTCGTAGACCGCGACGTTGTGGACCTTCTGCCCCTTGGCATTCTTCCCGTCGGTGGTGACGGTAAGGCTCTTACCGTCCTTGGCCATCACGCGCCTGAACTTCTGCACCACCTTGCCGTCCTTCTTGTCGACGCGCTCCGAAGTTCGCGCGTCGATGCGCTTGAGCGACACGGTGTCGGCGACCGGCGAACCCGTGATCGGATAGTCCTTGCCATCGTAATTGGCGGTGTATTCGGGCCGGAGCTCAGCGCGCGGTGGCGCGCCTGCTTGCTCCCTCGAGGAGCCGCTCTTCCGAAACGATGGCGCGCTTGTGCACGCCCCGCATCACCTCGCCGGCCGGATCGCGCGCGACCACTTCGAAAGCGTGAAGCTTTCCTTCCGGCCCGAGATAGCGCGCCTCAGCCTCGACCCAGGCGCCTACCGGCGTGGCGGCGGTGTGCTTGACGTCGACGATGACGCCGACCGACAGCTCGCCTTCTTTGCAGAGCGCAACCAACAGATGTCCCGCGGCCAGCTCGAGGAGCGCGATGCACCTGGTCGTCGCGAGCACCGGAGGAAAGGTGTCGCCGGTGATCGAATTCAATGCCGCCGCCGTGTCCTCTTGCCGGACGACCGAGCGGAACTTCCAGGAATCGCCGGGCCGCATCACCGCTCCGCCAGAAGCGTCTTGATCTCGCGGATGCGCCTGGTGACTTCGTCGCGAGGCTTCTGCCGGTAGCTCTCGGGCAAGAGCTCGCGGCTGGTGCACTCGCTCACCGCCACCAGCGTCTGCAGCTCGACCTCGAGCGGATAGCTGGGCGGGACGAAGTCGGCGAAGGTCGCCAGCAGATCCTCGCGGGTGACTTTCTCGCGCTTGTCGTTGACCGCGCGCAGCTTGGCCCGCACCAGCGCCGCCTCGATGTCCGCCCCCGACATCTTCGGCAGATCGGGCGGCAGGAGCGCGGCGATGTCGCCCTCGAAATTGACCCGCGCCTTGCGCGCCATGGTCTTGATCAGCTCGATCCGCTCGTCGCTCGACTCGGGATAGAAGAGCGCCAGGTGCTCCTCGGCGCGGCCCTGCCGCTTCAGGTCCACCGGCAACAGGTCCGGCCGGCAGGTGAGCAGGAACCAGACGATCTTGCCGCGGTACTCGGTGTTGCCCATGAAGGCGGCGATCTCGCTGAAGACGCGCGCGCTGGTGCCGCTGTCGCCCTGCGCGTTCCGGTTGCCGAGGAAGGCGTCCGCCTCGTCGATGATGACCGCGACCGGCCACATCGCTTTCAGCAGATTGAAGATCTTTTCCAGATTGCCTTCGGTCACGCCTTGCCACTGCGAGCGGAAGTTCAGGAACTTCACGCAGGGGATCCCGATCTCGCCGGCGAAGCAGGTGGCGAGAAAGGTCTTTCCCGTGCCGATGGGGCCGGCGATCAAAAAGCCCATCGGCACGACGTCGCGCTTGCCGCTGGTGATGGCGTTGGCCGCCTGCTTCAGGAGCAGCTTTGCCTTGCCGTGGCCCGCGACCATGTCGATGGAGAAGGCGGGCTCGATGAACTCGAGCAGCCCATGACACTCGGCCTGGATGATCTCCTTCTTCTTCTCCTTCAGCTTCTCGACCGTCAGCCGCGGGCCGGCGATGGCTTCGGAGAGCACGCGGTCGAGGGCGACGCGCGACATGCCCGCGGTCATCTGCGCCAGCGCTTCCAGGCTGACTTCGCTGACCTCCGCTCGCTTCTTGCCCGAGCCGGCGATCTTCCAATCCAGGTATTCGAATCGCTCCTTCTCGTTGGGGAGCGGCAACTCGATGGTGGCGCAATAGGGATTGCGGGCGATCCGCGGATTCAATTCCGCCAGGTTCTCGGCGATCAGGCAGACGGAGAAGTCGGCGACGAGGAACTGCGGGTCTTGCGCCCATTTCACCAGCGTGACCAGCGAATAGCGATCCTCGCCGGGCATGTAGCCGAGGTCGCCCGCGGGCGCGACGGTCTCGGCGAAGTCGATGACGACGGCGACGCTCTTGCCGTCGGCGATGCGGACGCGCGCGTAGGACTCGATCAAGGGAAAGGCGCGCGCCGGATCTTTCGGCAGCGCCTTGGCGTACTCCGATCCGAAGAGGACGTCGTAGCCCTGGACGGCGGCCATGAAGTCCTTCTGCATCTCCGGAGTGGCCAGGCGGATTCCGCTCGAGCGATCGTAGAAGAGGACCAGGTCGCGCGAGCCGAAGAGCTCATCGGCGAGGAAGTTGCGCAGCGAGACGAATCGCTTGCCCCCTGGCTGCAGATCGCGGACATCGCCGTGGAGGATGAAGGTGGAGATGGTCTTGGTGTAGTAGCGCTCGGCCAGCGACTTTGCCCAGGGTGGAAAGGAAGCGAGCGGGTCTTCCGACAGCGATCGGGACTTGCGAGGCATGGCCGCCCTTTTTAACGCTTGCTGCGCTTTGGCGCAGCCAAGTCGACGATCTCGCTCCGCGTCCGGCCGGCTCGGATCTCGACGGCCAGCTCCTTGCTGCGGCTCGAGCCCATCAGCTTGATCTTGTGGCGGCCATCGCGCAGCGGCCAGGAGAGCAGGGGAGTCGTCTGGCCGATGTCCACTCCGTCGATGACGACGTGGGCGGTCGGCCGCGAGGCGAGGCTGAGAAAGCCGAGCGTGAGGCGCGCATCGTCGGGAAGGTCCTTGGGCGGGCCCATGCCGTCGGCCTTCTCCAGATGTCCGGGGCACGCCCCGGGAGCAGCCACGAGCGTCGCGGCCAGCTCGCGCAGCCCGGTCCCGCCGGGGATGGCCACCTGCCAGGCCCGATAGCATTTCTTCTCCACCGTGACGGCGTGCGTTCTGGCCGGATCGAAGTCGGACAGATAGACCGGCGTCACTCCCTTGCGCAGGCCGTCCAGATAGACCTGCGCGCCCGAAGGCGAGGAGAGCACGCTCAGCTCGCCCGCAATGGCCGCGCTCACTTCGCGCTGTTCGCTGGTCGAGGGCGTGGCCGTGGCCTGCTCGACCGGGGAGGCCGCGACCGAACTCCCGCGCGGGCGAGGCGGGGAGAGGAGTGCCCAGACAGCGGTCCCCAGCGCCGCGACGATGACAGCGTACTGGGCGGCCCGGACGAAGCGCGCCCGCCGCGGCACGGTCGAGACGGTGCTCTCTTCGTCGGACAGCGGATCCTCGGCGACCCGTTTCACTGCCGTGTCGGGCAGCACCAGCGACGGAGAGGTGGCCGAGGGCGAGGTGTCCTGCCTCTGCAGCTTGACGTATTCGCGCTCGGCCTTGGCCAGCTCCTCCATGCTCACCGGCCGCGTCGGCGCATCGAGGCCGGGCAGCGGAGGCTTGGAGCGGACGACGATCTCCGCGCGCGGCGCGGGCTTGGCGCGCTTCACCGTCTCGGCCTGCGGCGGGGCCTTTCGCGCGGACCGCTCCGCTTCGTCCTCGGGGAAAGAAGCCTTCATGAACGCGGCCAGGTCCTCCCGCGTGACCGGGCGGGGCTGCGTCTCGCGCAGGAAACGCGTCAGGTCCGCCGCGAAATCGGCCGCCTCCTGGTAGCGATCCTGCGCCTCGCGCGCCAGGGCCTTGAGCATCACCTGCTCGAGCCTTTCCGGAATGGCGGGCTCGATCTGCGAGGGCGGCCGCACCTTGGCCTCCCGCACCTTCTGCAGGACGGAGAAGTCGCTGTTGCCGGTGAAGAGCCGCTCGCCGGTGCAGAGCTCGTAGAGGACGACGCCGGCGGCGAAGATGTCGCTGCGGCGATCGAGAGGCAGCCCGCGCACCTGCTCCGGGCTCATGTACCCGAACTTGCCTTTCAAGATGCCGGCCTGCGTCTTGGTGATCTTGTTCGCCGTCTTGGCGATGCCGAAGTCGATCAGCTTCACCTCCCCTTCGTAGGAGAGGATGATGTTCTGCGGCGAGACGTCGCGGTGGACGATCTGCAGGTCGTGCCCGCCCGGGTCGCGCTTTCGGTGCGCGTAGTCGAGGCCGTCGCAGACGCGGGCCAGGACGTAGACGCAGAGCGGGAGCGGCATGCGCTCGCCGCGGCGCGCGATGCGCTCGAAGACTGCGCGCAGGTCGCGGCCGCGCACGTACTCCATCGCGATGTAGTAGGCGTCGTCGATCTTGCCGAGGTCGAAGGTCCGCGCCAGATTGGCGTGCGAGAGCTGGGAAGTGATCTTGGCCTCGTCGACGAACATCTTGATGAATTCCTGGTCCTCGGCCACCGAGGGCAGGATGCGCTTGATGGCGACGACCTTCTCGAAGCCCTCCACGCCGACGGTCTTGGCCTTGTAGACCTCGGCCATGCCGCCGACGTTGATGCGTTCGAGGAGGAAGTATTTGCCGAACGGGGTCGGTCGCTCCGGCACGCGCGCCCTCGCGGAAGTTCGCCTAGAGTAGCACGAGCGAGCGGGCGCCCTCGACGGCTCAGCTCTCGGTCAGCGCCTTGGCCGGGTCGAGCCGCGCTGCGGCGCGCGCGGGGAAGAAGGCGCCGATCAGCGCCGCCGCCAGCGCCACGAGGATCCCCAGCGCGACGTGCCATCCCTGGAAACGAAAGAAGGTCGAAGGCTTGAAAGGAAAGTCGGGCAGACCGTTGCTCGCCACCCGATCAAGGAGCGCCGCCGCCAGCCGCGCCAGCAGAACGCCGACCACGCCTCCGGCAAGACCCGTGACGGCGGCTTCCGCCAGCACGACGCCGGCCACGTCTCCCCGGGTCGCGCCCACCGCTCGCAAGACGCCGATCTCCCGCGTCCGCTCGCGCACGCTGGCGTAGAAGGCCTGCATGGTATTGACGGCGGCGAGCCCGGTGATGAGCCCGGCGAGAATGCCCAGGGCCAGCGTCACCAGCTCGACCGCGGCGCCGATCTGCAGCGCGCGGTTGCGCTCGCTGTCGTCGATCTCGAGGCCCATCCGCCGCACCGACGCCGCCACCTCGGGCACCTGGTCGGCGTTCTGCGCCCGCAAGAGCACGCTCGAGTAGTTGTCGGCGTCGGCGCCGTAGCGGCGGTTGATGCGCATCACCGCGGTCAGCGGCATCGAGGCGCCCGCCAGGGTAGCGCGGTCGGAAAATCCCACCAGCTGCAGCGCGGCCTCCTGCGCGTTGGGCATCGTCTTTCCCGCGATGTAACTGCGGCCCAGCTCGATGGGGAACTGAAAGCCGATCAGCATGCTGTCGGTCAGCCGCGGCAGCCCGCGCTGGGGAGCGAAGACCTTGTTGTAGATCTCCAGGAGCCGCCGGCTGACCACGATCGGGATCGGCGCTCCATCTCCTCTGTCCTGGAAGGGCAGCCGCGCGTCCTCGCCAACCAGCTCGGGCATCAGCCCCACCCCCACCACCTCCAGGCCCATGTGGATCTCGCGGCCGAAGAAGAGGCCGTTGTAGCGGGTGACGGCGGGGATGCGCAGCGACATCTTCGGATACGCCGCGGCCACGCCCGGGACCTTGCGCAGCCGGGCCACCACCGCGTCGTCGAGGCGCGCTTCGCCGAGCAGGTTGCCGATGGCCATCGAGGGGACCACGACTTCGACCTCGCGCGTGCTGACGGGGAAGACTTCGTTGACCACCCCCTGGAGGCCGGCGCCGAGAGCGAGGAAGAAGACGAGACAGCCGATGCCGAGCGCGACCCCGCCCGAGCTCACCGCGAGCGCGCCCAGCTCGCGGACCAGGTTCGAGCGCGCCAGCTTGAAGAGCTTGCTCGCTCTCATTCGCTCTCCAGGGGATGCTTGCTCCCCGGCTCCGCGGCGAGCCGGCCCTCCCGCAGGACCATCACCCGATCGGCGGCGTGCGAGACGCGCGCCTCATGGGTGACGATGAGCAGCGTCATCCCTTCCTGGTGCAGCTCGCGGAAGAGCGAGATGACGCCCTCGCCGGTCTGCGCGTCGAGGTTGCCGGTGGGCTCGTCGGCGAGGAGGAGCGGCGGCCGCGCCAACAGAGCACGGGCGATGGCGACGCGCTGCCGCTCGCCGCCCGAGAGCGCCGCGGGCGGGCTCTGCCCCTTGTCGGCGAGGCCGACTCTCGCCAGCGCCTCGCGCGCGCGCCGCTCCGCATCGGGCACGCCCTCGCCGAAGAAGTCGGGGAGGAGCACGTTCTCCAGCGCGCTCAGGCCGGGGAGGAGATTGAAGCTCTGGAAGACGAAGCCGATCTGCGCGTGGCGCAGCGCCGCCAGCTCCTGGTCGGAGAGCGCGCTCAGGTCGCAGCCGAGGACACGCACCTCGCCGATGAAGTCGCGGTCGAGGCCGCCGAGCAGGTGGAGCAGCGTGGACTTGCCGCTGCCGCTCTGACCTTCGATGGCGAGGAACTCGCCGCGCGCCACCGTCAGATCGAGCTCGATCAAGAGATCGAGCGGGGCGACCCCCGGCTCGCGCGGCGGATAGCGCTTGCCGACCCCGGCGAGGCGGATGGCCGGCTCGCTCACGGCGCGACCAGCTCGATGTCGAGAGTTGCGCCCAGCGAATCCGAGTAGGCCTGCGCGGCCAGGCTGATGCGCACCGGGCGGAGGGGCTCGATCACCTGGCTCACCAGGGAGCGCGCCACGTACGCCTGCGGGCCGGTGCCGTAGGTGCTGTCGGGGAGCGCGCGCAGCTGATCGGAGAGCTTGCCGAGGTCGAGGCGGAGCGCGGCGCCGGCGTCGTCGTAGAGCGCGGCGACCGCGGGATTGACCGGGCGGGGAGTGCGTCGCAAGTCCTGGGGAGCGATCTCGCCGCCGAGCGCGTAGGCGAGATCGCCCTGCATGCCGAAGCGGGCGCCTTTGCCTTTTGCATAGGAGACCTGGAAGTCTTCGCCTTTGCGCGTCACTCTCGCGCCGAGGGTCGGCAAGACCGCGGCGAGCGAATTCATGGCCTTGAGCAGGCGAGGCTTGTCCGCCACCTGTGCGAGCGCGACAAGCTGGACGGTGTCGAAGGGACTCTTGCGGCGGAAGTCGAGGCCGTAGTCGATGGCCTGGCCGATGTTGGCGCCTTTCTCCACCCCGAGCGAGAGCGCCACGCCGGGCTTCACGCTCGCCAGCACCTCGCGGTCGATTCCTCTGAGATGCTGCAGCAGGGCGGCGAGCTGGGGAAAGCGCCCGGCGAACTCCAAGAGTTGCGCAGGCGCGACACCGAGCCGCGCGCGCAGCGGCGCCGAAGCAGGAAGCAGATCGACGAGCGAGACGCCTCCGCCGGGCAGCGCTGCCTGTGCCTGCGCCGCGGTTGCGCCGAGGTTTGCCCGCAAGCGCGCCGCGATGCCCTGCGCCGATCCGGAGATGGAGAGGGAAACGTCACCGGGAAGATCGCGCTCGACCACCCGCCGGGGCAGCTCGCTCCCGGCCGGCGCCAGGAGCAGGAGATCC
>Ga0209471_1001906_pt1 | contig 12210 bp, 6 predicted proteins | sample GraSoiAngelo_128_FD_185885 | JGI IMG/M metagenome (GOLD analysis project Ga0209471, IMG submission 185885) | Grasslands soil microbial communities from the Angelo Coastal Reserve, California, USA - 14_0927_12_20cm (SPAdes) (version 2) | ecosystem: Environmental > Terrestrial > Soil > Grasslands ...
CACCTCGTTGGAAGCAGCCACGCTGGAGTCGGCGCTCTGGCCGGCCGCCTCGGTGCCCATCGCGAGGTGCGTGAGCATCTCGCCGCCGACCCTGGTAGCCTCGCCCTTGAAGTCCTCCCACAGCTTGTTCAGTTCCTCCTTCGCCGCGGCGAGCGCGTCCTGCATGATCTGCTTGAGCTGCTTGGTCGCCTCTGCCTCGCTCGCGCTCTCGGCCTCCTTCAGGTCCCACGATTGCGTGGCGGTCTCGAGCGACTTCGCCAGCACCTTCTCGGCGCCCTTGAGGACCTCGTCCTCGATCTTCTTCAGCAGGCGATCGATGGCTGCGGAGATCTTCTTCTTCATCTCCTCCGCGATCTTCTCCAGATCTTTCTTGGCCTCGTCCCAAAGTTTGGCGAAGAGCTGCGCCGCCTGTGACTGCGCCGACTTCGCCTCGGCGAGGTTGTCCTTCTTCGCCTCCGCGAGCGCCTCGTTCGCGTGCGCGAGGAGCTCGTTGGCGGAGTCGAGCGCGGCCTTGGCCTGATCGACCAGCGGCCGCCCGAACTTTTCAGCCCGCCCCGGAGCCTTTTCTTCGAGCCGCGCGAGATTCTCGGCGGATTCCCCCCAGGCGTCCTGGCACTGCTTGACGAGCGCGGTCGTCTCCTCGACCGACTTCTCGCAGGCCCTCGGGTCGCGCTTGAGCGCCGCTTCGGCGGCCGCCTTTCCCTTCTCGACCAGACCGTCGAGCGACTTGAGCGCGGTCTCCACTTTCGCCTTGGTGCTGCCGACGAGATCATCGATGGCGGCCTGCGCGGCGCCGCTCTTCTCTTCGAAATCCTTCTTGACCTGGTCGAGGCCGCTCTCCGCTTGCTGCGCGAGATCGTCGGCCTGCTTCTTCGCATCGGCGAGCATCGATTGGCCGACCTCGCCGGCCTGGTCGAGGAGCTCGGTGAATCTGTCGAGAGCACCGTTCTTGCCGCCGCCCCGCGGAATCAACGCCTGGACCTTGTCGACGATGACCCGGATGATCTTCCGCACGTCTTCGGGGACGTCCTTCGCGGCCTGGTCGGCCTTCTGGTAGAAATCGTCCGCCGCCTTCTGCGCTTCGCCGAAGAGCCTTTCGGCCTCCTCGCGGTCCTGCGTCGCTCCGTCGAGGTCGCGGGCCTCGAGCTTCTTCAGGCCATCCTGCACCTTCTTGACGCACGCGCCGCCCTTCTTGCAGGCGAGCTCGCCGGCGTCCTTCGCGGCCCGGGCTTCTTCGATCACTTTCCTGATCTGGTCGAAGTCTGCCTTGTACTGGTCGTACTTCGCCTTGTACTCCTTGGCCTTGCCTTCGACCTCGACGGCGAATTCCTTCGCCTGCTGCGCGAGGTGTCCGAGCTTCTGCTCGATGGCGCCCAGCGTCTTGCCCAGAGTCGACTCGCCGTGGCCCATCAGGGCCTTGAGCTGCTCGAGCAGGTGCTGCAGCGCGGCCTTCACGCTTTCGGGGAGCTTCTCGTAAGCCTCTTGCGCTTTCTGGTAGCAAGCCTCGGCGTCCTTCTGCGCTGCCTCGAGCTTCGCCTGCGCTTCCTCGCCGTCCTTTTTCGCCGGCTCCCAGTCGCGCTTCTCCACCTTCTGCAGCGCCTCGCCGCACTTCGCGACCCCTTCCTTCCCCTCGCCCCAGGCTTTCTCCCCGAGCGACACGGTCTCCTTCGCCGACTGGTAGAACTCTTTCAGCTGCTCGAACTGCTTCTTGTACTTCTCAACCTCGGCCCGGACCTGCTGGAGGATCTTGTTGCCCTTCTCGTAGACGGCCTTCGCCTCGGCGGCGAGCTTGCCGACCTTGGCCCGCACCGCCTCGATGAATTTCCCTAACGACGACTCGCCCTGCGGGAGCATGGCGGCGATGTTGTCGAGGATGGTCTGCAGCGTGCTGCGGACGCCGTCGGGAAGATCGCTCTCGACCTCTTTCAGCTTGTCGATGCAGAGCTGCGCCTCGCTCTTCGCCGTCTCGAAATTCTTCTGCGCCGGCTCGACTTCCTTCTCCGCCTCGTCCCATTTCTTCTCTTTGAGAAGCTTGATGCCCTTGCCGATCCCCTCGAAGACTGCCCGGCCCGCCTTGAACGCCTTCTCGCCGTGCTCCTTGATGTAGAGGCCAGCCTTGATCCATTTGCCGCCGTACTCGTCGATCTTGTCCTCGATCTGCTTCTTCAGCTGGTCGCACGTCTGCTTGTAGTTCTGGATCTTGCCCCTGGTCTGCCCGATCAGGGCGACAGCCTGGTCGACGTCGACGCCGAGCGTGTCCTTGACCTGCTTCTTGATCGTCTCCCGCGCGTGGTCGACCGCGTCCTTGGCTTTGGCGATGGCGTCCCGCGACTCCCCGATCGCTTTCTTCGCCTGATCGATTCCGTGCTGCGCGCCGGAGGCGATGGCGCCGGAGATCGACTGCCCGGCCGCGTCACCCGAGCCCTGCACGGAAGTGACCACCTGCTCGAGCAGTCCGGGGAGCGCATCGACCAGCGGGCCGGCCGCAGCGGTCGCCTGGGCCGCGCACATCTCGACGGCGGTCTGGCCGCTCTTGACGCCGGCCTGCGCCATCGCCAGGCCGGCCTTGCCGATGTTGAGGGCGATGTCGGCGGCGGCGAGGAGCCCGCTCTTGATTCCCCGCACGGCGCCGGAGAGCGGCGCGTCCACCGCGCCTGTGGTGTGCAGCGCATCGAGCACCGCGGCCTTCACCGCATCGAAAGCGTCGCTCGCGTGCTGGATGCCCCGGTCGGCGATCTCGGTGACGCCCGCGGCGGCTTCCTGCGCCTTCTTCAGCGCATCGCGAGCCATCTCGCTCTTGGCGGCGGCGGTCTCCTGCCCGGCCTCCCCGACTTTCGACTTGGCCTTGGCGACGTAATCGCCCAGGCCCTTGAGCCTGGCCTCCGCCTGCTTGAGCGCGGTCTGCGCGACCTGCGCGTTGCCCTGCTTGACCTGCGCGAGCGCCTCCTTCACCTGGTCCAGCACCTGCCGGGCCGAGACGATGGCCTGATTGGCGCTGTTCGCCGCCTCCCGCGCTGCCTTGAGCCTGAAGGCGGCGAGGTCCGCGATCTGCTGCGCCTTCTGCGCCGCTTGCTGCACCGACTGGGCGGACCTGGTCAGGTTCTTGACCGGAGTCTGCCCCTTCTTGATGGCATAGCGCCGGGCGCGAAACTCCGTCGCATAGCCGGTGTCGACGAAGAACACATGGTCGGTGGAGACGACGTAGTACTGCCCGTCGACGCGCTTGCCGGCCTTCTCCACTTCCACGACCGATCCGGCGCGGATGGCCGGGTCGCCGGTGACGCGCGCCTCCGCGTGGACGAAGACGCCGGCGCGCTTGTTGTACTCGCTCTTGGCGACGGCCTCGAGAATGTTCTTCTGGGCGGTGGCGAGCGGATAGACCGCCTCGATGTCGCCGAACATCTTCTTCACCAGCTGCTCGCCGGTCTCGGTGCCGCCCTGCTTGCCGTACTCGTCGCCCGACTTCGCGGTGCTGGGGATCTCCTTCTTCTTCTCGACGTCCCAGCCGGTGGTGGTGATCTTCGAGACCTGATCGAAGGTGTTCACCTCCTGGATGAACCGGCCGATGTTCTCGCGCCAGACGAGGCGCGCGGCGGGCGGGTCGCCGATCTTCGGTTTCTTGAAGAGCAGCTTCTTGCCGTCGACGTAGACGCGGAAGCCCGCGACCGCTGCCCGCTGCAGGAGGAAGTCGTAGTCGGAGAGGTTGTTCTGGATGACGAAGTCGTGGACGACCTTGCTGTCCTCGACGTCGGCGGAGAGACCGTGCCGCTGGGCGACGCGGCGGGCGAGATCCGAGTCCTTCACGTCCTTGTACGTCTGGGTGACGGTGCCCTTGTCGAAGTTGTGGCCCTTGTCGACGCCGGAGGCGACCAGGCGCGAGGGGCCGTCGGAGGTGAGCACGATCTCGAGATTCGAGACCTCGCCCTTGCAGACGCTCTTGAGCTTGCCCTGGTAGCCGAGCTTGATCTCGATCTGCGTGCCCGGCTTGAACTTGTTCTTCTGCGTCCACTTGCGGCCGACGTCGCTCAGGTGCAGCCAGAAGCGGCTCGCCCGGTCCATGTCGTCGGTGACGCGGATGCCGATCACCGAGGCGGCCAGCTCGGGGTCGGCCGCGCTCCCGTCGACGAGCAGCTGGAAATGCGGGACGAGGCGCTTGTCGTCTGCGGCCAAGAATGCTCCCTGCGGCTTGCCTGTCAGGGGGAGACGACAGACCTGGGACTGCCGTAGTTTCCGGCAAGGGAGGGGTGGGAAGCAAGGGGGGAACTGCTAGACTGGCGCGCCGTGGAAACGGATTCGAAGTTGCCCAAGCCCCCGCGGTTGCCGCAGCGCGCGGCGATCTACATCGCGCCCGACGGCCGGGTGCATTTCGGCGCGCTCTTCGCCGACCTGGTGCCGGTGGCGCGGGCGCTGGGGGCGCAGATCGACGACAAGAAGTCGGACGAGAAGCAATGCTCCGCGGCCTCGTAGTCGCCATCCGCCGTTTCTTTTCACGGCGGCGAGGGCGCAAGCTGCTCAAAGCGCGGCTGCCGCGCGGGCTGCCGGCGGATGCTCCGGCGCTGCGCCTCGCGCTGCGCGTGCCCTTCGATCCACCGCCCGGCGAGTTCTGGACCGCTCCTCTCCCGGGCGCCGCGGCCGCGCGGCTCTTGCGTCTCTCGGCCCTCCCGCCGCCGCACCGGCCGCTGCAGATCGTCCGGCCGGACAACTTCCGGGTCGACCCGGCCACCCTCCAGATTGCCAACGAAGGCATCTTGCCGCTCGAGCCGCGCGACACCAGCTATCGCTGGATCCGCCCTGACTTCCGCCGCCGGCACCTCGACACGCCCTGGATGGCGCAGGACCGCATCGACTTCCTCGCGCCCCAGAAAGTGGAGTGGTTCGCGCTCTGGTGGTTCGAAGGCTTCGACCACCGCCCCGGAGCGAGGGGCCCGCGCAGCTACCAGATCAAGAAGGAGATCGAGTGGGAGATGCAGCGGGTGAAGGAGCAGATGCTCATCCGCCGCGACACCAGCAAAGACGAGCGGCCGCCGGCCGCAGGGACGTTCTCGCGCAGCCAGATTGGCCAGCCGATCGCCTCCTTCGAGGCGCAGCCCGATCTCTCTTCGCACTTGCCCGAGAAACCCTGGATCGATCCCGCCCAGCTCGCCCGCGAGCCTCCGCCGGAGATCCCCACCCGCGAGGCCTTCCTGCAGCGGCGCACGCTGCTCGACGCGCTGGAAGAGCGTTGATCCACGCCCGCGGCGCTGAGATCAATGCAGGCCAATGAGCATCCCTGCCTGCCGTGCTCCTGCTCGTGCTCCTTTTCCAGCTCGGGGCTCGTTCGCGTTCAGTGCTCGGGGCTCGTTCGCGCCTGATGGCATCCGTTCTACACAGCGGGTCCGAACGAGAACAAGCACGAGCTCGAGCTCGACCTCGAGGACGAAAAGGAGCACGAGCTCGAGCTCGAGCTCGATGTCGAGCACGAAAAGAAGCACGAGCACAAGCTCGGCTTTGGCGCGGAGAGATCAGTCTTCCGCTTCGTCGTCCGCCGCCGCCACCGTCGACTCGAACTTGAACTCCGTCATCCCCAGCGTGACGATGTCGCCGTTGCGGAGGAACCGGCGCGGGGTCTTCTTGCCGTTGACCAGCACGCCGTTCTTCGAGCCCATGTCGACGATCTCGAACTTGTTGCCGTCGATGGCCACGCCGGCGTGCTTGCCGGAGACGGCGCCATCGAGGATGCGGATGCTGTTCTCCGGCCCGCTTCCCATGCTGACCACCTTGCCGACCAGCGGATAGACCTTCCCTTTGGCGGCGCCCTTCTGCACGGTCATCCGCGCCTTGGCCGACTTGAGGCAGAAGAGGCAGACCTCCCACTCCGGCATCTGCGTGCGCTTGCACGCCGGGCAGAAGCGCACCGGCGGCGGCTTGGGCCGCGTGACCAGGTAGACGACCGCGCCGAGGACGAGCACGAGCAAGATGGAGCCGAAGATCACCGCGACCCTGATCCAGTCGGTGAAATTCGGCGTGCGCACCATGAGCGAGGACTTGAGCAGGACGCCGGTCTCGTTCTCCATCGCGATTTCGATCTTGTGGTCCTTGCCGTCGTGTTCGAGCTGCGTCTTCCAGGAGATGACGTAAACCTTGTTGATGAAGTCCTTGATGACGGTCAGGGCCTTGTTGATGTCGTCGACCTGCGCTGCGGCCTTGTAGATGCCGTTCGTCTTGCGGGAGAGCTGCTCGAGGTTGACGAGCGAATCCTGCTCCAGCTCGGAGTGGCCGATGGCGTAGATGGGCACGCGCCGTTTGAGCGCGTCGCTGATCACCTTCTCCACGTCGGTGGCGCTGCCGTTGTCGCGTCCGTCGGAGATAAGCAGGATGGCCCTCGCGGCGGGGAGCAGCGTCTTGGATTCGCCGCCCTTGGCCGTCGCGGCGAAGAGCGAGAGAGCCTGCTCGAGCCCGTCGTAGAGCATGGCGGACTTGCCGGTGAAGGTGATCTTGGCTGCCTTGCCCGCCACCTCTCCCTTGTCCTCGGCGAAAGGCGCCACCGTCTCGGCGGAGTCCGAATAGTCGACCACCGCCACCTGGTCCTTCTCGCCCAGGCTGGTGGCGAAGGCGGCCACCGCTTTCTTGATCTGCTCCTCGATGGCCATCATCGCGCCCGAGGCCTGCACGACGATGACGATCGAAACTCCGGTCCCCGCTGCCTCGAGCGTCTCGACCTTCTCGATCTTCGAGCTGTCGCTGTTCCCTCCTTCGTAGACCCGGAAGAGCTCCTGCGGCACACCGGGGATGAGCGACCCCGAGGCGTTGACCACGCTCACGTAGGCGCGCGCCTTGAGCGCGTTGGGCCAATGGCCGCGGATCATCTCCACCTGCTGGATGGAGAGCTGCAACCCCGCGGCCCAGGCCAAGGAAGGCAGCAGCAGCGCCGCCGCGAGGATCCTGCCCGGATGCTTGGTCACGGTCGTCCCTACTCGCGCTTCTCGCGCATCGCGCGGCACTTGAACTCGAACTCGATGTCGCCCAGCTTGATGATGTCGTTGTCGATCAAGTCGTGCTTCTGGACGCGCTCGTCGTTGACGGAGCAGCCGTTCGAGGAATCGAGATCGGCGATCTGGAACTCGCCGCCCTCGTAACGGATGGTGGCGTGCTTGCGCGAGATCTTCTTGTCGGTGAGGACGATGTCGCAGTCGGCGGCAGTGCCGATGACGTTCTTGCCCACCCGCAGGCGGAAGTCCTCGCCTTTGTGCTGGCCGTTCAGCGCCACCATCCAGCCGCACACTTCCCGGCTCTTGTCGTTCGAGCCGCGGCCCTTCTCGCCGCCAATCTGGCCGAGGTCGAGCATGGCGGTGCCCAGCCCCACCACCGGCGCGCTCGGCATCATCATCGCCTGCTGCATTTCCTGGCAGTAGGGGCAGACGTCCCAGCTGGCGTGCATCACGTGCCCGTTCGGGCAGACCTTGCCCTTCGCCTGCGGCTCGCGCTTGAGGAAAGGCATCAGGCGGTCGAAGATCTGCAGGAACACGGCGCGCTCCCCTAGGCCGGTTGGTAGAACCAGAGCTGGAACATGTTGATGTCGCGCTCGGCCGAGACGGCCTTGGCCGACATCTCCACGCTGTCGTTGGTGATGAAGGTGCCGGGGACGAGGAAGTAGTGGTTGCGCCAGCGGTGCTTGCGGTCGGCCTCGGTGACCTTCCACTGGCCCACCTTCTTGCCGTCGACGCTGACGTCGCAGATCTGCTCGCCGAGGATGGCGTCGAAGCGCTTGATGATGATCAGGTCCTTGCCGGGCTTGAGGTTGTGCACCTGCCACTTCGCCTCGCCGCCGATATAGGCGACGCCCGAGTCGGAGACCGATTCCTTGTCGGGATAGGTGAAGGTCTGCCGGCTCTTCCACATGTCCTTCTGGCCCTCGATGCGGAACTTGTGCGCCTTCTCGCTCTCGTCGTTGACCAATTGTAGATGGTCGACGCGGACGAAGTTCGAGCCGTCGATGTTGAGCTCCTCGGGGAACTCCTTGGAGCGGAAGACGATGTCCTTCCAGCTGGTCTGCTCGCCCTTGAGCTCCTTCTTGGCGGAGGGCGCGAGCTTCTCCTTCACCACGGGCGTGAGCGCCTGATTGGAGGCGTTGAGGAATCGGGCGATGCCCAGGCAGCCGTCGGGATCGCGCGGCCGGTCGCGGACGACCTTGGTGAGCGCCTCGAGCGACTTCTTGTACTCGGAGAAGCCCTTGCGCGCGGCGATCTGGGGGAAGTCCTTCTCGATCGCATCCACCATCTCGCGCTCGAGCTCGACCACGCCGAGCAGCACGTCGGCCAGGTTGAAGGGCCCGACGCTGTTCGAGCTGGTCAACATCTCGGCGGCGAGTACGGCGTTGCGCAGGTAGTTGGCGGGCACGACGCCGATCTTGCAGAGCAGCGAGGTGAGCGCGGCCTTCTCGGAGAGGCCGTTGGCCACCTCGACGCGCAGCTGCGGGGTGGCGTGGCTGCCGGCGGTTCCTGCCAAAGGGACGTAGCGCAGATCGATCTCGCCTGGCCCGGGCACGCGCGAATCGAGCGCGTCGCGGATCTCGCGCACGCCTTCCTCGAGGCGCACCCGGCCCAGCTCGATCGCCTCGACGCCGTCGGGCTCGCGGGCCATCACCTCGATCTTCACCTTCTCCTCGATCCGCCGGTGCCCCTTGAAGCGCGGGTTCTCCTTGTAGGCGATGAAGTCGGTGGGCTCCTCGAAGTACTTGATGGTCACGTAGACGGTCTGCGGGAGCTTGAGCTTGTCGGCCTCGATCACCTTCACCGCCGGATCGCGCAGGACCAGCTCGTTGCCCCGGCCGTCGATGCCGTAGCCCGGCGCCACCTCGAAGGAGAGATCGCCGCGGCCGCGCGCCTGCACCCGGAGGCCGCCGCCTTCGACCGGCACCACCCCGGGAGTGTGCAGCACGCGGTTGTGCAGGCGTCTTTTTTCTACGTGATACGCTTCGGCGGCGTTCCAGTCCTCGTCGGTCGTGAAGAAGCCTTCGAAGAAATTGATGCGCTTGAAGTTGGCCTGCTCCGGCATTGCATCCTCCGAACCGACCGCCCCTTGAGAAACAACCGATGGGGCGGTGTTGTCAAATCAAGACAGCTTCCTTCCCAGACCCAGTTTCTGCAGCTCTTCGTCCTGCACCGCGGGGACGTCCTCCTGCCCGCCGATGCGCGCGTCCACCCCGATATGGCCGGTCTTGCCGACGTGCAGGAACGGCACCGGCGGGAACGTCGGCTCCATCTCCTCGAAGACCAGCGCGTAGTGCGCGTGCGCCGGCTTTTCCGTCTCCACCAGCGCCTGCACGGTGCGGAGCTTCTCGCGCTCGATCTCGCTCTTCTTGTCGGGCAGCTCCACCGTGAAGCACTGGCTGATGAAGACCGGCGGCGAGAGCGTGGTGTCCTTGCCGATGGTGCTCGACCTGCCGATCACCATGCCGGGATAAGGCCATTCGCCTTCATGGATCTCCGCCTTGACGTCGGCGAAGAGGCGGAGCGCGAGCTTGAGCCCTTCGGCGGTGCCGCGCTTTCTGTACAATTCGGGGACGCGCAGGATGATCTCGCGCCGCTTCTCCTCGTCCCATCCCTCGAGCAGCGGCATCGCCAGCCAGGAGGCCAGCCAGGGCAGCCAGCGGGCTTCGGTGAGGCGCGGATCGAACAGCTCGTGGACGAACTCGAGGCTCTCCTCGATGCTCGAGGTCAGGTGCGCCGAGATGAGGAGCAATCGCTGGAGGAAGTCGGCGTTCTCCTCATCGGCGTCCTGATAGATGGCCGGCAGGTAGTTGATCCAGGGCCGGCTGGCGATCTCCACCCGGATGACGCGATCGTCGGAGAGCTCGTCGCCCGCTTCGGGAACCTGGCGCACCACCGTGAGCGCCTTCTCCTCGCTGTCGACGAGCTTGAACTCCACCGTCGCCTGGGCGCGCCTCTTGGCCAGGCGGCGGGCCTCCCCGAGCGGCAGCCGGAGCAGGGGAGGCGCGATCGGCGGAGTGGTGAATGCTTCGGCCATGGATTACCCGCGGTCGTAGATCTCGACGCCGATCAGGTTGGGCAGCTCGTCTTCGCTCAGCTTGAGCATCTCCACCCGCAGGCGCCGGCCTTCGTCGATGATGACGAGATCGGTGATGCGGTCGACGCCGTCGACCCCCTCGACCACGGGATAGAGATCGGCCTTGCCCACGGCGCGGCCGAAGGGCCAGCCGTCGCCTTTCGGTCCGCCGTGGAGCGGGTTCAAGAGGCGCTTCACCTTCTCCTTCACGTCGGCCTTGACGCGGTCGGCGGTGGCGCCTGGCTTCAAGGAGATGGTCAGCTCCAGCGAGAGCGGAACGAGCCTGGGCTTGCCGACGTTCACGCGGGCGGTGATGAGGCGCCGCTTGTCGATGTAGCTCGCCACTCGGTCGATCAAGTCGCGCGAAGGGACCGCGCGCGCATCGCCGTCTTCCCTCTCCGCCTTGGGGACGAGCAGCAGCGAAATGCTGCCGTCGCTCCCCTGCACGCACTTGGCGCGCGCCACGCGGCGGCTGGCGGCGAGCGCGAGGCTCTCGTAGTCCTCGGCGGTGATGGCGCGGTCGCGGTTCTTGATCGCGTAGGTGCCGCGCCGCTTCGCTTCGTCGATGGTCTCGGCGTCGGCGCCGCCCTGGGCCGAGAACGGATTGGTCACGGCCTGCACGAAGGCGATGCTCTGCTTGAGCACGGTCAAGGTATTGCCGCCGACGTTGCCGGCGACGCCGCCGCCCACCCGATACTCGCACTTGACCGAATCGCGGCCCGACGGCGGCACCCAGCCCTTGCGGCCGTCGCCGAACGTGATCTCGCCCTTGATCGGATCGCAGAGGTAGTGGCGCGAGCCGGGCTGGCTGTCGAAGAAGTTCTCGACCTCGTGCCACCGCACCCAGGTGCCGGCGCCGTCGGGATCGGGCTTGATCGACTCGGGCCCTTCCTCCTCCTCGATGATCTTGCGGTCGGCTGGCGCGGGCGCGTCCGGCTCGAGGACCCAGACCGATGGTGCGGCGAGGATGGGCTTGTTGGCGAGCTCGAAGCTCTGGTCGATCGAGCCGTCGGAGGAGCCGACGACCTCCTCGAGCGTCACGCCGTTCAGCGCATCGACGGCGTTGACCAGCACGGCGCGCAACACCGGCGGCAGGTCGTAGCTGCCGCTCTCCAGCCGCGCCCGCAGCCAGAAGGCCTCGGTGTCGAAGACGTTGCGCTTTTCCAGATTGCGCGGGCCGCTGAAGGTAAGATAGCCCGACCGGGTGAAGCCGAACGTCTGGTCCTGCGGGAGCAGATCGGCCCAGCGGCCGCCCTCCCAGAATTCCCAGACCACGCGAGGGCCCTTCTGCGCGGCATCTTCCTCGGCCGCGCCGGGAGGCGGGCCGCCCAGCTGCTCGCCGCCGCCCACCGCGCTGTCGTCCAGCTCGAAGTAGACCGAGCAGGTGCGCTGGGGAAACTTCGCGTCGAAGCCGAGATAGAAGGCCGGCGACTCGTCCTGGTCGGGCAAAAACGGCTGGAAGTAGACGTAGGGGGTGTTCAGGTCGTCGGTGTGGTCGCGATACTGGAAGTCGTTGTAGCTCAGGCAGTGAGCGACCGGCTTCGGCTCGCGCACGTACTTGAAGACCAGCGACTTGAGACAGGGAGGTTGCAGCGGCCGGTCTTCCTTGAAGACCCAGTTGGCGCCCTGCAGCTCGTACGAGCCGGGCGCGCCGTAGTTGCCGGAGTTGATCCGCGCGCGGATCCAGAAGTTCTTCACTCCGCCGACCTCGGTCTCGATCAGGTCGGCGGGACGGTCGAAGCTGATGGCGCCGTTTCTGGTGAAGGCGCCCGTCGAGTCGAGGAAGTTGTACTGGCCCTGCGCCCCCGAGACTCCCATCGGCGAAGACTTGCCCAGCTCGGCCCACTTGCGGCCGTTCCAGTACTCGAAGGCGACGACGAGATCGGGGCTGCCCTCGGGAGAAGGCACGACCGACGGCTCGACCAGCTGCGCCTCGATGCGGATGCGCGCCTCGGGCGCGGCGAACAGCTGCTTGTGGCCCAGGTACGCGGCGCAGTCGAACTTCGGTTCCTCGCCGAAGGGGTGGAAGCTCTTTCCCTGGTCGACCGGCAGGAAGATGTAGTTGCCGATGTTGACGAAGGCGTTCTCGGGCGCCATGCCCTCGCCGAGGATCTCGACGCGCAACGAGACGCTGTCGAGCTGCACCGAGGCCGGGTCCTTCAAAGG
>Ga0209471_1001908_pt1 | contig 12207 bp, 10 predicted proteins | sample GraSoiAngelo_128_FD_185885 | JGI IMG/M metagenome (GOLD analysis project Ga0209471, IMG submission 185885) | Grasslands soil microbial communities from the Angelo Coastal Reserve, California, USA - 14_0927_12_20cm (SPAdes) (version 2) | ecosystem: Environmental > Terrestrial > Soil > Grasslands ...
TTGAGGTTGATTTCATCGTAGCCGTAGTCCGCGCCGAGCTTCGCGCAGCGGGCGAGATCCTCCGGGTCGCTGCCGCCGAGCTGCAGGCCGAGCGGATGCTCCGCGGGATCGAAAGCGAGATGCTGCTCGACGTCGCCGTGGACGAGCGCGCCGCTAGTGATCATCTCGGTGTAGAGCCAGGCGCGCGAGCAGACCTGCCTGAGGAAGTACCGGCAATGGCGGTCGGTGAGATCCATCATCGGGGCGACGTTAACGGTTCTGTCTAACATATTGATATCTCAATAATTCGTCTCCGTGAGCATGAAGGCATTTCTGTGCATTCTTGCGAATTTGCCGATTGGAATTTACCAGTCGCGGAGGTCTTGCGATTGCTCGGGCTAAGCGACGCAGAAATTTCTCGCCTTGGATTGGCGGCAGCGATTCCAACTTCCAAACTCTTAGTATGACCCCCGACGCGAAGGACGCGCAGAGTTCGCTATAAATACGTGAATCGGGATACGTCATGGCATGCGGGGCAAACCGACGGCAATCACAGGTCCCGCGCGCCCTCAGGGGCTTGCCCTCAGATAGACGAGAGATTGTCCGTCCACTGACTGGCGATCAGCCTGCGGCTGCCCCTGTTTCCTGCCGCAGGTGCCGAAGCTCCTGGAGCGAGCTGCGCTTTCAGGGACACGCTCGAGCCGTGGCAATGCAACTTCTCAAAAGCACCGACGTCCTCCCAACTCGCTGACCCACCCTCAAAAACCGGCATGCCGGCAGTGCAGAATGTGACGGCGCCGTCTTGATTGCCACGGTCCGAACCGATGTGTATACTTGTCGTCCTCAATACACATCGATGTATCGTCCGGGACCGCGTGCGTACCAATATCGTCATCGATCCGAAGTTGATGGGAGAGGCCTTGCGATTGTCGGGGGCACCGACAAAACGTCAGGTCGTGGAGGACTCCTTGCGGCTGCTCATCCAGGTGAAAAAGCAGGAGCGCATCCGCAAGGTGCGCGGCAAGCTCAGATGGTCGGGCGACCTGAATTCCATGCGGCTCGATTGACCGAAAGGTGGTGCTTGTCGATACGTCCGTCTGGGTGGACTACTTCAACGGCGTCAAGACACCGCAGGCTGATCAGCTTGATCAATTGCTCGGATCCGGGCGCCTTCTCACGGGCGATCTCATCCTCGCAGAGCTCTTGCAGGGATTTGCCAGGGACGCAGACTACCGAGCCGCCCGTAAACTCCTGCTGGAACTTCCCTGTGTCGACCTGGTCGGCCGCGAAAGTGCCCACCTTGCCGCCGACTGCTATCGCCGGCTTCGCACGCGCGGGGTCACGGTGCGCAAGACGATCGACGTCTTGATCGGCGCGTATTGCATTCGGCACGGTCACGCGCTGCTGCACGCGGATCGGGACTTTGATCCCATGGTGCGGCATCTGGGACTACGCGTCCTGCAATGAGCATGAGTTGCCAGAATTCGAGGTGACGTAAAGGTGACGAGTCTTTTTGAGCGCACGTAAGTTGCTGACTCAAAAAGTGAAATGGATTTCGTCGGTCCAATCCGTCATCGGGGCAAGGAGAATCATCGATATTGTCCCGAAGCCGCCGCCCGGGCCCGGATCAGGCCGAACAGGCTTTCGGTGAACGGCGCCCGCACGCCGGCTTTCTGCGCGATTTCGAGCGTGCCCGCCAGCAGGCCGTCGATCTCGAGGGGCTTGCCGGCTTCCATGTCCTGCAGCATCGAGGTCTTGAACTTGCCGAGGTGGCGGGCCATGTCGATGCGCGCCTCGGGATCGATATCGGCGTCGACGCCGACCGCGCGGCCGATGGCGAGGACTTCGCGCATGATCCCCACCATGTAGGCCTTGATCTCGCGGTCCTCGATCAGCCGGTCCGCCGTCGTCATGGTCAGCGCCGACACCGGATTGAAGCTGACGTTGCCCAGCAGCTTCACCCAGAACTCCTTTTCGATGAACTCGCTCACCACGGCCTCGAATCCGGCTGCGGCGAGCGCCTCGGCAATGCGCGTGGTGCGCGCAGTGTTCCTGCCGCCTGGCTCGCCGAGGATCAGGCGGCTGCCCATGTTGTGGCTGATGAGCCCCGGCTCTGGGGTCGAGGCGGCGAGGTGGATTACGCAGCCGACGATGCAGCTGGTCGGCATGGCGCGCGAGAGCTTGCCGCCGGGATCGAGCGACTCCAGGCGCTGCCGCCCGTTGCCGAATTTCAAGCGGTCGAAAAACCACCACGGCACGCCGTTCATCGCAGTAAGGATCGACGTGTCCGCGCCGACCAAGGGACCGATCCGCTCGGCGACCCCGGCGAGGCTCTGTGCCTTCACGGCGACGATCACGTAATCCTGGGGGCCGAGCCTGGACGGGTCGCCCTCGGCGCGCGGCCGCGCGACGTAGATCTCGCCGCCGGCGCGCGAGCGCACGCGCAGCCCGCTGGCGCGAATCGCCTCGAGATGCGCGCCGCGCGCGACTACCGAGACGTCGTAGCGGGAACGGAACAGCCACGCAGCCATCAAACCGCCGACGGCGCCGGCGCCGTAGACGCAAATACGCATGGTGATATTCTAGGGAAAAACACCGACAGACCACGTTTTCGAGGAGCGATGCAAATGTTCTCGTTCATGAAGAAGAGGTCCGAGCTGCTGCCGTCGCAAACCGCGCTACCCGGCCGCGCGGCGCCGATGCAGGTGCCCGCGAAGCATTTCGTGAATGGCAATGCGCTCAAGCCGCCGTTTCCCGAGGGCATGCAGCGCGCCGTGTTCGGCATGGGCTGCTTCTGGGGTGCCGAGCGTCTGTTCTGGAAGACGCCCGGGGTGCACTCGACCGCAGTCGGCTACGCCGGCGGCGAGACGAAAAACCCGACCTATGAGGAAGTCTGCTCGGGACTGACCAACCACGCCGAAGTGGTGCTCGTGGTCTTTGACCCGAAGATCGTGAGCTACGACGAGCTGCTCAAGGTTTTTTGGGAAGGCCATGACCCCACGCAAGGCATGCGCCAGGGCAACGACGCGGGCACGCAATACCGCTCGGCCATCTATACGTACGGAGACGAGCAGAAAAAGGCCGCACTTGCTTCGCGCGGGGGTTTTCAGGATGCGCTGAAGCGCAAAGGCTTTGGCGCGATCACCACGGAGATTCGCGAGGCGCCCGAGTTCTACTACGCCGAGGACTATCACCAGCAATACCTCGGCAAGAATCCCGCAGGCTATTGCGGCCTCGGCGGCACCGGTGTGTCCTGCCCCGTGGGAGCGCCGGCGAAGGCCTGATGCGCCTGGACAAGTGGCTGTGGGCGGCGCGCTTCTTCAAGACGCGCAGCCGCGCTCAGCAGGCGGTCGCCGCCGGCCGCGTCAAGGTGAACGGAGAAAGCGTCAAGCCGGCTCGCAACCTCAGAGTCGGCGATGGAGTTTCGGTCAACAGAGAATCTTTTGACTGGAGCGTTACCGTCAAAAACCTGTCCGAGAAGCGCGGGTCGGCCGAAGAAGCAAGGAAACTCTATGAGGAAAACGAAGCGAGCCGCGTCGAGCGCGAGCGGCGCACGGACTTGCGCCGCTGGGGCACCGAGCCGGCCGCGGCATTGAAAGGCCGCCCGACAAAGCGCGACCGGCGTCGATTAGATCGTCTTCAAAGCGACTAACAGCCGCGACCTAGTTGGGCTCGCTTCGTTCTCGGAGCGCACGGACGAGCGCAGCGGCAGCCACTCTCTTCGGGGTGCCGGCGAATCTCCGCCGCTAGACGGTCAGCGAGATCGCTTGCGAGATTTTTTGGCATGAATAGTCCGATGTTTGGCGAGAAGTTAATGTAACTGTTTGTATATAATGGTAAAACTTATTGGATGAGAGTCAATAATCTCGCCAATCTTTTGGCATGATTTTTAGGAAGGACGAGTTTAGGAAGCCGAAGCTGCGTCGGCGAGGTGATCAGGACGCCAGCACTGAGTCGGTTTGGCGCCGAGGTGCAGCGCAGCTAAGCGTAAAGGACCTTTGCTTAGCCAGCCCTTAATCACTTACGCTCGCCGGCGAACCTAGCGATCCGCCAAAATGCTAGCTTTTCGCTACGCTGTCTTGATAAGGCGCAGATCCGTTTCAAACCTTCGCGGCTTGCCGATCTTGATCCGGCGGAAATTGGGATGCAGCAGAGGCAAGAAGTAGGACGGCTAAAAACACGCTGCATTCCGTGTAGCCTTTCACTCGTGAGAAAACGGAGGAGGGTCGCGGTGATGCTGCTCGCCATGGCGCCGGCCTGCGCAGTGGCGCAGGACGACGTCGTGGTGATCACGGCGACGCGCCAGCCTCAGCCGAGCCTGGAAGTCCCGGCGTCGGTCGACCGGATCTACGCCGACGAGATTCGCGAAGGCCGCCCGCAGGTGAATCTGTCGGAGAGCCTCGGCCGCGTGCCGGGCATCGTGGTGCAGAACCGGCAGAACTACGCCCAGGACCTGCAGATCTCCTCGCGCGGCTTCGGCGCGCGCTCGACCTTCGGCGTGCGCGGCATCCGCCTCATTGCCGACGGCATTCCGGCAAGCATGCCTGACGGGCAGGGGCAGGCGGCGACTTTCGCGCTCGGCTCGGCGCAGCGCATCGAGGTGCTGCGCGGGCCGTTCTCAAGTCTTTACGGCAATGCGGCAGGAGGCGTGATCAGCATCGAGACGGAGGACGGTCCGCCGACGCCGACCTTCGAGCCCGCGCTGCTGCTCGGCAGCTACGGCACCTGGCGCGAAGCGGCAAAGTTCGGCGGGCAATGGGGAGCGCTGAACGGCATCGTCGACGCGTCGCACTTCCATACCGAGGGTTACCGGCAGCACAGCGAGGCGAACCGCGATCACGTCAATGGCAAGCTGAAATACGAGCTCAGCCCCGACACCTCCTTCGCGCTGGTGGCCAACACGCTGCGCCAGCCGCAAACCCAGGACCCATTGGGGCTTGATCGCAACCAGCTGCAGCAGGACCCGCGGCAGGCCACGCCGCAGGCGATCCAGTTCAACACGCGCAAGACAAACTCGCAGGATCAGCTCGGACTTACGCTGAGCCATCGGCTCGATCCGGCCAACAGCGTTCAAGCGACCGTTTACGGCGGCCAGCGCTCGGTGGAGCAGTTTCTCGCCATCCCGCTCGCCGCCCAAAATGCGCCCACGCACTCGGGCGGGGTGGTGAATCTCGACCGTAACTTTGGCGGCGCAGCGTTGCGCTATTTCACGCAGCTTTCGGGGGTGCGCCTGTCCGCAGGGCTCGAATACGAGACGATGCAAGAGCGCCGCAAGGGCTTCATCAACAACTTCGGCGTCGCCGGCGCATTGAAGCGCGACGAGGACAACGACGTGTCGACGAGCGGCGTGTTCGTGCAGGGCGAATGGAAATTCGCCGAGCGCTGGGCGGCGCACGCCGGCGTGCGCGCCACTACCGTGCAGTTCCGCTCCAGGGATTCCTTTCTGTCCAACGGCGACGACAGCGGGGCCAAGTCTTACCGCGGCGCGACTCCCGTGGCCGGCCTGGTTTTCAAGCTGAACCCGCGCACCAGCCTTTACGGCAACCTCGGGCGCGGTTTCGAGACGCCGACGTTCGTCGAGCTCGCCAATCGCGGTCCCAACCAAAGCGGGCTCAATTTCAATCTCGACGCGAGCCGCAGCCGCCATGGCGAGCTCGGCGTGAAGACCCTCGTTCCAGGCTGGGTGCGCCTCAACGCTGCGCTGTTCAAGATAGTGAACGAGAACGAGATCGTGGTAGACCAGAACATGAGCGGGCGCGCCTCGTTCAAAAACGTCGGTCACACCGACCGCAAAGGCTTCGAGCTCGGCGCGGAGACGCTGATCACCGGGCCCTTCGAAGCGCGCCTCGCCTATACGTATCTGAAGGCCGCGTTCCGTGAAAGTTTTACAACGGTCCTGAACACCGTGAACACGCCGGTCAACGTGCCCGCCGGGAGCTTCCTGCCTGGAGTGCCGAAGAGCGTGCTCTACGCTGAGCTGCGCTATCGCGCCGAGCCGTTTTACGCGCAGCTGGAGGCGCTGTACAAATCTCGCGTCCCGGTCAACGACCCCAATTCCGAGTTCGCGGACGCTTATACGACCCTTAACCTGATGGCCGGGGTGGTCCAGCAAGGTCCGCGCTGGCGCGTCAGCGAGTTCGCGCGCATCGACAACCTGACCGATCGGAACTACGTCGGCTCGGTGATCGTCAACGAGACCAACAGCCGCTACTATGAGCCTTCGCCGCGCCGCAACATGACCATTGGCATCCAGGCAAGCCTTCAGTTCTAATAACGCTTCTACCGAGGAGACAAAAACATGAGAGTCGCCGCCGTTGCCGCTGCGGTCATGGCTGTATTCACTGTTGCCCAAGCTCAGGGGCAGCCCGCAGCAGCGCCGCCATCCTGGCAGCAAGGCAAGCCTCCCGCGATGGGCGAGTCGACGCTCCACCCGTTCGCGCCGAACCTCACCGGGCGAGCGGCGAAGGAGCTGCCGACCGACAAGCTGAGGGTCCCGGCCGGCTTCAAGGTCGAAGTCTGGGCCGAAGGCATTCCCGAGGCGCGCTCGCTCGCGCGCGGGGAAAAGGGCACGGTATTCGTGAGCAACCGCCTGTCGAAGAACGTGTACGCCGTCGTGGACCGCGGCGCCACGCGCGAGGTGAAGACCGTTCTCACGGGTCTCAACGCGCCGAACGGCATCGCCTTCAGCCGGGGAACCCTGTATGTCGCCGAGCGCGACAAGATCACGCGCTACGACGGCATCGAAGCCAGGCTCGACAACCCGGGCGAAGGCAAGCTCGTGGTCGATGGCCTCGATCCGAGCCAGCAGCCGGGGCACTTCTGGAAGTACCTCGCGATGGGGCCGGACGGGAAGCTCTACTTCAACATCGGCGCCCCGGGCAACATCGTCATGCCGAGCTACATGCAGGCCTCGATCATGCGCGTCGATCCAGGCAAGGGGGTGCTCGAAAACGTCGCCCTGGGCGTGCGCAACTCGGTCGGCTTCGACTGGAATCCCAGGACCAAGGAGCTGTGGTTCACCAACCACGGGCGCGACTGGCTGGGCGACGATTCGCCGAACGACACGCTTCACCGGGTCGCGAGCAAAGGAGCTCATTTCGGCTATCCCTTCTGCCATCAGGGCGACACGCCCGACCCCGAATACGGCAAGCACCGGTCGTGCTCGGAATTCGCCCCGCCCGCGCTCAAGCTCGGCGCGCACATCGCGCCCCTGGGCATGAAGTTCTACACCGGCAAGATGTTCCCGCCCGAATACCGGAACAATATCTTCATCGCCATGCACGGCTCGTGGAACCGCAGCACCAAGCAGGGCTATAACGTGACGCGCGTGGTGGTGAACGACAAGGGCAAGGTCGTCAAGTCCGCGCCTTTCCTGACGGGCTTTCTGCAGAACGAGAGGGGCGATCCGCCGATGTGGGGCCGCCCGGTCGACGTCCTGGTGATGCGCGACGGCGCGCTGCTCGTTTCCGACGACTACAACGGCATCCTGTATCGGGTCAGCTACGCGAAGCGATGAGCGCTTGGGCCGCCCGGCGCGGGGCGGCGATCGCATTCGCCGCGCTTGCGCTTGGTGCGGCGAGCGTCGCCGGGGCCGATCGCGAAGCGGGCCGGCGCAAGGCCGAGGTCTGTGCCGCCTGCCACGGCCCGGCGGGCAATTCCGTGGACCCGGCCGTGCCCTCGATCGCCGGCCAGCCCGCGCAGTTTGTTTCCACCGAGCTGTTCCTGTTTCGCGAAGGCAACCGCAAGGACCCGCGCATGTCGCCGATTGCCGCGGGCCTTTCCAATGGCGACCTGAACGACCTGGCGGCATACTTCGCAGCCGAAAAACCCGCGCCGCCCAAGCACGGCAGCGCCCCGGAAAACGCCGCCGCGGGGCCTGCGCTCGCGCGCAAGTTCAACTGCGTGCAGTGCCACGGACCCGAGCTGCTGGGGCAGCAGCACATTCCGCGGCTGGCGGGACAGCAGCCCGACTATCTGCTCGCGCAGCTCAGGGGCTTCAAGGCGGGCACGCGGGCCGACATCGACGGCAACATGACCTCGGCCGCGCACGCGCTCTCGGACCAGGACATCCAGGTCCTCGCCGACTATCTCGCCGGCTTGAACGCCGGCAAGTAAAGGAAACACCTCAGCGCTCGCGCGCTTTTGCCGGCATGAGGGCTCGCTAGGCCGCCTTCGCCTTCGCCGGTCTTTCGCTCGACATCAGCTCGCGCAGAACGAAGGGCAGGATCCCGCCGTGCTTGTAGTAGTCGACCTCGATCGGGGTATCGATCCTGGATCTTACGGCGATGCGCGATTCGCTCCCGTCCGAGCGCCGAATCGCCAGAGTGAGGTCCTGTTGCGGCGCGATTTCCGCGGGCAGGACGACGTCGATGGTCTCGTCGCCCTTCAGGCCGAGCGACTGCGCCGAGTCGGTGCCGGTGAACTGCAGCGGCAGCACGCCCATGCCGACGAGGTTGGAGCGATGGATGCGTTCGAAGCTGCGCGCGATCACCGCCCTGACGCCGAGGAGCTGGGTGCCCTTGGCCGCCCAGTCGCGCGACGATCCCGTGCCGTACTCTTCGCCGCCGAACACCACCGTGGGCGTGCCCTCGGCGATGTAGCGCATGGCCGCGTCGTAGATCGGCAGCTTTTCGCCCTTGTAAAAAGTGAAGCCGCCTTCGGTCCCCGGCAGCATCAGGTTCTTGATGCGCACGTTGGCGAAGGTGCCGCGCATCATCACCTCGTGGTTGCCGCGCCGCGCGCCGTAGCTGTTGAAGTCGGCGACCGCGACGTCGTGCTCCTGCAGATAGATCCCCGCGGGCGAGGTGGGCTTGATCGAGCCCGCCGGCGAGATATGGTCGGTGGTCACCGAGTCGCCGAATATGCCGAGGATCTTCGCACCCGAGATGCTCCCCGGATGTCCTGGCGCCATCGAGAAATCGCGGAAGAACGGCGGCTCGGCGATGTAGGTGGACTTCGGCCAGCTGTACACCTGCCCGGCGGGCGCCGAGATCCTCTTCCACAGCGGATTGCTCTCGCCCAGGTTCGAGTACAGGCGGCGGAAGGTCGCCGGATCCATCGCGAGCTTCATGAGCCCGGCGATCTCCTCGTGGGTCGGCCAGATGTGGCCGATGTAGACGTCTTTGCCGTCCTTTCCCTTGCCGAGCGCTTGAGTCTTGAAATCCACCAATACGGAGCCGGCAAGCGCGTACGCGACCACCAGCGGCGGCGAGGCGAGGAAGTTGGCGCGGATGTTCGGGTGAATGCGCGCTTCGAAGTTGCGGTTGCCCGAGAGCACTGCCGCGCACACCAGGTCGTTCTTGACGATGGCTTCCTCGATCGGCTGCGCGAGCGGCCCGGAATTGCCGATGCACGTGGTGCAGCCATACGCGGCAAGGTTGAAGCCCAGCTTCTCGAGATACGGCAGCAATCCCGCCTTGCCGAGGTACTCGGTGACGACCCGCGAGCCCGGCGCGAGGGAGGTCTTGATGTGCGGCTTGACCGTCAGGCCGCGCTCGACCGCCTTCTTCGCGAGGAGCCCCGCGGCGAGCAGAACGCCGGGGTTGGAGGTGTTGGTGCACGAGGTGATCGCCGCGATCAGCACGTCGCCGTGCTTGAGCTCCTTGGCGTCGAACGTCGTGTAGCTTCTTTGGAGTTCTTCGGGTTTTTTCGCAAACCCGTTCTCGGCCACCGGTTTGGAAAATAGCCTTGTAAAGCTGTCCTTGACCTTGTCGAGGTCGATGCGGTCCTGCGGGCGCTTCGGTCCGGCGAGCGACGGGTAGACGCTCGACAGATCGAGCTCGAGCTCCTGCGAATAGTCGATGGCGCCCTTCTTCGGGATGCCGAAAAGGCCCTGCGCCTTGTAGTAGGCGGCGAGGGCGTCCACCGCTTCGTCGCTGCGCCCGGTGCCGCGGAAATATTCCAGCGTGCGCTCGTCCACCGGGAAAAAGCCCATCGTCGCGCCGTACTCGGGCGCCATGTTGCCGAGCGTGGCGCGGTCGGTGACCGAGAGCGACTCGGTGCCTTCGCCGAAGAACTCGACGAACTTGCTGACCACTTTCGCCTTGCGCAGCATCTCGGTGACGGTGAGCACGAGGTCGGTCGCCGTGCAGGCGGGATGCAATTTTCCCTTCAGGTGAACCCCGACGACATCGGGCGTCAGGATGTACACCGGCTGGCCGAGCATCCCGGCCTCGGCCTCGATGCCGCCGACGCCCCAGCCGACAACGCCGATGCCGTTGATCATCGTCGTATGGCTGTCGGTGCCGACCAGCGTGTCCGGATAGCACACGCCGTCGTTCGACTTGTGCACGCCGGGCGCCAGGTACTCGAGGTTGACCTGGTGCACGATGCCGATGCCCGGCGGCACCACCTTGAAGGTGTCGAAAGCCTGCATGCCCCATTTCATGAACTGGTAGCGCTCCTCGTTGCGCTTGAATTCGAGCTTCTGGTTCAGGTCGAGCGCGTTCTTCGTGCCGTAGTGATCGATCTGCACCGAGTGGTCCACCACCAGGTCGACCGGGACGAGCGGCTCGATCATCTTCGGGTCCTTGCCCATCTTCTGCGCCACGCCGCGCATTGCGGCGAGGTCGCAGAGCAGCGGCACGCCGGTGAAGTCCTGCAGCACGATGCGCGAGAGCACGAAAGGGATCTCGTCGGTGCGCTTCGCGTTGGGCTGCCAGCCGGCGAGCTGGTGCACGTGCGCCTGCGTGACCTTCTTGCCGTCGCAATTCCTGAGCACCGACTCGAGCACGATGCGGATCGATACCGGGAGCCGTTCGATCCTCAGGTTCAACGCTTTCCCGAGCATCGGCAGCGAGTAGAGCTTGCCGTGCTTGAAGCTCTGCAGGGTGCCGTGAAGGTTATGCCGCATCAGAGCCTCCGTCATTGGTCCAGGTAGCGAGCGGGGGGCAAGCCGGCTCCCCGCTCAAGGCAATTAAACGAGCACGTTCTTCAAGCAGCGCGGTGAGCTGCTCGTCGCAGCGGGCGATCGGGGTCGGGTAGCGCCGGATTTCCTCCGACAGCTCGGCAATGCGCCGTTCGAGGCGGGTGCTCATGGGACGAACAGATCCACGAATTCATTGACCGGCGTCTTTTCCAGCCGGCCGGGATCCGCGCAGAGCTCAAGAATAGCCTTCTGCTGCTGCGGCGGGAAGTGCCGCGCGAGATGGGTCCTGAATTTCCCGACCAGGATCGGCATGCCTTCCTTGCGGCGGCGCCGGTGGCCGATCGGGTACTCGCAGAGCACTTCCTTGAGCTTGCTGCCGTCCTTGAACTCGACCGTGAGGGCGTTGGCGATCGAGCGCTTCTTCGGGTCGTGGTAGTCGCGGGTGAAGCGCTTGTCCTCCACGCACGTGATTTTTTTTCTCAAAGCGTCAATCCTGGGATCCGCCGCCACATCGTCCTCGTAGTCCGCGGCCGTGAGCCGACCGAAGAGGAGCGGCACCGCGACCATGTACTGGATGCAGTGGTCGCGGTCGGCCGGATTCGCGAGCGGGCCCTTCTTGTCGATGATGCGCACGGCCGCTTCTTGGGTTCTGATCCGGATACGCTTGATGTCCTGGATTCGGTCCTTCACCAGAGGGTGAAGCTGCACGGCGGCTTCCACTGCCGTCTGCGCGTGGAACTCCGCCGGATAGGAGATCTTGAACAGCACGTTCTCCATCACGTAGCTGCCGAAAGGGCGCTGGAACTTGAACGCCTTGCCCTTGAAGAGCACGTCGTAGAAGCCCCAGGTCCTGGCGGTGAGCACCGACGGGTAGCCCATCTCGCCGGTCTTGGAGATGAGCGCGAGCCGCACCGCCCGCGAAGTCGCGTCGCCCGCGGCCCAGCTCTTGCGCGAGCCGGTGTTCGGCGCATGGCGGTAGGTGCGTAGCGCCTGGCCGTCGACCCAGGCCTGCGAGAGCGCGTTGAGCACCTGCTCGTAAGTGCAGCCGAGCAGCGGGGCGACCACCGCGGTGGAGGCGACCTTCACCAGCACGACATGATCGAGGCCGACGCGGTTGAAGCTGTTTTCCAGCGCGAGAACGCCCTGGATCTCGTGCGCCTTGATCATCGCCGTCAGCACGTCTTTGACCACTAGCGGCTGCTTCTTATTTCTCGACAACCAATCCGCCACCGCCAGAATCGCGCCGAGGTTATCCGAGGGGTGGCCCCACTCGGCGGCGAGCCAAGTGTCGTTGAAATCGAGCCAGCGGATCATGGCGCCGATGTTGAACGCCGCCTGCACCGGGTCGAGCTGGTAGCGGG
>Ga0209471_1001909_pt1 | contig 12206 bp, 11 predicted proteins | sample GraSoiAngelo_128_FD_185885 | JGI IMG/M metagenome (GOLD analysis project Ga0209471, IMG submission 185885) | Grasslands soil microbial communities from the Angelo Coastal Reserve, California, USA - 14_0927_12_20cm (SPAdes) (version 2) | ecosystem: Environmental > Terrestrial > Soil > Grasslands ...
GTGCAGGTTCCAAAAGTAACCCTTACCGCGTACGCGAGCTGGCTGCGGTCGCTTCCAGGCGACTGGAGGCGATTTTGAGCCTATTTGTTCAGGAAAGCCGGCGTCCAAGTGGACGCCGGTTTTTTTTGTGCCCAGGCAGCTGCCCGGCGCACCCAGATAAGGTCGGCTGCAGTCGGCGCCTTTGTCGGGCCGCGGCGGCAGACGGTTCTTTTTAAGGTCGGCGATGATGGCAAGGATTCGCTTGCCGTCAGAGTCTTGGGGCGGTACGGAATCCAGAGGTCGTGGGCTTCGGATCCCAGGCTGGCATGAAAGTCGAAATGCCAAGTGTTGCCGTGCGGGATCGCGTGCTTGTGGACAGCTATTACGGCTGATTTAGCTGGGAATCAGGCGGCGTTAGGAAGCGAGCCGGCAGCCCGTTGCCGCAGGAGAGCCACGATTTCCATCATGCTGCGGCAGGCTGCGGAGCTGAAGCGCTCGATGACCTGCATTGAATCGACCTGCTCAAGAGCTACTCCCAGGCGCTTCGCCTCGCGCGCCGACGCCCAGGCGCCTGCCATCGCCGCCAGCGTGCCGGGCGGCACCGCCGGCAAAGCTGTTTCTATGAGGCCCAGGGAGTGGAAGGCGCGGGCCATGTCGGCCAGGCCAAAAGTGAAGGCTCCACGCACCGTGACCGGCTCCTTGTGGATCAGGTTTTCGAGGAGGTCGAAGTAGCCCCCACCCTGCCCTCCCCCAAAGGGGGAGGGAAAATTGCGCCCTCCCGCCGGGGGGGAGGGGAAATTGTGAGGGAGAGGGCCCCAGTGGAAGAGCCGGATGTCTCGAGGCTGTATTCCGTGGCTCTCGGCCAGCCGATTGAGCTCCGCCTGCCACGCCATGCTCAAGTCCGTCTCAGCTGAGCGCGTTAGGTCTCGCGCGATAAGCTGCCGGCTCTGCCACTGTCGGTTGCCGTCCACGAAACCCCAGGTGATCATGAAGAACATTGCCAATCCGCCGCGCTCCGGCAGCTCGTTGAAGTCATCGTCCTGGTCGTTGACGGACTCGGCCATCAGGTAGCACTCGAGCGGTGCGGGCTGCTGCCAGCCACCGACGTTGGACGCGATCTGCGCCGGGAAAACCGGGTCGGTAGCTGAGGATCGGTTCGCTGCGAGGATGGCGTCGAGCCGCCGCCCCTCGATCGAGTCGCTGAATCCGAGGATGCTGGCGGTAAGCCGTGGATCATCCCATCGCGTAATGGCGGCGGCTGCCGCGCGCGCCCGCCGTTCGGGGCCGACGTAGGGGAGTAGGGTCAGGTCGAACTGAGCCTGGGCGATTTCGTACTTGGCGGCGTGCCACTCCTGATCTCTTTCGGCTCTCATGTTGGGCCGGAGCTCCTCGACGCTGGGAACCGGAAGCGGGCGCCATGACGCGCCCTCTTTCCTCAGGCGGCGAACCCAGGCAGCGGCCTCGGCCGCGATGCGGCGGAGTTCGGGATCGGCATGGTTTACGCGGCCTGCCGCCGCAAAGTCGTCCCTCCCGCATATATAGGATGCGGGCGGCGTGTAGCCCTGCATCTCCCCGAGCGCGTCGTTGTAGATCGAGTTCTGCGCCATGTGGGGCCGATGCTCTGCGGATGGCGAACCATCCTTGCGGAGGTGGAGTGTCAGGAACTTGATCTCGACGACGCGGTAGTGGTAGGGGACGGCGCCGAGGGCCGGCGCTGAAACCTCGGCCGCTCCGGGCGGCTCGCCCGCGAAGGCAGCGGGGATCAGATGGGCGATCCGATCTGACCGAACGATCAGATGGGGGACGCTGGCGGTGCGGTTAGCCCTACTCCAGAGGACTGGTCCAACGATCATCGGAATACCTAGCTTGATGGCCGCCAGGGTCTGCTCGAACTCCGCCGGGTCTCGCGCCTGGCTGGGACTGGTCGTGATGGTTCTGAGCGGACTCCTGGCAATCAGCTCGCGCAGGACGGCGCGCTTAAAGGCCCACGACTGCTTGACCACAAAGCTGAGGTAATCGAACCGCCGATCGTATCCCGGCCGGCGGCTGTCCGCGACAAACCCGGCGGCCTTGCCGAATCGGTTGAACCAGTCGATCAGGGGATCGCCGGCGCACCAGTGGTAGACGTCGGCGGCGGAAATCCAATCGGACCAGTCGTCAGGCGGCTGCACGGTTGGAGTGACTGTCCTTCTTGGGTTGGCGGCGGCGCGGGCTCGCCGGGCGAACGATGAGCACATCACCATCGGTTGGGAGTTCGACCAACGATCCGGCCTGGCTGTGTTGCTTCTTGAGGTCGTTCATGATCTTGAGGAGGTGCTTCCCGAGTTGCAGCGGGTCGATGCGGTACGGCTTCCATTTATCGCGGCTGTGGTTCCCCATATTGGGGGAAATCACAAACCACACGAAGGCGCCCTTGCGCTGTGGGTCCCCGATCTTGTGCAGCACGGTTGAGGGAATAAGGAAGACGGGGTCGGTGAATCGCATCAACTTGATGTCGAGTCGGGCGATGAAGTACCAGTAGTACGGATTGCTGACGAGTCGCGTCGCCCGAACCGGAAACATGCAGTGCATGTACAGCGCCTTGCCACCACGGTTGCGCCGGAGATTTCTCGCGCTCTTCACTTGAAAGGCTAGGCCGAAGCCGTACTGGCCATGGACGTGGATCTCATAGTCCCTCCGCTCGTCGTCCGTGAGGGGGGCTGCAACCTCAATCCGGCCGCCGCTACCCAGCATAAGAAGCTTGGCGAACTCCTGCTGCACGATCAGTCCCTGCTGGACGAGGCTGATTGGCATATGGGTTTAACGGGAGCCGGCCGGATCTCTGGCGCCGGATGACGGCCGGTTCGGTTGGCTCTAGCGGATGAGCCCGATGCCTGCGACCAGGAAACTGTCTTTCGGAGACAGATTGAAGAGCCGTGGACGGACGTTAAGGATGAAGAGGACCAAGAAGGTGGCCGATGGTCACCAGCAGGCAGCGCTGACACGAGAACCGTTATCCACCTCGGCACCACGTTGTTGATCGGATGAGACCGATTCATCTAGGAAGGACTCCGGTCCCAGCTTCGCAGCCGGCGATCAGGGTGACGGGAAGCAGGATCATGGCAGCGATCGACCAGAATGGCGGGCCGCCACGGGCAGGATCAGGCGCGCGAATTAGCGCGGCCACGATCGCGCTGCCGAGCAGCCAGCCATAGAGCACGAAGCCGAAAAAGAGCGACGCCGCCGCCCCGGCATCGCGCCCTTGTGGGCCGAACGCGATGAGGGAGAGGAGGCTGGCGGCCGTCAGCGCAAGACCAACGAGAGCGCTGGCAATGCCGAGCAGCAACCAGCGCGGATGACCGCGCATGCGCAAGATGGTCGCGGCCCAGCCGCCGGCTACCACGACCGGGCCGATGCCGAAAGGGACGACCAGCGCGCCGTTGCCAGAAAGCGTCCAGCCGTCTCCCGAGACGTTGCCTCGGCTGAGCGCGATCGTTAGGATCCAGAGGCAGAGGCCCGCGATCAATCCGACCAGCGCGACCAAGCCGACAAACCACGGGTCCTTGAGTCGGGACATGCCTTAGGGATGGTACTGAAGTCGGCGCGCTTGGGCGGATTGTGGCCCTATATATAGGTTGCGGGGCGAGGCATTTGCGTTGCCTGGCGGGGCCGGAAATAGGCCCGCACATCGTCCGGGAAGAGGATGAGGAGCTCGTCCGGCACCTCCCATTCCGCCCCGGTCATTCCCTGTTGCACAACGCGGTCAATGGCGAGGCCAAGCAGTCGCACACATGCCTCCAGCGGGAAATGGAGCTGATCGAGTAGCGCCTTGCGCTCCCGCAGCAGGGCTGTGACCTTGCCCATGAACTCATCGACCACACCCTGCATCCGCCGGGTGTGTGCCACCGGGTCGTCCCCGGCCGGTGCGTTCTTCAGGTCGATCAACTGTTGGACGTAGGGCGTGCTGAGCGCCGAAACTTCCTGCCGCAGCCTACTGATGTCGTGGAGGCGACCGACGCCGACAGCATTGGTCCACCGGTGGCGCGCCTCGGCATCCCCGAGGACACACGCGCCGTACCATCGATAGTTCGTGTTCGGCATCAGCCGGCTCTCCAGGTGACGGCAGGACATGACCGACCCCAGCGGCCGATGGGACAGATCCAGGGTGATCATCTGGGTCGCCTGGTAGGCCGGACAATCGATGAAATCGGGCGGAAACGGCCTAGGGTACGGACACTCCTCGGCTGGCCTCACTGGCCCCCGGAGGGGGAGGGAGACTTACACAAGCCTCCCTGGACGGGGGAAGCGGCTGCAATTCGCGGACCCATCAGTAATACAGACGTTCGAAGTTCCGATAATTTGACAATGGATTTGTCGCAAAACTAAGCTTGTGGTTGAGCCCGTTACTGGCTCATGAGGTAGGTGAAGCGATGCAGGACGTGAGCCGCGACGGCCTGATCGACGAGCTCTATCACGCCAATTACGCCGCCGTCTTGAAGGCGTGCTCGCGCATCCTGCGCAATCCGGACGATGCGGCCGACGCCGCCCAGCAAGTCTTTGTGATCGCGCTCGAGTCCCTCGACCTGACAACGAGGCGGAGCGCGGCCCGCGCGTGGCTGCTAACGGTCGCCCGCAACCACTGCCTGGACCTGCTGCGGCGTCGCAAGCGCCTCGGAAAGGCGCTGGTCACGCTGGCCCCCGATGCCGGCCAGCCAACGGACATGGAGAACGCCGTCGCTGATCGAGACTTTGTCGGGATGGTGTTCAAGCAGCTCTCCAATCGCGAACGCCAGGCGCTGTGGCAGTCGGCGGTCGAGAGCCGTCCGCTGGCCGACATCGCCGGCCGCCTCCGACTCAGCTACATGGCGGCCGCGCAGGTGCTCCATCGCGCGCGGCGGCACGCCGTTGCGGTCGCGGCGCGGGTCGCCGTGGTCGCGGGCCTCGTTCAGCTCGCAAGGCAGCGGCCCGGTTTCGAGTCGGTTCTGGTCGCCCGTCTGGTGGCGGTTGCCGCGGTGCCGGTGATTCTAGTCTCGGTCCAGAGTTCGAGTCCGACGAGCTCTTCGACCGCCGCGACGCCCGTGGTCGTTACTGCCGTCGCGGGATCGACCACCTTGACGGCACCAAAGCCGGCAAACCAGGCATTTCCCGCCCTCTCCGGGGGAGGGCCGGATGGGGGTGCTGCGCCGCAGCCGCCCGGGTCCACTGCCACGCTGAAGTTGGCGACCGGCACCGTTAGCCGACTGCTGGGGTCGCTCCCATTGATCGCGCCCGTACTGGGCGCGCCGGCGCTGCCGCCGTCGACCTCGGCGCTTCCCTCCCCGCCACCGGTCCCGTAAGAGAACGCCCAAGGCCCGAAATGGGCCATTCGGCCGATATGGTCCGTTTTGGAAGACGCAACACTATGCCCATGATCGTGGCGCCGCCCACGGCGAGTCGGGCTACAGGCTCTGACCCTGGGATAACGCCTCTCGAACCCATCGTCCCGTTGCTCCGGGACAGCACACTGACGGAGATCATGGTCAATGGACCGGAGGCCGTCTACGTGGAGCGCGATGGAAAGGTGCTGCTGACCGACCGGCGCTTCGACGACGAAAATCACCTGCTCGGCGCGATCAGCGCCCTCGTCGCCACCGCGGGCCGCCGGATCGATTTCAGCGAGCCCGTGCTGGAGGCGCGCCTGCCGGACGGCTCCCGATTGACCGTGGTTCTGCCGCCGGTCGCCGTCGACGGCCCGATGCTCACCATCCGGAAGTTCGCGGCCAGCCCTTACGGGATGGATGATCTGATTCGATTCGGGAGCCTCTCGCTGGAGGCCGCCGCCTTTCTCCGGGCGTCCGTCATGGCGCGCGCCAACCTGCTGATCTCAGGCGGCTCGAGCAGCGGGAAGACCACGCTGCTGAACGCGCTGGCGACCTGTATCCCCGAGGAGGAACGCATCGTCACCATCGAGGAAGCGGCGGAGCTGAGACTGCCGCAAGGGCACGTGTGTCGCCTGGAATGCATTCAGGCGGGTGAGAAGACGATGACCCTCCGCCAGCTGGTGCGCCACGCCGTCCGCATGCGCCCGGATCGTCTCATCGTCGGCGAGGTGCGCGGCGGCGAGGCGCTCGACATGCTGCAGGCGATGAACACCGGGCACGACGGCGCGATGAGCACTATCCATGCCAACAGCCCGAGGGATGCGCTTTCCCGCACGGAGACCCTGATGCTGATGGCCGGGCTCGACCTTCCGGTCCGTGCCATCCGGCAGCAGCTCAGGGGCGCGCTCAATCTGCTGGTGCACGTCGGCCGCCTGGCCGATGGCCGGCGGAAGGTGTTGAGCATCGTCGAGCTGACCGGATTCGACGATCAGACGATCGCGCTCCAGGAACTGTTCGTATCGGAAGCGACCGGTGGTGCCGTACCGGGCCGGACACGCCTGATGCCGACCGGCATCCGGCCGCAGATGATGGATAGGATCTACCAGCGCGGTATTGCGGTTCCAGAGCTGAGTCGGCTCTTCCCCAAGAGCCCGACCGCGATCGCTGAGAGTGGTCGCCGGCCGGCCACCGCGACGACGGCCAGCGGGTTTCCAACGCACGATCGCCGGCAAAGCTAGAAGCGCAGGGTCACCGGCCCGACGACAATTGCGAAGAACGCGTTACAGGCGCCATCGACAAAGTGGATCAGCGTGACGTTCTGAAAGCTCGCGGTACCCGGGCGAGCTCGCCCCGCGACGGTGGCGGTGATCGCCAGCTTGGCCGAAACCTGGTAGGTCTGCGTCCCCGGGCAGACTGAAGACGTCCGTACGACTGATCCGCTGACGAAACTCCCGGTGACCGTTGTCGGCTTGCCGTTTACCAGCGTCGAGAGTCCGAACTGGCCGCCGGGGCAGATGCGGGCGGAGGGCGACAGCTGGGTGTGTGGGACGAAGGCATACCAGGGGCCTGGTAGGTCACCGGAGGCGCCGCCGAAGAAGGGCGCATACTGCGGCGCCGAACAATCGGCCCCACTCGCCTGACTGGGCGGCAGCTCCAATCCCAGCACGGAGTCGTTGTAGGTCCTCTCCGTTGTGGCCGGTTGGGACACTGTGGCTCCGCGAGATGCTGCCCCTGCGGCTGCTTCGACCGGCAAAAGCGCCATCAGCGCCGCGAGCACAAGGAGGGCGGTCCACACCCTCGCGGTTCGAATCACGATGTCGCGCCGGCTGTACGGTGGCCGATGACGGTAAATTGGTGCACCCTGCGGGGTGACCTTGTCAGCTTCTGGGAATGGTATTTCACTTCGGTCTTCTCGAACCCGAGCACGCCGATGTAAGCCTGAACCGACTCGGGCGTAAGAGCCCACCAAGTTTCCCGAGGTTCGCCTGTTGTCCAGTTCGGCAGGAATCGCGGCTGGGGACCCCTTGAGCCCAGCGCCCGATACAGCCTTCCCCGCGCTCCTATGAGGTCGGGTTCAGTGATCACCACTACCTCACGGGTCAGCCGCAAGGCGTTTTGCAGGGCGAGGAACGGGTCGCGGACGTGAAGCAGGACTGACCCGAACACCGATATATCGACCATCCCGATCTCCTCTGGAACCGAGTAAACGTCGCCGTGCACAAGCCGGCTGGCCGAGTGATAGGCACGATGACTGAGCCAAAAAGCGTTGTTGATCCTCCGAATATGTTGCCTGCGGGCGTCAACGGATTCCTTATGCCGCGAGCGGGCAAAAGGCACAATGTCCCAAGCCTGCTCTTCAGAAAGGTCATAGGCAATAACCTCCGCACCGAGCCGTTCCATCTCGAAGCAGAGGAAGCCACTGGCGGTGCCCACTTCGAGCACGCGCTTGCCACTAAAATCGACGTTACCCAGGTAGTCGCCGACCCCGTCCCTCAGGTCCCATTCCCCCTCCACGCACCCGTATCCCGGGATGTCCATGGTGTGATAAAAGTGACAGTCGCCGAGTTCCGTGACTGTCCGAGGCGTGGCGTAAATATCGGCCTTCATGCTTGCGACCGACATCAAGCGAGCCTCGCAAGGAGGTGAACCGGCTCCGGAATGCGCGCCCAGACCGCCGGCCACATAGCGCCGGCCCAAGCGGCGTATCCCTCGTCCGACGGATGGTAGCCGTCGCGGCAGAAGAGCCGGCGCCGCTCCCGCTCGGCGCGGTCGCTGATGTCCAGGTCGACCAGCTTGATGCCGAAGCCATCAGCGACCTGCTGTAGGGCCCGGTTGTATTGGCGGGTCAGCGCTGCCAGCCTCAGTCGTTGGGGGTTGCGAACCCGCGGGCATAAGGCCAGATCTGGGAGGGCATTGACGATCACCGCCGCCTCGGTTTCCTGCTCCAACCGCTCCATAACGACCTCGACGCGTCGGGCGAACTCGTCAGGGTGCCGACCCTGACGCAGGTCGTTAGGACCGACCGATAGTGTCACTAGGTGCGGCTGAGCCGCGAGTGCGTCGGGCAGCTGATACGTGAACACGTCCGCCACTGTGGCGAGGCAGGCGCCTAGATTGGTCAACCCGGTAAATGGATACTCAGACTGCACGAGCCGAAATATTCGCGCGACGTAATGCGTGCTTTGGCTGCTCGCACCTAGTCCGAAAGCGGTGCTATCGCCGAGGGCGACGTACTCGAGTGGCGTTTGACGATCCCTCGGGAGTGATCGGCTGATCATCGTCCGAGCTGCCCCCGACTCATTGGACCTTACCCGCTGCCTTGCATGATGCCCGCCACCACCTGGCTGAGCTTGGGTGCCAGGGCGCGAGCGCCGGCCGGCTCCATGTGCGCGGGATCGAGCCAGAGGCTGGGGTTGTGGATGCTCTGTTCGTCCGTCAACTCATTGACGAGATTGAAGGTCGATACGCCAAGGTCGTTCGTGAGGGTCGACATCTTTGATTGGAACGTCGCATAGTTGACCGGATTGATCGCCTCGAGCTGTACGAATGGGTAGGTCGCGAACATCACCTTCGTGCCACCAGCGTGAGCCATAGCTACCGCTTCGCGGATGTAGCTCGAGTCCTCGCCCGAGAACCGCCAGGTGGCATCCTCGTGATAGCGGTTGACCTGCAGGTAGGCGACGCCCGACTTGCAGGCGACCTTGCCGCGCAGCTCGAGCGGCACGTGCCCCAGCAGGACCGCCGCCTGCTGGGCGTGCTCGACGAGGGAGCACTGGGCGAGTTGCGCAACCGGCTGGTAAGTGATGAAGTACGGGACCAACCAGGCGCGGAGCAGGCGCCACCGGAATGGGTCAACCCGGAACGCCAGATTCAGGAAACCCGGATCGGGTGGATTCGAGAGCTCCCATAAATCGGCCGTCGGATCCCAGCGGCGGTTCGCGTTCATGGTGGTCTGATTGACTTCCAGGACTACCCATTGCGGCCGACTGGGCCGGTGCATGACTCGATACATCAGCGCATCAAGGAACGCCGGACCCTCACCGGGCACCCCGAACCTGAAGACGCTGATCGGCCGACTCATCCGGGCGGAGAGCTCGGTTGAGACCGCCTTCGCATCGACATCGGTGAACGTCTGGGAATCGCCGATGAAGAGGACGTCGGGCGCCTTCGGTCGGGCAAGGTACGCCTCCCACTGGCTATGGACGTCCATGCCCACGAAGGCCGGGACCACGCCAATGAACTCCCGAATTGCGTGGTAGGCCAGCGGAATGCTCAACGGCTGAGCGACAACCAGCGTCAACAGCACGACCAGGAGGGTGAGCCGCGCGCGCCGGGGGACCCGGGTTGGTTGCGGGGTCGGCGGAGTCGTCGCGACCCTGGCGAGGACTTCTGGTTGTTCGGTTCGGACTGCGGTAGCCATCAGAACTGGAAGTAGATGAAGCTGCGCGAGGCATTCTCGAGCGCAAAGAAGTAGGTGAACAGGGTCGCCATGCCCATCACGTAGGCGGGCCGGAGGATGATGCCGCTACGAGCGAACGAGAAGAGCTCAGCCGGTTTCCACCTCGTGAGCAACAACTGGATCCCGAGCAGGCCGATGCCGATGCCAAGGACCTCGACCACCTGGAAGTTGGTGACCAGGTGGTGATGCGGGCTGCCCGTGAGCATCTTCCAGTACATCAGTCCGGCAGCCTGGATGGACGGGGCCCGAAAGAGGACGGTGCAAAGCATGAAGATCAGCTGCGCGATGGCCCAGCCGGCGAGGATCCGGACCCACGGTGGCACCGCTGGACGAAGCCAGGTCCGGGCCTTGAGCGTCCGGTCGATGTTCAAGCCAAGCCCGAGACCGATGCCCATCCCCAGGAAATGCCAGGCGGCGCCGTGCCAAAGCCCACCGAGCGCCATCGTGATCATCAGGTTCAGCCGGGTGCGCAGTGGGCCCTTACGCGATCCGCCCAGCGGAAAGTAGAGGTAGTCGCGGAGCCAGAAAGAGAGCGACATGTGCCACCGGTGCCAGAAGTCCTGGAAGCTGGTGGCCAGAAAGGGGGCCCTGAAATTCAAGGGGACCTTGTAACCGAGCAACTGGGCGGAGCCGCGGCCGATGTCTGTGTAGCCGGAGAAGTCGAAGTAGACCTGCAGGCAGAAGGCGATCGTCGCGATCCAGGCGTCCACCATCGTCGCCTCGCCCAGACGGCCATAGACCATCGCGAGGATGGGAGCCAGGGAGTCGCCGAGTACCACCTTCTTGACGAGGCCGCGGACGATGAGTTCCACGCCCTCGAGCGCTAGCGCCGGATCGAAGCGTGGCCGCGCCTCGACCTGCCGGTTGAAGTCCTGGTAGCGCTTGATCGGGCCCGCGATCTGCGTCGGAAAGAAGGCGGGGAAGAGCGCGAAGTTGATCAGGTTTCGGATGGGGCGGTCGCCCCGATAGAGGTCGATCTGGTAGTGGATGAATTCGAACGCGAAAAAGGAAAGGCCAAGCGGAAGGATGATCTTGACGACCGGCAGCGCGTGCTGCAGCCCAATGAACGCCGCCAGCCCGCGGGCGGTCTCATCCAGCAGGCCAAGGTATTTGAATATCCCGAGGGCCCCCAGGTTGACGACCAGCGCCAGTATCAGGATCGCGCGCCGGTGGGCCGTCTGCTGGGCCTGCACCAGGCCGATCACATAATTGGCCAGCGTCAGGCCGATGATGAGCAGCAGGAACGGCCGGCTCCAGAAACCATAGAAGAAGTAGCTGGCTCCAAGCAGCCAGAGCGGGCGGATCTTCGCCGGGAGGATCCAGTTCACCAGCAGGGCGATCGGAAGGAAGAACAAGTACGGCTCGCTGTTAAATAGCATGGCTCAGCGTTCTCCCCGGCTCAGCAAGGCATCTTCCCCTGGGCCGGTACTCTAGGGAGGGAGAGTATCGTTCCGGAAACGGCGTCCGGCCCGAACGATAACAGCACGGTTACAGCACGTTCCGTGGCGCCCGGGTAACGGTGGGTGGACGGGCGTTGCCGAGCAGCTGGCTCATTTTCCCCCACCGCGATCGATCCTGAGCCCCGAGGAGGACCAGGAGTGGTTGCCCGGATTCCGGCGGCTGCGGTGGGCGGCAAATCGGGCAACGACCCGGCTGGTGGCCGACAAGGCGCGAGACGGCAGCGAGAAGCCCCGACTGGAAGGGCTGGTCCAGCAGCCGCAGAGGGCCACCGCCGATTCTGGCGGAGTTACGGACGGCGGCGTCGGCGTTGGCGGGTGCACAGGCGAGGCCGGCGTCCTCCAGCATGCCCAGGTCTGAGGCACTATCACCGATGGCGAGCGCCAGCGCGAATTCCTGGCCTGGCTGGAGCTCGGCCGCCAGATCGCGCAATCCATGGCGTTTGTCCACGCCGGCGGGGAGAATGTCCGTCTGCGCCGCGCCGACCGTTACCTGAAACGCCCCAGCAGGACCGGCTTCCCGGATCGCCCGGGTGGTTACTTCCGCTGATAGCGGCGCTCGCCGCTGGCCGCGGACGGTGTAAGCGCGGACGATGAAATCGAACGCCCCGTCCACCATGACGCCATTGACCTGGCGCAGAGCATCCCGAATCGTGGTAAGACCGGCCCGTTGCTGCCTGTCGATCAAGACATGGCTCCGCCCGGTCCGGCGATCATAGGTGGCGGCGCCATATTCAGCGACGCCTCCGGCGAGTCGATAGGCATCCACCGCGGCGCGTACCTCCCCAAGAGAGCGCCCACTGGCCAGGGCGACGCGAAAGCCGTGGGCGGTGAGGGTCCGAAGGGCGAGCACGCCGGCGGGGGTGGCCGCGGGGAACCCGAGCGTCCCTGAATAAAAGACCCCATCCAAGTCGATGGCGCAGAGCGGGCCACTCTGAGTGCTCTCTTCGGTGCCCAGGAGGGCCCGGCTGA
>Ga0209471_1001910_pt1 | contig 12206 bp, 10 predicted proteins | sample GraSoiAngelo_128_FD_185885 | JGI IMG/M metagenome (GOLD analysis project Ga0209471, IMG submission 185885) | Grasslands soil microbial communities from the Angelo Coastal Reserve, California, USA - 14_0927_12_20cm (SPAdes) (version 2) | ecosystem: Environmental > Terrestrial > Soil > Grasslands ...
GTTGACCCGAACCGGGAAGGCGGCCGCCAGCCGGGTCCGGGTGGCATGCTGCAGCGCATCGCGGCGCTGCACGTCGTCGAGGGCGCCGGACTCGGTCCGCCGTTCCCAGGCCGTCGACAGCCGCTCCTTGAGGCCGAGCCGGATGTCCGCGAGCCGCATCAAGATCGCCGCGCTCGGCCGGCGGAGTAGCCACGCGATCGCCGCGATGGCGAGCGCGACCGGGATACCGACCGCGGCCACCGTCGCGCGCTGCTCCACGGGAGTCAGCCGCGCCATGAGCAGCACGATGGCCACCCAGGCCGCCGCCGCCACCAGGCCGTGCACCGCGTATCGAGCCGCCCGGGCGCGGGCCGCGGCTCGGCGGAGTTCTCGGATGATCGCGTCGAGCGAGCTCACGCGACCACTCGAGCGCGCCGTCGCCAGGGCAAGTGCCGGATCGGTGGCAGCAGGAGCGCGCTCAGGATCAGCGCAAGCAGGCTGATCACGAGCTGCATGGTGATGGTGGCCTGCCAGTACTGCCAGCCGCTAAAGAGCCCGCTGGGGATCGTGGTTCCAGTGGGTTGCGGCGGGTTGAAGGGTTGGCCGATCGCACCCTTGCCGATCGGCACGGTGGTCATGTAGCAGGACTGGGCGCCGTTCGGCCCGGCGCTGCACGCCATCCCTCCGCCCTGTGCCATGGGGTAGCCGCCGTTGCGGATGCCATAGCCGCTGACCGGCGCATTCATGCCGATCACGACCAGCGGCAGGATCGGGCTGAGGTAGGTGACGGCCGGCGGTGCCGGGGCCTTGGTGGCGTTCGGGTTGATTTCGGTAGGGAAGAGTAGCCCGAACAGCAGGCTGCCCGCCAGCAGGATGAAGGCGGCGCCATAGGCGGAGACCGTTGCGGGCAGCGTCCGCTTGAATGCCGTCGAGCAGGCGAGGCCGATGATGCCGAGGGTGAGAGCGGCGACCGCCGTCACGAGGAAGGCAATCAGCACCTGGTCGAGCTCGATTCCGCCAAACAGGAAGACAAGGCTGAAGATCGGCACCGAGAGGAGCAGGAGCAAGATCACGAACGACATCGAGGCCAGCAGCTTGCCCCAGAGAATCGAAAATGCGGGCAGCTTGGTGACGAAGAGCAGGTCGATCGTCTGCCGCTCGCGCTCGCTGCTGACGGCGCCGGCCGTGAGCGCAGGGGTGATGAAGGCCAGCAGCACCATCTGGAACAGGATCAGCCAGAGGAACAGGACCTGGCCGTAGTTGGCAGCCTGCGCGCCGTTGAAGGAGTTGCGCGCCGTCGATGCCGTCGAGGAAAAGATCGCCCAGCCGACGCCGCCCAGCAGCAGGATATAGACGGTCATTGCCAGCGGCGACCGCCAGGTGCGCATTCTCGATCGGTACTCCTTGGCGACGATCGGATTCCAGAGCGCGACGGCGATGCGGTTCATCAGATATCCTCCGACGTCGCTTTCATGAACGCGTCTTCGAGGCCGCCCTCGAGCTGACTGAAGCCCGAGACCTTGATGCCGGCCGCGATCAAGGCCTGCAGGATGCCGGCGGCGGCGGCATCGTCGCCATCGTACTGGGCTTCGATGGTGCCGTTGACCGTCACCACCTCGTGGACGGCGGGCAGCGGCTTGAGCACGGCGGCGGCTTCTTCCTTCTGTCCGAGCACCGTGATGCGCAGCCGCCGGCCGGTTGTCAGCTGCCGGATGACCTCCTGCACCGGCCCGGTCGCGCGCATCCGGCCCTGGTCGATGATGCCGATCATGGTGCAGAGCTCGGTGAGCTCGGGCAGGATGTGGCTCGAGATGATGATCGTCTTGCCCATGGTTTGAAGTTCTTTCAAAATCTCGCGCATCTCGACGCGGGCTCGCGGGTCGAGGCCCGAGGCCGGTTCGTCCAGGAGCAAGACGGCTGGATCATGGACTAATGCCCGGGCGAGGCACAGCCGCTGCTTCAAGCCCCGCGACAGCGTATCGACGGCCTGGTCGCGACGGTCCGTCAGGCCGACCAGCTCGAGCAGGTCGTCGGCGATCTTCTTGCGGCGGGCTTTGGGCTGCCGGTAGCAAGCGGCGTAGAAGTCGAGATACTCACCCGCGGTCAGCTGGTCGTAGACGCCGAAGAAATCCGGCATGTAGCCAAGGCGCTCATGCACCAGGTTGGGATGCTCGATGACGTCGGCGCCGTCGACCAGCGCCCGGCCGGCGGTGGGCTCGAGGAGCGCCGCCAGAATCCGCAGCGTCGTCGTCTTGCCCGCGCCGTTCGGTCCGACGAATCCGAAGATTTCGCCTTTAGGGACCTCGAAGGAGACGTGATCGAGCGCGGTCCGATTGCCGTAAATCTTGGTCAGTCCCTCGACCGTGATCATTGGACCGTCCCCGATAGCGAGATGCTGCCGGCCAGCAGGCCACCGTTCGTGGTGGTCAGGCGCAGCCGGATGAGGCCGGTGGACGGGTCGACTGCGCTATCCGGCAGGGCGGTGGTCCCATTGTCCTGGTAGGCCACCTCGGTCCAGGTCGCATGCGACCAATCCCACACCTGCCCCACGACCGCCGGTCCGGTTTGGGTGGTGTTTCCCGGTGGCCCGAACTTCGGCCCATAGGGGTTCTGGGCACTGACCGACACCGCGGTCAGGTGAGCGCCGCTGCTGAGCGACGGGGCAAACTCATAGGTGACACTGCCGTTCTGCATCACGAGCATGCCGGGCGGACCTTGACTCTGGGTGTCGCCCACGACATCCACGATGCGGCCGCTGACGACGCCGGCCGGCAACGGTCCGGTACCAATCTGGTCCACCCCAAGCGACAGGACCACCGCGGCCAGCGCCGTCGACCGGGGATGGCTCCCGTTCACTGTGAGTCCCTGGAACGACTCGCGTGTCCAGGCGATCAGCATCGGAGCGGCCGTTCCGGTCCCCATCCCCTTGAAGCCGACGCCGGTGGGCAGCAGGGAGAGGACCTGGGTCTTGGCCAAGTTATCGCGGTCGGCGGCCGTCATCGTCGGCCCCCCAGGACCATAGCCGCCCTGGTAGATCCCGGATTGGTTGTAGATCCGCATATAGAGAGGTTGACCGAGCGACGTCCCCGCTTTCGGCGCCAGGCTCAGGCTCGCCGAGGCGCCCGGCTTGAGCCCGCCGATGGTCTGAAAGGTATCGCCCGCGATCAGAACGGCGTCAGTGAACGTGATGCTCGAGTGATTCTCGATCGTTCCCTTGAGCTGGCCGTTCACGAGGGCCACGTGGGCGGTCAGCTTCGGCGCCGTGGTGATGCCTTCCGTGGCGAAGCCGCCCAGCGCGAAGGCTGTCATCCCGGAGAGCGTCACCTCGTTGCTGGCCACGTTGACCCGCACGCTGCCCGCATAGGCGTAGCCGTTGTTGGTCGCGATCGGACTGATGAGCAGGCGTTCGCCGCCGGTGTTCGCCTGGTAATCGCCCCGGCTGGGCGGGATGATACCCGTGTAGGTCTCCTGGTAGGCGCGGTCGAAACCGGGCTGCACGTGAACGATCGCGATCTGGTTGGTCTGGACCGACCGGCCTTTGGTGAAAATACCCGCGCCGTAGGCGCCCCCCGCCGCGAGCAAGGCGATCAGGGGGACGGTCACCCAGGCAAGGGCGCGGCGCCGCATCGCGCCCAGGACGAGATAGTTCACCGGCCCGACCAGCAGGACGTAGATCAATACCAACACGCCCGTGAGCTGCAACGACGGTAAATCGAGACCGGGCAGGTTGCCCAGGACTTGCGTCAGGGCGGTGCTTCTGGAGGCGATCGACTGCTGGGTAGCGAAACCCATCGGCGCCGGTCCCATCATCACGTTGGGGCCGTTCTGCGCCGTGCTTCCCTGTCCGAAGAAGGCGCGAGACATGACCTGGCGCAGGATCGTCCGACTGGCGCTCGCGACGGCGAGCGGTTGCTGGTTCCAATCAAAGGTCGACATCGTGACCACACCGGCCCCGAAGGGGCGCTCGAGGATCAGCGGTTTACCCGAGTCGCTCAACCAGGCCAGCCCACCGGTAACCGTCCCCGTGGCGATCTCGACCGCGGCTCCGCCAACGGCGGTCGTATCGATCACAGCCGTACCCGTGACCTGCAGGGGCAGGATCGCGGGTGGAAGGCCGGCGAGCGTCTTTCGCCAGGCGGCGCCGGTGCCGACGAGGAGGTCGCCGCCGGCCGCGACATAGTCGGCGATGGCGGCGCGCTGGCCGGCCGTCAGGCTGTCGGTCGCGAAGTCATCGATGACCAGGATGTCGAAGGCACGAAGTGGAATCGACGAATCCGCAATGTCATCGGTATGCAGATGCACCACACGAGCCGCGATGCCGCCCGGATGGACGGCGGCGAAGTCGTCGAGCGCGGCGCTCTGATCCGAGAGGACGCCGACCAGCCCCGAGGTCGTCGCGCCGCTCACCGAGTCCTGGGAAACGGCGACCCGGCCCTGCTGGGTGATGCGGGCGGTGATGGTGGCGCCGGTGGTGTTCTCCACCAGGTAGAGGCGCACGCGCTTGCTCGCACCGCTGGCCAGGCTGATCGGCTCCTCGTAGATGGTGAACCCGCTCACCCCCGGTTGGGCGTTCAGCGATTCCTGGACCTCAAGCATGCCGTCCACGCCGGCACCGGTATTCCGGGCGTCGATCGTCACCGGCATCCAGGCGCCAGCCGTGACCACGTCCTGGTAGCCGACGTGTACGGTCAACGTCAGGGGATTGGTTGCCGCCTGAGCCGGAATGGCGGCGATCGGAAGCCCAAATGCGGTCAAAGCCATTGCGAGGCCGATCCGCGCGGGCAGGCGCCACCCCCAGAGACGCATCTCGTTCAGTAAGACGCCCGGCGGCCTGAAAAGTTCCGTTCGGGCAGTATGGTCGGCTGCTGCCGGGCCGTCAATCGGCATCCGGCCCAGGTAAGCCCGGCGAAATGGACCGAGAGTGGCGAGCCAGCGGGCTAGAAGTGAACTGCCGGAGGAGGGACTCGAACCCACACGGACTTACGCCCAGGCGCTTTTGAGGCGCCCTCGTCTACCATTCCGACACTCCGGCGGCGCCCGGCGAGTATATCGGAGTATGTGCGTTGGGAACTTATTAGCAATGTTTGCGTCTAAAAGCAGGAATCGCTAGATGGACGATCGCGACCTGGTGGGCCGGGCCCGCCGGGGCGATCCTGAGGCGTTTACCCAATTGATCATGCAATACCAGGTACCGGTCTACAACATGGCGCTGCGGATGGTCGGCAGGCCCGACGATGCCGCCGACATCGCCCAGGAGGCCTTTACACGCGCCTGGGAAAAGATCCGCACTTTACGCGATGCGCCCTTCAAGTCCTGGCTCTTCCAGATCGCGGCGAACCTCTGTTACGACCATTTCCGGCGAGGCCGGCGATACGGCGAGATGCCTGACGAAGAAAGCAACAAAGTGGTCGGCCTTGGCATTGCGACCCCGGACCCGCAGGAGCGTGCCGAGGCGCGTGAGCGCAACCGGTTGGTTCGCGAGAGCATCGAGGCGTTGGATCCCGACATGCGCCTGGCGATTGTTCTGCGTGATGTCAACGGCTTTGCCTACGACGAGATCGCCGGCGTGCTGCGCGTGCCGCTGGGGACCGTGAAGTCCCGGATCGCACGGGCGCGCGCGCAGGTCCAGGAGCACCTGCAGCAGTATCCGGATTTCTTTCCGTCGACCCGGGAGGACGCCCATGCCGAGTGAGCCGCGCATTCCTACGGAGCCGACGCTCGAGGAATTATCCGCGTATCTCGATCACGAGCTGGATGACGGCGCCAAGGCGCGTGTTGCCGAGCACGTCGCGGGGTGCGCGGATTGCAAGGTGCGAATCGACGGACTGCGACAGACCGCCTACGCGATCCGGGCGCTGCCGATGGAGACACCTCCTCGGACTTTCACGATCCCGGCCAAGCGCCGTGAGCCAGTTCGCTGGGCGCCGGCCGCCGGCTGGATCGGGGGCGTAGCGGCGGCGATGCTGATCATCGTCGTCGGCGTCATGCATCTGCCCTTTCAGGGTCCGGGCGGCGCGACCTCGACGGGCACGGTGAGCGGAGGCCTCGCCCAGGGCCCATCAACACTAAGCCAGAGAGGCGCCGCCGCTCCGACAGGCAGCCACGGCACCGCGAACGCTGATAGCAGCAAGGCATTTGCACCGTATGGCACGGTGACGGTTACTGACCCGCGCAACGGTGCGCGTCAGCTGAGCTTGATGATCAACGCCCCTTCTTATGCGACGGACGACTGGATGGTCGTGGACGGATGGATGGGTGGCGACCCATCGGCCAACGTTGGTCAAATCCGGCTGATGCTGCGCCGGGGGAGCTACGGCGTCGAGCTCCCGATGCCGCAGCAAACCTTCACCAACTCGGACCGCATCGGGTTTGAGGGCACCTACTCCATCGCTGCCATGCGGCTCCCGAACCCGCCTCGGGGCAACTACACACTGACGGCGACCTGGACGGCGACCGACGGTTCGGGCGTCACGCTCTTTGCCGAGCTGTCGGTGACGATCAAGTAGCCGGCGGTTAGGACTTTTCGGGAGGCGGACCTTCCAGATCGGGGAGGTCCATGCTGTTGATCAGCTCTTTGAAAATCGAGAGCCGATCTTCCTCGTCCTCTTCCTTTTCGGGGAAAACGCCGGCCTTGTCGAGGACATCCTGCGACACCAGGATCGGGCAGGTCATCCGGACCGCCAGTGCGATCGCGTCGCTCGGCCGAGAGTCGATCTCGACCTCCTTACCGTTCACGGCCAGAAACAGTCGCGCGAAGAAGACCTCGTTCGTCAGCGAGGTGACCTGGATTTTCTTCAGGCGCATCTCCGCGCTTTGCAGAATGTTGGCGAGCAGGTCATGCGTGATTGGCCGCTCCGGGGTGATGCCTGTGATCTTGAGGGCGATGGCATTGGCCTCGTAAATACCAATCCAGATGGGCAAATAGCGATCGGTCTCTTTTTCTTTCAGGATCACCACGTGCTGCCCGCTGGGCATGTGGACACGGATGGAGTCGACCTGCATTTCGACGAATTTGGCCATCCTGAATTCGAGCCTATCTTATCATCGGGTTTTTAAGACAAAGACAATGGTTGCGGGATTCCGGCGCGCCTAAACTTTGATCGTGACAGCGCCACAAGACGAGCCAAAAGCGAGGCCGCGGCTCGTCCTCATCGACGGCCACTCGCTGGTCTATCGGGCCTTTTTTGCGCTCCCGTCTTTGACCGACAGGGATGGCCGGATGGTCAATGCGGCCTACGGGTTCACGTCGATGCTGTTGCTGGCCCTCCAGGAGCACCCGGACTACGTCCTGGCCTCGTTCGATCTTGGTGGCCGGACCTTCCGGCACGAGGAGCTGGCCCAGTACAAGGCGACGCGCCGGCCCACTCCACCCGAGCTCTCGCCGCAGTTTCCGCTCACACGCGACATCGTTCGGGCGTTTGGCATCCCCATTTACGAGGTGCAGGGCGTCGAGGCCGACGACGTGATCGGCACCCTGGCGAGGCAAGCCCGGGAGCAGGGCTTGCACAGCACCATCGTCACCGGGGACCTCGATGCGCTGCAACTGGTCAACGAGGACGTCTTCGTCCTGACCAGCAAGCGCGGCGTGTCGGAGACGATTCTTTACACGCCGGACCGCGTTCGCGAGCGCTATGGCCTCGAACCCATCCAGACCGTCGACCTCAAGGGCCTCGTTGGCGACGTCTCGGACAACATCCCGGGCATCCGCGGCATCGGCGAGAAGACCGCCATCAAGCTGATCCAGGAATTCGGCTCGGTCGAGAGTCTCGTCGAGAACCGTGCGCGCGTCACCCCACCCAAGGTCCAGAAGCTCCTCGATGAGCACTGGGAGCAGGCCTTGCTGAGTAAGAAGATGGCGACCATCCTGCTCGACGTCGACGCCAAACTCGATCTCAGCCACGGCTCCGCCAAGGACTACCGCCCGGATGCGGCGCGCACCATCCTGGCCGACCTGGGCTTCCGTAGCCTGGCGGCGCGCGTGCCAACCACCTGGAGCGACGGCAGCGCCATGTCGGCGCCACCGATCTTTGCTCCGCCGGCGAGAGAGCAGGGCCGGCTCCCCCTCGACGGAGAACCGGTGCGGCCACCCGCACAATCGACACTGGCTCTCGAGTCGCCCCCGAGCGAGGTCGTCACCGTCATTCGCGAGAGCCCGGAGCTCGATCGATTGGTCGCCGCCTTTGCCGCGGCCGACCGGGCCGGCTTCCAGGTCGTGACGCTCGATGACGTGCCCAGGCACGGCCGTATCGCCGCGCTCGTCATCGGCCTGAACGAACGGGAGATTTATTACGTGCCACTGGCACACGAGCAGGAGCGATGCCTGGAGGTGCGAGACGTTCTTCAGCGCTTTGCCTCCAGCCTGCAGAGCGCCAAGCCATCGAAGCTCGGCTTCAACCAGAAGGCCGATTACCTGGCGCTCCGTGCCCACGGGATCGAGCTGGGTGGCGTCGATTGGGATCTGCTGGTGGCCGCCTATTTATTGAACTCTGGCGTTCGTTCGCCCAGCCTCGAGGCGCTCGCTTCGGACGTGTTGCATCGCGTCATCGAAGGGCGCGAGTCCCTGTTCGGCAGCGGCAAGACGGCGATGACCTGCGACCAGGTGGATGTCATGCGGGCTGCGCGGTTTTACGGAGACCGGATGCGTGTGATGCTGGAGCTCGCGCCCAGACTCGAGTCCGAGCTCGACCGGCTTGGCAACGCCGAATTGTTCCGCGATCTCGAGATGCCGCTGGTGCCAGTGCTCGCCGAGATCGAAATTGCCGGCGTGGCGATCGACCTCCCCTACCTGCAACAGGTGTCGCGCGAGCTGTACGAGCAATTGCAGCGTCTGGACCAGGAGATCGCCGACGTGGCGCACGGGCCGATCAATGTCAACTCGCCGCAGCAGCTGGCGAGATTTCTCTTTGAAGACCTGAATCTCCCCGGTGGGCGAAAGACGAAGAGTGGCTATTCGACGGATGCCAACGTACTCGAGGGCCTGCGCGACCAGCATCCCGTCGTTGGGAAGATCCTGGAGTTTCGACAATTGAGCAAGCTCAAGGGCACCTACGTCGATGCGCTGCCGCTCCTGGTCGACCCGCGCACCAAACGCGTGCATACCAGCTTCAATCAAACCGTCGCCGCCACCGGCCGCCTGTCGTCTTCCGATCCCAACTTGCAAAACATTCCCATCCGAACCGAAGTTGGTCAGAAGGTGCGGCGTGCGTTCGTGCCCAGCCGGCCCGGTGACGTCCTGCTCTCGGCAGATTATTCGCAGATCGAGCTCCGTGTGCTGGCGCATATGACCGACGACCCGGTGCTGCTCGACGCCTTTGCCCGTGGCGAAGACATTCATGCGCGGACGGCGGCCGAAGTCTTCGGCATCCCGCAGGAACAGGTCACGGCCAATCAGCGGCGCCTCGCCAAGGTCGTCAATTTCGGCCTGTTCTACGGCCTGAGCGACTTCGGCCTTGCGCGCGACACCGGCATGTCCACGGAAGAGGCGCGGACGTTCATCGACGCTTACTTTCGCGCCTACAACCGGGTTCGCGAATTCCTCGAAGGCATCAAGATCCAGGCGCGCGAGCAGGGCTATGTCGAGACGGTGCTCCATCGCCGGCGTTATATCCAGGACATTCGATCCCCGAATCGAATGCTGCGCCAGGGCGCCGAGCGGATCGCCATCAATATGCCGGTGCAGGGATCCGCAGCCGACATCATGAAGCTGGCCATGATCAGGCTGAACAGCTACATGCACGAGGAGCGCCTTGCCAGCCGCATGATCCTGACGGTGCACGATGAACTCGTCTTCGAAGTGCCGCCGGCCGAGCGTGATCGCCTGATCGAAGTCGTCCCCGACCTGATGGCGACTGCGTATCCACTCAAAGTCCCACTGCAGGTTGATCTCAAGCTCGGGCCCAACTGGCAGGACATGGAGCGGGTGCGGCTGGTTGCCGCCAAGGCCTGAATGCCCGAGCTGCCCGAAGTCGAAACGGTGGCGCGGGACCTGCGGCCGCAGCTCTCCGGCCGCCGCATCGAATCCGTGCAGCTGACGCGCGATCCGGCGATTCGCGGACGCCTCGTACGCTATCCGAACCCCACCCGGTTCGTTCGACGCCTGCGCGGGCGGACCATCAGGTCGGTGGAGCGACGTGGCAAATATCTCGTCATGCCGCTCGATGATGACGGCGAGCGGCTGGTCGTCCACCTCGGCATGACCGGACATCTCCGCCTCTGGGAACCCGAAGAAGCAGCGGTCAAGCACACGCACTTTCGCGCCTTGCTTGATAGCGGCCTGGAGCTGCGCTACGACGACCCGCGCCAGTTCGGCCGGCTGCTACTCGGCACCCAGGACGAGTTGGTCGCCGGGCGGGCTTTCCCGGCAAGGCTGGGCCCCGAGCCGATCCACGGGGATCTCACGGAAGCTGAATTCGACAAGATCGTCAAGTCCCGGCGTCGGCCGATCAAATCGGCCCTGCTCGATCAGACATTCCTGGCCGGGGTGGGCAATATCTACGCCGACGAGGCATGTTTTCGGGCCGGAATTCGTCCTAGCCGGTGGACGCATCGGCTCACGGCGCGTGAGCGCCGGGCGCTCTACTCGGCGATCCAGGAGGTTCTGGAAAACAGCATTGCGGCACGAGGCTCGTCGATCATCAACTATGTCGACGCCTTTGGGGTCCGCGGGACCAACCAGGAGAGGCTGCTCGTCTACGGACGCAGCGGTGAGCCTTGTCTGAAATGCGGGACGCCATTGCAGGGGACCCGACTGGCCGGCCGCGGCACCGTGTATTGCCGCAAGTGCCAGCGTTAGGCCGGCCACGCTGGCCGGCACTGAGCCGCCGCCTGATGATCACGGCGGGGGCCTTCGCCGCAGCCTCGCTCGTGATCGCGGTGCTGGTTACCATGGGCGTCTTCGACCGGCCGAACTTGCGGCTTACGCACTATTTGCAGGGTCGCGGGAGTTTTGGCCAGGACGTCGGCTTGGGCATCTTCGCCTACCTGGGCAGCATCGAGCTGACGCTGGTCATCGCTGCCCTGATCGGGGTTGCGCTGTTTCGTGGCTTGCGATTGCTGGCTGTGCTGCCGGTGGCCGTGATCCTCGTCGCCTCGGGGATCGAACTGGTCGGCAAGCTCATCGTTCCCAGCGTGGCACCGGGAAAGGCCTTGCAGCGTTTTCCGGACATTCTGCCCTCACTGGGTCACCAGGTCGGAAAGTATTCGTTTCCCAGTGGCCATGTGCTGCGGGCGACGATCGCGTATGGACTCGTCCTTTATCTCGCGGAGCGCTGGGAACTGTTCGGCCGCGATAGCTCACGCCTCAGCCCGGTGCTGGTATTGGTGATCTTCTTCGTCGGCTTCGCCGTGGTGTACCTCGGCTGGCACTGGTTCTCGGATGCTATTGGTGGACTCTTCCTCGGCCTGACATTGCTCTTTGGCCTGATTGCCTATCTGGAGCGCAAGCGCACTGTGAACCCGGGCCACGCGAACTCGGTCGACTGAGCAGCCCGCCCGTGGACGTTATCACCTGGCGTCCCGGTCGCCGAACCGCCATCGTTATCAATCTGCTGGCCCTCGTGGTCTTCGCCCTCGGCCTCGTGCTCTTTGGGCTGCCGGTCGTCCTGCTGTCCCGAACGGGCGGCCGTATCGTCGTCGGATTCGGTGGATTGCTCCTCCTCGTCGTGTTCATCCTTGTACTAGGCCTCGGGCATGAAGCTATCCATGGGCTGGTCATGCGTTGCTACGGCGCACACCCACGGTTCGGCGCGGCGATGCTGGCAAAGATCGTCCCGGTCTTCTACACCGCGGCTCCCGGCCATCATTTCAGCCGAGCGCAATATCTGGTTCTGACGGCGGCGCCGTGCGTAGCGATCTCGATCGTGGGCCTGATTTTCTGCGCCACTCCCGTCGGTGCGTACCTCTTCCTGCCACTGGCCGTCCACTTCGCTGGCTGCACCGGCGACGGAGCGATCATCTGGCGAGTGCTTCAGGAACCTAAAGGCACAGTCGTCGAGGACTTGCTCGACGGCCTCCGCTTCCACCCGCTCGGGGTTTAGGGCCGAACTCGACTACCTACAATTAAGAGGTGCCAAAGTTCTCCTTTACGGCTGGCTTTTCCCCGGCGGGCGGCCAGCCGGAGGCTATCCAGAAGCTTGCCGAGGGGGTCGAAAAGGGCCAGAAACACCAGGTCCTGCAGGGTGTGACCGGCTCGGGCAAGACGATGGTGGTCGCCCAGATGATCCAGGAGA
>Ga0209471_1001912_pt1 | contig 12205 bp, 8 predicted proteins | sample GraSoiAngelo_128_FD_185885 | JGI IMG/M metagenome (GOLD analysis project Ga0209471, IMG submission 185885) | Grasslands soil microbial communities from the Angelo Coastal Reserve, California, USA - 14_0927_12_20cm (SPAdes) (version 2) | ecosystem: Environmental > Terrestrial > Soil > Grasslands ...
TTGTCCCGTGCCTGAAATCGCCAATGTATTTCGTCGCTGCCGGATCCCGTTTTTTCAGGTCACCGGAATCCTTGAGAACGACCCTTTCGCGTGGAATGAGATTTCTTCATGGATAGAGGCGGGCCGAGTCGTCCACACGATGGAACATAACCGCCTCGGAGTGATGGGCCATTATTACGGAGGGATGCTTGACGTCTATTCTGACCTGACTCAACAGTGCGCTTATTTTGGGGGCCATATCGAAATGCTCGAGGTGGACGAACTGGCGGATTTGCGCAGAAAAGTCTCCAGCGGGGAAGTCGGCAGTCGAGTCCGGTATTTTCGGGACACATTCGACGTTCAACCAGACTGTCTACCAGCCGAATTGGAACGCGCGGCGCGCACCTCCGTGGCACTGGATCGACTGGTCGAGATCCACAAGCTGGGATCCCTCGCCTACTACTACGAGGGCGTGGAGAACTCTGAAAACGAGGACACCATCAGTTCTATGATCCTGGGTACTAGCCTGCTTACGGCGCGAGGCATACCGGTGGCAGGCGAGTGCGAAATCAAGAACGCTCAAGCCATGAAGATCATGGATTGCTTCGGAGTGGGTGGTTCCTTCACGGAGTACTATGCGGTTGATCTCGACGACGATGTCATATTGATGGGACACGACGGACCAGGTCACATCGCTATTGCCCAAGGCAAGACTAAGGTTCGCCCGCTGAGTGTGTACCACGGCAAGGTCGGCCGCGGGCTCTCCGTTGAGATGACCGTCAAGCATGGTGCCGTAACGCTGCTCTCGGTTGTTCAAACGGCCGACGGACAGCTCAAGTTTCTTGTCGCCGAGGGCATTTCCGAGCCCGGCCCGATTCTTGAAATTGGCAACACCAACAGCCGCTATCGCTTCCCCATGGGAGCGAGAAATTTCATGAACGCCTGGAGTGCCGAGGGCCCAGCGCACCATTGCGCGATCGGCATCGGCCATATCTCCAGCAAGTTGAGCAAGCTTGGTCAATTGCTGGGAATGGAATGCACTGTCATCCGCTGAGTCCGTAGGAACGAGCGCCCCAAACAGGCACTTGCATCTGAGAACAGTTTCCTTGGCTGTGCCAGAACTGTGCCAGAATCCAACGTTTTCAATTCATTCGACTTACCTTTGAGCGAAAGCAGATTCCTCGATTTGTTGGAAACGTTAGTAGTTAGAAGAGAAGGGCTGTGCGCCCAAGGCAGGCGCACTACCAGGCTGCGCTACGCCCCGACACGAAATGCTCTTCCATTATATATAGAGCACTTCGCAGTTTCCCTAGCCCTGAATCACCCGTACGGGATGGCAGGCCCCTATGCCCCAATTCCGTTCCTCCCAGTGGAGCGTGAAACCAAATCGGCCCGGATGGCGTTACAATAACGGCTATGCTGGCTACCTGCCCGCCCGCCACAAATTTTGCACGCAACAAGTGCACACAAAGGAGGTCCTGTGCAAGCCACACTCCTCGATCGCCGCAGTTTTCTCCGCGTATCCGCTGTCGCCGGGGGAGGAATTCTCGTCGCTCTCCATTTCGATCCTGTCGGAGAAGTGTTTGGACAAACGCCGCAAGCGCCGCCCGCCGCTTTCGAACCCACGGCATTTCTGCGCGTCGCTGCCGATGGCATCGTGACCATCATGAGCAAAAATCCCGAAGTCGGCCAGGGCGTCAAGACGCACCTCCCCATGCTCATCGCCGATGAACTCGATGTCGACTGGAAAGACGTCCGCATCGAGCAAGCCGATCTCGACGAAACGAAATTCGGCCCGCAGCGCGCCGGTGGCAGCACTTCCACGCCCACCAATTGGGATCCTCTGCGTCGTGTCGGCGCCGCGTGCCGCCAGATGTTTGTTACCGCTGCTGCGCAATCCTGGTCCGTCCCGGAATCCGAATGCCAGACGTCCTCAGGCCGCGTCATCCATCAACCGTCTAAACGCGTTCTTACCTATGGTGCACTCGCGGAAAGAGCAGCCGCGTTATCTGCACCCGATCTCAAGTCCGTGAAGCTCAAAGATCCTAAGGATTACAAGATCATCGGCCACTCCACGCACAGCGTTGACAACCCCTCCATCGTCACCGGCAAAAATCTTTACAGCATTGACTTCAAAGTTCCGGGAATGTTGTACGCCGTCTATGACAAGTGTCCCGTCTATGCAGGGAAGTGTGTTGGCGCCAACCTCGACGAGATCAGAGCCATGCCAGGCGTGCGCCACGCCTTTGAGGTGGAGGGCACGCAGGATCTGCTTGGCCTGCATTGGGGCATCGCCGTAGTCGCCGACACTTGGTGGCAGGCCAACGCCGCCCGCAAAAAGTTGCAGGCAAAATGGAACGAAGGCGCAACTTCTCAGCAGAGCAGTGAAGGTTTCGCCCGCCGCGCGGAGGAACTTTCCAAGGAACCGCCGACCATCACTCTTCGCAAGGATGGAGACGCCGAAAAAGCTCTTCAGTCCGCCGCAAAGACCGTTGAGGCCGCCTATTCGTATCCGTTCCTCGCGCACGCTCCGATGGAGCCTGAAAACTGCCTTGCACATTACCACGACGGCAAGCTCGAATTTTGGTCGCCCAGCCAGACGCCGGAAAATGGCCGCTTGCTCGTCTCCAAAGTTCTGAACATCCCTCACGACGACATCATCGTTCACTTGAAGCGTGCCGGCGGCGGATTTGGCCGCCGACTCACCAACGACTACATGCTCGAAGCCGGCGCCATCGCCAAACGCGTGGGCGTTCCCGTAAAGCTCCTCTGGACGCGTGAAGACGATTTTCACCACGATCACTATCGCCCCGCTGGCTATCATTTCCTCAAGGGTGGTCTAGATTCCTCCGGCAAGCTGGTAGCCTGGCGAAATCATTTCGTCAGCTTTGGCGAAGGGGATAAGTTCGCTCCCTCTGCGGGCATTGCTGGTAATCAATTCCCAGGCACGTTTCTCCCGGACTTTTTCTTCGGCGCCTCCCTCATGCCGCTTGGCGTTCCCACTTATGCGTTGCGCGCTCCCGGTACAAATGCCTACTCATGGGTCTTTCAATCCTTCACTGACGAGCTCGCGCATGCCGCCGGAAAAGATCCTGTGCAATTTCGCCTCGATCTTCTAAGTGCTACGCGCGTGCCCAGCGCATCGCCTTCTTCGAATCCCGGCGATGTCGATCTGGATGCTTCTCGCATGCAAGGCGTCTTGAAACTCGTTGCGGAAAAATCCGGCTGGGGCACGCGCAAGCTGCCCAAGGGCAGCGCCATGGGCGTCGCCTTCCAATTTGCGCATCGCGGTTATTTTGCGGAGGTTGTCGAGCTTCGTGTAGACGCCAACAAGAAAATCAAGGTCAACAAAATATGGGTTGCCGGCGACGTTGGCAGTCAGATCATCAATCCTATCAATGCTGAAAATCAGGTTCGCGGAGCGGTTATCGAAGGGCTAAGTTCCGTTATGTCCTACGAAATCACCATCGACGGTGGCCGCGCGGTCCAGAGCAATTTCCACGAATATCCCCCGGTGCGCATGAACCAGGTGCCCGCGGAAATCGAAGTTCATTTCCTCAAGACGGATAATTCACCGACGGGCCTCGGCGAGCCAGCGCTTCCGCCAGTTCTCCCGGCTCTATGCAACGCCATCTTCGCCGCCACTGGTGAGCGCATTCGGTCGCTACCGCTTTTAAAACACGGCTACTCCTGGGCCTAGCCGGCCATCGCGGAACTTATTCGTACCGCAAAGCGACGAGCGGGTCCACGCTTGCTGCTCGGCGTGCAGGCAGCCAACACGCCACGATCCCGGTGATCAATAGCAGCGCGGGCACACACACCAGCGTCCATGGATCGTAGGCAGACACTCCCCACAACTGCGTTGCGATCACTCGCCCTATCGCCACGCTTACGATCAGCCCAATCCCCACTCCTATCCCGACCAAGCGTAATCCCATTCGAATGACCATTCCCTGAACGTCCGACCCTTCTGCTCCCAGCGCCATTCGTATTCCAATCTCATGGGTTCTTCGCGCCGTCGTATACGCAAGCACGCTGTAGACGCCGATGGTCACGAGCAGCAGCCCGATCCCGCCAAAAATGGTCATCAGAAAGAATCCAAATCGCGGCCCCGCGTAGGAGAACTGGCTGATGTAGCCATCGAGTGTTCCCGTGAACGTCAGTGCCACGTTGCTATCGGTTGCCCAAATTTCATGCTCCACCGCGTTCAACATCGTTAGCGGTTCTTTCGCTGTCCGCACCAGGATTCCGCGGAACGCCGAACCCGTCACAGTAAAAGGCACCCAAATCTCCGGCTCGGGCGGATCCTGCAATCCCCGGTTCTTTGCATCAGCCACCAGGCCGATAATTTCAAACGTGGGCTCTTTCACCGCGTCGTCAAACTCCCCTAGCTGCGCGATTCTCACTTGTCTCCCAATCGGATTCTCGTTTCCTAAATACTTTTTCACGAACGTTTGGTTCACGACGGCTAGCTTGCGTGCTCCGGTTACTTCCGCTTCCGTGAAACCTCTTCCATCCACGAACTGGATTTTCAGAACCGGAAAATATCCCTCGCTGACCAGTTGAAACATCGCATTCCACTTTTCAGCGTGCGTCTTCCCGGGAATTTCGATGTCGCTGGGGATTCCGCCATACGGAGGCAGCGTGCTCGTTTCCGTCGCTTCGAGGACGCCTGGCAGAGCTTTCAGCCTTTGCAGCAGCGGACGATAGAATCCCGCCACCTGGTCCGCTGTCTTGTAACGGTCCACAGGCAATGGAAGCCTCGCCACCAATATATGATCCGGCTGCAACCCGAGCTTCACGTCCCTGATTGCCACGAAACTCCTCATCAACAATCCCGCCGCAACCAGCAGCGTCAATGAAAGCCCCACTTCCAGCACCACCACCGCATCACGCAAGCGTCCATGACGAAATCCGCCACTAATCCCTTTCCCACTGTCCCGCAGCGGATCGTTGATGTCCTTCCGCGCCGCTTTCAGCGCCGGCACCAGCCCGAATACCAGCGCGGTCAGCACTGCCACACCCAGCGTGAACGCCAGAACTGGAGTGTTTAGCTGGATCACGGACTCGGCTGGGATAATCTCTTGCGGCATCAGCGCTACCAGAAACTTCAGTCCTCCCCACGCCAGCAGCGTTCCCACTGCTGCTCCACCTGTGGCCAGTATCAGGCTCTCGACTAGAAGTTGCCGCACCAATCTCCTTCGGCTTGCTCCCAGCGCCGAGCGGATGGCAAACTCCTTCTCCCGTGTCGTTGCCCGTGCCAGCAGCAAGTTCGCCACATTTCCGCAGCCGATCAGCAGCAGTAACCCCACCGCCGCCAAGACAATAAAGAGCGTCGTTTTGAATCTCCCGACCACCAGATTCGTTAGCGATTCCATTTGTACTGTAAAATGCTTCGGATATTCCGTGGGATAGACCGTAGCCAGCCGTTTTGCTATCACGGTAAAATCCGCTTCCGCCTCCTTCACTCTGACTCCCGGCTTCAGGTGCCCCAGCATCCACCAGTGCTGCTGAAACGCCCCGGCAATAACTCTTCCCGTCGCCGCCCGGCTCGGCTTGGCCGGAATCCACATGTCCGCATTCCCCCACCCAAATCGCGGCGGCATAATCCCGATCAGCGTCCTCGATACGCCATTCAGTACAAACGTCTTGTTTACAATTGTGGGATCGGAACCAAAGCTCTTCACCCATGTCTTGTAGCGCAGCACAAATATTGGCGGCGCTCCCGGCTCGTAATCGGCTGGCTGCATCACCCGCCCAAGTAGCGCCGGCATGCCCAGGAACTCGAAAGTTCCCGGCGTCACGAAGTTTCCGTCGAAGCGCTCTGTCCCCTCCCCAGACCGGTACAACACGTCCGTCTGGTCATTCGCAATCGCTCGGTCAAACACATGATTCTGCTCCATATAATCCAAAAGCTCCGGGCCGGTGTAGCCCCCTCGCCCGCCTGGCTCGCTTCGTTCCGTGTCATGGATTTGGACGGAAAAGTACCGCTGGGCATCAGGGTAGGGGAAGGGCTCCATCAGAATGTTGTCGATCACGCTGAAAATTGCCGTGGACGCTCCAATCCCCAGCGCCAAAGTAAGTACGGCGATCAACGCAAATCCTGGTGTCTTGCGAAGGTTCCTCAGCGCGTATCGGACATCCTGCCTCAGCGTTTCCATGTTCGCCCCCCAGTTCCGTCGATGTCCCTTATAGCTACGCACTCTCGCGTAGATTAGTTCGACGGCGTTTCAGCTAAAAAGTTGCCAGACCGTCCGAAATAATGTGTTCCTGGTCTATCCGTCCTCGCGGGAACTTGTAACGCTTGCCACAAGAGCCGATTCGGAGCAAAATTTTTGTGAGGAGGAGCGATGGCGAAACTGACCGAACTGGAAGTCAATGGCAAGCGCTATCCGGTGAACTATCCTGCAGATACGCCGCTTTTGTATGTGCTGCGCGATGAGCTCGGACTGACCGGCAGCAAGTACGGCTGCGGGGAAGGGCAGTGCGGCGCTTGTACCGTATTGATTGGCGGAGCGCCGCGGCGATCCTGCCAAATCCCGGCGAGCGCGGCTGCGGGAAAACCCGTGGTGACCATCGAAGGGCTTGAAAAAGAAGGGCGACTGCATCCTGTCCAGCAGGCGTTTCTCGATGCGGGTGCTTTTCAGTGTGCGTACTGCACTTCGGGAATAATCATGAGCAGCGTGGGCTTGCTCCAGACGAATCCGAGTCCCAGTCAGGCCGACATCGTTCAATTCTTGCAGGGCAATGTGTGCCGTTGCGGCACGCACCCACGCATCATTGATGCCGTCCGCCAGGCGGCTAGGATGATGCAGGAGCACGGGCGATGAATAACGTCGAAAGAAAACTCTTCATCGAGCCGGAGCGCTATGAATTTACCGCCGCTTCGATCCATCAATTCGAATTGGCGCGCCGCGACTTTTTCAAAATTCTAGGCGCGGGAATCGCCGTATTCGCGGTTGCAAAAGATGCGCCAGCCGCGCAGGAAACCGCGCCAGGTCACCGGAGTTTCCACAATGAAGACTTGCCAAAGGACATTAGCGCGTGGCTGCACGTCGGCGAAGACGGCGGCGTAACGGGATTCACGGGCAAGGCGGAAATCGGACAGAACATTCGCACGGAGTTGGCACAGACGATTGCGGACGAATTGCGCGTGCCGTTTGAGAGCGTTCACATGGTGATGGCGGATACCGCGCTGACCCCATTTGACGCGGGAACTTTTGGCAGCAGGACGACTCCTACCATGACGCCGCAATTGCGTCGCGTGGCGGCCGCGGCCAGGGACATTCTCGTGGAAGCGGCGGCGAAGGAGTGGAACGTCGCACCGGCCGGACTGGTGGCTGCCAACGCGAAAGTCACCGATCTAGCCTCGGGCCGCTCGATTAAATATGCGGAACTCGCGCGCGGCAAGACGCTCGCACAGAATCTTCCGGCGGAGGATCCCATCACGCCTGCAACGGAATGGACGATTGCAGGAAAGGCGATCCCGAAAGTCGACGGCCGCGCATTCGTTACGGGCCGCCACCAATACACGACGGATTTGCACCCCGCGGGAATGCTGTACGGCAAAGTGCTGCGCCCGCCTTCCTTTGGCGCAACACTGACTTCCTTCCGGCAGAACGAAACGAAGGCGATGCCCGGAGTTTTCGTTGTGCGAGACGGGGACTTCGTCGGTGCGGCCGCGCCCACAGAGCGCGAGGCGCAGGCAGCACTCGACGCCGTGAAGGCGGAATGGAAAGAAGTCCCGCAGATTTCCAACAAAGAACTCTTTGCGTACCTTAAGCAGAACGGCGTAGGGAAAACCGAGGACCGCTTTCGCAAACAGAAAGGTTCGATCGAGGAAGGGCTGGCGAACGCCGCGCATCGGCTAGACGCTACGTACACCGTTGCGTATATCGCGCATGCTCCGCTCGAACCGCGCGCGGCCGTGGCGCAATGGGCCGATGGCAAACTCACCGTCTGGACCGGCACGCAGCGTCCATTCGCCAATCGCGACGAGCTTGCTGCGGCATTCCATCTGCCAGAGAGCAGTGTTCGCGTGATCGTCCCGGACACCGGCTCGGCGTATGGAGGCAAGCACACCAGCGACGCCGCGATGGAAGCCGCTCGACTGGCGCGCGCTGCAGGGCGCCCCGTGAAAGTCGTTTGGACGCGCGAGGAAGAGTTCACCTGGGCGTATTTCCGCCCCGCGGGCGTGATTGAGATCAAGAGTGGAATCGCCAGCGATGGCGCGCTAACGGCGTGGGAATTTCATAACTACCATTCCGGCGCGTCGGGGATCGAGACTCCTTACGTCGTCGCGAACCAGCGAACGGAATATCATCAAGTGCCGCTGATTTTGCGCAGCGGCTCCTATCGCGGACTTGCGGCTACTGCGAATCACTTCGCGCGCGAAACGCACATGGATGCGCTGGCGAGCACGGCCAAGATGAACTCCCTCGATTTCCGTATGAAAAATCTTGCCGACACGCGAATGCGCGCGGTACTGGAGGCGGCAGCTAAATCTTTAGGGTGGCCGCGCAAGAAAACGCAAGAAGGCCAAGGCTTCGGGATCGCATGCGGCGCAGAAAAGGGAAGCTATGTCGCAACCTGCGCCGAAGTTTCCGTGGATCGCAACTCCGGCGCTGTTCGTGTGGTGAAGTTGGTCGAGGCGTTCGAATGCGGCGCCATCGTCAATCCCGATGGTCTGCGCAACCAGGTGGTCGGGGCGATGATTCAGGGATTGGGCGGTGCGCTCTTCGAAGCCATCGAATTTGAAAACGGGCGAATCAAGAATCCGCGTTTCTCGAGTTACGGTGTGCCGCGCTTCCGCGACGTACCGGAAATTGAAGCTGTCCTGCTCGATCGAAAAGATATTCCTTCAGCCGGCGCCGGTGAAACTCCGATCATGGCGGTTGCGCCTGCGATCGGTAACGCCATTTTTGACGCCGCCGGCGTTCGCCTCAACAACTTGCCAATGGTTCCCAACGGCCTTCGGGTCGCGTAAGATCCAGCCTTGTCTAGGCTAGTCTAATTGAGACTAGTTCCATCTAGTCTTACTTAGACTAGTCTTTCAGACCGTCTTGTCTTTCGCGTAGCACAGCGATTCCATGTTGCACTCGATGCATTTCGGTTTGCGAGCGTAGCAGACCCGGCGTCCATGCCAGATCAGTTGGTGGGAAAACTGGATCCATTTCTCCTGCGGGATAATCTTCATCAAATCCTGCTCGACCTTTTTTGGATCGTCATTTCGCGACAAATCCAACCGGTTTGAAAGACGCAACACGTGCGTATCCACGACGACGCCGCTGGGAATCCCGTAAGCAGTGCCGAGTACGACGTTGCCAGTTTTTCGCGCCACTCCAGGTAGCGTGAGTATTTCCTCCATTGTTCGCGGCACTTGGCCGCCAAATTTTTCAAGGATCGCTTTGCTCGCGCCCATCACGGATTTCGTTTTGTTGCGAAAGAACCCTGTTGGACGAATGTCTTGTTCCAATTGGCTTGGCGTTGCATAGGCGAAAGCTTTCGCGTCCGGATATTTCTCATAAAGTGTTTCGGCGACCTGATTCACGCGCACATCGGTGCACTGCGCAGACAGAATCGTGGAGATCAGCAGCTGAAATGCATTGTTATGCTTCAGCTCGCACGTTGCATTCGCGTACGCTTCATCCAGCTTTGCGAGGATTGCCGCTACGCGCTGGGGATCTGTTCCCGCCGCGCGAGCCGGCTTTGCAGCCTTTGCTGATTTCGCAGCTTTCGCTGTTTTCGATTTTGCTAAAGCCGGTTTCTTCTTTGGCGGTTTCTTCTTCGATTTCGTGGCCATAGGAGCCAAAACTATAGCATGGAGGAAAGTGCCGCGAGCAATCTGCGAAACGCCTTTCCCCGGTGACTGCGCTGATTTTTTTCTTCCGCGGGCATCTCCGCGAAAGTTTTTCCGAGGGCAGGGAAGTGGAACACTGGATCGTATCCGAATCCACCTGAACCGCGCGGCGCCTCCAGGATTTCTCCGTCAACGCGCTCCGTCACGATGGCCTTGGCGCGTCCGCGTTGCGCCAGCGCAATCGCGCAAACGAAATACGCTGCGCGTTCTGCTCCGATCTTGCCGCGCATCTCGCCCAGCAATTTTCCAATCCTTTGCGAATTTGTCGCCTGCGGTCCCGCGTATCTCGCCGAATGAACCCCCGGCGCGCCGCCGAGTGCAGGCACCACCAAACCTGAATCATCGGCGAAGACCAATCCGTCCCAACGTCGCGAGCAATACAGCGCCTTGCCCGCGGCGTTTTCGGCAAACGTCGGAGAATTTTCTTCAAACGCCGGGAGCGCCCCGAAACGCGGCAGCAATGCCAATTCAACCATTAGCGAAGATGCGGACGACGATGCGAGCTCACGATACTCGGCGAGTTTCCCGGGGTTAGACGAGGCTAGAAAAAGCCTAGCGGGCGCGCGCACTGAATTTCAGGGGCAGGAGTGCGCGCTGTTCTTCCGTCAGCCGGCGAATCCCCGCGGCAGCGAGCGCCAGCAAGTCCTGCATCTCGCTCCCGGAAAACGCGCGTCCCTCCGCCGTCGCCTGGATTTCCACAAAATGTCCATCGCCGGTCATGACCACGTTCATGTCCACCTCTGCGCGCGAATCTTCTTCATAAGCCAGATCGAGCAGCGCGCGGTCGTCGACAATGCCTACGCTCGTGGCCGCCACAGTGTCAATCAGCGGCGACCGTTTCAAGATTCCCGCGGAGGTCAGTCGTTCGAATGCCAGCGCCAGCGCGACGAACGCTCCTGTGATGGACGCTGTTCGCGTTCCGCCGTCTGCCTGAATCACGTCGCAATCGAGCCATACCGTGCGCTCGCCGAGCGCTTCCTGATCCGTCACCGCGCGCAGCGAACGGCCAATCAATCGCTGAATCTCCAGCGTCCGCCCGGATTGTTTGCCCCGCGCTGCTTCGCGCGGCGTGCGCTCCTCGGTGGCGCGCGGCAGCATTCCATATTCGCTGGTAACCCAGCCTTTACCGCTGCCCTTCAGAAAACTGGGCACGCCGTCATCGACCGTCGCCGTGCAGATCACTCGCGTGTTTCCCAACTCAATCAACACGCTGCCTTCCGCCGTGGAAATAAAGTCCGGCGTGATTTTCAAAGGACGCATCTGGTCCGCGGTCCGGCCGTCGGCTCTCACTCTTCCTCCTGCGGTCGTCATCTCTGCGCTTAAGAATTCTACGGCCTGCTCTCGGATTGACCAAGTTTGCCGAGCGCTCTATTCGCTGTCAACGTGCCCGGAACTGCAGCGGGTGTCTGCGCGGCCGCCGCTAGCGACGCCGGCTTGTCTGCGCCGGACGGCGTTGGTGTCGACTTTACCGGTTCCTGCGCTACTTTGGTGTTCACCACAAATGTTCCCGTCAGATCCAAATGCCCCGCGAGCGTTTCCACTTCCTGCCCATGAATCAGGACTTTCAGCCGCTGCACCTGCGGCACATTGGCTTCCAGCGTCCGCGTGATGGAATTCACGGCCAACTGCTCGCTAACAATCCCCGAAGGAATCGAAGTCGCCAGCGCCTCGGAAAAATCCGCAATCGCCGTTCCATCCGGCAAGAGATAGAACGCCAGCAGGGAAGCGTCAGGCGGCAACGTGCGCGACTCCGCATCCACGGGACCCGCAAGCAGCGTGTTCAGAACCTGTTTCGATCGCAGCACTGGGTCATTCGATAGCGGCAGTTCGACCGTTACCGGCGCCAGCGTGGAATCGATCGCATCCGAAACCCAGAAGAGTTTGGCCTTCACACGGGGATCGCTCGGATTGATTGGGATCGGTTGCGTCAATTCGCGCCGCGCCTGTTCTTCGCTCTGCTGCTGGAGCCTCGCGGCGCGCTTCACGCGTCTGCGGAGAATTGGAAAATAAATCGCGGCGGCAAGCACTGCAATCACTAATCCACCAATCAGCCAATATTTCCAGCTTGGGGTCACGGCAGCGCCCCCGGCGTGCTTGGAACGACGTACGACGGCTTGAACGCCGCCGCGCCACGCGCGATGGCGTCCGCCACGCCCGGCGCCATGCGGTCCAGGTCGGCGCGGTCCTCCACTGTCACGCTCGAAACTTCCACTGCGATCGCAGGCGCGGCCGTAGTTCGAAGCTGGCGCACGCTGGCGGACTGCGCGGTGTCGGGCGAACCTTTGAAACGCTGCGCGAGGAATCCCTGAACCAAATCGCCAAACGCCTTGCTGAGTCCAAGAAACGGCGCCTGTGCGCGGTCCCAGG
>Ga0209471_1001914_pt1 | contig 12203 bp, 8 predicted proteins | sample GraSoiAngelo_128_FD_185885 | JGI IMG/M metagenome (GOLD analysis project Ga0209471, IMG submission 185885) | Grasslands soil microbial communities from the Angelo Coastal Reserve, California, USA - 14_0927_12_20cm (SPAdes) (version 2) | ecosystem: Environmental > Terrestrial > Soil > Grasslands ...
AATGCCGTGCGCAAGGTCCCGTTCGCGACGCCGGTGGCGGCGATCTTCGTCGGCCAGGCCGCGAGCGCCTTCCTTCCCATGCGCGCCGGCGAGGCGGTCCGCACCGAGCTGCTCGCGCGCGCCACCGGGATGGGCCGCGCCGCATCGCTCGGGACCGTCGCCCTCGACCACAGCGTGAACGGCCTGGTGATGTTCGCCATCGCCGGCTCGCTGCCGCTGCTCTTGCCGGTGCCGCGCTGGATGGCGATCGTGCTCTGGAGCGGCATGGCCGGAGCCATCGCCCTCGCGCTGGTCCTGCTGCGGCTCTCGCGCACTCCCAGCTCCAGCGAAGGCCGACTCGGCCAGCTCATCGCCAAGATGCGCTCGGGCCTGGTGGCGCTGCGCAATCCCGCAGCGGTTGCGAGGGCTGCGGGCTTCTCCGCCGCCTCGTGGAGCGTGGAAATCGCCGTCGCGATGCTGGCGCTGGCGGCCTTCCATCTGCCGCACGACCTGCCGCACGCCATGGCAGTGCTCTTCGGCGTCAGCCTCGCGCAGGCGATCCCGGCGCCGCCCGCCTCGCTGGGAAATTTCGAGCTCGGCGCAGGCACGGCGCTGGTCGCGTTCGGCGGGCCGCCCGAGCATGCCGCGGCTTTCGCCATCGGCTACCACGCCATGCAGCTCCTGCCGACGCTGGTGGCGGGCGGCTTGATGCTCTCGCGCTTCCGCCTACGCCTCCCCCAGCACGCGTAGGTAATTGCCGCCGAGGATGCCGCGCAGCTCCGCCTCGCTGAATCCGCGGCGCGAGAGCAGCTCGGTCAGGTCGGGATAGCGGCGCGCCTCGCGCATGCCTTCGACGCTGTAGACCCAGCCGTCGAAGTCGGTGCCGATGCCGATGTGCTCGGGCCCCGCGACCAAGGCGCCGTGGACGATGGCGTCGGCCATGGCATCGATCGAAGGTCCGCCGAGGATCTTGTTCCAGGTGATGATGCCGGCCACTCCTCCCGAGCGGGCGAGAATTCGCAGCTGCTCGTCGGAGATGTTGCGCTCCAGATCGGCGAAGCGGCGAAAGCCGGTATGGGTGGCGAGGAAAGGTCGCGCCGCCGTGCTCGCCACGTCGGCAAAGGAGCGGTCGGAGCAGTGCGTGACATCGACCAGCACTCCCAGCTCCTCGCAGCGCCGGACGACCTTGCGGCCCAGTTCCGTCAGGCCGGGAGCGCCGCGCAGGACGGCAAACCAGGGATGGCCGGGGATCCGCGCCGGCTGGGCGATGCCATTTTGTACAAAATGCGTGAGCGTCAGGTAGCGCAGGCCGCGGGCAGCGAGCTGCTCCAGCTTCTCCAGCGAGCGCTCGATGTGATGCCCCCCTTCCGCCGCATGCAGCACGGCGAGCTTGCCACTCTGCAGGATCCCTCGGACCTCCCCCCGCCGCCGGGCGACCTGCGCCAGCGCTGGGTGCCGCGCGCAGAGAGCCTCGAGCGCCTCGAACGTCCCGAGCGCCGCGCGAAATGGGCGCACGGGCAGCACGGCCGGCGCATACGCGCAGTTGGTCAGCACCCGCAGCCCGCCCGCGCGCGCGCGCGGAAGGTCGAGCTGCTGGCGCAGCGGATTCCAGCGCCGCGGCGGTTTGTGCTCACGCCCGAGATCGCGCCGCAGGTAGTAGGCGTTCAGTCCCGGATGCGCGTGCAGATCTGCGACCGGCGCCGCCTCGTGGACGGCCCTTGCGTCGATCGGCGCGACCTCCGGACGATAGATGAGCACTCAGTGCTGCGTCACCCGCACCGTCGTCTTCATCTGCTTGCCGGTGTCGAGGTCGCGCGCCGACATGGTGAGGATGCCCTCGATGTTGACGTCGAAGGTGATCTCCAGCCGCGCCTTCCCCGCCGGCCCGGGCTTGAGGCCGCTGAAGAGGAAGTCGCCGAGCAGCTCGTTGTGCGACACCTCCGGGGCGTCGCCCTGGAAGATGCGCATGGCCACTTCCGTCTGGCCGTCGTAGCTGGTGGTCGCCTCGACTGCCTTGGCGTTGGGGATGGCGGCGTTGCGCGGAAAGACGGTGTGGAACGCGCCGCCCGCTTTCTCCAGCCCGATGGCCATCGGGATCACGTCGAGCAGCTGCAGCTTGAGGTTGGAGTCGTCCTCCAGCGAGTGCGCATAGAGTGCCGCGCCGATCGCCACCGCCTCGTCGGGGTGCACTCCCTTCGAGGGGGCCTTCCCGACGATCTCGGTGAGCCGCTTCTGCACCGCCGGCATGCGCGTCTGCCCGCCGACGAGGAGGAGCTCGTCCACTTTCGCGGCGTCGAGGCCCGCGTCGCCCATCACCCGCGTGAGGATCACGATGGTGCGATCGACCAGGCTCTTCGTCAGCTCCTCGAGCAGCTTGCGGGTGAAGACGAAGTCGATGTTGAGCGGCTGTCCCTGGGGCGTCATGGTCACGAACGGCACGCTGAAGGGGGCCTGCTCGCGGCTGGAGAGATCGATCTTGACGCGCTCGGCGAGGTCCTTGATCCGCTGCATCGCCACCGGGTCGGTGGAGAGATCGATCTGGTGCTTCTTCCGGAACTCCTCGATCACGTGCTTGATCATCGCCTGATCGAAGTCGAGCCCGCCGAGGAAGATGTCGCCGCCGGTGGCTTTGACCTCGAAGACGCGGTCGCGGATCTCGATGATGGAGACGTCGAAGGTGCCGCCGCCGAGGTCGTAGATCACCACCGTCTCGTGCAGGTTCTTGCCGATGCCGTAGGCGAGCGCGGCGCTGGTCGGCTCGTTGATGATCCGGACCACCTCGAGCTGAATCATCTTGCCGGCGTCCTTCACCGCCTGCCGCTGCCGGTCGGTGAAGTAGGCGGGGACGGTGACGACGGAGCGGCTGACCTTCTCTCCCAGATAATCCTGCGCTACGCCGCGGATCTTGTTCAAAATCTTCGCGCTGATCTCGGCGAGCCGGAAATTCTTGTGGCCGACGTCGAGGACCACGTCGTTGCGCTCGCCCGGCTTCATGTCGTAGGCGACCGTCTTTTGCATCAGCGCGACGACGTCGCTGGAGAAGGAACGCCCGATGAGGCGCTTGGCCGCATAGACAGTGTTGCGCGGATTGAGCTGCCACTGGCGCTTGGCTTCGTGTCCGATCAGCTCGTTGCCCTTCTCGTCGATGGCGAAGACGGAGGGGATGATGAACTCGCCGCCCTTGTAAGGGATGAGCTTGACCGTATGGTCGTCCTTCTCGACGATGGCGGCGCAGCTGTTGGTGGTTCCCAGGTCGATGCCGATGATCTTGCTCACGAGTGTTACAATATCATGGTGCACTCGATGGGCGGAGGAGCCGAATCGTGGACTCGCTGCGCTACCTGAAGAGCGTCGGCGATCAGGTCAGGCGCGCGTTCCTCGAGAACAAGACCATTCTCGCCTTCCAGGAGTACATGGAGGCGTTCTTCGAGGCTCCTCGTGTGCACGCGCGCGACGCGGCCCACTACATCCGCGACTGCTTCGATTTCTACGGCACCGAGACGTTGCAGAAGCCGTCGGGTCCGGTGCGCCGCTTCAAGCTCTTCGACCGGCCCTTCGATCAGACCGCCACCGCGCAGGAGGGGGAGGGCGGCGCGCCGGTGGTGGGCCAGGAGGAAGTGCACAACGCCATCTATCGCATCCTCAATTCGTACGTGCGCACCGGACGGGTGCACAAGCTCATCCTCTTGCACGGGCCGAATGGATCGGCGAAGAGCTCGCTGGTCGCGGCGATGCAGCGCGCGCTGGAGGACTACTCGCGCAAGCCGGAGGGCGCGCTCTACCGCTTCAACTGGATCTTCCCCAGCGAAAAGCTGGTGAAGGGATCGATCGGCTTCGGCGACAAGGTCGCGGGCGGACAGCGGGTCGAGACCTACGCGCACCTGGAAGGCGAGCAGATGGATGCCCGCATCGTCTGCGAGCTGAAAGACCATCCGCTCTTCCTCATTCCTCGGGGCGAGCGGCAGCGGATCCTCGTCGATCAGTGCAAGCCCGACTCCGCCTTCCAGCTGGCGGCGGGAGTGCTCGAGGGCGAGCTCTGCCACAAGTGCCGGCAGATCTACGCCGCTTTGTTGCAGTCCTACAACGGCGAAGTCCTCAAGGTGCTGCGGCACGTGCAGGTGGAGCGCTTCTATCAATCGCGCCGCTACATGATCGGCGCGGTCACCGTCGAGCCGCAGATGTCGGTCGACGCCGACTACCGGCAGGTGACGGCCGACAAGAGCCACGCCGCGCTGCCCGGGCCCCTGCAAAATCTTTCCTTGTATGAACCTTACGGACCGCTCGTCTCCGGCAATCGGGGAGTGATCGAATTCTCCGACCTCCTCAAGCGGCCCCTCGATCATTACAAGTACCTGCTCGGGACCATCGAGACGGGCGTCGCGCGGATGAATCACTTCCTCCTCCATCTCGACTCGGTGCTCATCTCCTCGAGCAACGAGAAGCACCTCTCCGCCTTCAAGGAGATGGGCGACTTCGCCTCCTTCAAGGGGCGCATCGAGCTGGTGCGCGTGCCCTATCTGCGGCGCCTCTCCGAGGAGCAGCGGGTCTACGAGTTCCGCCTCAAGGAGACGGTCGGCAAGCATGTCGCGCCGCACGCAACCTGGGTGGCGGCGCTCTGGGCCGTGCTCACCAGGCTGAAGAAGCCGGTCGCCGACCGCTACAAGGGCGAGCTGCGCAAGCTGGTCGATCATCTCACGCCCCTGGAGAAAGCGCTCCTCTACGAGTCGGAACGCGCCCCCGCGCGGCTCAGCTCGGCGCAGGCGCGCGAGCTGAAGAAGCATCTTCAGGATCTGTGGCGCGAGTCCGACGCCTATCCAAACTACGAAGGGCGAACCGGCGCCTCCGCGCGAGAGCTGAAGACCGTGATCGGCAATGCCGCGCAGAACAGCACCTATCGCTGCCTCACTCCCCAGGCGGTGATCGAGGAGCTGGAGGCGCTCTGCCGCGACAAGTCCGTCTATGAATTCCTCCAGCAAGAGGTCGTCGACGGCTATCACGACCACGAGGAGTTCGTGCGGGTGGCGGAGGGCGAGTACCTCGACGTGCTCGACGAGGAGGTGCGCGAGGCGATGGGGCTCATCTCCGAGAAGCAGTACCGGACGATGTTCGAGCGCTACGTGCTGCACGTGCTCGCCTGGACGCGCGGCGAGCGGCTGCGCAACCTGCACACTTCCGAGATGGAGCGGCCCGACGAGGAGATGATGGCGCAGACCGAGGCCATCGTCATGGCGGGCAGCGAGGACCGTCGCGAGTTCCGCCGGGGGCTCATCTCCGCGGTCGGCGCGTTCCGGCTCGAGCACACCGAGGGCGAGATCGACTACTCGCAGATCTTCCCCGATTTGTTCCGACGGCTGCGCGACCATTTCTTCGACGAGCGGCGCCGCACGCTGCGCAAGAACGCCGAAAAGGTGTTGCGCTACCTGGGCGACGAGCGCGGCCAGCTCTCCAGCAAGGAGCAGCAGCAGATCCAGGAGACGCTGCAGGCGATGAAGGACCGCTACGGCTACTGCGAGCACTGCGCCAAGGACGGCATCGTGCTCTTGCTCGCGAAGCGCTACACGGACTGATCTAGCTGGGGAAGACGAGGTGGAAAAACTCGGCGCGGCCGGCGACGCCCAGCTTGGAGTAGACCTGCGTCAGGTGCTGCTTGATGGTCTTCTCGCTGTTTCCCATCATCGCCCCGATCTCAGCGGAGGTGAGCCCCTTGAGGACGAGCCGGGCGACTTCCTCTTCCTTCCGCGTCAGCCGCGCGCGCGACAAGGCGCGGTTGACCAGCCGCGCGAGATCGACGTCCACCGTGGTCACCTTCTCCAGGACCTGCCGCAGCGCCTCGGTGGTGAAGGGCTTCTCGATCAGATACGCCGCGCCCGCATTCAAGGCTGACTTGAGGCGCTGCGTGTCGGCGAAGGCGGTCACCAGCACGACGGGCGCGCGAACCTCCTGGCGGCGAAGGGCGGCGATGAGATCGATGCCGGAGAGCTTGCCGTCGCCGAGGACCACGTCGGCCACCACCGCCTCGACGAAGCGCACCTCGTGATCCTGCAGCGCGCTCTCCGCGCTGGGATGGGCAAGGCAGGTCCAGCCATAAGCCTGCAGCCTGCGCGCCAGGATGGTGCGCGCGTCGGGCTCGTCCTCGACGAGAAGAAGGAGGCGCGGCGAGGTCCGCGGAGCCACACCTTCGCTTCTTTCGTTCATCGTCCTCTCCGGCACAGTAAACCTCAACTACGCTGGAAGGTAAATCGGAAGGTGGTGCGGCCCGGCGCCGCGTCGCTGCAGACCAGATCGCCGCCTCCTGCCCGGGCGAGCGCGCGGGCGATGGCGAGGCCAAGCCCGGTCCCGTTGTGGCCGGAGGAAAACGGAGTGAAGAGGCGCGACTTCACGTCGACGGGAATGCCCGGACCGTCGTCCTGCACGGTCAGCTCCACCCTGCCGTCGAACTGCTGCGCGCGCAGCGCCAGCCGGCCGCCGGCCCCTTTCGACTGCAGCGCCTCGAGCGCGTTGGCGGCAACGTTCTCCACCGCCGTGCGAACCGCGTGCGCGTCGCCGCGGACCGCCAAGCCGCGCGGGCAGTCGATCTCCACCGTCGCGCGCGTCGCCTCGAGCGTCGGCTTGAGGCGCACGCGCAGCTCTTCCAGAGCCGCGGCGAGATCGATTTTCTGGTCCATCGTCTCCGCCACCTGCTGGCCGGCGCGGGACAGCTCCGAGAGCCGCTCGGTCGCACGCTGGACGTTCTCGCGGATGCGCTGCAAGAGCTGCTCGCGCTGCTGCGGGTCCTCCGATTCGGAAACCTCTTCGACCAGCAGCTGCAGGTTGTGCAGCGGATTTTTGAGATCATGCGCCACCGCCGCCGCTACCACCCAGATGGCCTGGCGCCGCTCGGTGCCGGCCAGCCGGTCGGCGAGGACTGCGGCCGCCGCGCGTTCAGCCGCGTGCAATCTGCGCGCCCGCTGCGCGTAGAGCAGGGCGCCGGCGATCAGGACACCGGCAATGGGCGGCGCCATCCAGTCGACGAAGACCACCAGCCACTTGGTGGGCCCGGTCTGCAGGCTCGCCGGCGGCAGGATGTGATCGAGGCTCGCCAGCAGAAGACCGACGAAGGAGCCGAGCAGGATGATGAGGAAAGGCCGGACCTGGCGAAGCACGGCCGGAGCCTAACAGGCGCAGCCATCCCACCTCTAGAGACATCGCGGAATTTTGGAATGCAGCCGCTTGCCTGTAATGTTGGATCTACTGCAGACGAGAGGAGACCACCTTGGTCAGGCTCCACCCGCTCGCAGCAGCTCTGGCTCTCGCGGCCTCCGCCTTGCCGGCGCAGGCCAAAAGCGAGAGGAGCAAGGTCGTCCAGCGGGCCTTGCGCGAGAGCGTGCGCATCGAAGTGACGGTGCGCGGCAAGATCGAGCGGATGGCGAGCGGGGTGGTCGTCGCTACCGACGGGCGGACTTCGTACATCCTCACCAACCAGCACGTGGTGCAGCGCGAGGGGCTCAGAGGAGCTGCTTCTTTCCAGATCGTCGTCGAGCGGCCGCGGCTGCATCGGGTGCCGGCGCGGGTGATCGCCGAGGGCAAGGTGCCCGACGAGGACCTGGCGCTGATGGCCGTCGAGGGCGAGTCGCTGACCCCAGCACCGATCGCCGGCGAGAACCAGGTCGACGTAGGCGACGACGTCGTCGTCGTCGGCGCGCCCTATGGTCGCGCCCTCTCGGTCAGCGCCGGCATCGTCAGCCAACTCGAGATGGACGAATGGCGCGCGCAGAAATCGATGAAGACCGACGCACCGATCGCCTACGGCGCCTCCGGTGGAGGGGTCTTCGAGGTCCCTTCCGGGAGACTGGTCGGCCTCGTCGAGGGCTATCGCACCGCCAAGGTGGCCTTCGGCGGGATGAGCAATGACGATTTCTCCTTCGACGTGCCCATGCCCGGCGAGACTTTTCTCGCCCCGCCCGGCAAGATCCGCGGCTTTCTGACTCGCGCTGGGGTCGGCCGGCTGGCGGGGCTGCGCGAAGGCTCGGTGGGTTCGAGCGGCGGCGGCGGCACGATGGCGCAGGCGCCGCGCTAGCTCCAATCTGCGCTCGAAGTATTGACCAGCACGCCCGGTAGTCGTCTTCCCCAAAACATACCGTCATGATTTCGTCCACAGCTGATCGATAGCATTCCATTAACAGGTGTGGATAGCGTGGCAATGTCGCCGCGATTGCAGTGCAAAGAACCGTTGCCTCCTGTGACCAAACTGTGGTGAGTCCGGTAGATTTTCTCTTGTATTGACGGGGTCTTAGCTGGATGCTAGCAACCCCCCGGTCGTCAGGTTGGTCAGACCGTTAAGCGAGGATACCGGGGATGTGAAGGCCACAGAATACATCCAAATTCTCACGCGAGAACTACGCGCGCGATGCGATCCGAGGTTTCGACTCTCATCGGTTGAAGCGGCACTCGTTCGATCGTGGCAGGCAGCCGGGGTCCCCCTGGATCGTATGCTCGTCGAGGCCCGGCGACTGTATGCGGACTATCGGCATGTCGGAACCGTTCCGCGCGACCTACACCGCGCGCTTTCTATCAAGGCGCTTGAGTTCATCGTTGTTAACGGGGAAACGAAATCCGGCCTCACATCGCGCGCGGACTGGGATTCGTACTTCATGCAGATCGCACAGGTGGTCGCTTCGCGCGCGACCTGCGATCGCAAACACGTCGGGGCGTTGCTCGTGCGCGACCGCATCATCCTCTCCACCGGCTACAACGGCAGCATCCGAGGCATGCCTCATTGCGACGAGGTGGGCCACATGATGGAGAACGGCCACTGCGTCGCGACCATCCACGCCGAGGCCAACGCCGTCCTGCAGGCGGCACGCAACGGCGTGCGCATCGAAGGCGCCGACCTCTACACCACCGCCAGCCCCTGCTGGCCCTGCTTCAAGATGATCGCCAACGCCGGCATCAAGCGCATCGTCTACGGCGAGTTCTATCGCGACGAGCGGATCTTCGAAGTGGCGCGCAAGATCGGAATCCTCCTCGTCGACCTCTCGCCGCTGCCCGCTGACGCCAAGCACACTGCTTGACAACACCCCCCGGCCGGGCGGGATGCTGCGCCGCGAACGAACGACGGGCCAGCGGCTGGCGACGGCCCGCCGGAGGGGGGCACAAGATGCGTTCGATTGCAGTGGCGCTGTTTTTATGTGCGGCGCCGGCCCTGGCCGATGCGCAGGAGCACGTCCAGGCCGCCAAGCGCGCGGAGCAGAAGCGCGAGTGGTCGAAGGCGCTGCAGGAGTGGAAGGCGGCGTACAGCGCCGATCCCAATGCCGAGTACCTGATCGGAATCGGCGACGCGAACGTCAAGTTGGGCAACAAGGAAGAGGCGAAGAAGAATTACCAGGCGTATCTCGCCGACCCGCTGGCGCTGCCCGACAACCTCGCGAAGGTGAAGGGGAAGCTCAATGAACTGAATGCGGCGCTCGCTTCCTCCAGCTTGTCGCTGCCGGACCTGGAGTTGCCCAGAGCCGCGCCTCCGCCCAAGAAAGTGGCGGCGGCCTCTGCGCTCGAGCTGCCGGCCGCGAAGAAGGAAGTCGCCGTTCTCGACCTGCCCGGAGCTGCGCCTGCGAAGAAAGAGGCGGCGAAAGAGACCAAGCCGCCCGCGCAGATCGCGATGGCGACGCCCTCCAAGCCTCCCGCGCAAATCGCGATGGCGACGCCGTCCAAGCCTCCCGAGCGGAAGATCGTGCCCGACGCCGTCATCGCCGAGCCGCCCACGCCGCGGCCGGCAGCTTCCTCGGGAACGACGCGCATCGTGGCGTACGCGACTGCGGGCGTGGCGGTGATCGCGCTGGGAGGCGGCGCGCTGGCGATGACCAAAGCGAGCCAGGCCCACAGCGATCTGGTGGGCAAGGTGCACGACGGCGCGACGGCCCAGCAGCTTCTCGAGACCGAGCAACGCAACAAGACGGTGAGCTTCCTCTCGTTCGCGGGCGGCCTGGTCGCCGCGGGCATCGCCACGGCGCTCTTTGCTTTCTGATTCTTCCACGCACTTTTCCAGACTGGATGGCCGAACCCCTTGGGGGGCTGCCCGGCCAAGGGAACTGTTCATGACTCCGATGAAATTGTTTCTCACGGCTGCGGCGCTCTTGGCAGCGGGCTGCAGCGTCACCGCCGGCGGTCAGATTCCTTGCGCTGACGATTCTTCCTGCCCGTCGGATTATCCGGTCTGCCAGAGCGGCAAATGCGTGGCGGGCACCTCGACGAGCGCGCTGACCGTCGCGATCATCGGCGTCGACGGCAAATCGGCCGGCGCTCCCCTGAAGGGTACGGTCACGGTGAAGGCGTCGGCCCATGCCAAGGCAGGGGTGAAGAGCGTGACGCTGTCGGCGGGCGGAACTTCGCAGAATCCGACCGGCAACGTGGCCGAAGTCTACTCGTTCAGCCTCGACACCACGAAGCTCGCCGACGGAAGCGTCTCGCTCAGCGCGATCGTGACGGCGGGAGACGACCAGACCGCGACCTCAGCGACGTTCAGCATCACGGTGGACAACACTCCGCCCACCATCACGGCGCCGTCGGGAAGCGGTGCTCCCGTCTTGAGCCAAGCGTTTGCGAGCGCTGGCACGGTCGTGAATATCGACCTCAGTGTCAACGAGCCGGCGACGCTCGTCGCTACGGCCACCGACGGCACGCACACGTTTCCATTGCTCGAGGTCGATTCCGGCGCCGCGGGAGTGCGACGGCTCTCGTTCAACGCCACGGCTTCCGTTCCTGCCGGCAGCTACAAGGTCACCATCATCGCCACGGACACCGCGGGGAACTCGAGCAGCATCACGGACTCGACCAATACGCCGCTCAGGTTCACGGTGGTCGCGCTGCCGTCGCAGCCCACCATCACACCGGGTGCGTCGCCGGTGACTGTGAGCGCAACCGACCTCACTGCGTCGGTGGTCCAGCATTCCGGCTACACGTACGCATGGAAGCTGAGCAGCGGGGTCATCACCGCAGGCCAGGGCTCGAATTTCATCACCTTCACCGCGCCGTCTGCGGTGGGAACCATCCTGCTCAGCTGCGACGAGGTCGACGCAGCAGGTACGCATAGTCCGACCGCGACGACCCAGGTGGCGGTGATCGCCGCAGCGTCGCAGCCGACGATCACGACCGTGGTCAACGGCGTGAACGCAGATTCCGTCGTCGCGAGCTCCACTGGCAACCAGGCTTCGGTCACTCCCCACGCGAACATGACGTACACCTGGTCAGTGAATGGCAGCCTGACGGGCTTTACCGGGCAGGGCTCGGCAATCATTACCTACTTGGCTCCCCCAAGCGGCACCGTCGCGCTCTCAGTCACCGAGGTGAACCTGGCCGCGGTAGCAAGCGCTGCCGGAACCAAGACGATGACGGTCGTCGCGAGCTCGCTCAACCCCATCAGCATCACTACGCCCGCCAACGTCACTTCTGGCACTGCGGGAAATGCCGCGAACGTGACGAATCAGACGGGCGTGACGTTCAACTGGACCATCAGCAGCAACGGCGTCATCACTGCCGGAGGCGGTACGAACAGCATCCAATTCAACGCTGGAGTGACGGGCACCGACGTTACGCTCAACGTCACTGCGGTCCAGACCAATCCTGCAACGGGCGCCGTCTCCACGACGGCTCCAGCGATCGTCCACGTGGTCGCGGCGCCAGTGATCAACAGCTTCAGCGCCGCAAGGACGACGGTCACTTCGAATACCTCGACTACGTTGTCAGCGATGATCACCAGCGATGGCTGTGGGACTTCCGGGAACTGCAAGGTCACGATCAACTCCGCGGGAGGAACGCAGCTGGGTAGCGATCTGAACAATGGATCGAACGGCCCGATCCCCACAGCCAACCTATCCGCAGCGTCGACGATTTTCTTTCTCACCGTGAAAAACTCAGCCGGTTCGTCCGCCCAAGCGACCGTCGTTGTCACGACCGTGGCGTTGCCCAGCTTTACATCGGGAACGTTTACGGTGACTCCGAATCCGACAGTTTTCGGTGCCAATAGCAACCTGACGTTCCAGTCGCCTACCTACTCGGCCTCAGTCGTAGGACCTGGCACGATCGTCGATTCAACGGGCGCCTCCATCGCTACCATTCCGAGCAATTCGACCATCACGACGCCGAGCACGATTGTCCAGCCCAATGTCTCGACGACTTACTTTCTGGTCGTGCAGAACGCCGGTGGCAGCAGCGCCACGGCGTCTGCTTTCCTCGAAGTGCGCGATACGTTC
>Ga0209471_1001915_pt1 | contig 12198 bp, 19 predicted proteins | sample GraSoiAngelo_128_FD_185885 | JGI IMG/M metagenome (GOLD analysis project Ga0209471, IMG submission 185885) | Grasslands soil microbial communities from the Angelo Coastal Reserve, California, USA - 14_0927_12_20cm (SPAdes) (version 2) | ecosystem: Environmental > Terrestrial > Soil > Grasslands ...
AAGAACGTCAGGCGAGCACCGGCCGGGATCGTCAGCGACCCGATCGCCGACATGCTCACCCGCATCCGCAACTCCAACGCGGCTCGCCACCCCGAGGTGAAGGTGCCCGCGTCGCGGCTCAAGCTCGAGATCGCACGAGTCTTGAAAGACGAGGGCTACATCGCGGGGTATGACGTGGAGGCCGACGGCACCACGCAGACGATGCGTATCATCTTCAAGTCCCGCCCGGATCGCACCCGCGTGATCTCGGGAGTGAAGAGGATCAGCCGCCCCGGACTGCGCGTCTATGCGCGCAAGACCGAGATTCCGAGAGTCCTCGGAGGCCTCGGGATCGCGGTCCTCAGCACCGCTGAGGGCGTCATGAGCGGAAGGCAAGCGCAGCGCCAGGGGCTGGGCGGCGAAGTCCTGGCTTACGTCTGGTAGAAGGAAGAAGGAAAGAGTTGTCGCGAATCGGAAAGCTGCCGGTCCCGGTGCCGAAGTCGGTGAAGGTCACACTCGAGCCTGGGCACGTGAAGGTCGAAGGCCCGAAGGGGCAGCTCGAGCGCACCCTCCCCTCTGACATCGCGGTCAAGCAGGTCGACGGCGAGCTGATCTTCGAGCGGCCGTCAGACGATTTCCGCCACCGCGCTCTGCACGGCCTGGTCCGCAGCCTGGTCGCGAACATGGTGGCAGGCGTCGATAAAGGTTTCACCAAGCAGCTCGAGCTGGTCGGTGTCGGCTACCGAGTCGCCAAGCAGGGCGAGGAGCTCGTGCTGAACCTCGGCTACTCGCACCCGATTCGGTTCAAGCCGCCCGAGGGCATCACGATCGACGTTGCAGACCCGACCAAGTTCTCGGTCAACGGCATCTCGATCGAGGACGTCGGCCAGGTCGCCGCCAACCTTCGCGGCCTGCGCCCGCCCGAGCCGTACAAGGGCAAGGGCGTGAGGTATCGAGACGAGAAGGTCCGGCGCAAGGCGGGCAAGGCGGGCAAGGGGGCCAAAGCCACCGCATGATCAAGCGACAGGACCGCAAGGTCAACCGCTCCAAGCGTCACAGGCGGGTGCGTGTGCACGTCGCCGGCACTCCTCAGCGGCCGCGGCTTGCCGTGTTCCGCAGCCTGAACCACGTCTACGCACAGCTGATCGACGACGGATCCAGCCGCACGCTGGCCGCGGCCTCGACCGTCGACATGAAGGCGGCCGGGCGCGCGCAAGGCGCACCTCAAGGAAAGCGCAACGGCGTTGCCCAGGCGCAGGAGGTTGGCAAGGCGATCGCCGCGAAGGCCAAGGCCGCGGGCGTGAGCTCGGTGGTTTTCGACCGCGGCGGTTTTCTCTACCACGGCAGGATCAAGGCGTTGGCCGATGCGGCGCGCGAGGCAGGTTTGGAATTTTGAGCAGAAACATGGGCGGTCGGTATCCCCACTCGAGTGGAGAACGCTCCGAGCTCGCCGACCGCGTGGTCCGCGTCAACCGCGTCGCCAAGGTTGTCAAGGGCGGGCGCAAGTTCTCGTTCAGCGCCCTGATCGTCGTCGGGGACATGAACGGTCGCGTCGGCGCCGGCATCGGCAAGGCTCGTGAGGTGACCGAGGCCATCCGCAAAGGGATGGAGGTCGCCAAGCGCAACATGATCACGGTGCCGATGGTCGGCACGACGATCCCCCACGCCGTCGAGTACAAGTGGGGAGCCGCCCGGATCATGCTCAAGCCGGCCGCGCCTGGCACGGGCGTGATCTCCGGCGGTGCGATGCGCGCCGTGATCGAGACCGCCGGCATCAAGGACATCCTCACCAAGTCGCACGGCACCAACAATCCGATCAACACGGTGCGCGCGACGCTCGCCGCCCTGCAGACCCTGAAGACGGCGGCCCAGGTCGCCGAGCTGCGCGGCAAAGATATCGAGCAGATGGTTGGCAAGCGCCTCGCGGCCGCATACAGAGGTCAAGAACCCTCCCCACTCGCTGGGGAGGTGGCGGCGCCAGCCGCCGGAGGGGCGTTGCGTGCCTGACAAGACGCTCAAAGCAACTCTCATGAAAAGCACCATCGGCGCCAAGCCGGAGATCCGCGCGACCGTCGAGTCGCTGGGGTTTCGGCGCATGAACCAGACCCGAGAGCTGCCGGACAACCCGGCGGTGCGCGGCATGCTGAGGCGCGTTGATTTCCTTGTTGCGGTGGAAGGCCAGCCCTACGAGCGACCCAAGCGCAGCCAGTACAAGATCTGGCGCGCTCGCTCGAACAAGAAGCACCATAGAGGCCATTAGGCGATGCAGCTTCACGACCTGAAACCGGCGCCCGGCGCTCACCGCAGGCCGCGGCGCATCGGCCGGGGCACGGGGTCCGGGCGGGGCAAGACCTCAGGACGCGGCCAGAAGGGACAGAACGCGCGCAGCGAAGGGTTCCGCCTCGGTTTCGAGGGCGGCCAGATGCCATTCGCCCAGCGCATCCCCAAGCTGCCCGGTTTCAAGAACCCGTTCAAGAAGATCTACTCGGTGGTCAACATCTCGAAGCTCAGTCGCTTCGCCGACGGAGCCACCGTCAACGCCGAAGCGCTGCTGGAGGCCGGGCTGATCCATGCCGGCATGGAGATCAAGATTTTGGGCACCGGCCGCTTGAAGCGCAAACTGACCGTCGAAGCCCATGCGTTCACCACGAGCGCCCGCGCAACAATCGAGAAGGCCGGCGGTTCGGTCACGGTCCTCGGCGAGCCTCGCAAGATCGGGCCCAGGCGGACCGCCGCCAAGGCCCCCAGAGCCCTGCCGGAACCGGCCCCTGTCGCAGCGGCAAAACCCCCACGTGAGAAGAAGAGCGCCCCACCGGCGGCAGTCGAGGAGGCCACCCCTCCCGACGAGGCCTAGCAGATGAACCTCCTCGAGGCCCTCATCAACTCGATCCGGCTGCCCGAGCTGCGGAACAAGATCCTGTTCACCGGCGGCATCCTGGTCGTGTTCCGGCTGTTCGCCAACATCGCCATCCCCGAAGCCAACAAGACGGCGCTTGGATTGCTCTTCAACCAGCAGGCGCTTCTCGGGCTGCTAGACCTCTTCTCCGGCGGCGGTCTCTCGCGCTTCAGCGTCGTCGCGATGGGCATGAACCCGTACATCAACGCCACGATCATCATGCAGCTGATGACGGTGATCTCCGAGCGTATCAAGGAGATCCAGAAAGAGGGCGAGATGGGACGCCGCCGCATCCAGCGATGGAGCCGCTACCTCACCGTCGCGCTGGGCGCCGGCCAGGCATACGGGTTCACCGTCCTCTTCCAGAACACGAACCCCGCGATCCTCGGTCCCCTCGACTGGTTCCAGCGCCTGCAGATCATCCTCGTCCTGAGCGCCGGCACCGTGATGCTGATGTGGTTCGGCGAGCTGATCACCGAGTACGGAATCGGCAACGGTGTGTCGCTGATCATCTTCGCCGGCATCATCGGCCGCGGCCCGCAGGGCATCGCCGCCGTGTTCAGCGCCCACTCGACCGGTGGCGGCCTGGCGGACTACGTGCCCTTCATCCTCTTCGGCGGCATCGCGCTGGTCATGACCGCGGTGATCATCGAGGTCCAGCAGGCGGTCAGGAAGATCCCGATCCAGTCGGCGCAGCGGGTCGCGGGCGGCCGCGAGGTGGGGCGGAGGGCCAGCTTCTTACCGCTGAGGGTCAACCACGCCGGCGTGATCCCGATCATCTTCGCCATCTCGGTGATGTTCCTGCCGACGATCATCGCCAACTACTTCAACGCCGCCCCGCCGACCACGTGGTACTACAGGACCGCCAACTGGATCCAGGGCAACTTCACCCCCGATACCCCCAACTTGCCGATGGCGATCACCTACAACGGTCTCTATTTCTTGTTCACGTTCGGGTTCACGTACTTCTACACCGCGATCACGTTTGACGTGAATGACGTGGCGGACAACCTTAAACGTTACTCAAGCTTCATCCCGGGAATCCGCCCGGGACGTCCGACCGCGGACTATCTCCAGGCGGTGATGAACCGCGTCACCTTCGTCGGCGCGGTCTTCCTCGGTTTCATCACGGTCATCCTGCCCATCGGCACGTCCAAGATCTCGGGCATCCCGCATCAGCAGATGTATCTCGGCGGCACCGCCATCCTGATCGTGGTCGGCGTGGCGCTCGATACGATGAAACAGCTGCAGACGCAGCTGGTGATGCGCCAGTACCGCGGCTTCATCAAATGATCAAGTTCACCTCCCCGCTCGCCGGGGAGGTCGCGCGAAGCGCGGGTGGGGGCGTTCAACTTTGAATCTGCTCCTCTACGGTGCGCCCGGCAGCGGCAAGGGGACCCAGGCCAACATGCTGCGCGGCCATTTCGGCATCCCGCACATCGCCACGGGAGACATGCTGCGGGCTGAGATCCAGGCCGGCACCGAGCTCGGCCGCAAGGCCCAGCCGATCCTAGCCGCGGGCCAGTACGTTTCGGACGACATCATGATCGGCATCGTCCGCCACCGGCTGGGTGAGCCCGACTGCCAGCCGGGCTTCATCATGGACGGCTTCCCGCGCACGGTCCCCCAAGCGGTGGCGCTGGACGATCTCATGGGGGAGCTCGGCAAGCGCTTCGACCGCGTCATCTACCTGAGGGTCCCGGTCGAGCTCCTGCTGCACAGGCTGTCCGGGCGGCTCGTCTGCCCGGTCTGCCAGCGCACGTACCCGCCGGCGACCGAGGCCTGCGAGGCCGACGCCAGTCCGCTCGTCCAGCGCGACGACGACAAGCCGGAGGCCGTCCGTCCCAGGATCGAGATCTACCTCGAGAAGACCGTGCCCGTGCTCGACCACTACCGCGGCGGAGGCCTGGTTTCCGAGATCGACGGCCGGGGGACAATTGATGAGATAAGCCGCCAGGTGCTTCAGGCCGCGTCCTCGCCGTCGAATGGGGAGGTGGCCCGCAAGGCCGGAGGGCCCGTACCCGAGAAAACCGCATGATCAACCTCAAGACCGCGCACGAGATCGATTTGATGGCCCGAGCGGGCAGCTTGCTCGCGTCCGTCCTGCCCCCTCTCAAGGAGGCCTGCCGGCCGGGGGTCAAGACGGTCGAGCTGGACCGGATCGCCGACCGCCTCATCCGCGACGGAGGGGCCACGCCCGGATTCCTCGGGTACCACGGTTTCCCGAAGTCGATCTGCGTCTCGATCAACGACGAGGCGGTCCACGGCATCCCGGGCAACCGCAAGGTCGCCGAGGGAGACCTGGTCAGCCTCGACCTCGGCCTCGTCCTGGAGGGCTTCTGGGCGGACGTCGGCATCACCGTCGGAGTGGGCAAGATCACGCCCGAGGCTGCCCGCCTGCTCAAAGTGACCGAGCAGGCCCTCTACGTGGGCATCGACAAGGCCCGGCCGGGCGGCTACCTGGGGGACATCTCGTCCGCCATTCAGAAGCACGTCGAGGCGGCGGGATTCTCGGTGATCCGCCAGTTCGTCGGGCACGGGATCGGCCGTCAGATGCACGAAGACCCCCAGGTGCCCAACTTCGGCACCCCGGGCACCCCGCCGCGGCTCAAGCCGGGCATGACGCTGGCGATCGAGCCGATGGTCAACGCGGGGACCCACGAGGTGTACATGAAGCCCGACGGGTGGACGATCTGCACCGCCGATGGCGCCATGTCCGCCTACTTCGAGCACACAGTGGCGATAACAGAAAAAGGCCCAGTGGTGCTTACCAAAGGCGCCCTCAGCTGACGGGTGAACGGGCTTTGGTATACTCGGCGTTCGTGCCCCAGCGCCCCTCACTCGTGAAGGGGGTCGTGGTGGAGCCTCTTCCCAACGGCGTCTACAGGGTTGAGCTCGAGAACGGGGCGAAGGTCCTCGCCCACGTCGCCGATCGCGCCGGCACCCATTTCACCCGGCTCCTCGCCGGAGACAAGGTTGGTGTCGAGCTCGCGGCAAGCGACCGGTCACGAGGGCGAATTAGAGAGATCTGGAGATGAAGGTACGTCCGTCGGTCAGGAAGATGTGTCCCAGTTGCAGGGTGATCAAGCGCAACGGAGTGGTCCGCGTGATCTGCTCCAAGACGCCCAAGCACAAGCAAAGGCAAGGCTAGGAGACTAAATGGCGAGAATCGCCGGCGTCGACATACCCCCGCAGAAGCGCGTGGTCATCGCCATGACGTACATCCACGGCATCGGCAACACGACCGCCGAGAAGATCGTGAAGAACGCCAACATCGATGCCAACAAGCGCACCAAAGACCTCAGCGAGGAAGAGGTGGCGCGCCTGCGCCAGATCGTCGATCGGATGGCATCCGCGAAGGACATCCTCATCGAGGGTGACCTGCGGCGCGAGGTCGCGACCAACATCAAGCGCCTGACCGAGATCGGCTCCTACCGCGGCCAGCGACACCGCCGCGGTCTGCCGGTGCGTGGCCAGCGGACCCGCACCAACGCGCGGAGCCGGCGCGGTCCGAAGCGCGCGGTCGCGGGGAAGAAGAAGGTGAAGGCCGGGAAGTGACGAAGAAGAAGGTCGTCCGAACTCGCCGGCGCGAGCGCAAGAACATCGTCGCGGGTCAGGCTCACATCCAGAGCACGTTCAACAACACGATCATCTCGATCAGCGACATCGACGGCAACGTCGTGGCGTGGGGCTCAGCGGGAGCGCAGGGCTTCAAGGGCAGCCGCAAGTCCACGCCATTCGCTGCCCAGCAGACCGCCGAGACGACCGCCAAGAAGGCGCTCGAGCACGGCATGCGCTCGATCGAGGTCTTCGTCCGCGGACCGGGCGCCGGCCGCGAGGCGGCGATTCGTTCGTTGCAGGCGACCGGCCTCGAGGTCAGCGCCATCACCGATGTGACGCCGATCCCGCACAACGGCTGCCGCCCACCCAAGCGGAGGCGCGTGTAAGTGGCCAACTACAGCGGCCCCGTCTGCCGCTTCTGCCGCCGCGAGGGCGCCAAGCTCTACCTGAAGGGCGAGCGCTGCTACACGCCCAAGTGCGCCATCGAGCGACGCGCTTTCGCGCCTGGCATGCACGGCCAGGCCCGCAAGCGCAAGACCTCGGATTACGGCTTGCAGCTGCGCGCCAAGCAGAAGGCGCGCCGCATCTACGGGCTGCTCGAGAAGCAGTTCCGCAACTACTTCGACCAGGCCTCCCACGAGCCGGGCGTCACAGGCTTGAACCTTCTCCGCCACCTCGAGGCGCGCCTGGACAACGTCGTTTACCGGCTGGGCCTGGGCGCCTCGCGCAAGCAGGCCCGCCAGCTCGTCACACACCGCCACTTCGAGGTCAACGGCAAGCTGGTGAACGTACCGTCCTACCAGCTCAAGCCCGGTGACGAGGTCAAGGTCAAGCCGTCCAACGGCGTGTTTGACGTGGCGCTCGAGGCGTCGAAGGTACGCCCGGTGCCCTCATGGCTTTCCTTCAACACGGACGAAAAGTCCGCCAAGATCCTCGCCCGCCCGGAGCGCCACGAGATGGAGTCCGGGGTCGAGGAGCAGCTGATCGTCGAGTTCTATTCACGGTAAAGACACGGAGGTATGTAGTCCAAGTTGGCGATTGACACCCTGATGAGCGTCACCCCCCAGGTCCGCAAGCTCGAAACGAGTGCGAACTACGGCAAGTTCGACATCGAGCCGCTCGACCCTGGCTTCGGAACCACCCTGGGCAACACGCTGCGCCGCGTGCTGCTCTCTTCGCTTTGGGGCGCCGCGGTGACGTCGATCCAGATCGACGGAGTCGCACACGAATTCACCGCAATTCCGCACGTAAAGGAGGACGTGACCGAGGTCATCCTCAACCTCAAGAAGCTCTGCCTCAAGGCCTTCACCGAGGACCCCATCACGCTGACACTCGACGTCAAGGGACCCGCTGAGGTCCACGCCTCGCACATCCAGGCCACGTCCGACGTCGAGATCGTCAATCCCGACCTGTACATCTGCACGCTGGCGGCAAAGGGCCACCTGCGCATGGAGCTGAACGTCGAAAAGGGTAAGGGCTACGTGCCCGCCGAGCGGAACAAGCGCGAGGGCCAGCCCATCGGCGTGATCCCGATCGACGCAATCTTCTCGCCCGTCGAGAAGGCGAACTTCACGGTGGAGAAGACCCGTGTCGGCCAGTCGACCGACTACGACCGGCTGATCCTCGAGGTCTGGACCGACGGGACCATGTCGCCGGAAGAGGCCGTGAGCCACGCGGCCGACCTGTTCACGCAGCACCTCAATCTTTTTGTGCGCTTCGGGGACTCGATCGAGAAGCACGAGCAGGAGATGCGTGGCGAGAAGACTCCGCAGGGCAGCCTGATGAACACTCCGATCGAGGAGCTGGACCTCTCTGTGCGCGCCTTCAACTGTCTCAAGGCAAACGAGATCCAGACGGTCGGCCAGCTGCTGCAGAAGCGCGAGGAAGAGTTGCTCGCGCTGCGCAACTTCGGCCGGAAGTCGCTCGACGAGATCAAGGAAAAGCTCGTCGAGAAGGGATTCATCAAGCCCGAAGAGATGGGCACGGTCCTGCGCGGCTAACGGAGCTGTATGCGTCATCAGAAGAGCGGCCGCCGCTTCAACCGAGACACCGACTCGCGCAAGGCGCTGATGCGCAACCTGTGCACGTCACTGCTGGAGAGCGGCCGCATCACCACCACCGAGGCGAAGGCGAAAGAGCTCCGGCGCTGGGTCGAGCGGCTCATCACCACCGCCAAGGACCAGGACGTCAACGCGCGGCGCAAGGTGAGCGAGGACGTTTCCAAGCCCGAGGTCGTGGAGAGGTTGTTCTCGAACCTCATCCCGCGCCTCGCCGAGCGGCCGGGAGGCTACACGCGGATCATCCACAAGGGCCCTCGATTGGGCGACGCCGCGCCGATGGTGATCATCGAGTTAGTGGACTAGCGAATCCCATCTCCCCCCAGAGGAGAGGGTCAGGGAGAGGGGCGTGGCCCCGTACAGCGGTTAAAAAGTGAATATCAAAGTCGTGCTGGAGTACGACGGTTCGGGCTTTGCCGGCTGGCAGCAGCAGGCTACCGGCCGGACCGTTGAGGCAGAGCTGAAGCGGGCACTGCGCTCGATCACGGGCAAGGCGATCACCGTCTACGCGGCCGGGCGCACCGACGCCGGCGCGCATGCGGAAGGTCAGGTCGTGAACTTCCATACCGACGGCCGGATACAGCCGCGGCGGATCCTTGCCGCGCTGAACGCCCGCCTTCCGGAGGACGTGGCCGCGTTGAGCGCTGAAGAGGTGCCCAACGAGTTCCACGCCCGCTACTCAGCGCGCTGGCGCCGGTATCGCTATCGATACCTCGACCGGCTGTCGCGACCCGCGCTCGAGAGGGGCCGGTGCTGGCACGTCCGAGGCCCGCTCGAAGTCGACGCGATGTCGCGGGCGGCACGGGCGCTGATCGGCAAGCACGACTGGACCACCTACTGCTCGGCCTCGGAGCCGCCGGATGCCAGGATGCGCGAGATGCGCTCTGCGGAAGTCACGCGGCGAGGCGATGGGATCGAGCTGGAGCTGGTCGCGGAGGGTTTCCTGCGAGGCCTGGCGCGCAGCATCGCGGGTGCGCTGGCCGAGGTGGGCCGCGGCAAACAGCCGCCCGAATGGGTGGGAAAGATCCTCCAGGCGCGGGACCGCCGGCAGGCGCCGCGCACCGCCCCCGCAGGCGGGCTGACTTTGATGGAAGTGATTTACTAGGAAATTCAAATTGAGCAAACAGAAGACGTGGACCGCGAAAGCGGCTGATCTGAAAAGTGACTGGTATGTCGTCGATGCGACAGACCAGGTTTTGGGCCGTCTGGCCTCAGGCGTGGCCGCGATCCTGCGTGGCAAGCACAAGCCGACCTTCACGCCTCATCTGAACAGCGGCGACCACGTGGTGGTCATCAACGCCGCGAAGGTGAAGGTGACCGGCACCAAGCTGAAGACCAAGGAGTACACGCGGTACACGGGCTACCCCGGCGGGCTGCGCAAGCGGACGCTGGAGCGCGCCCAGGAGCTGGACCCCACGTTCCCGATCACGACCGCGGTCAAGGGCATGCTGCAGCACAACACGCTGGGGGCAGATATGCTGAAGCGCCTTCGCGTCTACGCCGGCGCGGAGCACGGCCACATAGCGCAGAAGCCGAAGGCGATCACATTCGACGCAAAGGGGAACTTGAAGGTTGGCTGACACGATGAACCGCGGCACCGGCCGGAGAAAGAACGCCATCGCGCGGGTGCGCCTGTCACCGGGCGAAGGTCGGGTCACGGTGAACGAAAAGGACCCGCTGGCGTACCTCGGACGGCGCGTGCTCGAGATGGCCGCCCTGGCGCCCCTTCGCGTGACCGGGACGCAGCGCAAGTTCGACATCACGGTCAAGGTCGTCGGCGGAGGCTCGAGCGGGCAAGCGGGCGCGATCGCCCACGGCATCGCTCGTGCCCTCTTGAAGTACGACCCCGACCTTCGCCCCGCGCTGAAGAAGGCGGGGCTCCTGACTCGCGACGCTCGGATGAAGGAGCGCAAGAAGTACGGACTGAAGCGGGCTCGGAAAGCTCCCCAATACACAAAGCGCTAACCCGCCGGCTGGTCTGGCCGGACTGCCAGAACGCACGTGACCTCGGCGGTCTCCCTCGAGCCGGTGGCGTAACCCGCTCCCGCGTACTGGTTCGCTCGGACAACATCGGTTTCCTGAACGCCGCGGGCCGCGACGCGATGCACGCCTATGGCGTGACCACGGTGATCGATCTCCGCAGCGACTCAGAGCGCACCGGCGCCTCAGACCCTCGATTCCCCAGAGATTCCGATCAGCAGGAAAGGGTCGCAGGGGTGACCTACCTTCATCGCGCCCTCCTGGACGACGCGAGCATGAGGAAGCTGGGCGAGGCCTCGAACATGTTCGACCGCTACCTCGTGATGCTCAACCGGAGGCCGCATGCCTTCTGCGGAGTCTTCACCTCGATCGCAGAAGCCGAGGACGGCGTGCTGTTCCACTGCTTCGCCGGCAAGGACCGCACGGGCCTGGTCGCCGCAATGCTCCTCGAGATGGCAGAGGTGCCGCCCGATCGAATCGCGGAGGATTTCGGCGAGACCGACATCCAGCTGGCCGATCAGTACGAGAAATGGATCAACGAGGCGGTGCCGGAGAAACGAGCTGAGATGCGTGAAGAGCTGCGCTGCCCACCCGAGCGAATCCTGGGCGTGCTCGACTACCTGCACCAGAAGTGGGGAGGAGTGGCGGGCTACCTCGAAGCATCCGGCATGACGGCGGCAAACCTCGACCGGCTCAGCGCGAAGCTCGTCTAGCTCTTGTCGCCGTCAGGCGACGGCGCCCACGTCGGGAGCTCTTGCGGCGTGTTGCCAGACGTCGACGTGCAGCATCGCGCCGAATTCTCCCTCTTAACAACCTGGGTTGGCCCGACGCTCGGCGGCCAGGACAATCGCTGCCATGAAAGAAAAAGCACCGATCGTCACGCAGCTCTATCGACTGAATGTGGAACCGAAGGTCATCGATCAGCTATCCAAGATCGCGGCTCGAACCGGCGAGCCCAAAACGCGGCTCGCCCGGCGCCTGTTCACGGAGGCGGTCATGAGCTTCAAACCGACGAAGGCTGCGAAGAACGGCGCTAAGGCTTAGGCGCGCCGAGCCTCAGTCGCGGGTTCCGTGGACCGCTCCTCGCGGGCATACATGTTTTCGATCTCACCCGCGTATTTCTGCGAGATCACCCGGCGCTTGAGCTTCAGCGTCGGCGTCAGCTCGTCGGTGTCCGGGGTCCAGTCCGACTGCAGGATGGTGAAGCGCTTGATCGCCTCCACCTGGGAGACGTGCCGGTTGCACTCGTCAACCGCCTTCTGAACCTCGGCGCGAACCGCGGGATTGGAGGCCAGCTCCGCCACTGACGTGAACGGAGTGCCTGCCTTGCGCGCCCACACCGGTGCGACCTCCGGGTCGAGCACGATGAGCGCGCTCACGTACGGCCTGCGGTCGCCGATGACACACGCCTGGCCGACCAGGGGATGCTGCTTGAGCAGCGCCTCCAGGTTGGCGGGTGAGATGTTCTTGCCGCCGGCTGTGATGATGAGCTCCTTCTTACGGTCGATGATGCGCAGGTAACCGTCGCTGTCGACCTCGCCGACGTCACCGGTATGCAGCCAGCCCTCGGCGTCGATGGTCTCGGCCGTCTTCTCCGGGTCCTTGTAATAGCCGCGCATCAGGTTCCCGCCGCGCAGCAAGACCTCGCCGTCCGAGGCGATCTTCATCTCGATGCCGGGATCGGCGATACCCACGGTCCCGTTCTTTATCCGCTCCAGTGGGTTG
>Ga0209471_1001916_pt1 | contig 12193 bp, 13 predicted proteins | sample GraSoiAngelo_128_FD_185885 | JGI IMG/M metagenome (GOLD analysis project Ga0209471, IMG submission 185885) | Grasslands soil microbial communities from the Angelo Coastal Reserve, California, USA - 14_0927_12_20cm (SPAdes) (version 2) | ecosystem: Environmental > Terrestrial > Soil > Grasslands ...
AGGGAAGAATACGTCCGGTCGGGACCGCGGGCAAAGTCAGACAGCGCGGTTACTTGACGGACCGTGCAGTTTATCGCATATGTAGAGTGCGCCCCAACGATTCACGGATCGTTCTTGTGACCGGCGTCCGCGACTGCGGCGGGCTGCCAGGGATAGGGTGTGCGGGTGGGAGCCTCCGTGACGCAACGGGAGCCGTTCGTCGAAGGCAGACGCGAGATCCTGCGCCAGGCGAGCGTCGCGCTCGGGGGCCGCCCCGTTACCGTGTGGGAAGTGTCGGCCCGCGCCGAGCTGGAACCGCAGGCATCGAGCGAACCCGCCCCCACGCACCACACCACGAAGCTGGACGTCGACGCCACCCTGCGGCGCTGGAGTATCTCCATCGTGCAGGGCAGCCGCTGGGTGGGATGTCAGGCCGGCTCGGAGGGGCTGTGGGTGGTCGCGCCGGTCCGGACCAAGCCTCCGGCGCCCCCGCCCGACGGGCGGGAGCGGCGCAGCCGCGAGCGCCTCACGCTGGAGCTCGCCGGCCTCTGCCTTGGCCTGCTCGACCGACGGGAACCCGCGCCCGGGCACCCGCCGGCCCGACCCGACCCGCTCCAGGACATCACCACCCTCCCGGGCATCATCGCGCACGAGCTGTCCAACCCGCTCACGGCGGCACGCGCCGGGCTGCAGCTCGCCATGGAATCGGTGGGACGCTGGACGGAGGTCGCGGCGGGCCGCCGCCTCGAGCTGCTCGACGAGCTGGGTCAGGTGATCGAGGACATCGACCGGTCGGTCAGCTTCCTCCGCGCGGTGAAGGACCGGGCGCGGGGCGCTCTGGCGCGCTCCGAGCGATTCGACGCCGTGCGTGTGGTGCGCTCGTGCTGCACCCTCGAGAGTCGCGTCTTGAAGGAGAAGAAGCTCCCGCTCGAGTTTGACTCCACGCTCGAGACGTTGTATTTGAAGGGTGACCCCAACGCCCTGTACGACCTGCTCGTGAACCTGATCCGCAACGCCGCCGACGCGAGCGCCGCGCGGCCCGCGCCCATCCGGGTAGGTCTGATCCAGGAGGCCAGCTCGCTGCGGCTCACGGTGGAGGACCGCGGCGTCGGCATCCGGCCGCAGGACCTGGAGCGCATTTTCGAGCCCGGCTACACCACCAAGGAATTCGGCGAAGGGAGCGGCATGGGGCTGGTCGTGGTGCAGAGCGTGATCCGCAACATGTTCGCCGGCAGTATCGCGGTCGACTCGAAGGTCGGCGTCGGAACCACGGTCACCGTGACGCTGCCGATTCCCGCGCAGCGGTCGCTCGATCGCCAGCCGTGAGCCGCTGCTGCGTCTTCGCGGCCGCCGCCGCCGCCGTCGCTCTGTCCGCCCATCCCGCTCCCGCCGCAGCGCAAGACCTCGTCGTCGACACCACGGGGGCGGCCGCGTTGGTCGATCAGGCGCTGAGCCACTCCGCCGTGATGCAGAACCTCCAGTACCTCACGGACGTGATCGGCCCGCGTCTCACCGGATCGCCCGCCGCCCGTCGTGCCAACGAGTGGACGCTCGAGCGCTTCAAGGCGTACGGCCTGGATGGCCACCTCGAGCCCTGGCAGTTCGGGGGGACATGGACCCGGGGAGCGTTCCGCGCGCGCCTGACCGCGCCCCGGCCCCACGAGGTCACCGCGGCCAGCTGGGCATGGGCGCCGGGCACGGGCGGCGCCACCGTCACGGGACCGGTCGTGCGCATCGACGCGAGCACCCCGGACAGCTTCGTGGTGCATCGCCGCCGGGTGAAGGGTGCCTGGGTCATGACCCGCGTGCCATCGCTCGTCTGGAACAACGACGGCCCGCCCATGACCGGTGCCGACTCGGCACACCAGCGCGAGTTCATCCGCAGCGTGTTCACCCCGTTTCGTGACGCGGACTCCGCCACGCGTGCCCGCATGCAGCAGTTCGCGAACGACGTCCCTTATTTGCTGCACAGCGCCGGCGCCCTCGGCGTCGTCGTGGACGCCGGGAAGGAGCATGCGCTGCTCAATATGAGCGGCTCTCCCAACCGGATCCTCCCCCTGCCGCAGGTCGTCGTCGCGCACGAAGACTTCGCGCTCTTCGACCGGCTGCTCGCGACCGGGACGACGCCGCGCCTGGCCGTGAGCATCGCGAACACCCTGACGCGCGACTCGGTCACCCAGTGGAACACGGTCGCCGAGATCCGCGGCGGCGAATATCCGGGCGAGGTGGTCATCGTCGGCGCGCACCTCGACTCGTGGGATCTGGGCACGGGAGCGACCGACAACGGCACCGGCGCGATGTGCACGCTCGAGGCGGCCCGCGCGATCGCGCAGGCGGGCCTCAAGCCGAAGCGCACGATCCGCTTCGTGCTGTTCACCGGCGAGGAACAGGGACTCATCGGGTCCCGTAAGTACGCGGAAGCCCACGCCGCCGACATGGACTCGATCCAGGCCGTTATCGTGCTCGACAACGGCACGGGCGCGATCACCGGCCAGGCGCTTCAGGGCCGCGGCGACCTCGAGGCGCTGTGGCGCGCCGTCCTCGCCCCCGTTGCCGCACTCGGCGCCGACTCCGTCGTGAACCGCACGAAGGGCGGCACCGATCATCTCTCATTCCTGCCCTACGGCGTGCCCGGCTTCAACTTCAATCAATTGGAGCGCGGCTACAACCACACGCACCATTCCCAGTCCGACACCTACGACATGGCGATCGCCGCTGACCTGATGCAGGCGTCGGCGGTCATGGCGGTCTCGGCATTCGAGCTCGCGAATCTGCCGGGCATGATCCCGCGGGGCGAGCATTCGACGCCAACGCCGGTGCTGGCGGTGAAAGTGAGCGACAGCTTGCTCGTCAAAGGGAGGGGATCGAACTAGAACTGGGCCTCAGTTCTCCTCGGCCAGCAGTTTCTCGAGATCCAGCGGTTTGGTGAGCATCACCAGCGCCCCGTCGGGCCCACGAGGCCAGTCGGGCTCCGGACGGTCCCGGTACAGCTCGACCCCGTTCCCGTCCGGATCGCGCAGATAAATCGCTTCGCTCACGCCGTGATCGGACGCCCCCTCGAGCGGGACGCGCGCCTCGAGCAGGCGTCGCACGGCGGCCGCGAGCGTTTTGCGGTCCGGATAGAGAATCGCGAAGTGGTACAGCCCGGTCGTGCCCCGAGGCGGCGCGGGCGCGCCGCGCCCCGCCCAGGTGTTGAGCCCGAGGTGGTGGTGGTAGCCCCCGGCCGAGAGGAAGACGGCGTCCGAGCCGTATCTCGTGGTGACTTCGAACCCGAGCACGTCGCGGTAGAATCGCAGCGAGCGCTCCAGGTCGGCCACGGTCAGATGGACATGGCCGATGCGGGTCTGCGGGTGGATCCCCATATTGCCCTCTGAACGCCGGCCGGTTCCCGCTGTATTTTTCCGGTATGAACGTTATCCCGAAAATTCCGCCGCCCTCGAACGAGCCCGTCCTGAGCTACGCTCCCTCCACGCCCGAGCGAGTCGAGCTCAAGCAAGCGCTCAAAGATCTCTCGACGCGCCAGGCCGACATCCCGCTCGTCATCGGAGGTAAGGATGTCCGCACCGGCACCACCGTCGACGTCGTCATGCCCCACTGCCATCGTCATGTTCTGGCGAAGGTGCAGCAGGCGGGGCCGGGGGAGGTGGCGGCGGCGATCGCCGCTGCCCGCGACGGCTGGCGCGACTGGTCCGCCTGGGGATTCGAGCGGCGGGCTGCCGTGTTCCTGAAGGCCGCCGACCTGCTCGCGACGCGCTACCGTCCGATCGTCAACGCCGCCACCATGCTGGGCCAGTCGAAGACGGCGCACCAGGCGGAGATCGACGCGGCGTGCGAGCTGATCGACTTCTTCCGCTTCAATGTGCACTTTGCCGAGCGCGTCTACGCGGAGCAGCCCCTCTCCGCCCCCGGCACCTGGAACTACCTCGATCACCGTCCGCTCGAGGGGTTCATCTACGCCATCACCCCGTTCAATTTCACGTCGATCGGCGGCAACCTGCCGACCGCACCCGCGATCATGGGTAACACGGTCGTGTGGAAACCCGCGGCCACGGCGGTCCTCTCGAACTACTTCATCCTCAGGCTGCTCGAGGAAGCGGGGCTCCCCCCGGGTGTGATCAACTTCATTCCCGGGCCGTCGGCGCGCGTGTCGGAGCGCGTGCTCGCCGATCGCGCCTTCGCCGGGATCCATTTCACGGGCTCCACCGAGGTGTTCCAGGCGCTGTGGAAGCAGGCTGCGGCGAACCTCACGTCGTACGCGTCCTACCCGCGGCTGGTCGGTGAGACCGGCGGCAAGGACTTCATCCTGGCCCATGCGAGCGCGGACGTGGATGCGCTGGCGACTGGGATGGTGCGGGGGGCGTTCGAGTATCAGGGCCAAAAGTGCAGCGCCGCCTCGCGCGCCTACGTGCCCGCATCCCTCTGGCCCGGACTTCGGGATCGGATGCTCGAAATGCTCGCGGAAATGAAGGTGGGCGACCCGGCCGACTTCCGGAACTTCATGGGTGCGGTGATCGACCGGAAGGCGTTCGACAAGATCACGGCTTACATCGCTGCCGCCAAGCAGGCGCCCGGGGTCAAGCTGGTGTTCGGCGGCGGCGCCCGCGACGCCGACGGGTACTTCATCGACCCCACGCTGCTGCAGGTGGAGGATCCGAGATACCGCACCATGTGCGAGGAGATCTTCGGGCCCGTCCTGTCGGTTCACGTGTACCCCGACGCGCGCTGGACGGAGACGCTCCGCACCGTGGACGAGACGTCGCCCTACGCGCTCACGGGAGCGGTGTTCGCCCAAGATCGCCAGGCCGTGGAGCAGGCCCGACAGGCCCTGCGCTACGCGGCCGGGAACTTCTACGTGAACGACAAGCCGACTGGCGCCGTGGTCGGGCAACAGCCCTTCGGCGGAGCGCGCGCCAGCGGTACCAACGACAAGGCTGGAAGCCTGCTCAACCTGGTCCGCTGGGTCAGCCCCCGGGCCGCGAAGGAGAACTTCCTGCCGCCCCGGAGCTTTACCTACCCCTACATGGCCGAGTCGTGATCGCCGGGGGGGGCGGTGCCCGCCCGCCCATCCTCGTCCTAGCCATGGGGGGCGCCTTCCTGTTGCTGGTGATTTCCCTCCTGATCGGCTCCCTCACCCGGCCGGAGCTCCCGCCTTATGGCCTCACGACGCCGCACCCGGCGCGCGCGGGGGACTCGCTGCTCGGACCAGCCACCTACACCCTCGATGCCGCTGCCACCGATCGCTGGCGGCGCTTCGACTTCGGGCGCAACGCCGCCGTGGAGTCAGGGCCCTGGGACATCGCCTTCCGGCGCTTCCACGTCATCTCCGCTCCAGGAGGGGGCATCGTCGACCTCGGCGTGGTGCCCTTCGATTCCGTGCGTGACCTGCCCGTGGCGGGCTACGTCGCGAACATCGCGGCGCCCGATACCACGAATCCCGGCGTGGGGAAGTGGTATACCTACAGTATGCTGACTCACCTCCTCATGTCGAAGCATCACGTGTACGGGGTGCGCACGGCGGGCGGGAGATACGCCAAGCTCGAGCTGCTCGCCTACTACTGCCGGGAGGTGGGCACCGCCTGCGTCACCTTCCGATACGCTTACCAGGGGGACGGGACCCGGCGCGTCGCCCGCGCCTCCTAGCGAAGAGCCCCCGGCCATGCTCGGCCGGGGGCTCGCATCGTCGGTTGCCGGAGCAAACTCACTTGGGCGGCAGGATCTTGAACATCCCCGTACCGCACACCGGGCACACGCCCTTCAAGGCCGGCCTGCCGTTGGCCATCTTCACCTGCTGGGCGTTGGAGATCTTTCGCTTGGCCTTGCACTTCACACAGTACCCCTCATCCGCAGCCATCGGGGCCTTTCCGGCCTTCGCCATTGCGTTCCTCCGTTCGGGGGCAGGGGCAGGGGGGCGGGGTGCATGGGGTGGGGGTCAGGGGCGGCTCCCCCGGGGTCACCCCCCCGGGACGGTGACAACATAATACGCTGTGCTCAAATCGTGGGAGCGGAGGCGGCCGGAGAGGCGTCGGAGAAGCCGTTCCGTTTGTGAGTTCCGTCACAAAACGGCTTCGTGGCGGACCCGCCACAGCGGCACAGGACAACGACTTCCGCCGGTTTGCCGTCCTTGCGGGGGGGCACGGCCAGCTCCCGGCCGTCCGGCGTAACAATGCGCACCGGCCCCTGGACGACCAGGGGTCCATTCGACTTGGGGGTGATGGTGGGGATCTCGGGCATCCCCAAGTATACCCCTCTCCCGGGTGAACGAAATGCCGCCTTGCGGCGTATCATTCTCGGCGACAACGTAACTGCGCAAACTGCACGATCCGCGGCCTGGGAAGGACCGTCGCGTCAGGGGGAGGGACCGCACGCCCGAACCCAACCGGCGGCGCCCCCAGGCCGTTGTTCTTATACGGGAACGGTGCCGCGCGCGACAGGGTATCTTCAAGCCGTTCCTCATGCGTACCCTGAAATACTCGGTCCTGCCGCTGCTGGCGGCTGGCTGCGTCTCGGAGCACGGACCGCTCACGAACCGCATGGCCCAGTCGGCCACGCCGTACCTCTCCCGAGCGGCACATCAGCCGGTGAGCTGGCAACAGTGGGGGCGCGATGCATTCGCGCTCGCGGCGCGGCTCAACCGGCCGATCCTCCTGTACGTCGGAGCCGACGACTGTCGCTGGTGCGGTGTGATGGACCTCGAGGTGTATGGCGACGCCGTACTCGGAGCCATGATCGATTCATTGGTCGTCCCCGTGCGAGTCGATCGCGACGAGCGGCCCGATGTGGCACAGCGCTACGCCCGGGCGGTGCAGCTCCTCGCCGGCCTGCGCGGCTATCCCCTCACGGTGTTCCTCACGCCCGATGGCTCGGCGTTTTTCGGTGGGACGTATTTCCCCCTCGACGACCCCGTTACGGGCCGCGGCCTGAAGCAGCTGCTCCCGGAGGTGGCGCGGAGCTACCGCGAGCAGCGCGCGTCGATCCTGCGGCGCGCGGCGCTGGTGCAGCGGCTGGCCATGGGCCGCCCGGCGCCGGGTCGCGGGGCGCTCAAGGCGGCCGGTCTCGAGCGCGAGGTCGAAGCCGTGCGCGGCGCGGTGGCGACCGCCATCCGAGCGCACGCCAGCGTCGCGAGCTTCCGCTACGCCCAGGCCGCGGATCTGTTGCTCACCGTCTTCGGCCGCACGCGCGACTCGACGTACTTGAGGCCGGCGCTCGCCGTGCTCGACTACATGATCGACTCCGGTGATGCCGCGGCGGCCGTCGGTGCCCGCGACGACCCGCCCGATTTGGTGCGGGCGGGGCTGCTGCGCGATCTGGCGGCGGGGTGGTCGGCGGCGAGCGACCCGCGCTACCGCGACGCCGCGGGCATCCTTGCCCAACGGCTCGCGGGCGACGTTGGCCGCACCAGCGACCGCACGGTCTACGCCGATCGCGATGCCTACGTGATCGGCTCCATCCTCGACGCGGGCGCGACGCTCGAGGATGGAGCCGTGATCGAGCGCGGGCAGGCGGCGCTCGACAGCCTGCTGCGGCGTGTCTATGCGTCGCGCCGCGCGGTGCGACACATCGCCGGGCCCGGCTCTCCGGCGCGGGCCCTGCTCCAGGACCAGGTCCAAGTGGTGTGGGCGTGCCTCGCGGCCCAGCGCGCCACCGGCGAGCCGCGCTACCTCGCGGTGGCGCAAGATCTGGCGGCCGTGCTGCAGCGCGATTTCGCGGACTCGGGTGCCGCCGGGTACTTCGACGCCGCGGCCACGGACGCGGCGGCCCCCGCTCTGGCGGAGCGCACCAAGCCCGTGCTCGACGACCTGATGCCGGGAGCGAACGCGTTCGCGGCGCGCGGGTTGCTGCGGCTGGCGCGCGTGACCGGCGACGCGCAATACCGACGGCGGGCCGAGGCGACACTCGCGACGTTCGCCGGTGCGGTGGCCGGAGAAGGGCTGCAGGCGTCCACCTATCTGGCGGCGGTGCAAGACTACCTGCGGGACCGCTGATCGAGTTCCCTTCCGCAACAGTTCGGGACGTTTCCGCCGCTGGCGCGCTGCCTCGTGCCGGTGCTAGCGTGACGCCCTGATCTCCATGCAGGTCATATGGCTGTAACGGGGGCCTCCGACGCGGAAGTGGTGGCTCGTGTGCTCGGCGGCGACAGGGAGGCGTTCGGCCTCGTCGTCCGTCGCTACGAGGCCGGGTTGCTGCGGTTCGCCGGCCGCATGCTCGGCAGCCGGGACGCCGCCGCGGATGCGGTGGCCGAGAGCTTCGTGCGAGCGTATCGCCACCTCGCGAGCTGCCGGGAGCCCGCGCGCCTGCGCACCTGGTTGTATCGCATCGTGGCGAATCGGTGCAAGAGCCATCTGACGCGGCGCCCGATCGCCGATGTCTCGCTGGACGAGGCGCCGCCCGTGGCGGATCCCGCGGACACCGAGGTCGAGCTCGAGCGCGCCGAGCAGCTCGCCCTGGTGCAACGGGCCCTGGTTCGGCTGTCGCCCGAGAAGCGCGAGGCGTTCCTGTTGAAGCACGTGGAAGGGTTGAGCTACGAGGAGATGGCGTCGGTGACGGGGGAGCGGATTCCAACGCTCAAAATGCGCGTGCACCGCGCGCGGGAAGCGCTGTTGCGGGTGCTGGAGGGGTACGAATGAACGCGATCGATCCCAGAGTCCATCAAGCGCTCGACGGCGAGCTGTCGCCGGAGGCGTTGTCGCCCGAGCTGCGTCGCGTGGTCCAGCGGCTCGTCACGACCGCCGCCGTGCTCGCCGCGCAGCTGCCGCTCGCGAGCCTCGAGCCGCGGGTGATGGCGCTGATCCGCCGCCCCGTCCCGTCGCGCGCGCGCCGCCTGCTGCGCTGGGTTGCCACGCCGCGCTCGATCACGTTCCGTGTGCGTCCGGTGTGGAGTCTGGCCCTCGCGGCCGTGGTGGCATTGCTGACGCTGTTCCCTGTCGGGCGCGAGGGCCCCGATATCGGCGAGCACGAGGGCATTGCGCAGTTCGTGGGCCACTTCCCCGGAGCGCAGTCGGTGCACGTGGTCGGCTCGTTCAACGACTGGCGCCCCGGCTCGATCGCGCTGGAGGATGTGGACCAGGACGGAGTATGGCGCGCCACCGTCGTGCTCCCCGCCGGCGCATACGAGTACATGTTCGTCGTGGACGGCGAGCGCTGGGTGCCGGATCACCTCGCCGAACGCCTGGTCGCGGACGAATTCGGGCGCGAGAACTCCATCGTCATTGTACGGCCGGCCCGACGATGAAACTGTGGCTCGGACTGGCGCTCTGCGCGGGGCCGCTCGCCGCCCAATCGGCCCGCGCGCGGCTGGAAGGCCGCGTGCCGGGTGCGGCGGTTCCCGTCATCGATTCCCTGGTGCAACGGGCGTCGGGGGAAGGGTTGCCCACCGAGCCGCTGATTCAGAAGGCCTTGGAGGGAGGGGCGAAGCAGATCACGGCTCCTCGCATCGTCGCGGCCGTGGAGGTCAGCCTGGGACAATTGCGCGACGCGCGCGACCTCCTCGTCCACGCCGGCGACGAGCCGCCGGTGACGCCGGGAGAGGTGACGACCGTGGCGTGGGCTCTGCGCCGCGGTCTGCCCGACCCCGTGGTGGAGCGCGTGCTGGCCGCGCTCCCGCGCCCCCCGCGGGCCTCCGCCATGCACGCCGTCGCCGATCTCGCCGCCCATCATTTCGACCCCGACTCGGCCGCTGATCTCATCATCGCCGCCATCGGACAGGGGCTGGTGCGCGAGCGGCTGCTCGACGTGTCGGCCGCGGCCGCGCACGAGCTGCAACGGGGGCACACGCACGCCGAAGCGCTCGCGCTGGTGCGCCAGGAGCTCCCCAACGTGGCCGCTTCCCCCAAACCCACGCGCAGCGCCGTGGCGCGGGCCCGCCGACCGGCGGCGCCTCCGCCCCCCTAGGGCCTCTACGCCGGCCGTTCCACGGTGGAACGCACCGGTTGCCGCGGCGCCGCGTGTTACGCCGCGTGACGCGCCGCAGCCGTCGCGGGTCTCAACCGTGAAGCGAGCCAGGGTGGCTCGCCCCATACCTCCGGAGGTATCGAAACATGATTCGTCGCACGCTCCTCGCGCTGGCGCTCCTCGCCGCTCCCGCGATCGTGGTGGCGCAGCAGCCGTCCCCGATGCAGGGGCAGGCGCCGGCGGCCGACACGTCCAAGGCGAAGCCGGCCAAGAAGGGCAGCAAGAAGTCCAAGAAGCACGCCGCGAAGCCGGCAGCCAAGCCCGCGGCCAAGGACACCACCAAGACCAAGATGTAAGCAGGCGGCGCTACGAGGTGTAATCGGCGTTGATCCGGACGTAGTCCGGCGTCAAGTCGCAGGTCCACACCACCGCCTCCGCGCGACCGAGTCCGAGGTCGACGCGGAGGCGGATCGTTTTCTGCTGGAAGATCGCGCGGGCGGCGCCCGTGTCGGCGTGCGCCACGGCTCCGCCGCTCGCGAGCGTGAGCCATTCGCCGTCGGCGGCCGCCTGAAGCGAGAGGCGCTCGGTGGCGAGCGTGACACCGGCCGCCCCCGCGGCGGCGAGGATCCGGCCCCAGTTCGGGTCGGCCCCGTAGATCGCGGTCTTGACCAGGACGGAGCGCGCGATGGCGCGCCCGACTTCCCGGGCGGCCGTCTCACTCACCGCCCCCACCACCTGGATCTCGACGAGCTTCGAGGCGCCTTCGCCGTCGGCCACGATGGCGAGCGCGAGCGTGCGGGCCACATGCAGCACGGCGTCTTCGAACGCCTTCCACACCGCGCCGTCGCGCGCCGGGTCGACGCCGGACGCGCCGCCGGCGAGCAGCAGTACGCTGTCGTTGGTGCTGGTGTCGCCGTCCACCGAGATGGCGTTGAAGCTGCGGTCGGCCACGCGACGCAACAGCGGCTGCAGCGCGGCCGGCTCGCCCGCCGCGTCGGTCGTCAGCACCGCGAGCAGGGTGGCCATGTCGGGATGGATCATCCCGGCTCCCTTGGCGATGCCGCCGACCGTGATCATGCCGGCGGGGGTCTCGAAGCGGACCGCACAATGCTTGGGCCGGGTGTCGGTGGTCATGATGGCGCGCGCGGCCTCGGGGCCGCCGTCGGTGGTGAGATGCGCGGCGGCCGCCTGGAGTCCGCCGCTGATCTGCTCGAGCGGCAGCGGCACGCCGATCACGCCGGTGGAGAGCACGAGCGCGGTGCGGGGAGGGAGGCCCGCCGCCTGTTCGGCCGCTTGCGCCATGGCGCGCGCGGCCACCAGGCCGGGGGCACCGGTGCACGCGTTCGCGACCCGCGCGTTCATGGCGACGGCCCGGATACGGCCCGGGCGCTCCGCCAGCAGATCGGCGTCGTACGTCACCGGCGCGGCGCGCAGCGCGTTCTTGGTGAACACGCCGGCCGTAGCGCAGCTGGTGGCGCTCACCAGCAGCGCGACATCCGGTGCCCCGTCGGCTTTCAGTCCCACGTGCGCCGCCGCGGCGCTGAAGCCGCGCGGCGACGTGACGGAGCCGCTGGGGATCTCGGTGATACCGGAGGACATCGCCGGAAAATAGTCGGGGTCCATCGCTTGTGTAACCGCCCGGGCCGTCATATCATAGCACAACCTTCCCGGGAGGCCCGTTCGATGTCGGAACCGTTCTTGAGCTCCGACGACTACGACGAACGCGCGCATCAGCTGTACAACGACGGACAATACGACCACGTCATCGAGACCCTGCGAGAAGGGCTGGGGCTCTACCCCCACGCCGTCGAGCTGCACGTCGGCATGGGCTACGCCCGACTCGCGCGGGAGGAGTATCTCTGGGCGCGCCGCGCGTTCGAGGAAGCGGTGGGCCTCGATCCCGAGCACGAAGACGCGCTAGCGGGGCTGGGAGAGGTGCTCCTCAAGTTCGGCGAGCGGAGCGGCGCGGTCGCCTGTTTCGAGCGCATTCTCGCGCTGGGCTTCCGCGACGACCACGACCTCATGCTGCAGGTCGGGCGGGCGCTGTTTCGTGAAGCCGCCCTGGACCAGGCGCGGCGCTTCTTCGAGGTCGCCATCACGGGGCATCCCGATTCGGCCGAGGCCGCCGCGTGCGTGGGGTACGCGGCCCATCGCCTCACGGACGAGGGAGGCGCGCTGCACTGGCTGCGCCGAGCCCTCGAGCTGGACGCGGGACACGCCGAAGCCCGCATCTATCTCGCCAACCTGCTGTACGACCGGGGAGAGTACGAGGCGGCGCTGTTTCACCTCGAGCGCACCCAGCCGGGGGACCACTTCGACGGGCTCG
>Ga0209471_1001918_pt1 | contig 12190 bp, 12 predicted proteins | sample GraSoiAngelo_128_FD_185885 | JGI IMG/M metagenome (GOLD analysis project Ga0209471, IMG submission 185885) | Grasslands soil microbial communities from the Angelo Coastal Reserve, California, USA - 14_0927_12_20cm (SPAdes) (version 2) | ecosystem: Environmental > Terrestrial > Soil > Grasslands ...
CATCAACCTGCGGCCGCTGCTGATGCTCTCGCAGGCCGAGCTGCACGTGCGCTTCCGCATGTCCGACCGCTGGCTCAACGAGAACGCGATGATCCGGGGTGCGATGGGCCTCATCCAGAACGCCCGGCAGGCCGACGGCAGCTATCTCTTCAGCTTCAGCGGGCCTCTCGCGCGGCTGACGCCGCGGCCGGGGCGCTAGCCGGTTTCCATCTCGCGCACGATCGCGTCGGCTGCCGCGGCAGGATCGGGCGCGTCTCGCAGCGGCCGGCCGACGACGAGAATGTCCGCCCCCGCTCTGATCGCTTCGCGCGGCGTCCCGGTGCGGCGCTGATCGCCTTTGGCCATTCCCGCCAGACGGATTCCAGGCACGACCAGGAGCGGCCCCGCGCCGAGCTCGCGGCGGAGCAGGCCGACTTCGTGCGGCGAGCAGACGATCCCTTCGGCTCCGGCTTCGAGCGCCAGCCGCGCGAGGCGCAGGACCGCGTCTGCGGGAAACCCCATCGCCGCGATGTCGTCGTCGCCCAGCGAGGTGAGCAAGGTGACCGCCAGCAGCTTCGTCTCGCGTGGCAGAGCGCTGCGCGCCGCCGAGATCATCGCGGTGCCCCCGCTCGCGTGCGCGGTGATGAAGGAGGCCCCCAGACCCGCGGCCGCGCGCGCTGCCGCTTCGACCGTCTGGGGAATGTCGTGCAGCTTGAGATCGAGGAAGATCGGCAAGCGGAAATCACGCACTGCCTCGACCGCGGCGCGGCCGTGTGCCACGAACAGCTCGAGGCCGATCTTGAGGACGCCGACATGCCCGACCAGCTTCGCCGCCAGCGAGCGCGCCGCCGCCGGGTCGGGGACGTCGAGCGCAGCGCAGATGCGGTTCACGGCCTGGCGCCCACCGCCGCCTGCGCGCGCGCGACGATCTCACCGAGCGCGACCAGCTCGACCTCCTGTGCGCCGCGCGGTTTCCATTCCACCTTGCCTTCGGCGAGGCCCTTCTTGCCGACGGCGATGCGCAGCGGCAGGCCGATCAGATCGGCGTCCTTGAACTTCACGCCGGCGCGCTCGTCGCGGTCGTCGAGCAGCACCTCCACTCCGGCCTCCTGCAGATCCCGATAGATCTTCTCCGCGGCGTTGCGCACGGCCGCGTCCTGCATCTGCAGCGGCAAGAGCGCCAGGTGGAAGGGCGCGATGCTCATCGGGAAGCGGATTCCGTCCTGGTCGTGGTGCAGCTCCACCGCACCGGCGAGGATGCGCTCGATGCCGATGCCGTAGCTGCCCATCACGATCGGCACCTCCCTGCCTCCCTCGTTGAGCACGCGCGCGCCCATGGTTTCCGAATAGCGCGTGCCGAGCTTGAAGATGTGGCCCACCTCGAGAGCCTTGCCGACGCTGAGCGGCTTGCCGCAGCGAGGGCAACCTTCGCCGGCGTTGACCGTGCGCAGGTCGGCCGCGGTCGCGCGGAGATCGCGGTTCACCGAAACATTGCGGAGGTGAAAGCCGTCGCGATTGGCGCCGGTCACCATTCCCGACTGCCCCGTCAATCGCTGATCGACGAGGACCCGATCGATGTTCTTGACCCCGACTGCGCCCAGCGAGCCCGGGTGGGCGCCCATCCACTTGAAAATCTCTTCCGGACGAGCTGGCCGCAGCGCTTGCGCTCCCGTCGCCGTCTGCAGCTTGGCCTCGTTCAACTGATCGTCCCCGCGCACGACCGCGATGACCGGCTTCTCGTCGGCGACGTAGATGAGCGTCTTCAACTGCTGATCGGCGGCCACGCCATGGGGCGGCTTCGACAATGCTTCGATGGTCGTCACGCCGGGCGTAGCAAATTCTTCGCTGGCCGCTCCGCTGGCGTACGCCTGCGGAGTTTCGACGCGCGACTGGGCCTTCTCCAGATTCGCCGCATACCCGCACGATTCGCAGGAGGCGATCAGGTCCTCGCCGGCGTCGGTCGGCACCATGAATTCCGTCGAGCCGGTGCCGCCCATCGCGCCCGAATGCGCTTCGACCTGGATGGTCTTCAAACCGCAGCGCGCGAAGATCTTCACATACGCCTGGCGGTGCTTTTCAAACGAGGCGTCGAGGCCGGCGTCGTCGAGATCGAAGGAATAGCTGTCCTTCATGGTGAACTGCCGCACCCGCAAGAGCCCGCTCTTCGGCCGCAGCTCGTCGCGGAACTTGGTCTGGATCTGGTACCAGACCTGCGGCAGCTGCCGGTAGCTGCGCAGCTCGGCGCGCGCCAGGACGGTGAAGATCTCCTCGTGGGTCATCGCCAGGCAGAGGTCGGCGCCTTTGCGGTCCTTGAGCCGGAACATGTTCTCGCCCATCACCGTCCAGCGGCCCGACTCCTCCCAGACCTCGCGCGGATTGAGCGCCGGCAGGTAGAACTCCTGCGCGCCGATGGCGTTCATCTCCTCGCGGACGATCTCGGTGATCTTGAGCAGCGAGCGCTGCGCCAAAGGCAGGATGCTGTAGATGCCGGCCGCCAGCTGGCGGATGTATCCTGCCCGCACCAGCAGCTGGTGCGAGGCCACCACCGCATCGGCCGGCACTTCCTTGAGCGTCGGCACGAAGCTCTTCGACATCCGCACGCGTCTACCCTTTGCGCTTCAGTTCCCGCTCGACGGCCTGCTTGATCTGATCGTACGGCACCGCGCCGTTGATGAAGATCCCGTTGACGAAGAAGGCCGGAGTGCCGTTCACGCCCGCCTCGTTCCCGGCTTTCTGGTCCTCGTCGATGAGCGGCTTCTTCTCGCCGCCGTCGAGGCACTTGTTGAATTTCACCGGGTCGAGCCCGAGCGACTTCGCATGATTCTTCAGATCGTCGACCGCCAGCTTCTGCTGATCGCTGAACATCTTGTCGTGCATCTCCCAGAACTTGCCCTGGTCGGCGGCGCAGGCGCCGGCCTCCGCGGCCTTGGCGGCGAGGGGATGGATGTCGAGCGGATAGTTGCGAAACACCAGCCGCACCTTCCCGTCGTATTCCTTCATCAGCCGCTCGATCACCGGAGCTTCGCGGCTGCAGTAGGGACACTGGAAATCGCTGAATTCGACGATGGTCACCTTGGCGCTGCCCGGTCCGCGCGCCGGCCCCTTGGCCTCCACTTCGACGCGCGGAAGCTCGGGCGGCTGGAGCGCCACCTGCACGTGGTGCTTCTCGCGCAGCTGATCGAGCATCTTGCCCATGTTCTCGCGCAGCTTCTGCTGCTTGACCACGCCCTTGAGCCGCGCCTTGAGGTCCTCGAAGGACTGCCCCTGCGGCATCTGGCCCTTGTGCTCCTCGTAGAACGCCTTGACCTCGTCGTCGCCCGGATCGGGGACGCTGTTCATGTACTCGGTCTGGAACCACTGATCGAGCGTCTTGCCTTTGGCCTTTGCTTCGTTCTCGAGCAGCCGCCGGCTGATCATCTCGTCGAGGAGAGTGCGCCGTTGATCGTAGAGATCGGTCAGGGCCTTCACCTCGACCTGGCGGACTTTCGGGCCGACGTCCTTGTCGGACTGCATCTCGGCATAGGTGATCGGCTGTCCGTCCATCTCTGCGACTTTGGTCCCAGGATCGATGGAGACGCCCCCTTTGCCGGCGGGCGCGCCTCCGCCTGTCTTGCAAGCGACGGCACACAAGCCGGCCAGGGCCACTGCGTGCAAAGTACGGCTCTTCATGCGAGTCTCCCGAGCGACCGCGCACCCTAGGCGGCGCGCGGCCCTGCGTCAACAACTGGGAGGCCTGTGGCGTTCCGGAACCCCAGCCCTGACGAAATCAAGGCCTTTCTCCTGCGCATCCGCACCATCGCCGTCGTCGGGCTCTCCCGCGATCCGGATCGGCCTTCCTACAGCGTGGCGATGTACCTGCAGAACAACGGCTACAAGATCGTTCCGGTGCGTCCGGGCGGCGGGGAGATCCTCGGCGAGAAGGTCTACGAGCGCCTCCATGAGGTTCCTTTCAAGATCGACGTCGTCGATCACTTCCGCCGCGCCACGCAGGTGGGCGGGCACATCGACGAAGCGATCGCGCTCAAGCTGCCGGCGGTGTGGATGCAGGAAGGGGTCGTCGACGAAGCCGCGGCCGAGCGCGCGCGCAAGGCCGGCCTCTTCGTCGTCATGGACCGGTGCATGTTGAAGGAGCACCGCAAGGCGGGCCTCTCCAACTCGCGGCCGCCGAAGGCGGGCTGACTACGCCACTTGCTCTTCGAGCGCCAGCAGCGGCAGGAGCCGCTCCTGCATCTCGTTCAGCTCGTCCGCAGCGCGCGGCTGCACGACCTCGCAAGCGTCGCGCTCGGCGAGCACCTTGCGCACCAGCTGGTGATTGAGCGAGTGCCCCGACTTCACCGCGGTGAAGTGGCCGATGAGCGGCATGCCCAGCAGCGCCAGGTCTCCGATGGCGTCGAGGATCTTGTGCCGCACGAACTCGTCGGGGAAGCGCAGCCCCTCTGGATTGAGGATGTTGAAGTCATCCACCACGACCGCGTTCTCCAGCGATCCGCCCCGGGCCAGGCCGGCGCGATGCAGCCGCTCCACGTCGCGCTTGAACCCGAAGGTGCGCGCGCGGCAGATCTCTTTCTGGAACGACCGGTCGTTCATCTCCAGCTTGTAGTTCTGATCGGAGATGAGCGGGTGCTGGAAGTCGACTGTGTAGCTCACCGAGAACTTGCCCCGCGCCGGTGAAAGCCGGGCCAGCTTGTCGCCCTCGCCGACCGTGACGTGCTTGCGCAGCATCAAGAAGCGGCGCACCGCGCGCAGCTCGTGGATCCCGGCCTCGCGCACGAGAGCCACGAAGGGATCGGAGCTGCCGTCCATGATGGGGATCTCCGGCCCCTCCACCTCGACGCGAGCGTTGTCGATGCCGCAGCCGACCAGCGCCGCAAGCAGATGCTCGACGGTGCCGATGCGCACCGGTCCGCGGCCTAGCGAGGTGTTCATGTTCGTGTCGACGACGAACTCGGCGAGCGCGGGGATCTCCACGCCCGAGCGCGCGAAGACGATGCCGCTGTCTGCCGGGGCGGGCGCCAGCGTCATCCGCACCGGCGAGCCGCTGTGAAGACCGATGCCCCCGAGGGAGGCCCGCTGCTTGAAGGTCCTCTGCCGGAAGGGATGAAGATCCATCTTGGCCGGGTCTCCTCCAGGTGGGTGCGGCAGCAGCGTCGAAGGTGCAGCAACAACCGTGCCGGGGCTCACCCCGGAGCGAGAAAATGTTGTACTTCCCTGCCCTTCCGTCTAGCGCCTGGCTCGACGACCTGTCCAGCCGCCGGTCACTTCCCTGGAGAGTGTGACACCTCTGTCAGAGTGAAGATTAAGCGGCCTTTACCGTGACTGGAGTACCTTCGCAAGAGTTTGCTCGCAGTCGGCGTGATCGATCTCGCGCCCTTTCAGCTCGCTGCGCTTGCCCACCATCTCCAGCGCGCGGTCGAGGATCTCGGCGAACCGCCGGCAGTCGTCGCGCAGCCGCTGCATGCGGATGGCGGTGCTCTCGCCGCGGCGGCCCGACCAGCCCTCGAGCAGGTCGAGGAAGCGGTCGAACAGCTCCCGGTCGGAGTGGCGCAACAGCTGGTAGCCCACGTCGCGGAACTCGGTGGCGTAGCGGCGCAGCGGCTCGGCCGCCTCGGGACTGCTTCCGGGCTCCTCCAGCCGCTGGGCGGTGTGGCGGCACATCTCGCGGAAGACCCAGAGATCGCGCCGCAGCCGCTCGCTCTGCTCGACCCGCGCACCCCCGTCGTCGAACAGCTCGTACCGGGTCAGGTCGGGGTCGAGGGTTTCGGCGATGGCGCCGATGGCCTCTTTGGTCGCCGCCACCAGCTTGTCGCGCTGGAAGTCGAGCTGCGCGCGGTCGGTGAGCGGGTGCGAGAGGATGGGCGGCACGTCGGCGAGCGTCTTGCGGATCGGTTCGGCTGCTGCGCGGCCCGCCTGTGCTGCAGTCCCCACTCCCGCGGGGGTCGCACAGAGCCGCGGAAGGTCGGTCTCCAGGTAGCCGATGAGCGCCTGCAGCTCGCTGCGCACCAGCGAAAGGATCACCAGGACGCGCCTGGTGTGCGGCGTGGGCGGCGCGGAGACGTAGCGCAACGAGCGCAGCGAGCGGAAAGCGGCGAGCAGACCGAGAGCGAAGGCCTTGCGCCGCTTCTCGTCGGCCATGCCGCGCAGCGCCTCGAGCAGCCGCACCGAGGAGACGCGGTCGTACTCGGTGCGGAACTCGAGCGCCGAGGGCGGACAGAAATACCGCGAGACGAACAGCTCGTGCTGCAGCGCGCGGCCCACGTCGAGGAAGAGCGAGAGCGGCGCCGCATCGAGGCGCAGCAGGTGGTCGAGGATCCCTTGGTGCGCGACCAGACCCGCGCGGAGAAGGAAGAGGCTCTCCTCCGGCGTGCGCTGCTCGCGCAGCTCCGCGCCGAGGCGCGCGCGGGCGCGATCGTCGGACAGGGATCCCTCGACGAAGCTGCGGAAGATCAGCGCCTGCTCCTGCCGCTGGACGATCAGCTTGCGGCTCAAATGCGCGCTGCGGTGGACCGCGTCGCGCATGGCCTTCAGCTCCTCGCGCCAGTCGCGGTCCTGGGGCGGCTGGATCTCGCCGAAGAGGTTGCGCAGGTTGAAGAAGCGATCGATCCCGCGCAGGAGCATCTCCAGCTCGAAGAGGATTTCCTCCCGGCCGCTGATCTCCAGGCTGCGGATCCAGCGCTCCCGCTCGGCCAGATAGACGGCGCGGACCCGCTGGGAGTCGCGCATCAGCTCGAAGAAGAAGTCCTGCGCGAAGGAGCGCTTGTCCGCGGCCGGGGCCATCAGAGCAGCGAGCCCTGCAGCCCCGTCGGCGGTTTTCTCCCCAGGTGCTGGAAGGCGCGAGGCGTCGCCACCCTGCCGCGTGGAGTGCGGGCCAGGTAGCCTTCCATCAAGAGATAGGGCTCGTAGACGTCCTCGAGCGTGTCGGCCCGCTCGCCCACCGCGGTGGCGATGGTCTCGAGCCCCACCGGCCCGCCGCCGAACTTGTCGATCAGGCTGCTCAGGATCTTGCGGTCCATCGCATCGAGGCCGGCGCCGTCGACCTCGAGGCGCTGCAGGGCGCGGTCGGCCACTTTCTCGGTGACCTTGCCGTCGCCTTCCACCTCGGCGAAGTCCCGCACCCGCCGCAGGAGGCGATTGGCGATGCGCGGGGTGCCGCGCGAACGCCGGGCGATCTCCCGCGCGCCGGCCTCGTCGAGCTTGACCGCCAGCTTGTGGGAGGAGCGGCGGACGATCTCTTGCAGGTCCTCGGCCGGGTAGTAGTCGAGCCGGCTGACGATGCCGAACCGATCGCGCAGAGGGCCGGTGAGGAGCCCCGTCCGGGTGGTGGCGCCGATCAAGGTGAAGCGCTTGAGGGGAAGCTTGAGCGCCCGCGCTCCCGCCCCGTCGCCGATGACGATGTCGAAGGTGAAGCTCTCCATGGCGGGGTAGAGGTTCTCCTCGATGGCCGGGTTCATCCGGTGGATCTCATCGATGAAAAGAACGTCATTGTCGGCAAGGTTGGTCAAGATTCCTGCCAGGTCACCTTTGCGCTCGAGCGCGGGGCCCGAAGTGGAGTGGATCTGCGCGCCGAGCTCGTGGGCGATGACGTGGGCCAGCGAAGTCTTGCCCAGGCCCGGCGGGCCGCAGAAGAGCACGTGATCGAGCGGCTCCTTGCGCGCGCCGGCCGCCTTGACGAAGATCTTGAGGTTGTCGATGAGCGCTTTTTGACCGACGACCTCTGCGAAATTCCGGGGGCGCAGTGTGAGGTCGAAACTCCGGTCGTCGGCCAGCGCCTCCGCTCCTATCGGGCGCTCGTCGAAGTCCTCGTCGCGCATCGGGTTCAAAGTACCACAGCGCCCTCTGCAAGACTGTCGTCTACAGCCCTTTGCGGGCGCGCTGCCGGCCGCGCGGCGCCGCGGTCAGCACACGAAAGCCTTCGCTCTCGAGGAACGGCACCGTCCCGGTGAAGGCTGCGGCATTGCTCGCGGGCGGCCGGACTGGATAGGCCTCGGCGATGCGGCCTCCCTCGGCGCGGATGCTGCGCAGCGCGTGGCGGAGCAGCGCGCGCGCCACGCCGCGGCCGCGGAAGCCGGCCTTGATGAAAAAACAGGGCACGCTCCACACCTGCTCCGCATCGTCGCAGGCGAACGAACGCGAGCGATCCAATCTCGACAGCTCGGTGCGGCGCGAGTAGGCGCACCAGCCCACCGGCTCCCCTTCGACGAAGGCCAATACGCCGCGCGACTTCCCGGCCAGGACCAGCTGCTTCTGCCGCCGCTTCATCTCCGGCGCGACCGCCAGCGAGAGGCGTTCACCTCTTTCCAATCGCCACCACATGCACCAGCAGCCGGCGCAGGCGCCGTTCTTGCCGAAGAGCCGCTCCAATGCCGGCCAGAGAGCGGGAGTGAGCTCCTGCGTCTCGATCTTCATCTCAGGGCGCTCCGGCGATGAGACGGAGCGCCTCGCGCAGCTGCGCTTCGAGCGGCGCGGAGGGGCCGAGGCTGCGCCGGACCTGTTCCGCCGTCCGCTCGGCGGCGGCGGGACGATAGCCGAGGTTCACCAGCGCCGACAGCAGCGCCTGGTCGGCGGCGGCGAAGGGCGGCGGCTGCGATGGCGTGCGCGCCGCCGCCAGGCCGCTCGTCTTGATCTTGTCCCTCAGCTCCACCACAAGGCGCTCCGCGGTCTTCTTGCCCACGCCGGAGATCCTCGTCAGCCGGGCATGCTCGGAGTGGAGGATGGCGCTGGCGAGCTCGGTGGCCGGCATGCCGGAGAGGATGTTCACCGCCAGCTTCGGCCCTACGCCGGAGACAGAGACGAGCAGGTGAAACAGCTCTTCCTCCTCGGGAGTGGCGAAGGCGAACAGCTGCAGCGCATCCTCGCGGACGTGCGTGTGGCAGCGCAGCTGGACCCGGTCGCCCTCAGGGGGCAGCGCGCCCATCGATTGCAGCGAGAGGTGGACCAGGTACCCCACGCCGCCGACATCGATGACCGCCGACTCGGCGCCCTTCTCCAAAAGGACGCCAGAAAGCCGGGCGATCACCTCCGCCCCCGCGCCTTGAGAAAAAAATAATTATTTTTTTTTCGCGGCGACTCCAGCTCCGGGGAGCGGGTGCGCAGGACGCCGCAGATGGCCGCCGCGAGGGCGTCGCTGGCATCGAGGCGGCCCTCGAGCTGCAGGCCGAGCAGAACGGCCACCATCCGACTCACCTGGTCCTTCTCCGCGCGGCCGCTGCCGGTCACTGCCTGCTTGATGGTGCTGGGCGAGAAGCTCCGCACAACGACGCCGGCCTGCGCCGCCGCCAAGAGGGCGACGCCGCGGGCCTGCCCCAAGACCAGCGCGCTCCGGGCATTGCGGGCATGGAAGACGTCCTCGACCGCCACTACCTCGGGCCGGTGCTGCGCGAGCGCGGCGGCGAGGCCTTCGTGCAGCGAGCGCAGCCGGTCCTCGATGGGCCGGTCCGCGCCCAGGATGAATACGCCGTGCGCCAGATGGCGGACACGCGTCCCCCCGGCGTCCTCGACGACGCCGAATCCGCAGTAGCGGGAACCCGGGTCGATTCCCAAGACGCGCATCTAGACGCGCGATTCTATCGCCGCCATCTCCGCGTCGTCGATCTCGAAGTTGGCATAGACGTGCTGGACGTCCTCGTTCTCCTCGAGATTCTCGATCAGCCGCAGCACCTTCTCCGCCGTTTCCCCCGCCACGCGGACGGTAGTCTTGGGCAGGTGCATCATCCGCGGAGCGCCGACCGGGAGCTTGCTCTCCAACGCCTTGTGCACGTGCATGAGCGAACCGGTGTCGGTGCGCACCTCGAACCCCCCTTCGCCGTCGGGGAGCACGTCCTCGGCGCCCGCGTCGAGCGCGAGCTCCATGACCTCGTCCTCGCTCGGGCCCTTCTTCACCGGCACGACGCCCTTGCGGTCGAAGACGAAGGCCACCGCCCCGCTCGCCGCCAGGCTGCCGCCGCCTTTGGTGAAGGTGGCGCGCACGTCGCCGGCAGTGCGGTTCTTGTTGTCGGTGAGAACCTCGACCACCAGCGCCACGCCGCCGGGGCCGTAGCCCTCGTAGATCATCTCCTCATAGTTCACGCCCTCCAACTCGCCGGTGCCCTTCTTGATGGCGCGGGTGATGTTGTCGGCGGGCATGTTCGCTTCGCGGGCGGCGAGGACGGCCGAGCGCAGCCGCGCGTTGTGCTCCGGGTCCCCCCCGCCGATGCGCGCCGCCACCGTCACCTCGCGGATCAACTTGGTGAAGAGCGCGCCCTTGGTCGCACCCATCGCCTCCTTCTTGCGCTTGATCTTCGTCCACCTGTTGTGGCCCGACATCACCGGCTCCCAAGGGAAATCTGGGAGCGCTCCTAGCAGCTTTCACGGTCCCGTTCCAGGGGTGCCTCCGACCGGTCCGCAGCTCCACCTTGCCTCCGCGCCGGGAGGAGCGGATTCATCACGCTGCAGGCTTGCACCATCGGGGCAGCTGGGCGGCGCGCCGGGATAGCCCGACAGCTCGATCGGAACGGCGCCTTGGAGGACGAGCCGGAAAGGCGCTGCCCCGTTGTGCAGCCCCCGGCCGAGCAGGCGCCTGGTAGAGCCGCGCAGGATCGGTGTGCTCGGCGGAATTGATGGATATCGGGCCGAGTCGAAAGACTCTCCTACCGCCAAGGCGCGTCCGCCGGGCTGCAGCTGGACGGGCAGCGGCGGCGGCGAGGCGAGCAGCGGGCGGACGATGCCGTCTTCCGCCGAGAACGCGAAGCCGTCGACGAGAGCTGCGCCCGGTCCGAGATTCAAGATCTCCACGTATTCGCCGGCGCTGCGCGGAGTCGGGCCTGGCGGCGTCGCCATCACCTCCGAAAGGATCACGCGCGGCAGCGAAGCCACGGTGCTGAACTTCTGCTCCGGCCCGCGCAGTGTGAATCCAACGTCGTCGCGCGCCGCAACGCGCAGGAGATAGTCGGCCGCAGGTTTCAGTCCGCCGATGCGCAACGAGGCAACGCAGACGAAACTCTGCGGGCCGCAAGGAGGCGGCGCGCAGGAGAGATCGGCCTGCGTGGACGCGCAGCCGCTGGCGAGACAGCCGTCGTCGACCGAGCCGTTGCGCGCCTCGGCGACCAGCAGCTCTGCCCGCGCCGGCCAATCGAGCGCGATCTGGGCGACTACGGAGGTGTCGCGGGCCGCGATCACCGCAGCGCCGCCCTGCAGCACAGGCGGAGCGTCGCGCGAGCAGGCAGCTGCGCTGAAGACCTGCGCGTCATCGCCGACGCCGTCGAGCGCGAGCTGGTACTTCTTCCCGGCCTGCAGCGAGGTACAAGGCGCCTGTTGGCAGAGGGCCAGCTCCGTCTCGCCCTGCGCCTCGACCGGACCTGCGAGAATCGCCCCCTTCTCGTCGAGCAGCGTGAGCTTTCCAGCGGGCGCGGAGGCGCGCAGGTACGCGAGGTTGAGGGGCGCCTCCGCGCCCGCCAGAGGCGAGATCAGCGTGGCCCGCGCGGGCGGCGCCGCGACTTGATAGGCAAACCGCGCGCCGTTCCCGATCAGATGCCTGCCTTGCGCATCTTTCAGCCGCGGCGAGACGAGCAGGTAGGAAGCGCCGGCGGGCAGCGGCCGATCGGGCGTGAGCTGGATGGACCGGACATCCGCTGCGATGTCAGCTGCCGCCGGAATGAGCAGCTGCCGCTCATGCGCAGAGAGCGTCGAATGAGCGATGGCGGCAGCGACCCGTTCGACGTCCGCCTCGCCGGCGAGCACCACCGTCTCGCTCCGCCCCGAGCCAGCGAGAAGCGGCCCCTCGTCCATCTGCGCCGAGAAGCGCACCGTGAACTTCGCGGAGCCGGGGATCGATCCCGGCTGCGGCTCGACGGATTCGAGATGCGGGGCGGCTCCGGCGTCGGCGGCTCCGGCGCCGGTCTGCGAGACTTGCGCGCATCCCAACAAAGCTCCCAGGCAGATCCACTTCATTTCTTTTCCTCCAAGTCGGTGCAGGTGCGCTCTTCTCGCGCGAGCGCGTCGCGAAAGAGTCCGCCCGTCAATGCGTCCAGCTCAGCCGTGAGGCGCAACATCTCCAGCTGCGCTTCGAGTCGCCGCGTGCCCGGTGGAATTCCCGCCAGCGCGACGCGCGCGCGAACGCGGTCGACCCAGAGCACCCCGGCCCGCTCGGCGGCCTCTCGTCTGAGGCGCGCCAGGTGCGAATGGGCAAGCGCGATCTGCGACTCCTCGCGCGCGTAGATCACCTGCGAGAAATCCCAGG
>Ga0209471_1001921_pt1 | contig 12183 bp, 9 predicted proteins | sample GraSoiAngelo_128_FD_185885 | JGI IMG/M metagenome (GOLD analysis project Ga0209471, IMG submission 185885) | Grasslands soil microbial communities from the Angelo Coastal Reserve, California, USA - 14_0927_12_20cm (SPAdes) (version 2) | ecosystem: Environmental > Terrestrial > Soil > Grasslands ...
GTGACTCTGCTGATCGTGCCCATTTTTGATCGCGTTCTCAATCCCACCAGCAGCGATTCCAATGTATTGCTCTTCAAGGTGCCCTTCGGTGGCCCCCCGCTTTACGTGAACCATCTTTTCCCACACAGGATTCACAACGTCTGGCCCGTGGTTTCCATTTCCTTGCTCGTGCTCTTCGCGTTCAAGTCTTTGTGCGAGTTTGGCGGTGTGGGTTTGATTCAATATGTGGGGCACCGTGCCATCACCGATTTGCGGAACGGCGTCTACGCCAAGATCATCCGCCAGCCGATTGGATTTTTTCAGCAGCAATCCGCGGGGAGAATATTCTCCGCAGTCATCAACGATGTGGAGCGCGCCCGCCTGGCGATTTCCGAGTACCTTGCTGAGCTGTTTCGCCAGGCCTTCCTGTTTCCCGTCTTTTTGTCCATCTTGCTGTACATCGATTGGAGGATGACGCTTGCCTGCGCCGTCTTTCTTCCTTTGACGATCTGGCCCATCGGCAAACTGGGCCGCCGCATCCGCCACTCGGTGGAGACCAGCCAAACCCGCCTTGGCGAACTTACTCAGATTCTTCAGGAGACCGTCGGCGGCAACCGCATCGTAAAAGCCTTTGGCATGGAAGATTTCGAAATCGGGAATTTCCAGGCGGCTTCAAAACGGCTTTTGCGCGAGACCATGCGCTGGGTCCGCGCGCAAGTGGCCACATCGCCGCTCATGGATTTGCTTCAGCCGATGATCATCTCTTTGCTGTTGCTTTACGCCCGCGACAGAATAAAGCTGAACTTGATGACCACGGGAATGTTCATTACCTTCGTTTACGCGCTGTTCAAATCCTACGAGCCCGTCAAACGAATTGGCGCCGTCTATCAGCAGTTCCAGCAAGCCCAGGGAGCTACGGCCCAGGTCTTTTCCTACCTTGACCTCGCCGAAGAGCGCCAGGACGCTCCCGGCGCCGCCGAACTTCCCGCTTTTTCCCGCGAGATTCGCTTTGAAGACGTTGGTTTCTCTTACGATTCCACTCCCGTTTTGCGCAACGTTCGATTCAGCGCCCGCAAAGGCGAGCTGGTCGCTTTTGTCGGCTCGAGTGGCGCGGGCAAGACCACGCTCGTCAATCTCTTGCCTCGATTTTATGACGTCACTTCCGGCGCCATTCGCATGGATGGCCGCGACGTCCGGGAAGCCCAGCTTCGTTCTTTGCGCGGGCAGATCGCCATGGTGACGCAGGAAAACATCCTGTTCCATGACACCGTTCGGAACAACATCTGTTATGGGCTGGCCAATATTCCCAAGGAAAAAATCATTGCCGCCGCGCAAGCCGCGCTGGCGCACGATTTCATCATCGAGCTGCCGCAAGGCTATGACACCGTAATCGGCGAACGCGGCACACGTTTAAGTGGCGGACAGCGGCAGCGCATCGCCATCGCGCGCGCGATTTTGAAGGATTCGCCCATTCTCATCCTGGACGAAGCCACCTCCGAACTGGATGCGGAGTCCGAGATGTTCGTCCAGAAGGCGCTTGCCAACCTCATGGTTGGCCGAACGACTTTCGTCATCGCGCATCGCCTCGCCACCATCCGCCGCGCGGACAAGATTCTCGTTTTGGAAGACGGAGAAATCCGTGAAAGCGGAACGCACACGGAATTGATGGCCCGCGGTGGAATCTACGCGCGCCTTCACGATTTGCAGTTCGCCGATGACGACATGCTCGCGCAGGCCGCACCGGCAAAGTTGAATGACGCATCGAACTCTTTATGAGCCAAACGACGCCCGCCACGAAAAAAATCGAATGCTTCTCCATGACCGGCTACGCGCAAGCGCGAGCGGAGCAGGACGGCTGGGCCGTGCGCGTAAGCGTGAAAAGCGTCAACCACAGGTTCCTGGACCTCAAGCTGCGCATGCCGGAGGGATTTGATCTCTACGATTTGCGGCTCCGACAGATTGTGCGCGAAAAAATTCACCGCGGCCATGTGGAAGTGACCATTGGAGTCGAGCCCGGAAAAGCCGCGCCGGTTCAGGTGAATAAAGAATTGGTGCAATCCTATCTGAAAGCCGCCGAAGCGCTGCGGCAGGAGACGCGCGCTGCTACGGACATGGATGTGGTCGCGCTCTTGCGTTTGCCTGGAGTGATCACCGGCGTCGCCGCCTCCGTGCCGGAGACGGAGGATGAGCAAGAGCGGCTTGGAAAATTGCTGGACAGCGGCTTGCGTGACGCGCTGGCAAAGCTGGATGATATGCGGCGGACGGAAGGCCGTCACCTTGTCGAGGAGTTGCGAGATCGCCTGGCGCGCATCGGCGGTTATGTGGATCAGGTGCGCGGGCTGGCGGCCACGCTGCGCCCGGCTTTCGCGCGGCGGCTGGAAAGCAGGCTCAAAGAGTTGCTCGGCGGAATCGGCATCGAGCCCGCGCGGCTCGCGCAGGAAGCGGCGCTGCTTGCGGAACGCAGCGATATCAGTGAAGAATTAGACCGGCTGAAGAGTCACCTGCAGCAGTTCACCAAGTTGCTGGATGGAGCCGGAGAGCTGGGAAAGAAACTCGATTTTCTTTTGCAGGAGATGCATCGCGAGGCCAACACCATGCTCTCCAAGACACCCGGCGTGGAAAGCGAAGCGCTGGCGATCACGGGAGTGGCGCTGGAAATCAAGGCGGAGATCGAGAAACTGCGTGAGCAGGTGCAGAACATCGAATGACCACGCAGACTGAGATCGCGCCACTGGTGTTGATCGTGTCGGGGCCGTCGGGATCGGGGAAATCGACTTTGGTGCAGCGAATCCTGGAGCTGCCGGGCACGATGCCTTCGATCTCATGTACTACACGGGCGCGCCGCGCGACCGAGGCCAGCGGGAAATGCTATGATTTTGTAACGGAAGCGGAATTCGACGCCATGATCGCGCGCGGCGAATTTCTGGAGTACGCGCGGGTTTTCGGAAAACACTCTTACGGCACGCCATTGAAATGGCTGGAGGAATCGCGGAGGAAAGGGCTCGATCTGGTGCTGGAGATCGACGTCCAGGGCGCGGCGCAGGTAAAGCAAAAGCTCCCGGAGTCCGTCGCGATTTTTATTTTGCCGCCGTCGCGCCAGGAGCTGGAGCGCAGGTTGCGCGACCGCGGCCAGGATTCGGACGAAGAAATTGCGCGGCGGCTTGCCAAGGCGCGCGACGAGATCGCGCAGTTTGGCAAGTATTACGATTTTTGCGTGGCGAATGAGGATGTGGAACGCGCGGGCCGCGAAGTGCAGGCGATTGTGATCGCCCTGCGCTGCACGAGCGCGCGGCGGAGGGCGAGAGTGGAACAACTTCTGGCATCGTTTGGGAGGGAATGATAGAGATGACTGTGCAGACGAAAGCTCCGGAGAGCCAGTTTGCGTACGTAGTGCTGGCGGCCAGGCGCGCCCGGCAGATTATGGCAGGCGCACCACCGCTGATTGAAAACCCCAGAACACTGAAGGCCACGCGGATCGCGTGCGAAGAGCTGGAGCACAGCCTGATCGAGTACGACTTCACCGAGCCGTCCTCGATCGACGTGGATAAGGAAGGAAATAAGCGGCGGAAGTAGCGGGCCGCGAAGGGCAGCGATGCGAATTACGCTTGGTGTGACTGGCGGAGTGGCGGCTTACAAAGCTGCGGAACTCGTGCGCCGTTTGCAGCAGGACGGGTTCAGCGTGCAAGTGGTGATGACGCGCGGGGCGCGGGAGTTCGTCACGCCGCTGACGTTTGCGGCGCTGAGCGGGCAGAAGGTCATCACCGACTTATTTAGCGATTTCTCCGGCGGCGAAGCCAATCTCGAAAGCGCCATCGAACACATCGCGGTGGCGCAGCGTACGGACCTGCTGCTTGTCGCGCCGGCAACGGCGGATATCATCGCTAAATTTGCGCGCGGCATCGCGGACGATTTTTTGACGACGTTGTACCTGGCGTCTACGGCGCCGGTAGTGGTTGCTCCGGCGATGAACGTAAACATGTGGAATCACGCCGCCACGCAGCAAAATGTCGAGACGCTGCGCGCGCGCGGCGTAAAAGTCGTAGACCCCGCCGAGGGCTACCTCGCTTGCGGCATGATTGGCGCGGGACGGCTCGCAGGACAAGATGACATTGTCGCCGCCGTTCGAGAAGCGCTCAAAACGCAGCGGGATTTGGACGGAGAGACAGTCCTGATCACCGCGGGTCCGACTTGCGAAGATCTCGATCCGGTGCGCTACATCACGAATCGCTCGTCCGGGAAGATGGGATATGCGGTTGCAGAAGCGGCAGCGCTGCGCGGCGCCAAAGTCATTCTGGTCAGCGGCCCGGTGAATTTGGAAGTCCCCGCTTGCGTCGAGCGCATTGACGTACGCACCGCGAAAGAAATGCACCATGCAGTCGCGGAACGGATTGCCGATAGTTCCATCGCCATTCTTGCGGCCGCCGTGGCGGATTATCGTCCCACGGAACACCACGCGGAAAAAATCAAGAAGGGGACCGCGCCGCTGACGATTTCTCTCGAGCCGACCAAGGACATCCTGGCGGAAGTGGCGAAAAACAAAGGCCAGAAAATCGTGGTCGGCTTTGCGGCGGAAACCGACCATGTCGCGGAGAATGCTCGCAAGAAACTCACGGCGAAGAATGCCGACCTCATCGTCGCCAATGACGTCACCGCCGAAGGCGCGGGATTCGATCAAGACACAAATATCGTTACGCTGTTTTCCCGTGATGGACGCGACCTGGCGCTTCCGAAAATGAACAAAAGCGAAGTGGCGCAGCGGGTTTTGGATGAAGTGGTTCGCCTGCGAAGCGTATTGCACGGAACAGCAGCATTGAAGCGCTCCGGCGATTGATCCCGCCATGGCCGAGCGCATCTCCGAAACTCTCCAGAAAAAACTGTCCGACCGGCTGAGCTTCTACGACGACCTCGGAATCCAACTCTTCTATCGTGACCGCGGCGCCACTGCCGTATGGCATAGCGAGCCGCAGTTGGAACAGGCCGTGATGGCCCATTTCTCAACCCCAGAGCTTCAGAAGGAACAGACCTTGACCAAGCCCGCAGGAAAACCCGTATTGCGAGCGACCGCGCCAGTCGCGACGCCGCTGAGTCCGAAGATCGCATCCCTGCCGGTTGCTGCGGGGCCATCGCTCTTCGAAGCCGTGGACAAAATTGCGGACGACACGTTGGTGAAGGTCCGCGAAGATTTGGGCGAATGCACGCGCTGCAAGCTTCACAGCACGCGGCACAAGATTGTTTTTGGCGATGGAAACCCCAAGGCGCAACTCGTTTTCGTCGGCGAAGGCCCGGGTGCCGATGAAGACGCGCAAGGATTGCCCTTCGTCGGGCGCGCCGGAAAACTGTTGACCCAGATGATCGAAGCCATGGGCCTGCAGCGTAAAGACGTGTACATCTGCAACGTAGTGAAATGCCGTCCACCGGAGAATCGCCAGCCCGAGGAAGATGAAGTCAGCACTTGTTCGCCATTTCTTTTTCGCCAGATCGACGTCATCGCTCCAAAAGTAATTGTCTGCCTGGGGGCCGTCGCCGCAAAAACTTTGTTGCAGACCAACCGCGGGATCTCCCAGTTTCGCGGAGAGTGGCTGGAATTTCGCGGGAGAAAATTGCTGGCGACCTATCATCCCGCCTATTTGCTGCGCAATCCCCCCGCTAAGAGCGAAGTCTGGAAAGACCTGCAAAAAGTCATGGCCGTCCTCGGCCTCGAAGTGAAGAAAGGCAAGTCCTCCTAACTCATCATGGGAATTCTGCTGGGCTTGCTGACGGCGCTGACGTGGGGCGGCGCGGATTTCATCGCGCGTTTTGCCACACATCGTATTGGCACGCTCCGTTCCATGCTTTACATGCAGCTGATTGGGTTTGTAACGCTGACTATTTCCTTGCCCCTTCTCGGGGGCTGGGGGCATCTCGCGGATGGTTCCGGATGGCAACCTTGGGCCTGGGGTTTTCTTGCTGGATTTTTCAATGCTATGGCCGGGATCGGGTTCTACCGCGCATTTGAGATTGGAAAAATGGCCGTGGTGGCGCCGCTCTCGGCCAGCTATCCGGCTCTGACGCTGCTGCTTTCCTGGATGACCGGCGAACGCGTGAGTGCAGTGCGAATCGCGGGGATCATTTGCACCTTGGCGGGTGTCGCGATTGTTGCGGGCGGAGAAAAAACACCGGACGAAAACGATGCCGAGGCCATGCGCAGGAGCGGCCATGGAATAGGCTGGGCCATCTTCGCGTCGGTTGGTTTTGCCATGCTGTTTTGGCTGCTGGGAATTCGCGTCATCGAGCGAGTCGGCGCGGTGCAAACCGTGTGGATGATTCGCTTGACCAGCACGCTGCTCATTGCGGCCGTGATTCTTGTTTCCAAGCAGCCCGTGCGTGTTCCGCGCGGCGGGGTGCGCTGGATGGTCCTGGGCATGGGCGTCTTCGATACCGGCGCGTTTGTCCTCAGCAATCTCGGAATGAAGATGGAACAGGTTGCCGTGATCAGCGTTCTTGGCTCGCTGTACGGAGCGGTCACCGTCGGGCTTGCGGCGATTTTTCTTAAGGAACACGTTTCGCGCTGGCAGTGGCTGGGAATCGTCACGATTTTCTTTGGAATCTTTCTCATCAGCCGCTAAATTTCTTTCGTCAACGAGCTTTCAACTGTCCCGGGCTTTCTTCGGGATTTCGTCGTGCTGATACACTACACGACGGGATGACTCCTCCATTTTGCAACGTCGCGCTGCCGGTTCCGCTGCGCACAACATTCACGTACGCAGCGCCGGAATCGCTGCAAGGAACGGTGCAACCGGGCAGCCGAGTGCTTGTGCCTTTCCGCAAAAAATCAATGGTTGGCGTCGTTGTCGAACTTGCGGAGGCCGCGCCGCCAGAAACGAAAATCCGCGAAATCACCAGCGTGCTGGATTTTGTTCCCGCGCTGACGCCGAAGCTGATCGAACTGGCGCACTGGATCGCGGCATATTACTTGGCGCCAGTAGGCGAAGTCTTCCACGCAATGCTGCCACCGGTGACAGAGTTGAAATCGCAGCGGCAGATTCTTTTGACAAATGCCGGGCGTGATGCGGCGGCCAGCTTGAGCGGCGGCGAATTGTCGCATGGGCTTACGTATGCTGAGGCGGCGTTTCTCGCGAAGTTGAAAGAAAGGAAAGGAACGATGCCCGGCCCAGCGGCAAAGCTCGGTGTTGAGGCTTCCGCGTTGCAGCGACTGCAACGGCTCGGCCTCATTGAAATTCGAGAGACGGTGCAGGGAAGAAGCCGAAGGACGCAGCGAGTGATCGCCTGGAAAGATAGTCCTGCAGCGGCCACGGAGCCGACGCCCGGAAAAAGCGAGGAGAATCTTAACGCAGAGACACAGAGTTCGCAGAGGAATCGCAGAGAAGAAAGGATCCGCGAATTGCTGGAGACGGAGCGTGGGCCTTTGCCACTGGCGCAGTTGATGAAACTGGCGCAAGTGACGCGGGCGGTCATTGAGCGAATGCTGCGTGAGGGATTGCTGGAAAGTTGGGAGGAGCCCATTGATCCGGCGGAAGATCCGTTTGATGCGATGTTCACACCTCCCGCGCATGAGTTGAATGCGGAGCAGGAAAGCGCGCTGAAAGCGATTCGCGCACGTTTTGAGCTGGGCGAATTTGGCGTGCAGTTGCTCCATGGCGTGACCGGTAGCGGAAAGACCGAAGTGTATTTGCGCGCGGTGCAGGAAACGCTGGCGCGCGGGGAAACGGCGCTCGTACTGGTGCCGGAAATTGCGCTGACGTTGTGGATTGGGCGGCAGTGCCGGTCGTGGTTTGGCGCGCGGTTCGAGGGCGTGGCGGTGCTGCATTCGTCGCTGAGCGACGTGGAACGGGCGCGCGAATGGTGGCGCGTGCGCAACGGCGAGGCGCGCGTCGCAGTCGGGACGCGTTCGGCGGTGTTTGCGCCGCTGGAAAATATCGGGCTCATAATCGTCGATGAAGAACAAGAAAACAGTTACAAGCAGGAAGAGACGCCACGCTACCACGGCCGCGACGTGGCCATCGTGCGCGCGAAGATGGAAGGCGCGCTGGCGCTGCTGGGTTCAGCAACGCCTTCGATGGAAACGTATCATCACGCGCGGGAAGGAAAATATGAATTGCTGACGCTGGCTTCGCGCGTTGCAGACCGATCGCTCGCGAGCGTGGAAATTGTCGATTTGCGCCAAGATTTTCAGCAGACGCACAAGACGAGCCCGATTTCCGCGGCGCTGCACGCGGGGATACAGGAGTGTCTGGTGAATGGCACGCAGGCGCTGGTGCTGATCAACCGGCGCGGATATTCGTGGTCAGTGCTGTGCCGGAGCTGCGGAGCTTCGGTACAGTGCGTGAACTGCAGCATCTCGATGACGCATCACAAGCAGCGCAACCGTTTGGAATGTCATTATTGCGGATCGATTCAAGCAATCCCGAAAGTTTGTCCGAAGTGCCAGTCGAAGTACGTTTATTTTTTCGGAGAGGGTTCGGAGCACCTGGAAGAACGGCTGCGCAAGGAATTCCCCGGCGCGCGCATCGCCCGGCTGGACCGGGACACGGCGCGGACGAAGCGGCAGTACCAAGAGACGCTGGGCGCGTTTGCGGGCGGGGCGCTGGACATTCTAGTCGGCACACAAATGCTTGCCAAAGGCCATGACTTTCAGCGGGTCACTCTGGTTGGTGTAGTCAGCGCCGATTCGTCGCTGAGCTTGCCGGATTTTCGCGCCGCGGAGCGCACGTTTCAGCTGCTGACGCAAGTTGCGGGACGTGCAGGGCGCGGCGAATTGAAAGGGCGCGTGCTGATTCAAACGTTTTATCCTGAGCATTACGCGATTCAGGACGCCGTGAAGCAGGACTTCAGTGCGTTCTTCGAGCGCGAATTGCACTTCCGGCGGATGATGGCGTATCCGCCGTTCACTTCGCTGGCCAACGTGATTGTGCGCGATACCAGCCTGGAGAAGACCATCCGCTGGTCGCGGCAGCTTTCAGAATACTTTTCGCCGCACGACGATAAGGGTGTGCGCATCCTGGGACCGGCGACCGCGCCACTGGCGCGACTGAAGAAAGAACACCGGTTCCAGTTTTTACTGAAATCGCCGAAGCGCTCGGTGCTGACGAAATTGCTGAGCGGCGCAATAGCGTATTGCGAGTCGAAGGAAATTCCCGATACGGCGGTGTTGGTTGATATGGACCCTTTAAGGCTGTTGTGACCCCCCCACCCCCCATTACATGGATGAATGTCAAAACAAAGGGCTTACAAAATGGGTTCCACTTAAATGATTGATTCTAAAGGGCCGCAAATTCCACTACCCAGAGTAGCAACATGTTAACTTCATCAAAGGAAAAGAGTTAAACCCGAAAAGGGCGGTTATCGGGATGGAAACGGGGGTTGATGCTCTCTATTGGGGACGGCGTAGATATCTACAAGTAAAATATAACATAGATTAAGGAAAAGTCAAGCAGAAAGTAGGTAGTGGTCAGTTTGAATTTTGACCCCCGTTGTCACGATTCAGAAAATTCAAACTGACCAACCACCAGAAAGTAAGGTGAGCGGGCCGGCGCTGGCGACTGCCAGCGCCGGATGCTCTGGAGAGCTTGCCGCCTGGCACACCGCAGAACAGCGGCGCGAAAGGGCTTGCTGTTCGCTTAAGGATGGATCAAGTTGTGCCAGCCGTTTTCTTGGCAGTAGCGCCGGGCCGATACTTGGCGCGGATGCGCTGGAGGTCGTGGCGCAGCTTATTGTCCTCGTCGCCGAAGGCAGCATCACGCTCGTCCCGCGGGCTCTTGTCCAAATTCGCCTTCTGCCGTGCGGTGATAAAGCTCCCGTCGGTCTGCTTCTGGTGCCACTTACCATCTTGCGGGTCGAACCAGGAGATGTAGCAGCCCGCCGGAACGTCCAGCGCTTTGTTCAGGCGGCCAAGGAAATCAAACTGAGTTCCCGCGTGGGCTTTGGTGTTGTAAAAATCCCGGGTAATAAAATCCGAGACGGAAATGCCGTTGATTTGGTAGGCGAAGACTTCGCAAGGGTCGCCGACTTCGACCAAGTACTCGACTTGATGTTTATCGGACTGGGGATCGATGTCCAGATCACGGATGAGTTTGTGGCCCAGCGGGTCGACGAGCATTTCAAGAAGCTCGTGGCTGGCGGTGATGCTCCAATCGTTGCCGCCCTGAATTTCGGCGAAGGGCACGCCGTTCTTGTCCAGATGGACGCCCAAGCCGGCGTCGGATTGATCAAGAATAGTCATAGGCCAGGCGCGAGCGGGGACAGCTTCTCCTTTATCAAGCGCCTGCACCTGAGCGTGGACTCCCCAGACGGGGGTGAAATCACGGTCAAGCTGGATTTGCAATGCCTGTGTTACTTGATCGAGCTGATCGAGGGAGAGTTTCATCGAAGACTTGTCTTGAAGCGTGACATGACGGATTTTCATTCGGGGACCTCCTGTACGAGGCGAGAGCCTCGGGTTGAGGCCCGTAACTCTACTGCAAAGTTGGGCATGCTGCAATAGACCCAACGGTGGAAATCCGACTTCGCTTGAGGCACAGGTGGGCACAGAAAGAAAACGCGACACGCGGCGAGGGTATTTCAATCTCAAAGTGAGTCAAAGTGGCGGGCCGGTGTCAGTGGTGAGACGGTTTTCAAGCGGTGTGTCACAGAAACCCAGACCGTGGGCTAGTGCTCAGATGGGCTACAAAAAAGTATCTCTGAGGAAAAGTACCCGGAGACACGTCGATGAAAAAAAAGAAGATGGCGGCGTAAGACCATCGCTACAACTGTGTGCCCGGGCATTTTTAGGCGGCGCGAACGACAGCGGATGAAATGATGGGCATTGTGGCACGCGCAATGCACGAATTAGGGCATAGGTCCGCGCACGCGACGGTTGGTACCAGGGGAAATGGTGCAATGCGCGCTGGCGAGACCACAACCGCAGCCCGAAATGACTGTTGGAAGTGGCTGTTCGCGGCCGTACGGATTGACTCCACCAACCGCCAAGTCTCCTGAGGGAACGCCTCAAAAGTGCGCAGCAGGTCGAGATGCTGTGCAAATTGCAGAACGTAAAGAAGTTGTGTCTTGCAGCTGGATTTCTTCCCAACCTTTTCATCACCATGACTGCGTTTGTGTGGGCGCCAACGGCGAAGGCGCAAGCCTCCACCTCCGAGCGGACAGAGGGAATCATTTCCGGCACCGTGCTCCTGAAAGCGGGCAATCGGCCCGCGAGCCAGGTCGCGGTGAAACTGAAATCGCACGCCGCGGGAATCTTCCGCAGCATCCTGACGGACTATGAAGGCCACTTTGAAGTGCGAAACCTCCCTCCCAGCACGTACGAGATCGTCGTTGATGAACCAGGCTACGAGCCAGCGCAAACAAGCACGCAGGTGGACGGCACCGCCGCGAAGCTGGTGCTCTACCTGAATTCGTCGAGCTTGCCACCTGCCGAGAGGAACCGTTACACGATCTCGGCACGCGAGCTGAGCATTCCCGGAAAAGCGCGGAGCGAGTATGAAAAGGGAGTAGAAAGGCTGAGAAAGAGAGACTTGGCTGGGAGTCTGGGCCACTTCACGAAGGCCGCTCAGGCGTTCCCCGAATACTACGAGGCCTATTATCACGTGGGTGTGGTGCAGACCACGCTAGGCCACTTCGATGATGCCATGCAGGCTTTCCTGAAAGCCATTGACTTGAGCGGCGGGAGGTACGCCTGGGCGGATTTTGGCATTGGGTATCTACTCTTCCTACAGGGAAAACCAGAGGACGCGGAAACGGCGGTCCGCAGGGGCCTGGACTTGGACAGCAGTTCGCCCGATGGGTACGTCATCCTGGGTATGGTGCAACTGCGACTCGATCGCGCGGACGAGGCGGAAAGGAGCGCGCGTGAAGCTCTCCTGCGAAGTCCCAATTTTGGGCCAGCCTATTTAGTGCTGTCGGATGCTTATGGACGAAAGCATGAGTATCAAGCGCAACTGCAAGGTCTGGATACGTATCTGAAACTCGAGCCAAACACCTCAGGCGCCGAACACGTCCGCCAAGTGCGCGAAGCGGTTCAGAGAATGACAGCCAAGGTTTATCCCCAAGAGTGATTCAAACAACGGGGCGTTTGCGCCAGAAGAAGTAAGCGGGAAGGCCAATGAGAAACAGGACGATGGCAGCGGCAAGGTTCATGAATTGGGAAGGGTCGCGAAAGGCGAGAAAGACGGCATTACCGACGATGGCGGCAGCGGCGAGAACAAAGAGCAT
>Ga0209471_1001922_pt1 | contig 12181 bp, 7 predicted proteins | sample GraSoiAngelo_128_FD_185885 | JGI IMG/M metagenome (GOLD analysis project Ga0209471, IMG submission 185885) | Grasslands soil microbial communities from the Angelo Coastal Reserve, California, USA - 14_0927_12_20cm (SPAdes) (version 2) | ecosystem: Environmental > Terrestrial > Soil > Grasslands ...
CGAGGGCGAAGACCTTCGAGTCGCGCTTGATCGAGCGCGTCGCGAGGGACGCCGCACGCTCCTCGAGCGCGACGGCGTCGACGGACCCGAGGCGCGGCAAGCGCGGCTCGAGCGGAAGCTCGAAGCCGCCCGGGAGCACGGGAGTGGTCGCCACGTCTTGAGTCTAGAAGCCGGCCTCGGCGGTGGAGGGCGTCTAGTGGATCGTGCTGTCCAGGTTCAGGGTGTTGTTCGAAAGGTCGGGATCGATCTCGGTCGCCTGAGCCTGCGCGGTCGTGCGGATCGTGCCCGCCGCCGTCGCGGTGGCGGTGAGCCCAATGGTGACCACCCCGCCCAGATAGTGGGCGCGGATGCGTTCGGGAGAGAGCACGGCCGGGAAGACCGCGACCTCGTCGATCGAACCCTGGAACGGGTAGAGGCTCTGACCGAGGCGACCGATGAACGCGGTGCCGCTGCCGCTTTGCAGCGGACCCTGGGCCAGAGCGCTCGACGCGAGCACGCCGTTCACGTAGAGGCGGAGCGTCGTGCCGTCGAATGTGCCGACAAGATGCGTCCACGTGTTCAGCGCAAGGGTCGGGCCGTCCACGGGTACAAGCGCGCCGGTCGTGGTGCGCACGCGGAACTTCGCGACCTCCGCCTCGAGGAAGAGCATGTACTCGCTATTCACCCAGCCGCCGACGGTCTTCTCGAAGATCCCGCCGTTCTGCCCGGCCGAGGTCGGACGTACCCATGCCTCGACTGACACCGCATTCGGGAGATCGAGCAGCGCGCTTGGCGCGACGGTCATCGCGGGACCCGAGCCGGGGAAGGTCGCGGCCGTGTCGCCGCCGATCGCACCGGGCTGCCCGAGGGTCACCCCGGCATCGACCGCGGCTGAAAGGCCATTACCGCTTGCATCGGCGGCGATCGTGCTGCCCGCGGGATCGCCCAGACGCCAGAACCCGGAGGGATGATCGGCGAGCACCTGCGCGCTCGGAATGCTCACATCGAGCGTGCCCAGCGCGCAGCTTGTGACCTGGCCACTTGTGGTGCAGCTGCCCTGGCTGGGTGTGGCAGTCCCCGCGACAAGACCCGAGCCGAGCGTCACCTGCACCGTGCCGGCGCTCGCGCGCGCCGGCCCCTTGTTGCTCAGCGTCAGCTGGTACGTGAGCGTGTCGCCGACGATCGCGGGCTCAGGCGAGACGGAGCCGGTGAGCGCGAGGTCCGCGCGCGACGAATTGATGGTGCTGTCGAAATTGACGGTGTTGTTCGAAAGATCGGGATCGCTTTCAGCCGCGGTGGCCGACGCGGTCGTTCGGAGCGTGCCGCCCGCGGTCGCCGTCGCGTTCAACCGGACGGAGACCACGCCTCCGAGGTAGTGGGCGCGCACGCGATCGGCCGAGAGGGCACCGGAGAAGACCGCGACCTCGTCGAGCGAGCCCTGGAAGGGGTAGAGGTTCTGACCAAGCCGACCGACGAACGAGGGGCCGCTTCCGCTGCTCAGCGGACCCGCGGCCGCGCTCGTCGCCACGAGGGCGCCATTCACGTAGAGACGCAAGGCGCTGCCGTCGAATGTGCCGACGACATGCGACCAGGCGTTCAGCGCGAGTGTCGGCCCGTCGACCGGAAGCAACGCGCCCGATGTGGTGCGCACGCGGAACTTCGCGACGCCGGCCTCGAGGAACAGCATGTACTGGCTGTTCACCCAGCCGTTCACGGTCTTCTCGAAGATGCCGCCGTTCTGGCCCGAGAGCGTCGGACGCACCCACGCCTCGACCGAGACGGCGTTCGCAAGATCGAGCACCGCGCTCGCCGGCACCACGATGGCAGGGCCGGATCCCGGGAACGTCGCGGCGGTGTCGCCGCCGATCGCCCCGGGCTGCCCGAGGGTCACGCCGGGATCCACCGCGCCGGCGAGACCGTTGCCGCTCGCGTCGGCCGCGCTTCCGCTACCGGCGGGGTCGCCGAGACGCCAGAAGCCCAACGGGTGATCGGTGAGCACCTGCTGGGTCGGGCCGCCGACCTCGAGGGCCCCGAGCGCGCACGTTGTGACCTGACCGCTCGATGCGCAGCTGCCCTGGCTCGGAGTGGCCGCGCCCGGCGTGAGACCCGCGGGCAAGGTCACCTGCAGCGATCCGTTCGTGGCGCGCGCCGGTCCGTTGTTCGCGAGCGTGAGCTGGTACGTCAGCGTGTCGCCGACGTTCGCGGGCTCGGGTGACACGGTGCCCGTGAGCGCGAGGTCCGCGCGCGGCGTCGTGATCGTGCTGTCGAGGCTGAGCGTGTTATTCGATGCGTCGGGATCGGCTTCGGTCGCCTGGGCCTGCGCGGTGGTGCGGACGGTGCCGCCCGCGGTCGCGGTTGCGCTCAGGCGCACCGTGACCGCGCCACCCAGGTAGTGATTGCGCACGCGCGCCGCCGAGAGCGCGGCCGGGAAGACCGCGACCTCATCGAGCGAGCCCTGGAACGGATACAGGTTCTGACCGAGACGGCCGATGAAGGCCGGCCCACTTCCGCCGGCCAACGGACCCTGGGCGGCGGCGGTCGCGGCAAGCGCGCCGTTCACGTACAGGCGAAGCGCGGTGCCGTCGAAGGTCCCGACGAGGTGCGTCCAGGTATTGAGCGGAAGCGTCGGTCCATCCACCGGCAGGAGCGCGCCGCTTGCCGTGCGCACACGGAACTTCGCGACCCCGGCCTCGAGGAAGAGCATGTACTGGCTGTTCACCCATCCGTTCACGGTCTTCTCGAAGATGCCGCCGTTCTGACCGGCGGATGTCGGACGGGCCCAGGCCTCGACCGAAACGGCACTCGTGAGCTCGAGCCGACTGCTCGCGGCGACGGTCACCGCGGCACCACTGCCGCTGAACGTGGCAGCGCTGTCACCGCTCAGCGCGCCGGGTTGCCCGAGCGCCACCCCCGGATCGACCGCGCCGACCAGCCCGTTGCCGCTGGCGTCGGCGGCGGTCGTGCTGCCCGCGGGATCACCCAGCCGCCAGAACCCACTCGGATGGTCGGCGAGCATCTGAGTGGTCGGGCCGCCGACCTCGATCGTCCCGAGGGCGCAGCTTGTGACCTGCCCGCTCGTGCTGCACGTTCCCTGACTCGGTGTCGCGGTTCCAGGCGTGAGCCCCGTACCCAGCGTGACCGAAAGCGCACCGCCCGAGGCGCGCGCGGGTCCCTTGTTGCTCAGCGTGAGCTGGTATGTGAGCGCGTCGCCGACGTTCGCGGGCTGGGGGGAGACCGTCCCTGTGAGGACGAGATCCGCCAGCGGGATGGTGGTCGTGAACGTGAAGTCGCCCGAGGTCGCGAGATTGCCCCATCCATCGCGGCTCTTCACGCGGTAGTGGTACAGGGTGGTTGGGCTGAGGCCGGAGAGGTCGACCGCGTGGCTCGTCACGAACGCCGATCCGACCGGCGTGGTCGACCCATACGCCGTCGTCGTCCCGTACTCGACCTGTCCATCTGCGTTCTCGTCCGTCGTCCAGCTGATCCGTGCGGCCTCGTGCGTGATCCCGGTCGCGCTCACCGAGCCGATCACCGGGGGAACCGTGTCGACGGCACCGGCCCACGCGAGATACCCGTAATACGCGTCGATGGGGTGACTCGGGTCGCCGACAAACCCCACGGTGGGGTTCGATGCGGTGCGGCCTGCCGCGTTCGCGCGCATCTTGGTGATCACCTGCGCCGGCGTGAGACCGGTGCACGGACCGGCCGCGCCCCTCTCACCGAAGCACAGGGCGACGACGCCGGCCACATGCGGCGAGGCCATGCTCGTCCCCGAGATCGTTTGGTACTTGTTGCCCGGCCAGGTCGAAAGGATGCAGACGCCGGGTCCCGCGATCGTGTGCGCCACATCGGCACTGCCCGCGGTCGTGAAGTTGCTGAAGCTGGCCGCCGAGTCGTCTTGATCGAAGTACCCATCGGCGCAGCTCGGCGTCCCGGCCCCACCCGATAATCCGTCGTAGTCGGCCATCGCGGTCACCGTGAGCACCTCGTTGTAGCTCGCGGGCACGTCGGCGGCGAAATCCTCGGTGCTGTTCCCGGCCGCGACCACGTAGGTGACGCCGGCGGCGACCGAGTTGCAGATCGCGCGATGGAGGGCGTCGGCGTTGGTGCTTCCACAGTTGCCGTCGTCCGCGCCGGGGCCGCCGAGGCTCATGTTCGCGACCTTGATGCCGAGCGTCGCGGCATTCGCCGTCACCCAGTCGATGCCGCAGATGACCTGTGCGTCGGTGCCGCTGCCCTGCGCGTTGACGACCTTGACCGCATAGAGCTTCGTCCCCGGCGCGACGCCGACGACGCCGGCTCCGTTGTTCTTCGCGCCGATCGTCCCGGCGACGTGGGTTCCGTGTCCGTTGTCGTCGCGCGCGCTACCACCGCTGATGCAGTTCTTCCCCGTCACCGCGTTCAGATCGGTGTGCGACAGGTCGATCCCGGAGTCGATGACGGCGACATTCGAGGTCGACGCCTCGCGCGTCGTGGTAGCCGTCGCGGCGCCGAGGCGCCGGACGCCCGGCGGCGCCGTGTCGCCCGCCTTGATCGGCACGGTGCCGATGGTGTGGAGAACGCGGTCGGTGGAAACGAAAGCGACGTCAGGATCTGCGCTCACGCGGGCGACCTGCGCCGAGTTGAGCAGCGCGGCGAAGCCCTGGAGCGCGCTCGTGTAGTGAAAATCGCTCTTGAAGCCGATGCGGCGCTCCACATCCTCGATCTTCGGGTGTGTGGCGACGCCCGGACGGAAGACGACGATGTATGTCTTGGGCGCGTCGGCCGCGGCGACGAACGTGCTCGGGATCGCGAAGTTCATGAGAAGCGCGGTGAGGCCGGCGGACAGCAGACGGCGCGGCAAACTCATGCGAACCGATCGATTCCTACCCGCCAAGTCCCCGCCCTTCCTGCCGACGGGCGCGAGCCTACTCGCCGCCACCCGGCGCAATGTCTCGGGCGCGTCTCGCGGGGTCTCGGTCGCGTCTAAACGGCGTGCTCCGTGTCCGGAAGACTTCCTGTTGGCGCGTGTGGCGTCAACGCGGCGCGGGCGCGCTCACTTCCGGTCGTCGAGGAATGGAATGACCGCGGGCGCGAGCGCGGTGGCGATCGCCATCGTGTAATGCGTGACGCCCGGCAGGATCGCGAGGCGCGCGTTCGATAGTCCCGAGCCATCCCACCCGCCGTCACGCTTTCCACCGCCGAGAAGACCGAAGAGCTCGACTGCGTGTGAAGGCGGGAAGATGTCGGCATCGCCCGCGACGATCATCGTGGGCGCTTTTATCTGCGCGACCTCCTTTGAGTAGTTGAAGTCGTCCTTCATGGACTCGCCGATCTTCTGAAGGAGTCGCGGCCAGTCTTCCGGCCTCGGCGCGATGCTCGCGTACAGCTGGTACATCGGAGTCTGCTTCATCGCCTCCGCCGCCTCGGCCGTCACCTGGCCCTGCTGACCCAGGATGTCGGGATAGAACGCATCGCGGCGGATCGGCGTCGAGACGAGGACGAGCTTTTCGACGAGCTCCGGATGCCGAAGGGCTACGAAGAACGCGACGCCGCCGCCGAGCGAGTAGCCCATGAGATCGACGCGCTCGAGCTTGAGGTGCTTTATCAGCGCGGCGATGTCTTCGGCCATGAGCTGCGGGCTGAGCGGCCGGTCGACGTCGGCGGTCCGACCGTGGCCCTGCAGATCGACGGCGATGACCTGCCGGCCCTTCGCGAGCGCCGGGAGGTTCGGCCCGAACATCGAGCTCGCGCCGAGCCCGCCGTGGAGCAGGATCAGCGGATGCCCCGTGCCGTGGATCTCGTAGTAGAGCTTGATGCCGTTCACGTCGGCGTACTGGCCCGGACCCTGCTTCCCGCCCCACGGGCCCGCGGCGTCGCGCTCGGTCTCATCCTCCTGAACGGTCGTGCCTCTCGATGTGGAGCTCATTGCTTGTCTCTCCCCTCGCTTCTCAGCGAATTTGTGGCGAGCTTGGCGAACTCGGTCATGGCGCCGTTGAATATGAAGTCGGTCGTCTGCGTCATGGCGATCGCCACGAGGCTCTGGCTCGGATCGTTGCACCAGTAGGTCCCGTAGCCGCCGTTCCAACCATATCGCCCCGGCACGGATGACACCTCGTCCGGCACCGTGATCACCGACATGCCGTAGCCCCAGCCCTGTTCGCCGAGCAGGAGGCCGCCCCCCGCCACCTGCTCGGGCGTGAGGTGGTTCGTGGTCATGAGGCGCACGGATCGCTCCGACAGAAGACGCGTGTTCTCGTGAACGCCGCCGTCGATCAGGAGACGAGCGAACGCCAGGTAGTCATCGATCGTCGAGACCAGGCCGGCCGCGCCCGAGGGGAAGGGCGGCGGAACGGTCCACACACTCGGGCCGGAGATCGTCTGCTGCTCCAGCTTCCCGGTCTGGAAATTCGTTTGGTACCGGCTCGGCAGCCGTTTCGCTTGCTCTGGCGAGACCCAGAAGGCTGTCTGCTTCATGGCCAGCGGGTCGAAGATCCGCGTCTTGAAGAAATCGGCGAGCGGTTGTCCCGACGCGCGCGCGACGAGGACGCTGAGCACGAGCGATCCGGTGTTGTACTGCCACCGCTCGCCGGGCTGGTAGATGAGCGGCAGGGTCGCGAAGCGCCGGAGCCACTCGTTCGGGTCGTGCGGCGTGCGCGGATCGGGCGGCCCCATCACGAGCTCCAGATCCCTAGCCGCCGTCACGATCGGGTACGGCGGGTCGAAGGTGGGCTCCATGATCAGGCCGTGTCCCATGCGGAACGTCAGCAGGTCGTCCACGGTGATGGGACGGCGCGCCGGGACAGTGTCGTCCAGCGGCCCGTCGATCCGCCGCAGGACCCTGCGGTCGGCGAGCTCTGGAAGGAGCCGCTCGACGGGCTCATCCAATGCGAGCCTGCCCTGCTCCACGAGCATCATCGTCGCCAGAGCGAGGATCGGCTTGGTCATCGACGTGATGCGAAAGGGCGTGTCGCGCCGCATTGGATCCTCGCCGCCGAAGCCCGTGACGCCGATCGCGTCGACGAAGACGTCGTCGCCCTTCGCGACGAGGGTGACCATCCCGGGCAGCTCACCCTTCGCGACGCGAGCGGCCATCGCTTCGTGCAAGCGCTCGAGCCCGACCTGCGATGTTGAGTCGATCATCCCCACTTCTCCCCCTCGCGTGCTCGTTCCGCCGCTGACCCAATTCTGCCCTGAATTGACTTCGGTCCGAACCTGCCTAAAGTCTCGGCGTCGCGCGCGGTCCTGCGGCGAATTTGGGCCGTAGCAGCGGGGAGGACAAGAGGTTGTTTGCTCGTTACCGGCATGGCTCGTCGATGCTTCGCCTTCTACTCGCGTCCTTTGTCGCGTGCATGTTGCTCGCGAGCAGCGTGATCTCGGCGGCTGCGCCGGCGCCGAGCGCAGCCCCCACACAGTTCAACGAGGCGACCGTGGCCGAGCTGCAAGCGCAGATGGCCGCCGGAACGCTCACCTCGGTGCAGCTGACGAACTTCTACATCCAACGCATCCTGGATCTCGACCAGGGTGGGCCCGGCGTGAACTCGGTGATCGAGCTCAACCCGGACGCGCTCGCGATGGCACAGAAGGCCGACGCGATGCGCGCGAAAGGGCAGGTCCTCGGACCGCTGCACGGCATCCCGGTGCTGCTGAAGGACAACATCGACACCGGCGACAGGATGCAGACGACGGCGGGATCGTTCGCGCTCGCCGGAAAGCCGGCGCTGCACGATTCGACCATCGTCGCGCAGCTGCGGGCCGCCGGCGCGGTCATCCTCGGAAAGACGAACCTGTCCGAGTGGGCGAACTTCCGTTCCTTCTTTTCCACAAGCGGCTGGTCGGGCCGCGGCGGTCTGACGCACAACCCGTATTCGCTCGACCGCAACGCCTGCGGATCGAGCTCGGGATCGGCGGCGGCCGTGGCCGCCAACTTCGCGGCACTGAGCGTCGGCACGGAGACCGACGGCAGCATCGTCTGCCCAGCGAACGTCAGCAGCGTGGTCGGGATCAAACCGACGGTCGGTCTCGCCAGCCGTGCCGGGATCGTCCCGATCTCGCACACGCAGGACACGCCCGGCCCGCACGCGCGCACGGTGGCGGATGCCGCCGCCCTGCTGAACGCGCTCGTGAGCCGCACGCCTGACAAGAACGACCCGGCGACGAGCGGCGTGCCGCTCGGGTGGCAGGGGACCGGCCGCAGCCGCCCGGCTCTCCCCGCCGACTACACCGCGTTCGTCGACCCGAATGGCCTGCGGGGCGCGCGCGTCGGCGTGACGCGACAGGGCATCGACAACGCGCCGCCACAGGTCGTGGCCGCGTTCAACAACGCCGTCGCGGCAATCAGCGGAGCCGGAGCGACCGTGGTGGACCTCGACGGCGCGGGCTTTACGTTCGCCTCCGCGGACGGCGAGTTCCTCGTTCTCCTCTACGACTTCAAGCTCGACGTGCAGAAGTACTTCGCGACGCGCGTCGGAGTGCCCATGGCGAGCAAGACGCTCGCGGACGCGATCGCGTTCAACAGCGCGCACGCGTCGTCCGAGATGCCGTACTTCTTCCAGGAGATCTTCGAGCTCGCGCAGGCCCTCAACACGAGCGGCAGCGACCCCGGGAACAACCCGCAGCCGCTCTTCGGCGGGCTCACCTACAACCGGGCCCTCGCCATCGACCACGACGCGGGCGTGAACGGCATCGACGCCGCGCTCAGCCAGTTCCACCTCGACGCCGTGGTCGCGCCGACCGACAGTCCCGGATGGACGACCGACCTGCTCCTCTCCGACCACTTCCTCTTCGCGAGCTCCGGGCTCGCCGGCGGACCCGGATATCCGATCGTGCAGGTGCCCGCCGCCAACGTGCTCGGGATGCCGATGGGGATCAGCTTCCTCGGGACCGCGTTCAGCGAGCCGACGCTCATCAAGCTCGCGGCCGGGTTCGAGGCGGCGACGCACGCGCGTTTCCAGCCGACATTCACGGGCAACATCACGACCGCGAACACCGCGGGAACGACGCTTCAGCCGCCGGCGCCTCCAAAGAAGGACACCGGCAAGCGGCCTCACCGCATGTAGAGCACGACGCTTCTCGGTCGCGGAGGTGCACCCGCGCCTCCGCGGCCGGCCTGCCTCCGGAAAAATTTCGCGGGGAGAATCCAAGTGAAAAGGAAATTCCTCCGTCCCCTCATCGTCGCCGCCGTCCTCGTTCTCGCGGGGAGCTCGGCAACACCTGCGTCAGCCGACAGCACCGCCGCCACCTACCACCGGATCGCGCTCATCGCGGTGCCCGGCGCACCGTTGATCAGCTTCGATATCAGCCTCGTCGAGCGATCGAGTCAGACCTATTACCTGGCCGACCGTTCGAACAAGGGCGTTGACATCTTCGACGCATCATCGAACACGTTCGAGACACGGCTCACTGGTGACTTCGTCGGCAACACCGGCAACCCAGACACCTCCGGTCCCAACGGCGTAGTCGTGGTTCACGATCGCGACGAACTCTGGGTCGGCGACGGAATGAGTCGGGTGAAGGTTTTCGACCTGCGCACCAACTCGTTGGTGGCGACAATTCACACCGGCAACAATGTGACTCGCGCCGACGAGATCGCGTACGACCAGAAGGACAAGCTCGTCCTCGTCGCGAACGACGCGGATACGCCTCCGTTCGCAAGCCTGATCGACACGCAGACCCGCACGGTCGTCGCCAAGATCACCTTCGACGACGCGACCGCCGGGCTCGAGCAGCCGGTCTGGGATCCCGCAACGCATCTCTTCTACATGTCGGTGCCGGAGACCGTCGCAGCTCCCGGCGGCGCCGTCGCGGTCATCGATCCGCGGACGCGCTCTCGCGTCGGGCTCTTCCCCGTAAAAAACTGCGGGCCGGCAGGCCTCGCCCTCGGCCCGAAGCAGCAGCTCCTCCTGGGCTGCGGTGACCCGACCGCCGTGCAAGTGATGGACGCACGCAGCGGCGACATCGTGGCGACGATCACCCAGGTGAGCGGAGCGGACGAGGTCTGGTACAACCCGGGCGACAAGCATTACTACGTAGCCGCGCGCAACAATCCGAGCGGCCCGGTGCTCGGAATCATCGACGCGAAGACCGACACCTGGATCCAGAACGTACCGACCGGTCCGAACGCTCACTCGGTCGCGGCGAACCCGATAAACGATGAGATCTTCGTCCCGCTACGCGGGATGGGCATCGGCGTGTACCACCGGTAAGCCGATCGGGCTCACGAGTGAGGCGGGCCGGCCACTGGCGGCTCGCCTCACTCTGTAGCCTGCAGCCCATGAGCTCGCCGACGGCGGTCCTCTTCGATCTCGACAACACGCTGCTGCTCGAAGACGAGTCGACGGAGCGCGCGCTTCGCGCCGCGAGCGATACGATCGCCGCCCGCACCGGCGCCGACGCGGAGCGGCTCGCGGCGGCGGCGCGCGACGTCGCGGATCAGCTCTTTCGCACATCGCCCGTGTTCGGGTACGCGGACACGATGGGCATCTGGTGGGGGGAAGCGCTCTGGGGCGAATTCGTCGGCGAGACCGCGGGACTACGGGCCCTAAGAGCGTTCGTCCCCGAGTTCCGGCGAGAGGTCTGGAGCGGAGCCCTTGCGGCCGCCGGCGTCAGCGGTGGCGTCCTCGTCGACGTCTCCGCGGATGCGTTCCGCGTTGCTCGTCGCACGGTTCAGCTCATCGATCCCGATGCCGAAGCGGTGGTGCGCGATCTCGCGCGCGATCACCGGCTTGCCCTGGTGACGAACGGCGCTCCCGACGTGCAGCGGGCGAAGCTGTCGCACACCGGGCTCGAGCCACTCTTCGAGGCGATCGTCATCTCGGCCGAGGTCGGCGTCGGAAAACCCGATCCGCGCATCTTCAACGCGGCGCTCATGGCGCTCGACGCCGAGCCACGGAACGCGGTCATGATCGGCGACAGCCTCGTCCGCGACGTCGCCGGCGCACACGCGGCGGGGATTCGCGCGATCTGGATGGACCGCGGCGCACGCGAGGACCCGCCCGCCCCGACGCCCGTGCCCGACGCGCGCGTCACCGTGCTCACGGAGCTGAGGGCCGCCCTCGCCGCGCTGGGACCTGGCGCCGCTTCTCTTCGAGACTCGCGCGGATCTCGTCCGGCCGCAGGTCCAGATGGGTCGCGAGCACGAGCATCACGTAAAGGAGGTCCGTCAGCTCGCTGAGGGTGCGCTCCCGCCCTTCGCCGCGGAGGGCGACGGCCGCCTCGTTCGCTTCCTCGACGAGCTTCGCCGCGATCGCGGGCGCGCCACCTCTGAAGAGCTCCGCGGAAAACGATCCCTCCGGCAGATCGCGGCGCCGTTGTCGAAGCACACCGGCGAGCTCCGAGAGGAAGCGCGAGAGAGATTCCTCGTTCGCCGGCCCGAAGCAGGTCGCGCTGCCGGTGTGACATGCGGGGCCCGCGGGGTGGACCTCCACGAGGAGAGCGTCGCCATCGCAGTCGAGCCGCAGGTCCACGAGGTGCAGGACGTTGCCGCTCGTCTCGCCCTTCTTCCAGAGACGACCGCGCGAGCGGCTATGAAAGTGAACCTCGCGCGTCCGCAGCGTGGCCTCGACGGCCTCGCGGTCCATGTAGGCGAGCATGAGCACCGACCCCGTTGCGGCGTCCTGCACGATCGCGGGCACCAGGCCGCGCTCATCGAAGCTGACGTGACCGATCACGCCGCAGCCTCCTCGCTGGGGCGGACGCGAACGCCGGCGGACGCGAGCGCGCGCTTCAGGTCGGAGACGACCACCTCGCCCGAGTGAAAGATGGACGCCGCGAGACCCGCGTCGCTCCCGGTCCTTGCGAAGAGCTCCACGAAGTGACGCGCGCAACCCGCGCCGCCGGACGCGATGACCGGGACGCGGACGGCGTCGGCGACCCGTGCGATGAGGTCGAGATCGAAGCCGTCGCGCGTTCCATCGCGGTCGATGGAGGTGAGAAGTATTTCGCCGGCGCCCGCCGCGACGCCGCGGCGCGCCCATTCGATCGCGTCGAGCCCGGTCGAGATGCGCCCGCCCTCGACGACGACCTCGTACCCCCCGCCGTTGCCTCGCCTCGCATCGATCGCGAGCACGGCCGCCTGCGAGCCCGCGCGTGCCGCGATCTCGCCGAGGAGCGCGGGGCGGCGCACGGCCGCGGTATTCACCGCGACCTTGTCCGCACCGGCGCGCAGGATCGCGGCCGCGAGGTCGGCAGAGCCGATCCCGCCGCCGACGCAAAAGGGGATGCT
>Ga0209471_1001923_pt1 | contig 12181 bp, 20 predicted proteins | sample GraSoiAngelo_128_FD_185885 | JGI IMG/M metagenome (GOLD analysis project Ga0209471, IMG submission 185885) | Grasslands soil microbial communities from the Angelo Coastal Reserve, California, USA - 14_0927_12_20cm (SPAdes) (version 2) | ecosystem: Environmental > Terrestrial > Soil > Grasslands ...
TGAAGCTGGCGGGCGGTGATCGCTTTAAGGGAAGCGGAGTGTTGTGCCCCTGGCGGGGCACGGACTTCGTCCCACGGCCTTGCGCCGGCGGGCGGGTCGCCCGCAGCTTAAGCGCGATCCGTTAGGCCGCAACGTCGGGAATGTTCTGGTTCGGTAACGATGGTGGCCCGCTTCTGATAGCCTCGCGGCGTGCCCTTGCCGCGTGGGAGGGCGGGGACCCGTCTTCTGCCGGCAGAACCATCACCGTCGAATGGCAGTACGATCCAACCGGACCAGCGACAGACTACGACCGTGCCTGCGCCATCGGGCAGCCAGCCGGGGTTATCGAGATTGGCGACAGTTGGGGCGTCGTCGTGACCGCAGAGGGGTCCGCAGGTTGGCTGGGCGTCGGCATGCTGGCGACGGTGCTGGTTCAGGAAGACTCCGCGGAAGGGACCTTACGCGAGCTCCTTCATGCCCTTCCTGAGACGGCGTGGAAGCCTGTTGCACCCTCAGCAGTCATCGACGGAGACGGTTTGTTACTGCTTCATGCAGCGTCAACACTGAAGGACGTCGAAATCCGAACCCCGTCCGACACAGAGCAGGCTTGCATTGGCGACGCCATTCTAAGCCCTGTACCAGCTGGTCGATACCGCATTGAGTACGCCAGCCGATCTACCAGCGACGTCAGCGAGGTGGGTTTCTTGCGTTTCCAGCTCTTGGACAGCGTTGCGGCCTAACAAGCGCTTGAAGCTGGCGGCGCGCGTAGATTAAGGAATGAATCTTTTTTCAGCGCGCCGCAGCTTAAGGGCGATCCGTTAGGCCGCCACGCCCTTTCGACCGGGCCTCTGCGTAAGCCAATCGCACCTCTAGGACAGTTCGGGCTTAGGAGCGAATGTCATGCTTGCATTCGACGTAGAGATCAACGGTCACCATGTAGCGCTCGCAGGAATCCCTGATTGGGCTATTCTCCATGTCACCGTCACGGGAGGTCGAGGTCGGGCTTCCGAGGGCAAGACACACCTCGAGTGTTCGATTGGGGGCCTGTCAGAACGCGACGGTTCGGGCACTTCCCATCATGTAAGATGGTCCGGCCGTGATCTACTTATTGGCTGCGGATCGTGGTAACGGTTGTCGACACGGACCACCCAGATCCTCCGACGAAGCGCTACCGCTCGGACAAAGAGGTTCAAGAGAATCCGTTCACTGAAGAGGAGCTCAAGGAAATGCGTCGGCAGGACTATCTCGAACTCAAGAAGGAGTTCGAGCCCTAACGAACTCTCTCCGTGGAGCGTTCTCATCGCGGACACGTGGCGGGGCGTCTCGTGGTAGTTGCGCATACAGAACGGAGTGATGAGATTCGCATTATTGACGCCCGACCGGCCACGCGCCGAGCGCCAGACCTATGAAGAAGACCAATAAGCCTTCCGATTCAGGCGACGACCTCCGTCCCGAGTACGACTTTAGTGGGGGGGTACGCGGCAAGTACGCCCAGCGCTTTCGGGAAGGTACGAACATCGTCGTCCTCGATCCCGACGTCGCTGCGGAGTTCAAGGATTCTCATGCGGTCAACGACGCTCTACGCACTCTCCTCAAGACCCGAGCCAAGCGGTAGGAAGCGGCGCACTGCCTCACAAGCGCTTGAAGCTGGCGGGCGGTGAGCGCTCTAAGGGAAGCGGAGTGTTGTGCCCCTGGCGGGGCACGGCCTTCGTCCACCGGCCTTGCGCCGGCGGGCGAGTCGCCCGCAGCTTAAGCGCGAGCCGTTAGGCGCACATCAACATCTTACATAGCCTTGGTCTGAGATGAATCCCATCACTGGACGTAACCCCATACTCGCGCGCTATTTCGCCGGTCAGGAGTCGCTTGAGTCGGCGGCGAGCGAGTTTGTCAGGCTGATACGAGAACAAGAGTTGGGGCGACCACGGACGTTGAGCGACATCGTCAGGGATCATACAGATACGGATGTCCCGGAGGGCGCCGAATCCTATGAGCTGACGGAAGAGGACGTGCCCAAAATGCGGGCGCTCATGGAGCGCGTTGAGGCACAGTTGGACCTTGTCAATGAAGGGGCGCAGCGATATCTGAGGGGCGCCGGCACGTCCCGGTTCGACGCAATCGTCCGTCTCCTCGCCCGCGATGTCACCGCGACCCTCGGCGACCGATACGTCCCTGTGGTATGGTACTTCGCGGACAACGTGCGGCAACTCAAGGGTCACGATCCTTCGGACAAGTGCATCGAGGACGTCCAGCAGTACTTTCAGGATACGTTTGTGGACACCACATGGCCCTCCTGCCCACAGCACCCGAACCACCCGCTCAACTACGCCGACGGTGCTTGGCGCTGTCCGCGCGACGGCGCGGCGGTTGCGAGGCTCGGCGAGTTGACGAGTCGTGCAGGGAATAGTACCTGAGGAACCTGCGCTGCACCTGCAGCCTAACAAGCGCTTGAAGCTGGCGGCGCCTGCTCTCAAAGGAATTGTTGTGTTCGTGATCATTCCAGCTGCGCGCCGCAGCTTAAGCGCGATCCGTTAGGCGCACGCCAACTACTATTCGACCACGTCTAATGCCAGTTAGGTCGAGCTTTCGGACCTTCATCGTTGACCAGCTAAGCCGCATAGCCCCGCGTGTTCGTGCTCGGAGCATGTTCGGGGGCGTCGGTATCTATTCTGGTGACGTCCTCTTCGCCTTGATCGCTGACGACGCACTCTACTTCAAGGTCGACGACTCCAATCGAGGCGACTTCGAGGCACGCGGCATGGGTCCATTCCGGCCCTATGGCGAGAACGGTGAGACCATACAGTACTACCAAGTGGCGGAGGACCTCGTTGAGGATCCCGACGCGCTGCGTCCGTGGGCTGAGAAGGCGATTGCGGTGGCGGGGCGAAAAAGAGCCAAGCGGCCCCGTCGCGGCGGCGCCTAACAAGCGCTTGAAGCTGGGGGGCGCTGATCGCTCTAAGGGAAACGGAGTGTTGTACCCCTGGCGGGGCACGGCCTTCGTCCCACGACCTTGCGCCGGCGGGCGGGTCGCCCGCAGCTTAAGCACGATCCGTTAGGCGGCCACCCACATGAGACCGGAGACGAAGTGTCCAACCTCACGACTCAGCCGCGGGTGACGTCGTTCGCTCCCCAGTTCCTTGTTGACGACCTGGAGCGCTCGATGACCTACTATCGGAAGGTCGGCTTCACGTTTGGTAAGCCGTGGGACGGGTTCTATGCGATCGGCGAGCTGGACGGGCTGGAACTGCATCTGAAGGAGGCGCCGAAGAGTGGCGCCGAACGCGAGCACCGCCGCAAGGATGAGCATCTCGATGCGGCGGCCGGCGTGAACGGCATCGAAGCGTTCTACGCGCAGTGCGTCGCGAATGGCGTAACGATTCTCAGGCCGCTCACGGCGACGGCATGGGGGACGAAGGATTTCTACATCGAGGACCCGGATGGATATATCATCGCGTTCGGTGGCCGTCCGTTTGAGAGCGGGGCACCGCCACCCGGCCTTGCGCCGGCGGGCGGGTCATCCGCAGCTTAAGCGCGATCCGGTAGGCGGCCCATTGGATCAATTATGCGACGCGCACTAGCAGTTGGGCTCTTCGCCCTGAGCGCTTTCTTCATCTTCTACACGGTTCGCCTCTTCGCCGTCACGGGCGCCTTGGTTCACACTAGGCCCGGCGGTCAGGGAGCGTACATCGGTGCAATTGTCTTTCCGCTTCTCGCCGTTGTCTTTGGATGGGCTGGCGTACGCTGTTGGGTGCGTGGGGGCAGAGCAGGTGGGCCGGCCGCCTAACAAGCGCTTGCAGCTGACGGGCGGTGATCGCTCTAAGGGAAGCGGAGTGCTGTGCCCGTGGCGGGGCACGGCCTTCGTCCACCACCCTTGCGCCGGCAGGCGAGTCGCCCGCAGCTTGAGCGCGATCCGTTAGGCGCCCACGCACTATGCACAGTATGTTCCTGCTTCCGCTGCTGGGGCTCACAGTTCAAGGGCCTCCTCAGGATTCTCTCGCCCAGGTAATCTTGCGTTTGGAAGCGCAGCGCTGCGCTTCCCACCTCAGTGGAGATGCCACGCAGCTCGCTGCGATCCTTGCGGATGACTTCATAGACATCGGTGCGAATGGCGTGCACCGTACGAAGCAGCAAAACGTGGAGGATACGCGGGCCCGCGTTATACGGTGGACGACCCTCGTGGTCAGCAACGAGCAGGTCCAGGTATTCGATTCGACTGCAGCGGTGGTTACGGGCGAGCAGCAGGGGGCTGGCACCTACCGTGGTCAGCGCTTTGCCCGAAGGACCCGCTACCTTCGCGTTTACCTCAAGCGTCGTGGCCGCTGGGAAAATGTTGCGGCACAGAGTACGCTTATCACGCCATAGGAAGGGCGGGCGCCTAACAAGCGCTTCAAGCTGCCGGGCAGGGATCGCTTTAGAGGAATCGGAGTGTTGTGCCCCTGGCGGGGCATGGACTTCGTCCCACACTCTTGCACCGGCCGGCGAGTCGCCCGCAGCTTAAGGTCGGTCCGTTAGGCAGCGTGTAAAGTGATGCGAGTAACATTGTCCTGGTTCCCTGTTCTTGCACTCATGCTTGCGCCGTCAACGATCATCGCGCAGGCGCGGCGACCTCCTCGGCGTGTGGCTTGGTGCACTGACTCCACTCGGAGGGCAGATAGCGTCTACGTCGTCAGCCAGGCATCACGTGCCATCGCCGATTCTGGGGGAGTGCCGGCGTCGCCTTGCGGGTGGACGATTATCAGGCGATTACGACCGCTTCCTTGGAGCAAGGAGTGATTGTCAGCCTGGTACCAGCCAATCCTCGCACGCGAGGTGGGGGCGGCCTGGTGTGGGTTGATACCGAGACACTCTGCCCGATCATTCTGCGGCTGTATGAATGAAAGCCTATGGGGCACGCTGCCTAACAAGCGCTTGAAGCTGGCGGGCGGTGATCGCTTTAAGGGAAGCGGAGTGTTGTGCCCTGGTGGGCACGGACTGTCGTCCACCACCCTTGCGCCGACGGGCGAGTCGCCCGCAGCTTAAGCGCGATCCGTTAGGCGGCCTCACCACGAATGATGCCAGGCTATGAAGCGCTCATGCGGTTGCAGCAGGGCAACCGGCAGTTTGTCGCGAACATCGGAGACACCGCTCCCGCTCTCAGTCAGACCCGTCGCCTTGCGCTCGCCGAAGGACAGCAGCCCTTCGCCATTGTCCTCGGATGCTCAGACTCCCGCGTTCCCGCCGAGCTCATCTTTGGGCAGGGATTTGGCGACCTGTTCGTCATCCGGGTAGCTGGTAATATCGTGGCGCCGTCTCAGGTCGGCAGCGTAGAATTTGCGGCCGCCCGTTTCGGCACGAGGCTTGTAGTCGTGCTCGGGCACACGGAATGCGGCGCGATCACCGCCACCATAGAGGAGCTACGCCAACCCACGCTCCATCAGTCGCCTGGTCTGCGGGCCATTGTCGATCGGATCCGGCCCGCCGTGGAGCCCTTGCTAGCCACGCCGCTCCGCGAGCAACCGGAGGCCCTCGTCGCACACGCCGTGCGCGCGAACATTCGGGCTGCGGCGGACCACCTGCGTCACGGGTCAGCCATCCTCGAGCGCCTAGTTGAACGCGACGGGCTACTGATGGTCGGTGCCGAGTACTGTTTGCGGACGGGTGTGGTAGACTTCTTCGATGGTGCCCCCGAGGCCGCCTAACAAGCGCTTGAAGCTGACGGGCGCTGATCGTTCTAAGGGAAGCGGAGTGTTGTGCCCCTGGCGGGGCACGGACTTCGTCCCACGGCCTTGCGCCGGCGGGCGGGTCGCCCGCAGCTTAAGCGCGGTCCGTTAGGCGGCCGCGCCGCCCCGCAAAGCTGTCAACTCTCTTCACGGTGAGAGCTCATGGGCCTGTTGTCGAGAAAGAAGCCACCTCTTCCGGACAGCTTTCCACCTGGTCCCTGGGCCGTCGTTCAAGGGTCGAACCAGGGCAAGCTACTCCTGGCTCGCGTCCATAAGGGACTTGGGATCCTCGTCGGTAGCGCGGCCTACCCGTTTCGGGTCGGCGTGGCCACGCGCGTCCGCGCGACGGCCGCCAACGGCATGCCGACACCAGAAGAGAACACAACGTTGCAAGAAGTCGAAGACCGCCTCCGCCTAGCGCTCGAGGCGGAACGCGAAGCCATTCTCGTTGTCGCTCTCACCACGAGCGGAGTGAAGGAGTGGGTTCTCTACACCTCGGATCCAGAGGCGACGAAGCGTCGCATGGGGGCCTTCGGACCCACCGTACAGACTCACCAGTTGCAGATGGTAATTGGCGAGGACAAGAACTGGGACGTCTATCGTCAGCTCGCCGGCACCTGATGCCAGGCGGCCGCCTAACAAGCGCTTGAAGCTGGCGGCGCGCGTAGGATATTGAATGACTACTCTCTTTCTTCAGCGCGCCGCGGCTTAAGCGCGATCCGTTAGGCCGCACGCGAATACGAGAGGAGGCACCATCGCCATGAACAGAGCCCACTACGGAGCCGTGGCAGCCGGGGCCCTACTGCTAACGCTTCCAGGGTCGCTTCGCCAGGAGCCGACGAATCCTGCGGCCGCCGTAGTCAAGGCGCCGATCTTGGTGAGGGCGGAGGAGATGAGGTGGGAGGCCTGCTCCGCTGCGATTCCACGCGGACCCAAGTGCGCCACCCTCGAGGGCGATCGAACGGTGGCCAACATGCCGTTCACGTACCGCCTGAAGATACCCGACGGCTACCACATTCCACCACACACCCACCCAGCCGATGCGCACCTCACCGTGATCGCCGGCACGCTCAACATCGGCTTCGGCGACAAGCTAGAGGTGAAGGCAACCAAGCCCATGCCGGCCGGAAGCTTCATCGTCATCCCGAGAGGAACTCATCATTTTTATTGGACTCGGGGCGAGACGATTGTCCAGTCGCAGGGCATCGGCCCCTGGGGGGTGGCTTACGTCAATCCTGCGGATGACCCGAGGAAGAGGTAGCGACGCGTGCGGCCTAACAAGCGCTTGAAGCTGACGGCGCGCGTCGAATATTGAATGACACCTTTTTCTTCAGCGCGCCGCAGCTTAAGCGCGATCCGTTAGGCCGCACCGCCCGCTTCAACACGCTCAAGGAGTCTGCAGTTGCACAAGCAGATTTGTCTCGTAGCCCTCGGCGCAGCAGCCATTGGCTTAGGGTGTCAAGATTCCTCGGGCCCCAAGCCCTCCTCCGGGATTCGGTTCGTCGCCGGGGCTGGCCAGACGGACACCGCGAACGCCATACTCCCCCAACTCGTTATCATCGAAGTGCGGGATAGTAGTGCCGCTATCGCGGCAGGTGAGGCCGTCCGCTTCGAAGCGTTGTCCCCGAGCGGTTCGCCCTGCTTGTCTGTGCCTCCTTCTTGTTCTGTCGTTCTCTTCGACTCCACTGGCTTCGGATGGGTCCTCACGAAACCGTCGGACGGACACGGTCGGGCATCCGTTTCCGTTCAACTATCCCGCCGACCGGGCCGGGGCGCCCTACTAGTGACGGCACCGCGCCTCGGCCTGCAAGACACCGCCTTCTTTACGATTATGGTCGCGTCCCCCGCGGCCGTGGTGGCGATTCCAAAGGACACCGCGTTGTACATCGGTGGCACATTCACACCACGCGGAGCGGTCACCGACCGGTATGGAAACGCGCGCCCGGATCCGGTCACGTACACGGGTTTGAGCACGGCGGCGACGGTGGACGGTAGCAATCAGCTCACGGGACGGGCGATCGGTCGCGCTGCCTATCTCGTGCAGGGTTCCGGCTTCACCGACACCGGATGGGTGAGCGTTGTGCCATCGGGGACCTTTGCCGCGATCGGCGCGAATGGTCTGGCGGTCATGAATCTCGACGGCTCTGGCTACAAGCCCCTCGCCCCCTCGAACAGTTACTACAACGGATACGGCAGCTGGGCGAATCCCCCAGACGCACTCGCCTTTGATTCTGGGGGGTCCAACAAGCTTGCCATCGTAGACCTCAATGGCCAGGTGCGTCTGGTGCTTGCCGCTGGCGATAGCGGTATTGTGCTCCAAGTCTGGCCAAGCTTCTCGCGAGACGGGTCTTGGATCTACTTCCAGGGCGACTCGTGGATTTGGAAAGTCCACTCGGATGGCACTGGACTTACCCGGGTCAGCCCACCCGCTTCTTTCGGAGAAGTTGACCGCTGGGCCACCCCGTCGCCCGACGGAACACGGCTCGTCTTCGCCACGAGCCGTGGCAGTCCGACGCCTGGATTGGCGATCGAACGCCTGGACCTTGGCACCGGCCTACTTACTTCGTTGGGCGTGTACGGTGTCGGTCCGCGCTGGTCCCCAGTTGCAGATACGATCGCCTATCTCGATGTAGACGGTCGGATCAAGGTTCTTCAGGCCGATGGCACCGGACTGCGTGCCATCACACCTGCCGGACGGGCTTTCGATATCGGGCTCGATTGGTCAACAGATGGTCAATGGATACTCGCACGCGATGCCTACGCTATCAACTTGATCCGAGTCGCGACCGGCGTCATCCTGCCGCTGGGTTACACCACAGCTATGAGCGTCCCCGTATGGCGACCGTAAGGAGACGCACCGCGAGCAACATGGTTGGCGCTTGGTGCAGAGCGATTGCGTTCGAGCGCCGGCGACGGTGCGGCCTAACATGCGCTTGAAGCTGGCGGGCGGTGATCGCTTTAAGGGAAGCAGAGTGATGTGCCCTGGTGGGCACGGACTGTCGTCCACCACCCTTGCGCCGACGGGCGAGTCGCCCGCAGCTTAAGCGCGATCCGTTAGGTCGCTCCCAGCGTCATGTACAAGCACACCCAAGTTGGCCATCTCACCATCGGCATCCTGCTTGGCGCTGGAGCAGTCACAGCCGGGCTCCTAGTCGCAAGAACCGGCCCCGTCCTCGTTCTGGGCGTCGTGCTCGTGGTCTTGCTCAGTGCAGCCTTCCTTTTTGGTTCCCTCACCACCGAGGTGGATGAACGGCGCTTTACGTTCTGGTTCGGGCCGGGCGTGATGCGGCGTTCCTTCGCCCTGTCGCAGATTGAGTCGTGCACGCCCGTAACGAACCCCTGGTGGTATGGGAGAGGCATTCACTGGACCCCCTACGGCTGGCTCTACAATGTGGCAGGCGGTGGGGCGGTGCAGCTGACGCTGAGCGATGGTCGGCGACTGCGAGTTGGGACGGATGAGCCTGAGCAGTTGTGTCGTCGGATTCGGAGCGGAGCGGCCTAACAAGCGCTTGAAGCTGACGGGCGGGTGATCGCTTTAATGGAAGCGGAGTGTTGTGCCCTGGCGGACACGGACTGTCGTCCACTACTGTTGCGCCGACGGGCGAGTCGCCCGCAGCTTAAGCTCGATCCGTTAGGCAGCGTCACGCTATGATACCTCGACCTTTCGTGCTCGCACTCGTGCTCCCCCTCCTTCTGGGGACGAGTTGCAAGCTTCTGGCTTCTTTCTTCATTGCCAACCTCTCGTCTCACGCGATTCATGTTCAATACTCTGTCCCCTGCAGACCCAACTGCCCGTCACCCACGGTCATCGGTGTTCGGACCCTCAAGCATGAGGGCGGCTGGGGGAGCATTCACGGCAGCCGTCCTGCCCCAGCTGGCGTTCAGGGTCGCGTAGATTCGCTGGTCACCTATTCCTTGGACCTGCCGCCTGACACGGCTGTATGCATTTTCGACGGCGGAGCTCCTTTCAGTGGCAAGGTACGCGATTTCGAGGACCAATTCCCGAACGTACGGATTATCGTTGACACGGGGCAGTCGGCACGCTCGTACCAAGGCAGGGCGCTTGCGGACTCATTTCGTATGTGGCATAGGCTCGTCCATGTTTTTGAGGTGCGATGACGCTGCCTAACGAGCGCTTGAAGCTGGCGGGCGGCGATCGCTCTAGAGGAAGCGGGGTGTTGTGCCCCTGGCGGGGCACGGACTTCGTCCCACGGCCTTGCGCCGGCGGACGGGTCGCCCGCAGCTTAAGCTCGATCCGTTAGGCAGCGCAGGCGAGGCTTGGGTTAAACGAGGAGGCCACTTGCACCCTGCTGTGTTCCTTGCCGCACTCCTGATATTCGTGGGGATCCCTGCTCTCACGGTGATCAAGGTCGCTCGTCTGCGTGCCTCTCGCCTACAATCACCATCGGCCGACGTCGCGGCGCGGCTCGAGACAGTTGAACGTGATGTCCAGGACCTCCAACAGGAGCTGGCAACAACGCAGGAGCGTCTGGATTTCGCGGAGCGGCTACTCGGCAAGGCACGGGAAGAGCGGCGGATTGGCAGTTAGAGACAAACCCCGTAAGTGCGCTGCCTAACAAGCGCTTGAAGCCGGCGGGCGGTGATCGCTCTAAGGGAAGCGGAGTGTTGTGCTCCTGGCGGGGCACGGACTGTCGTCCAACGGCCTTGCGCCGGCGGGTGGGTCGCCCGCAGCTTAAGCACGATCCGTTAGGCGGCGCTTCGCTACCGACAAACATCCAGGGACAGCGGACAACTCCATGAACAAGCAGTCCATCTGGGCGGTGGTCGCTGGAGCGGTCGTCGCCATCGTCGCGACGACACTGGTCGACGTGGTGCTGCATATAGCTCACGTCTTCCCGCCGATCAATGATCCGATCAATGACGCACTCGCTCTGCTTGCAACCTCGTACCGCATCGTGATCGGTGTCGCAGGAGCTTGGCTCACGGCGCGGCTCGCACCGGACAAGCCTTTGAAACACGCCTTGATTCTCGGGTATCTTGGCGTGGCCTTAGGACTTGTGGGTGTCGTCGCCACCTGGAGCAAGGGACTCGGGCCTCACTGGTACCCCATTGCCCTCGTCGTCTTGGCGGTGCCGCAGAGCTGGGTGGGTGGGAAGCTCTACGAAGCGCGAGCGCAGCGCCGCCTAACAAGCGCCTGAAGCTGACGGGCGCTTATCCCCTTAAAGGAAACGGAGTGTTGTGCCCTGGCGGGCACGGACTGTCGTCCAACACCCTTGCGCCGGCTGGCAGGTCGCCCGCAGCTTAAGCGCGATCCGTTAGGCGGCACGGACTCTGAGCAGTTCGTTGAAATCTGTTGGGGGAGCGCGACTATGCCACTCGAGGTGCTTGTCTCGATGCTTTTCTCAAGTTTTCTCAAGTTGGCACCTTTGCTCATCCTTGGATCAGCCGGCGCGATCTTCCTCTCCCGGAGCACTTTAGGGAAGGCTCTTGTCCAAAGGATTCGTCAGGGTTCCCTGAAAGGGGAGGAAGTTGCGGCTCTGGCCGCTCAACTCGAGGAAGTCCGTCACGAGCTGGGCGAGATCCAGGAGCGCCTGGATTTCACGGAAAGACTCTTGGCTCAGCAGCGCGGGGCGTTGCCACCTAGTGGCTCCTCGGAGCGCCGCACGCCTACGCCCCCCGAGTTCATTCCGGCCGGGCGGAGGTAAAGTCGTGCTGCCTAACAAGCGGTTGAAGCTGTCGGGCGGTGATCGCTCTAAGGGAAAGCGGAGTGTTGTGCCCTGGCGGGCACGGACTGTCGTCCCACACCCTGCGCCGGCGGGCGGGTCGCCCGCAGCTAAGCGCGGTCCGTTGGGCAGCGACCAATCCTGCGAGGTTAGTCATGCTTCCCGAGCTCCTTGTGAATCCGGCTCTCCCACGCGCCCTGGTGGTCGGTGCATTCGGTGGTGTCGGGCTCGTTCTCACCGTTGTCTACAGCCGGCGCGGGCCAATGATCTTTGTGCCGTACGCCGCGTTGCTGGCGGCGCTCACGCTGCTGCTATCCAAGTTCGGGCAGCTGCCATACGCGTCCCGATTTGCAGCAGCATGCGCGGCCTTCGCCATCGCAACCGTACCTGTGTATGTGGCTGTTGGCGTACTCGGCAAGCGCCAACGCGAGCGCCTTCGTCGCGAAGGGCGCCTGTCGGCCGAGCCACCACCCGCGGGGTTTGCGTTATGGGGCCACCCATGGCGCATTGGGTTAGTGATCGCGGCTGGGGGCATCGTAAGTGCTGGTGTGGCGTTCGTCGCTGCCTAACAAGCGCTTGAAGCGGCCGGGCGGTGATCGCTCTAGAGGAAGCGGAGTGTTTGTGCCCTGGCGGGGCACGGACTGTCGTCCAACACCCTTGCGCCGGCGAGCGAGTCGCCCGCAGCTTAAGCGCGATCCGTTAGGCGGCTGGCTCGGTTATGGGACTAATCCAGGACCTCGAAGCGACGCGCGACGAGACGCTGAAGCGCTTCACTCTCGGCGAGAAGGATCTTGCACGGACATATGCGCCGGGTAAGTGGTC
>Ga0209471_1001926_pt1 | contig 12178 bp, 9 predicted proteins | sample GraSoiAngelo_128_FD_185885 | JGI IMG/M metagenome (GOLD analysis project Ga0209471, IMG submission 185885) | Grasslands soil microbial communities from the Angelo Coastal Reserve, California, USA - 14_0927_12_20cm (SPAdes) (version 2) | ecosystem: Environmental > Terrestrial > Soil > Grasslands ...
AGGGCCACCGGGTCCCACCAGCGCGTGCCGGGCGCCGCCAACCGCGTGAGTGTGACGCCGGCCGGGGCGTCCGCCAGCACGGTGCGCGTGTCGCCATACACCGTCGAGCGCCAGCCGCGCGCGGCGGCGGCGCGCAGCACCTCGCGCACGTAGCGGCCGATGCCGGTGCGCGCCCCGGCCACCAGCTCGCGCCCGTCGATGCCGAGCCGCATCACGGCCGCCGCCGCGCGCGGAAGATCATCTCGGAGCCGCCGACGTAGCGGACGTCGAGCACTTCGAAGCCGTGGCGGGCGAGGCTGGCCGCGAGGCCGGCGCGCGTGTAGTGCGTGACGTGCTCGTGGACGTAGGCGCCGGGCACCACGCGGCCGTACACCCGCTCGATCGCCCACCAGCGCCAGCGTCCGTAGTCGGGCGTGCCGGCGATCAGGGTACCGCCCGGCCGCAGCACGCGCGCGGCCTCCGCGAGGTGGTGCTCGGCGTTGGTGACGTGCTCGATGACCTCGGAGGTGATGAGGGTCCCGACGCTGCCGTCGCGCAGCGGCAGCCCGTCGCCGCTGGCGCAGGTGAGCCGCGCGTGGTGCGCGCGCAGCCAGCGCAGCTTGTTATGGCGGATGTCGATGCCCAGCGCCGTGGGCAGATCCACGATGATCCGGCTCGAGCCGCAGCCCACGTCCACCACCGGCCCCTCGCCCACCCAGCGCGTGACGATGCGATGGCGCGCGCGCTGCCAGTAGCGCTGCAGCCAGATGGCGCTGTCCCAGGCGCGGTAATCGTAGTCGGCCGCGTCCACCGAGTTGCGCAGCCGCCACATCCGCGCCAGCGTGCGCGTCAGCGCCCAGCCGAACTTCACGAGCCGTGCGTGCGAGCGGCCCGAGCCGCGGGCCATGTAATGAAACGGCACCTCGATCACCCGCCAGCCCCCGGCGTGGGCCCGGATCAGGACCTCCTCCAGGAAATCGAAGTCGCGCGCCTCCGGCCGTAGGCCCTCGAGCGCCTCGCGGCGATACATCCGAAAGCCGCTCGACAGGTCTCGCAGCGGCAGCGTCAGCACGCGCGCGTAGGTGCGGTTGAGAACGTGGCTCAGCAGCCGGCGCGTGGCGTCCATGTCCGCGCGGCCGCCGGGCACGTACCGCGAGGCGATGAGCACGTCGGCCTCGTGGCGGCGCTTCCACAGCTCGTGCACGAATACCGGGCGGTGCGAGAGGTCGGCGTCCATCGTGACGATCCACGGCGCCGTCGTCGCCGCGAAGCCGGCCAGGAGCCCGCCCCCGAAGCCGCGCTCGGTCTGGACGACGAGGCGCGCGCCGCGTCGCGCGGCCGCCTCGGGCGTGCCGTCGGTGGAGCCGCCGTCGGCGATGACGATCTCGGACGGCACACCGAGCTCGTCCAGCACTTCGCGGAGCGCGGGCAGGAGCAGCTCGAGATTCTCGCGTTCGTTCAGCGCGGGGATGACAACGGCGACCTGCGGCGTCACCGTGTCATCTCCCGGAGGCGTCGGGCGAGCAGCCACACGAGAAGCCCGACACCCACCGTCTTGCCCGTCAGCAGCAGCGAGAGCACGCCCGCGTGCAGCGCCGGAAAGCGCTCGAGCGAGTAGCGCGCGCCCAGCAGCACGGCGGTGACCACCAGCGGAGCACTCGCCCGCGGCGAGGCGTCCGGCGCCAGCACCAGCAGCGCCAGCGGCAGCAGGAGCACGACGAGATGGTGCTCCTCGGCGATGGGCGCCACGAGCGGCACCGCCGCGACGCCGAGGCCGAAGGCCCAGTCGAACGCGGGCGTCCCGGGCGCCGGGCGGCCGCGCACGACGTACGCGAGCGCGGCGAGGATCGTGCCGCTCGCGGCCAGCGCGAGCGGCTCCACCGCCCGCGCGCCGACGGCGCCGTCGAGCAGCCGGTGGAGCGCGGCGTGCGGCGTGAGGTTCAGGCTCCACGCGTGCAGATACGCCGGCATCGCGAGCGTGAGGCGCGCCCAGTCGACATGCGCGGCGGGGCCGACGACGGCGGCGCCGGCCGCGAGGCCGGCGGCGGCCACGGCGGCGGCGCGATAGGCGACGGCGCGCTGGCCGATCCACCAGAGCACGGCGATAGGGAGGCCGAACTGCGGCTTGACGTGGGCCGCGAGGCCGAGCGCGAGCGCGGCGCCCCACGGCCGCTCGCGGCGCGCGCCCCACCAGCCGAGGGCCAGGAGAAACAGCAGGACGACGTTCGTCTGGCCGAGGTAGAGCGTCTCCACGAGCGGCTGGAAGAGCGCCACGATCGCGAGGAGCGCGACGAGGCGCGTGGGCTCGGCCGCGCGATGCCGCAGCACGAGCGCCGCCGTCGCGGCCAACAGCACCTGGCCCAGCGCGAGCCACGCGAGGGCGGAGGCGCGGAACGGCAGCCACGTCCACGGACGCATCGCGACGTAGAAGAGCGGCGGATACTTCAGCGGCGCGCCCGCGGAGCGCAGGCCGAGCGCCTCGTTGAGCCGCGCGCTCGCCGAGGGATCGTACGGGTCGCCGCCGCGCGCGACGTGGATGGCGTAGGCGTAGTAGTGCGCGAAGTCGATGAAGCCGCCATCGGCGGCGATGCGGATCACCGTCCCCGCATAGACCGCGAGCAGCAGGGCGGCGACCACCGCCAGCGCGGTGGCCGCCGGCACGCGCGCCCGCGGCGCGGCCGCGACGGCGGCGCGGCAGGCGGCACTCGCCTCCGCGCGGGCGGCGAGCGAGGTCGATCCGGTGAGCCGCGCCGCGAGGCCGAACGTGGCCGCGCGCACCGTCAGCTCCAGCGAGATGAGCGCGCCCGCGACCCCGCCCCCCCAGCCCGGAAAGTGCTTGTCGAGATACGCGACGCGGCTCAGGTACGCGTGGCGCAGCATGCGCCCCGGACTCCGGGCGGTCGAGGCGCCCCAGTGGTGCACGGCGACCGCGTGCGGCACGTAGCGCAGGCGGAAGCCGGCGGCGCCGAGACGCGCGCAGAGGTCGACGTCCTCCATGTACATGAAGAAGCGCTCGTCGAAGCCGTTGACGGCTTCGAAGGCCGTGCGCCGCACGAGCACGCAGGCAGCCCCGCCCCAGGCGACGTCGTGCGTCGCCGCGTGACGGCGCAGCGTGCCGCGCAGCAGGACGCGCTTGAGCCCGGGCGCGCGATAGAGCGCGTAGCGGAGCGACGACGCGAAAACGACGTCGCCGGCCTGACTCCACGGCGTGGGCAGCGCTCCGTGCACGGAGGGCTGCAGGGTGCCGTCGGGGTTGACGAGCCGCGCGAAGACGCCGCCGAGCGCGGCCTCGGCGTCGAGCGCGCCGAGCAGCGCGGTGAGCGCGCCCGGGGCGAGCTCGCAGTCGCTGTTGAGCATCAATATCGTGCGTCCTGCGCCCGCCGCCGCGCCCGCGTTGCTGGCCCGGCCGAAGCCGACGTTGTCGCGGCTCTGGATCAGGCGCGCGCGTGGAAACTTCTCGGCGACCATCGCCTGCGAGCCGTCGGTCGAGCCGTTGTCGACGACGATGGTCTCCACGCGCAGGCCCTCGGCGGCATCCTCGAGCGCGGCCAGACAGCGCGCGAGGTGCTCGCGCGTGTTCCAGGAGACGATGACGGTGGTGACGTCACTTCTTCCTGGGGGCCCCGAAATGGCCCCCAGACCCCCATCGCTCGGACGCGCCCCGGCGAAGCCGTGGCGCGCCTCGGGGTTGGCCCCCAGACCCCCATCGCTCGGACGCGCCCCGGCGAAGCCGTGGCGCGCCTCGGAGTCGTCCATAGGATGTGTCACCGCGGCCGCCTCGGCGCCAGCGCCTCGTCGTAGACGGCGAGCGTGCGCGCGACGTACCGCTCGATCGTGAAATCTGCGGCCACGCGGGCGACGCCGGCGGCGCCGAGGCGTGTCCGGCGTGGCGCGTCGGCCACGAGCGCGCCGATGGCGCGCGCGAGCGCCGCGGGGTCGCGCGGCGGCACGAGCACGCCCTCGAGGCCGTCACGCACGATCTCGGGCGTGCCGCCGGTGTTCGTGGCCACGACCGCGGTACCCGAGGCCATCGCCTCGAAGAGCACGCGGCCGCAGGGCTCGGCGTCGGAGGGCAGGACGAGGACGTCGAGGCCGCGCATGACCTCGGGGATGTCGCGGCGGTAGCCGACGAAGCGGATGCGGTCCTCGACGCCGGCGTCCTTCACGGTCCGCCGGAGCGCGTCGGTGCGCCAGGCGTCCTCGTCGAAAAGCGGGTCGCCGACGATCGCGAAGTGGGCGTCCGCCCCGCCGCGCAGCAGGCGTACGGCGGCCTCCACGAAATGCTCGTGCCCCTTGCCCAGGCCGATGCGCCCGACGAGGCCGACCAGCGGCGAGACGTCCGGCACGCCCAGCTCTTGCCGGAACGGCGCGCGCGGCACGCCCGGGTGGAACTCGTGGGTGTCCACCGCGTTGACGATCGTGACCGAGCGGTCCCAGCCGCGGCTGCCCGCGAAGCGCCGGCGGATCGCGTCGGCGTTGCAGATGATGCGTGTGGCGAGGGCCGCCAGCGCGCGATCCACGTCCCGCATGTCGCCGGCGATGAGATTGCGCGCGTGCCAGATCACGGGGACCCCCGTGAGCCGCCCGGCGAGCCCGGCCGGCACGTTGGTCTGGGGCCCGTTGGCGTGCAGGAGGTCCACGCGGTGCGTGCGCACGAGGCGCACGAGCCGCGCCACGGCGCCGAGCACCGCATCCACGCGGCGCAGCGGCGCGAAGGCGAGCGGCAGCGTCGGCACGCCGTCGGCGGCGAGCGCCGCCGGGAACGCGCCGCCCGCCGGGCCGGCGAAGAGTGGGATCACGCGGTCGCGCGCGAGATGGCGCAGCAGCAGGCGCAGACTCCCCTCGGCACCGCTCAGCGCGCCGACGTGGTGGAGATAGAGGACCCTAGCCGGCACGGCGTGCCTCCGCCGCCCGCGCGAGCACGCGCTCGTAGCCGTCGGCCACGCGGTCCCAGGCATAGAGCGCGGCCGCGCGGCGACGCCCGGCCTCGCCTAGCTGTCGGCGGCGCGCCGGGTCTCTGGCCAGGGCGGCGATCGCGTCGCCGAGCGCCGCCGCATCGCCCGGCGGCACCAGCACGCCGGCGTCGCCGACGACCTCGGGCAGCGCGGTCGAGCGTACCGTGACGACGGCGCGGCCGTAGCTCATGGCCTGGGCGACGACGAGCCCGAACGTCTCGTACGTCGAGTGGAACGCGAAGAGGTCGCAGGCCTCGAAGTAGCCTCCGAGCCCGGTGCGCGGCAGGTAACCGGCGAAGCGCACATGCTTGTCGATGCCCAGCTCCGCGGCCAGCGCGCGCAGCGCCGGCGCCTCGGGCCCGGTACCGCCGATCACCAGGGTAACGGCAACGCCGCCGTCGAGACAGCGCCGCAGGGCGCGCAGCAGCGTGTCGACGCGCTTCTCGGGGGCCAGGCGCTGCAGCGCGAAGACGAGACAGTCCCCCGGCGGCGCCTCGAGCGCGGCCCGCACCGCGGCGCCGTCGCCGGGTGGCGCCGGGATCTCGACGCCGTTGGCGATCACCTCGCCCCGCCCGCGGCCGGGGCCATAGATCGCGTCGCGGCAGTAGCCGGAGACGTAGGTGGCGTCGGTGACGAGCGCGATGAGCGCGCGCTGCCACCAGCGCCAGAGCGCGGGCACGCCGGGGCCGGGGACGTCGCGGCCGTTCATCGTGAGCACGGTCGGCACGCCGAGCCGGCGCTCGGCCACGACGCCGGCGAGCCCGGTGGGCATCGCGTAGTGCACGTTCAGCACGTCGGGACGCACCGCGGCGACCGCGCGGCGCACGGCCGCCACCGCCGACAGCGAGAAGGGCGGCAGGGCGCCGGCCGTGAAGCGATGCCCGCGCACGCGCATCAGCGTGACGCGGTCCTCGTAGCGCTCGACGGGGAACGTCACCAGCGCGTCGTACTCCGACGAGCCCTGCTCGCGGCGCAGCGACTCGGCCAGCACCGGCGTCAGCAGTCGGACGTCGTGGCGCCGGGCCAGGCGGCGGTAGACCTCCAGCACTACCAGCTCTGCGCCGCCGACGACGGGCAGGAACGTGGGCGTGAGGACGAGGATCTTCACACGAGCACCCGGCGGTAGACCGCGCGCGTCTCTTCCGCGATGGCCGGCCACGCGACGCGCGCGGCGAGCTTGCGCGCACCCTTGCCGAGTCGCGTCCGCGCGGCCGGTGCGGCAAGCAATGCGGCGAGCCGCGCGGCCAGCGCCGCCGCGTCGCGCGGGGGTACGAGCGCGATGTTGTCGCCGTCGCGCAGATACGGCGACGCCACGGCGGTCGCCGTGCTGACGACAGGCAGGCCATGGGCGAGCCCCGCCATGAGGCTGCCGCGACGGAGCGAGGCGCCCTCGTCGAACGGCGCCACGAACACGTCGGCGGCGCCGAGGATCCGCGAGACGTCCGCGGCCGGCCGGCGGCCGGTCCAGGTCACGGCGCGCGCGACCCCGAGGCGGACGGCGAGCGCCTCGAGATCGGCGCGATACGCGCGCTCGGGCTCACGGGTGTCGCCGATCACGACCAGGCGTGCCTCGGGCTGCGTGGTCTTCAAGATGGCCAGGGCCTCGAGCAGCGTCTCCAGCCCCTTGCCCGGGTACACGAGGCCGAAGTGCGCGAGCAGCGGCACGCGCGCCTGCACGCCGAGCGCCGCGCGCGTGACGAGCCGATCACCGGCCGGTGCCCTCGCGATGTTGGAGCCGATGGGGATCTCCGTCATCCGCCGCGCCAGCCAGGGCAGCCGGCGCCGCACCATCCCGCTCACCTCCTCGTTGGCGGCGACGACGTGGCGGGCGCTGGTGAGCAGCCAGAGCGCCGCCGCCCGCGAGACGAGCGTCGCGTCGACCAGGGTGTGGAACGTCACGACGGCCGGCGTGGAAAACGTCGCGCGCAGCGCGCGGCGCCGGTCGCGATAGAGGTCGGGCGTGTACTGCAGGTTCACGACGTCGGCGGCGGCCACGCGCCACCAGGGCGCCGGCTCGTCGAGGATCGGGAGCACGCTCACGCCGCCACCCGCGGGGCCGCGCCACGCCGCGGAGGCGACGACCGTCACCTGCTCGCCCTGGCGCGCCAGCTCCTCGGCGAGACAGCGCGTGTAGTCACCGACCCCGCACGTCACCTCTTGAGGCGGGTACGACGGGCAGGCGATCAGGACGCGCACGTCGCCACCTCCACCGGCGCCCCGGCCTGGGCGCCGTAGCCGCAGACGTAGACGAGCAGCATGGTGACGAAGACGCGCGCGGCGGCGGAGCGCATGGCGCTCACCTCGCCTCCACCGGCCGAGGCGGCAGCAGCATCAGCGTCAGCGCGGTCAGGATCACCAGACCGTAGGTCTTGATGCCGGCCAGCAGCACGGGGGCGCCGACGGCGAGGCCCGGATGCTGGTAGTAGTCGTCGATGGCGCCGATCAGGACGATGGCGAGCGCCAGCCACGCCGCGCGCCTGATCGAGCCCTCGCGCAGCGTCGCGTCGACGAGGACGGCGAGCGGCAGCAGCGTGAAGACGAGATGGTTGATCGTGGTGTTCGGCGTGATCAGCAGCAGCACGAGCGCGATGAACGAGAGCTCCGGCACGAGGCGCGCCGGAGCGATCGGGCCCGCCGGTCGCAGGGCGACGATGGCCGCGGCCAGGGCCGCGACCGAGGCGGCGACGGCGACCGTGCGCCAGGCACCGAGCGGCACCGACGGCGACAGCCCGTGGCCCGTGGCGACGATCCAGCCGGTGAGCGAGAGGTTGCCGAGCTGGCCCAAGACGTGGCCGTGGCCGTACTGTGGCGCCACCCGGGTGACGTACTCCACCGTCGCCGCCCAGCCGACCGCCGCTGTCGCCAGGGCCGTGCACGCCACGGCGGTGAAGCAGGCGGCGGCAAATGCCCGCCACTTGCCGCGCCACGCGAGCCAGCCGATGAAGAGGGCGGGATGCACGCGCAGCGCCGTCGCGACACCGAGCGCGACGCCGCCGAGCACGGCGCGGCCGGAGGCGAGCGACCAGACGAACAGCGCGAGCAGCGCCAGCACGAGCTGGTTGATCTGGCCGAGGCCGAGCGAGTTCTCGAGTGGCTCCCACGTGAGGAACAGCGCGGCCGTCGTCAGGGTCGGCGCCACGCCGAGGCGGGCCGCGCGCGCGATCCAGACGAACGCGGCCACCAGCAGCACGACGCTGAGGGCCAGCCAGGCCTCGACGGCATGACGCCACGAGAGCAGCGTGAACGGCACGAAGGGCAGCACGGTGAATGGCGGGTAGGAGAAGGCGTGGATGTGCACGTAGCCCTCGTGGGCGTGCAGCGTGCCGAGGCGCGCTGCCTCCGTAACGAGGGCGGGGTTCTCGTTGACGCCGCTGACGTGGTCCATCCCCGGGTCGTAGAACGAGGTCCCGGCGCGATAGAGGTGTGCGCTCGTGTAGAGGATGGCGAAGTCGCGCGCGTCACCGTGGCGCGCCGTCTGCAGCGTGCGCACGGCGACGCGGCCGGCCAGCCCGGCGACGACGAGCGCGAGCGCCACGATGGCGACGGGCAGGCGGCCGTTCATCGCCCCCGCTCGCGCGCCCGCGCGTAGAGCCGCGGATCGACCTCGAGGATGACGGGCTCGCCGGTCGGAGAGGCGGCAACCATCACGACGTGCATCCTCGTCGCGCCGACCACAACATCAACGCCACCGCGCCGAGCGCGCTGGCCGACACGGTCAGGCTCGGCCACCACCAGAGCGGCCGGTAGGTCATGGTGACGACGTGCTCGCCCGCGTCGACCGCGACCGCACGGACGAAGCCGTTCGCGGGATGGAGGTCCGCCGGCCGGCCATCCACCGCCGCGCGCCAGCCCGGATAGTGGGTATCGTTGACGACGAGCCAGGCCGCGGCCGGCACCGCGACGCGCACGGTGAGGGCTCGGCCCGTGTCGCTCACGATGTCGGCGCGGCCTGCCGACGCCGCCTCGGTCCCCCGGCCGTCCGGCGCCACGAGCGGTGCCGCCAGCCAGACCACGGCACGCGGGTCGGCGCCCTGCCGCCATCGCTCGGCGGCCTCACCGGGCGAGCGCGCAAGAGCCGCGCGGCCGGCGATGAACACGCGCGGAAGCGGGTCATGCACCACGTAGAGCTTCACGGCCGGTTCGCTGTCGGCCCCCGTCTCTCGCAGACGCAGTCCCGACGTGGTGAGGTCTCCGGCGGCGATGACATAGCCGACACTCCAGGCCCGGAGCGCGGATACGTGAGCCCGGATCCATGCCTCACGCTCCGCGTCGTCGCGCATATCGAACACGGGCAGCGACTCGGCGTGACTGCGCGGCCGCAGCGGTGAGACCAGCCCCATGAACGATCGGTCGTAGAGGGCCGGCAAGTTGCCGACGAGCGCTGCGCTGGCGCGGCCGCAGTCAGTGGCCGGCGCGACCGCCACGCTCACGAGTCGGATGCCGGGGTTGGCGGGCACGGACGCGATGATGGCGGGCGGCGCCGAGGGCAGCGGCGGGCTCCAGAACTGGAGACCGCGTGCGAGCACGAAGAGGTCCGCGGCGACCAGCAGGACCACGCCGGCGTTGACCGGCCGACGGGCCGCTGGCGAGCGCACGAGGGCGAGGGCGGCGCCCGCCACGACCAGCGCGCCGAGGGGCACCGCCGCCCGGCGGCCGATTGGATTTGCGCTGTCGACGAGTCCCCGGTAGATCAGGGCGACGCGATGCTCGACGGCCCCCCGCTCGCGCAGAGCCGACGGCATCTCGTCGGCACGCCTCGCGTAGTACCGGTGGCCGAGCTCCCGCACCATGCCGGCGTCGGCGATAAGGCGGTGATAGGCGACGCCCATCAGCACGAACAGACACGCGCCGGCCACGACGAGCGCGAGTCCGGCGCGCCGGCGCCGGCGCGCCGATGCTGCGATGTGATCGAAGCCGAACGCGCCGAGCACGGAGAGGCCGAAGGCCGCCAGGAACAGAAAGCGACCGGGCACCCTGAAGTACGCGAACGGCGGCTGGCTCAGCAGCACGGCCGACGGCGTGAAGTACGCCCCGAAGGCGAGGGCGATAGCGGCGCTCACAAGCCCGGCGTGGAAGCGCACGTGCGGATTCCGGTGGCGCCAGCAAACCGCCGCCACCGCGAAGGCGAGTGGGATCAGGCCGACGTAGATCGCGGTGGACCAGAAGTTCCACGCTCCCCAGTACCCATCGAGGTTCTCCGGCGTGCGCACCCCGAACGCGGTAGGCACCAGAAGCATCAGAAGCTGGCGGGGCGGAAACGAGTAGCTGAGCGGCGCGGCCTGGCCGGCTGCGCGAGTGGACTGCAGCAGCAGCTCGACGCGCCCGGCAAGCTGCGGCAATGAGAGCGCGAAGCCGATCGCCAGCATCGTTCCGAGCCGGGCGGCGAGCGTCCTCCACCCAACGTTCGCCGCCCGGGCGCGGAAAATGAAGACCAGTGGCCACGCGAGCAGCCCGAGAAAGGTGCCTTGCGGGTGTCCGGCGAGCATTTGCGCGCCGAGCGCCGCCCCTGCGGCCGCGATCCAGCCGGCGGACCCGGATGCGGCGCGCTCCGCGGACAGAAACAACAGCGGAATCCATGCCACGGTCGCGAGCAGCGGCAGCTCCAGACCCGCCTGAACCGGAAGGCACAGCATGAACGTGACCGCGCCCAGGAGCGAGGCGGAGCCCCCGAGGTTCAGGGCGCGGAGATACGCATACGTGCCGCTCCCGAGGAGCAACAAATGGAACGCGAGCGAGACATTCAACGCCGTCGTCGCGTCCAGGGGCATGAGCATGAGATGTGGCGGATAGAGCGGTCCCAGCTCGCCTTCCGCCAGCAGCGGGTATCCGCCCGTCAGTCCGGTGATCCACAGCGGTGGCCCGCCCGCGCGCCAGGCCGCTTGTGTGGCGTGCCACAGGGGCAACGAGAATGTACACAGGTCATCGAAGAGCAGCCGGCGTCCCTCGATCAGCATCGGCGCGAACAAGGCCCCCACGCACGCCGCCAGCGCACCGAACGAGCACAGCGGTGCGACGGCCTGTCTCATCTGGGCGGCCGCCCCGCGTGACGGGGCTGCGCGAAGACGCCAGGGGTTCACCGCGCCTCCCTGGCCGCACCGTAGTGCTCGAGCGTCCGCGCCGCCGCCGCGGCTACGCCCCAAGTCGCGGCGTAGTCGCCGGCGGCCTCGACGAGACGGCGGCGCGCGGGGGGATCCTCCAGCAGCCCGCGGAGCACCTTCCCGAGGTCTTGCGGGTCGTCGCGGCGCGCCAGTGCGAGGCCCGCGCCGCGCGCGGCGAGCTCGCGCAGTGGCGCGACATCCGTCGCGAGCACGGGCCGACGCTGCGCCAGCGCCACGTGCAACGAGTAGGACACGCTGTCCTCGGTACCGTAGGGCACGACGACCACGTCCATCGTCTCGAGGGCGACCGGAACCTCGGCCGGCTCGAGATACCCGGTGATGACCAGACGATCGCGGAACCCGGACCGCGCGGCGACGGCGCGGATGGCGGCGATGCCAGCCTCGTGCTCCGGCACCCGGGCGCCGCCGGCGAGCAGCAGCACCGGCGCCGATGGCCCGACGTCGCCGGCGAGCGCCTCCAGCAGCAGGTCAATGCGCTTGGTGCGATCGATGAAGCCGAAGACCCCAACGACGACGCGCCGGCGGAGCCCATGACGCACGCGGAACGACTCCACCGCGGCCGGCGTGACGGCGACGCGGGGCGGCACGCCGGGCGGCACGATGTGGCAGCGCGAGGCGTCGACCCCGCGCTCGACGAGGCGGTCGCGGTGGAGCGCGGCGTGCACGATCACGGCGCGCGCGCGACGGAACGTCTCGACGTCGTGCCACGCCGGCGCGCCGAGCGCGTTCGCGAGGGCGCTGCCGAGGCCGCCCGCGTAGCGCGACGGGCCGCGCGGCCGCACGGTGTGCGCCGTGATCACCAGCGGCGCCGCGAGCGCGCCCAGAAGAACGCGCACGGCGATCGTGTACGTGAGCTGGTCGACGCCGAAGAAGCCGTAGGTGTGCTGCACGTGCGCCACGTCGCCGCGCAGCCGCCGCCCGGCCGTTGCCATCGCGAGCGGGCTCCAGCGCCCCTCCGTGATCGGCACCGTCGTCACGCGGGCGCGGGGGACGAGGGCGGCCGTCAGCGCGCGCGTGTAATCCGCGATCCCGCAGCGCGGGCCGACCGTGGTATGCATGGCAACCTCGAGCGGCCGCATCATCGGATCAGTCCCCGGCGGCTCAGCTCGTCGCTCGCCTGCGCCA
>Ga0209471_1001927_pt1 | contig 12175 bp, 4 predicted proteins | sample GraSoiAngelo_128_FD_185885 | JGI IMG/M metagenome (GOLD analysis project Ga0209471, IMG submission 185885) | Grasslands soil microbial communities from the Angelo Coastal Reserve, California, USA - 14_0927_12_20cm (SPAdes) (version 2) | ecosystem: Environmental > Terrestrial > Soil > Grasslands ...
AGAAGGCAGGTTTTCAAACGGTTTCGGCTCATACGCTTGGCGCGGTGAAGGACAAGGGGACGGGCGCGGAAAACCTGATCTGGCTGGCAAGCCGGCAGGGCGGCCGCGCCTATCCATCGTCGCTGGCGGCCGACGACATCCTTGCCGGGCTGACGGGACGTATCGCCGAGCTCGAGGCCCGTGTCTCCGCGATATTGGCAGAGGTTGAACCCGAGCCGCCTCGCAATGACTCGGAGTCGGGCCGCGCTCTGGGCGCCCCGAAGGCCGACGCGAGTCGCGGCGCTGACGAGGTGAGCCGCGACGCGCGTGTTGGAGCGGACGATGAGCTGGCGCGCGCGAGCGAGGAGCGCCGCATGCTCGCAAACGAAATGCGGCTTCTGCGCGAAGCATTTCAGGAAGCGCGCGGCAGGCAACTTTCCGCCGGTGCAGGCGCGAACGCGATCGGCGGGCGGATCGCGCCCGACCTCCGGGCCGCTATCGCAGACGAGATGCGGTCGCTGCTCACTGAGCTGCTCGCGGACTTCCGCGCTCGGACCGCGCCTCCTCCGCCGACGGCCGCGGTCGCCGAGACGACCGAGGCCGCCATCGCGACGCCTGAGGTGCCAGAGCAGCTCGTTGAGGATGTCGAGACGGTGGCGCCGGCCGCAGACCGGGCCGCGACCATCGAAGCGCCGATCGAAACGGTCGACTCGGTCATCGAGACCGTCGACGAGTTCGTGAGACCCGCGTTCACCGAACCGATCGTCGAGGAGGACGTCGAGGAGCTGCGGCGTCCCGAACCGATCGCGCCCGCCGACATCTTCGCAGCCGAGGCGGCGCCTGTGGAATCAGCCGCGGGCAGTGTCGAGGAGTCCTTCGCCGCGGAAGCACCCGCATTGACCGAACCGATTCCGTTCGAGGCCGCGCTCCCGGAAGCCCCGCCGCCCATCGATACGCACTTTTTCGAGCCCATTGAGCCTCGAGCCCCGATCGTCGACGACTACGCGGAGTTGCCTCGGCAAGCGATCGAGCTCACCGCTGCGCCGGCCGAACCCATCGAGCCGATCGTCGACGAGTACGTCGCGGAATTCCGCCGGCCCGAGGCGCCGCCGCCGATCGAAGCAATCGAGCTTACCGCGGCTCCGGCCGAACAGATCGAGCCGTTCGTCGCCGACTACATGGAGGACGTCGTTCGCCACGAGCCGATCAAGCCGGTGATCGATCAGCACGTCGTTCCGGCGAATGACATCACGATGACGCCCCCGGCTCCGACGCCCGCGCCCCACCCAGCCCTCGCTGCGCTCTGGGACGCGGCGTCCCCGCCGAAAGAGTTGGAGACCGCGCCCGATTCACCGGTTGAGCCGGCTGCGTTCATCACCGAGGAGTTCTTCGCTGAGACGAACTCGCTCGAGATCACCGAAGCGCCGTACCCTGCGCAGGCGTTCCCCCTAGAGCAGACGACGGAGCTTGCGCCTGCGCCGCCGGTCGAGTTCACGCCGCCGCCGCTTGAATTCGCGCCGGAGCCTCCGGCGATCGTCGAGCCCGAACCGGCTCCGACCTTCCCTGAGCTCCGAGTCGCAGATGAGCGGGGACTTCATCAGATCCAGATCGTGATATCGCCGATCCACTCGTTCCCGCGACTGCTTGCGACCGAGCGGCGCATCCGCGCGCTCTCGACCGTGAATGCTCTCCACCTCCGGGACTTCCGCAACGGCGTCGCCACGTTGACCGTTTCGGTCGGCCAGGCGATCAGTCCCGCGGAGTTCGGGGCGGTCATCCAGATGCTCGAGAGCCTTCACCTGCGTCTCGAGGGCACGACCCTGAGCAGCGTCGAGCTGCACGCCGAGGAAGAGCCGCCGACCGAATAAAGGCGGTTGAGCGGGGGCTCAGCGTCGGCTCAACCCACCCTTCTCGTTTCGGGCCCGTCTCAATCGCGGCCCGTGTATGCCCCGCCTGGCTGCTCGGTACTTCCCTTCTCCCCCGTCAGCGGGGCGTCCTGAACGCGGCTTCCCACCACAGTTTCAGCACGTGGCTCGCGCGCATAAGAGAGGAGGCCAGGACAGGTGATCCGCGTACTCGTCGCCGACGATCATCTCGCCGTCCGCGAGGGCCTCCACGCGCTTCTCGCAAAAGAACGCGAGATCGCGATCGTTGGCGAGGCCGCCGATGGATCCACCGCGCTCGCGCTCGCTCGCCGGCTCAAACCCGATCTGATCGTTCTCGATGACTCGATGCCCGGGATCGGCAGCCTCGATGTTGCGCGCACAGTCCTCGCCGAGCTCCCGGATACGGCAGTCGTGTTCCTCGCTCGCGATCCAGGGATGCGCGACCTTGCCCTCGCCGCCGGCGCGACCGCATTTGTTTCCAAAGACGCGCCGTCGGCAGAGCTTCTCCGCGCGCTCCGCGCTAGCACCGCCGCGGTCACCGCCCGGCAGCAGCTCTCAGCCTTGCGGCCTGAAGGCCGCCGCGTCGTCGAGCTTCTGCTCGGTAGCCGTGTCATGACCGGCGAACAGGTTCAGCAAGCGCTGGCCAATCGTGCGTCCGGAGAGTCCCTCGCGACGACGGTCGTGCGTCTCGGCCTGCTCGGGCAGCCCGAGCTCGCCGACATCCTGGCGCGCGCAACGGACACGCCGTTCGTATCGCTCGCGCCCTATCCCGAGATCAGTAAGCCGATCGACCCGACCGAGTCGCGGTTGTCATCGCCACGCCTCATCGACCCGGTCGAGCGCGAGGCCGCGCGGTCGGTGCCCCTCGACGTCGCGCGCGGTCTGGGCATCGTCGTCACGGCGGCCGACCGCGGTCACGGTGTCGTCGCCATGGCCGACCCACTTGACGAAGCCGCGTTCGCTGAAGCCCAGCGCCAATCGAAGCTTCGTCTCACTCGGGTCACCGCGACGGCCGACGACATCAAAGACACCCTCGACCGCGTCTGGAACGGTGGCGGGAGCCGCGAGGTCATCTGGACCGGGAATCTCCTGAGCAAGCTCTACGCGAGCTTCGTGCTCGGCCTGATCATCTTTGCGGGAATCGGCGGGTTCGGTCTTGTGTTCCGCGATGCGTTGACGCCGCGCTTCGCCTTCTCGCTGTTCGCCTTGCTCTGCGGATTCTTTTTCTTCCTGTATGCCCTCAAGTACTACGTGACGATCGCCAGCGTCATTCTCATCACGCTGTTCGGTGACCCGGCGAAGTTCCAGGGGAAACACGGCAACGGTCAGTCCAACGGCCACGCGAGCGGGAACGGTCTGAAGGCGGACGGCCAGACGAATGGCAACGGACACACCAACGGCCAGCACAAAGAGGGTTACCGCACGTTGCGCGGGGAGAAGCTCAGCGAGGCCGGCGCGGTTGTGGTCAACGACCCATGGCAGCGGATGGGTGAGATTCGTCTTTCCGCCGATCGTCAGCCCTTCGTTTCGATCCACCTCGCTCTCTACAACGAGGGCCGCGTGGTCGACCGGCTGCTCGAAGCGTGCACGTCGTTTGACTACGAGAACTACGAGGTCATCGTCGCCGACGACTCCACCGACGAGACCGTCGAGAAGCTCAAGAAGTGGAAAGAACACCCGCGCGTTCGCGTCATCCATCGCTCGAGCCGCAAGGGCTTCAAAGGCGGGGCGCTACAGGAAGCGCTCAGGCGGATGAACCCACGCAGCGAGTACGTGATGATTTTCGACGCCGACTTCGTTCCGCCCGCCGACGCCATCTGGCACTTCCTCGACTACTTCGGCCGCCTCACGAAGCCGAAGAACGTGATCGGCGATGGACACGACGCTCACGCGAAGACAGGCGCTCCGCAGAACGGCGACCGCCTCGCCGTCGTGCAGGGCTACCAGTGGCACATGCTCAACGCCTCGGAGAACTGGGTCACGAAGGGCGTGCGCGCTGAGTTCTCCGGCAGCTACGTGCTCGAGCGCGCGGGCCAGGAGCTCTTCGGCGCTATGAAGATGATCTCGGGCTCGGTCTACATGATCCGCGCCGATGTACTGCGCAAGCTCGGATGGTCGACGTCGATCACCGAGGACTGGGAGCTCACCATCCGGCTCTACCTCGCCGGCTACAAGGTCCTCTACACCCCGTACATCCAGGCGCCGGCCGAGTGCGTGTCCGAAGTGCGCCGACTCATCAAGCAGCGCATGCGCTGGGCTGAAGGCCACACCTTCAACGTGCGCAAATACTTCTGGCCGATCCTGCGCTCGCCGAACCTGAGCTGGCAGGAGAAGCTCGAGTTCGTCTACTACGCGCCGTACTACCTGCAATCGGTCCTGTTCACCGTCGCGACCGTCTCCTGGATCGTCGGCGTCCTCATCCTCGGGCAGAAGCTCCCGATGTGGGGCGAGGTCTTCGGATGGTCTCTGGTCGTTTCGAACGCGCTCGCGCTGCCGCTCATGAACCTCACAGGCGTGCTGCTCGAAGGTTCGCTGAAGCGCGACGCGCTCGGACTGCTCTCATTCATCGGGCTTTCTTGGATCCTCGTGCCGTTCCAGGCGTACGCCTCGCTCAAGGCACTGTTCGAGAAGAAGGAAGGCGGCTGGGTCCGCACTCCGAAGTCGGGGCGCGTCACCGAGTCCCTCGAGCGCTTCCACCTCGCGCGTCTCATGCCGTGGGAGCTACCACGCCGCAAGCGCGGGCAGAGCAAGTCGTCGACCGGCGTGGGCCGGCTCGCGGCCGGCGGGGTCGTCGTCATCGGGGCGGCGGGCATCATCACCGTCGGCGCGCTCTCGATCCGCGCGGCGGCGACGAGCGGCACCGCGACCGAGAACGACCTCATCGTCCCGGCCATTGTCGGAACGGCTGTTCCCCTGCTGGTCCTCGCGCTCGGCTGGCTGCGGCTGCGCCGACGCATGACCGCGATCGTGCTCGCGTTCACGCTGGGCCTGGGGACGAACGTTGTGTACCTCGCACACGCGGTTCCCGCCGCCGCGGTGACCGACAGCACGAGCGTGTTCACCTTCAAGAACACCTCGACCTTCGGCGCGCACGACATGCTCCAGAACTACACCCCAGCGTCGGGTACTCCGGCGACCACTCCTGCAGGCTTCGCCTCGAACTGGACGAGCAGCTTCACCTCGGACACGTTCACCTCAGCCCAGTCGATGAACGCCGGGACGGCGCAGGCGGATCTCTATGTGGAGAACCAGCCCGCGCCAATCGCCTTCCGCGGCGCCGCCTCGACGGTATCGGGAACGTCGGGTTCTAACAGCCTTGTCGTCAACGTCCCCGCCGGCGTAGTCAACGGCGACTTCATGATCGCGGCGATCTCGATCCGCGACACCGGTTCAGGCGCGACGATGGGCACGCCCGCGGCGGGCTGGACTCTGCTTCGTCCGATGATGAACGGAACCTGGAGCTATCTCTACATGTACACGCGGGTGGCAAATGCCGAGCCCGCGAGCTACACGTGGAGCTTCACGGCGAAGACTCGGTCCGAAGCAGGCATCGTGGCGTACTCCGGCGTCGATACGGCCAGCCCCGTCATCGTCGACGACTTCGTGACGCAGGCGAACTGGACCGACACGTACGTGACCCCGAGCATCACGACGACCGCGAACAACGCGATGATCGTGACGACTTTCTCGATCGGCGGCGCAACCCCCAGCCTGTCAATCAATCCGCCGGGGGGGATGACCGAGCGTTACGACATCGTGATCGGTAACACCTCGGTCGGGACCCAGGAGACCGCAGACGCGGTCCAGCCCGTCGCCGGCGCAAGCGGACAAAAGACCGCGACCGCCTCGGCCTCCGGTGCCCAGGCGGCCGGCGTCGCGCACATCATGGCCCTCCGCCCGGCTGGCGGGACGCCGAGCTGCACGGTGACGACGACGCTCAAGAAGATCACGCCGATCGCGCTTCGCGCAGCAACGACGAACACGGTCGTAAACGGAACGACCCTTGTCGTGAACACACCGGCCGGGGTGCAGCAGAACGACCTCATGTTCGTACTCGTTGGGTGGAACTCCTCGTCGTTTGGGCTCGCCAGCAACCCCGCGGGCTGGACAGTCAACAGTGGGAACTCGCTCAACCAACAGTCGCTGCAGTCATACCGCCGGATAGCCACGGCATCGGAGCCCTCGAGCTATTCGTGGACATTCACCGGTGCAGTGTCGGCGGTCGCGTGGGAGGGTGCGTACATCGGCGTGGATACCGCGGCGCCGCTCGACGGCGTCAACGGTGCGGGACAAACGAACACGTTGACACACACCACGAATACGGCGAACAATGCCAACGCCGGCGACCTGATCATCGCCGCGTACTCCCTCAACACGGTTGTGACCATGTCCACGCCCACGAGCTTGTCGCCAGAGGCGACGTTCAGTGCGAACGGCACGCTGCCGGCGACCATGGCGGTCTTCGACGGGTTCCAGTCGACGGCCGGAACCATCAGCGCGAAGGTCTCCACGAGCTCGGCCACCGCGACGAACTCGAACGATGTCTACGGGTTCAAGGCGGCGGGCACAAGCGTCGTGACGCTGGGGAGCGCGACGACCAATCTGGGCTCGATTGCCACACCGACGCTTCGCTCGGTCTCGATTGCCACGTCGGCGACGACCTTCGCGACTAACGACAGGCTCGTATTCGAACTGAGTGTGCCAAACGACGCGGCGAACTGCGGCGTTCGCCTCTCGTACGACGAAACGAGCGTGCCCTCCAAGCTCACGGTCGCGACGATCGTTCCCGAAGGAGTGCTGGGACTTCTGCTCCTCGCGCCTGGGTTGCCCTTCGCCGCGCGCTGGTGGAAACGGAGGCGGCCGTGAGTTCGCCCTACGCCGCCAGAGTCGGTCTCTCGGGGGCAGCCCGTCCAGTTGGCACCCTCCTCGCGACCGCGTCGATCGCGCTCCTCATCCTCCCGTTCTTCTCGACGTTCGGCGAGCTCCTGACGAAGGCCGCGATGGCCGCGGGGTTCGACGCGTGGCTCGGGCAGTGGATCGCGCCCATCGAAGGCAGGCTCGTGCACGGCGCGCTCGCGCTGATCGGGATCCAGTCGGCGTACGACGGCTCGCTGCTCTATGTAGGGACGGGACCGGGCAGCCTCGCGCTCTACATCTCGTGGAACTGCGTCGGCTGGCAGACGGTCCTGTTCCTTCTGGTCTCGATGGCCACGGGCCTTCAGGGTGAGTACACGCTCCGCTCACGGCTCGAGACGGTCGCGCTCGGTGTCCTCGGCATCGCGATCTTGAACATCCTCAGGATCACGGTCGTCGCGGTCGTCGCGTACGTGTTCGGGCAGCTGCCTGCTGTCATCGTTCACGACTACGGCAGCGTCATCGCGACGGTCGCGTTCCTCATGGCGTTCTGGGCCTTCGCCTACAACGTCGTGCTGGAGCGCAAGTTCGACGAGCCGTCACCCGAACAGGGGTCGAACGGTCCAGCCGCCGTGGCTACGGTTCTGTCGTGAGCACGCTTCCGAACGTCCGAACCGGTCGCCCCGATGCCCTCGTCCGCGCTCCCGCACGTTCCGCGGAGATCACGAACCGCTGCGCACTCTGCTCCGACGGACGAACGCGGTCGCTCTTCGAGGTCGATGGGACCCTCATCGTGCGCTGCGACGATTGTGGCCTCGTTCGTCAGGACACGCGCCCGCTCGCGGCGGCCGCGCTCTACGACTCCGACTACTACGCGACCGACAACCCCAAGGGCGGCTACGCCAACTACTTCCTCGACTCTGAGGTGAACCGACGTACCTTTCGCGATCGAATCCGCGCGATCGAGCGGCAGTACGGCCGTCGCGGGCGCCTGCTGGACGTCGGCTGTGCCCTCGGCGACTTCCTCCTCGAGGCGAAGGCGTCGGGCTGGGACGTCGAGGGAGTGGAGATCTCGTCGTTCGCGGCGCAGCGCGCACGCGAGCGGGGACTGCGCGTGACCGCCGGTCGCCTCGAAGACCTCAAGCTTCCCGAAGCGAGCTTTGACGTCATCACGCTCTACGACTCAGTCGAGCACCTCGTCGACCCGGTCGCCACGCTCGCGGCGGTGGGGCGCCTGCTCGTGCCCGGCGGCATCGTTCACCTGGTAACGCCAAACGTGGGCGGTCTGCAGGCGCGCCTTCTCGGACGTCTCTGGTACCACTACAAGCCGGGCGAGCATCTCTTCTACTTCTCACCCCGCACCTTGGGCGCGGTGTGCGAAGCCGCGGGTCTCCGCTGGGACGGATGGAAGCGCTCGGCCTCCTACCTGACCTTCACCTATTGCTTCAACCGCATGCGCTACTACGCGCCGGCGCCGTTCGCGTTCCTCGAGTTGCTCGGCCGGACGTTCCGCTTCGGTCCGTACGCGTTCAGGGTCCCGGTCGGCGAGATGGAGGCGTGGGCCCGCCGCGAGAGCTAGTCCGCGCTCGCGGGCGTCGCCCTCCGCCGCGAGACGCACAGCACCAGTCCCAGGATCACCAGCACCCACACACCGTAGTCGGTCCATGTCCGGCCGAACTCGAGCGTGAGCGTGCCGTCGCTCGACGGGGTCGGGATGTAGATGAGCCCGGGGCCGGCGTAGAGCACCGGCAGGGCGGACCCGTCGGACCAGTGCGCGGTCCACTTCGGGTGGTACGACTCGCTCACGAACACGCCGCTCGCGCCGCCGCTGCGGACCGTGACGCGCTCTGCATCGAGGCGCGTCGCGTCTCCGACGACGGTCGAATCGCGACCGAGCGGGCCGAAGAGCTCGAAAAGAAACTGGGACTCGACGTCGTTCGAGTACGCCTTCGCGTGGTAGAGCAGGTTCCCGCCGACCCACACGATCGCGCCCTTCCCGACGGCTCGCTCGGCGACGAGCGCGCGACCGTCCTGCGCAAGCAGAGCGCGCGCGTCGGCTCGCAGCCCGGTCGCGATAGGCGCGCCCCACGGACCGTCGTCGTACCGCGGCGGCGCGAAGTCCGAAACGCGCAGGCTCGCGGAGCTTGCACGAAGATGCCACTCGCCGATCGGTTCGTCTGAGGCGCCGTCGACCGGCCAGAGGCTCGAGAGCGCTCCGCTCGCGCCGTGCGCATCGAGAAGCACGCGGCCGCCACTCGCCGCGTACGTCTCGAGGGATCGCTCCGCCGCCGCGCGGTCGCCGAAACGGCCGTCCTCGACGACGATGGCCTGCGCCCGCTGGAGCAGCTCGCTCGGGAGGCGATCGGCGGTGTCCTGCCACCAGATCGGGATGAGCGTGCCCGGGCGGGCACCGCGATCGAGAGCCATCCGCGCGACGGTGTCGTATTCCTCGCGGCCTCCGACCACGACGAGCGCGCGCGCATTCGTTGGCCGCCAGATCCCGCCGGCACCACGTACGCCGTACTCGCGGAATGTCGGCGGGTCGCTCGTCGCAAGGCGCGACAATCCGCCATCGCGATCGAATGCCGGGACGTTGCCGGTGAAGTTCGGGTCGTCAAAGATCGTGAAGCTGTCGATCGCGAACCAGTCCAGAGCCGCGCGGAAGCGGCCCTCGTGGAGGGGCGCGGTGTAGACCGCGGCATTCGCCCAGGCGAGCCAGTCCGGATGCACGACGCCCGTCCCGTAGTAGTCGCGGAGCTGCGGCTTGGCGTAGACGTACGAGAACCAGACGGACTCGGCCGCGATGGCCGGGAGGAAGCGGTGCGCAACGTCGCTCGGGTTCACGACGATCGTCCGACGGGCAAGCGCCTCGATCGATGCCGGCGCGGTCGAGTCTTCGATCCGCGGGTAACCGTTGTTCGCGCGCAGTGCGTTTGGTCCGAGCCACAGGTTGAACGCGACGAGCGCGACCGCAATGGCCGCCGCTCCGTGGCGGCGCCACGCCGCGATCGGCGCGCTGCGCGCGAGCCCGAGCGCGAAGCCGCCGGCAAGCGCCGCGACCAGGGCGATGAGAAAGGTGACCGTGAATGGATCGATGCCGTTCACGTAGTACAGGTGACTCGGGATGCCGAGGCCTGGGGCGAACAGATAACCAACCCACACCGTGAGGGCGCCGAGCAGCATGACGACGGCGCGGCGCGGGCGCCAGAGGGCGATCAGCGAAAGCAAGACGACCGGCAGCAGCGCGATGCCCACGTGGAGCGGATCGACCAGCACGGTTGCCGGCGAGGTCAGCAGCACTCGGTCGAGTCCGAGAAATGCGGACGCAAAACCGCCGTACCGCACCAGCGGCGGCACGATCGCGGGCGATGCCAGGAGGAAGGTCACGACCGCGAGAGTCGCCGCACGTCGGAGCTTTCCGGGTCCGGGATGTGCGAGCGTCGCGACGCCGATCCCGAACGCGAACACCGCGCCGACGAATTGGTGCGACGCGATCGCCGCCGCGAGAAGCAGCGCCGTCGTCGCGAAGGCCGCGCGCCCACCGGTGCCGAGCCAGCGCGCCGCGGCCCAGCACGCACAGGCCGCAAGCCCGGCCGCGAACACGCGTGCGTACACGCCACCGTTCACGACCCAGGTCCACGTGGCCATCGAGCCGATCGCTCCGAGCGCCGCGACGAGTCCGGCAACGGACGAGCCCGTCGCAGTGCGGACGGTGCCGTAGAGCCCGAGCCCGATGAGAGTGAATCCGAGCAAAGCGAAGAGGATCAGTGCGACCGGTGCGCCGAAGAGCCTCGTCACGGGAATCGCCGCGAGGTAGGGAAGCTCGGGGTAGCTCTCGAAGGTCGGCATCCCGGCGGACCAGGAGTACAGCCATTCGTGACGCGGGAAGAATTCGGCGACGAATCGCAGACGGGTCAAATGCGAGTAGGCGTCGGTCCCTTTGGGGAAGCCGCTCCACACCGTCAGCACCCAACCGACCGCGCCGACCGCGGCGAGAACGAACACCATCGCGCCGATGTCGAGGAGAATCCGAGTTAGGCGACCACGCTGGTCACGCATGGCTGCGCATGCGCCTTCGGATCGAGATGGCCGCCCAGATGATCGCCGTCGCGATGGCCACCGCCAGCCCCGCGATGAAGTCGATGTGGAGTCCGTGCTCGAGCTCGATCACGTGGTGGCCCGCCGGGACGTCGACAAGAAGCTGGCCGATGGGATCCGCGCGCACGCTCACCGCACGGCCGTCGATCCGCGCATGCCAGCCGGTGTCGTACGCCTGTCGCAGGATGACCTGCTCGCCGTCGCGGACGTCGACCTCGGCGCGCCAAGCGCCGAGCCCGTGGGGCTCGAGAGCGCTCGCAGGGCGCCCGCCGGCGATGCGGTTCGTGTAGGCGGAGATGGCATCGCGATCGATCGCGCTCGTCGGCGCGGCGAGATCGCCGACTCGTGCGACCACCAGACGCGAGTCTCCGATGGGCGCGACCTCGTAGATGCGCACGCCGCGCTGGTCGAAGACCGTCGGCAGCCGGCCGTCGAACTTTTTGGGATCGACGAAGTCGCGATAGACCTCGCTCGACGCCGGCCCTGTCACGACGATGTAGCGCACCGGGAGCGCCTGCATCCAGAGGCGCGCGATGTCCGGATCAGATCCGGTGTTGACCTGGTACGTCACATGAGCCCACCACGGGTTCGAGAACGCGAAGTCGACGCCGCCGCGTACCTGTGCCACGTCCGCGAAGACGCCGGCCCAGAACGCGTGGTCACCAGTGAGGTACGCGCGCTCGCCGGGCGCGAGACGCGCAGACAAGAACAGCGCGACGGTGCGTTCGCTCCAGTCGCGCGATGCCGGGTCGGGCTCGAGGCGCTCGCGAACGCTGAGCCATCCGCCGGCCCCGACCGCGATCACGATCGCCGCGAGCGCGATGTTTGCGGCGGCGCGGATAGGACCTGAGCGCAGCGCGTACGGTCGGCGAATGAGCCATGCGGCCGCGATGCCGAGCGCGATCGCGGCGGCCGCATCGAGCTCCAGCGCGTAGCGGATCGGCTGTGGCGCGAGCGTGATCCCGGCGAATTGGCGCGCGACGACCACCGCCCCGAAGACAGCGATCCAGCCGACCGCAAGAGCGAGCCCCTCGGGGACTCGGCGATCCAGCCACGCGACACTCGCGAGTGCCGTGATGAGGATCACCGGCAGCCAGAGATACGCCGTGCCACCCTCGCCGCCGCCGGGTGTCGAGAACCCCAGCACCGCACGGATGAACCCCAGGCTGTACCAACCCATCGACAAGAGTCCGGCGAGAGCGCCGATCACGAACAGGCGCGCGTAACGGCCTTCGGCTCGACCCCCGATGCGCTCGCTGGCGGGCACCAGCGCGAGGAAGACGGCCGCGCCGAGGACGCCGATGAGGTTGGTCAGCGCGACGACGACGATCGCGGCGACCGCGATCAACAGGCGCGCT
>Ga0209471_1001930_pt1 | contig 12170 bp, 9 predicted proteins | sample GraSoiAngelo_128_FD_185885 | JGI IMG/M metagenome (GOLD analysis project Ga0209471, IMG submission 185885) | Grasslands soil microbial communities from the Angelo Coastal Reserve, California, USA - 14_0927_12_20cm (SPAdes) (version 2) | ecosystem: Environmental > Terrestrial > Soil > Grasslands ...
CGCGAGTCATCGACGACATTCGTCGATATCCTTTCATTTACTCGAAGCAAGCACAGCATTCGCGCCGGCGGCGGAATGATCTATTACGCGAACGACCTTCAAGCAAACAATAATCGCCGCGGCACAATCAATTTTCAGAGCTTCAATAATTTCCTACTCGGGACTGTAAACGCTTCCGTCTACGCCGACGGAATCAACACGCGACTTCTGCGCACGGCTGATTACAACTTATTCCTTCAGGACGACTGGCGGTTCTCAGAACGGCTGACGCTGAACCTTGGATTGCGGTATGAATTGGATCTTCCGCCGTACGAAATTCGTGGAGGCTTTTCGACTTTCGATCCATCGCTCTACAGACCGCGCACGGAAGTCGACAGCAGCGGCCTGCCCATCGGCCCACCTACCGGTGGATTCCTGCAAGCCGGCAACGCGATTGCGCCATACGATTTGCCGGATGTGCCGAACGTCGGCAAGCGAATTCTGAAAAGCGTCGATCCAAATAATTTTGCGCCGCGACTTGGGTTTGCCTACTCACCATTCGATTCGGCGCGGTTGGTTGTGCGCGGAGGCTACGGAATTTATTATTCACGGCCATCGACTGCCTACGTCGCGACATCGATCAATGCGCCGCCGATGTACACAGTCCGGCGCAGCCCGAACGGGGTGGCGATTCCCTTCTCCGATCCTTTCTTCGCTTTGCCGTCAGCGGATCAATTTCCAACCTTCGTCAAAGGAGTCGCCCTCGCTGGTCAGGTTTTCGATCGCAACATGCGCACGGCTTACATCCAGCAATACAGCGCCGGCGTGCAGTACGAAGTAAAGCGGAACTTGCTGCTTGAAATCACCTACGTCGGAACGCGTGGCCTCAATTTGATTCGCGATGTCGCGATCAATCAAGCCCGTCTTGCCAGCCCGCAAAATCCAATTATCAACGTCGTCACCGGCCAGATGATCACGACCAACACGCCGGCCGCAAACAACGTCGCGCTACGTGCTCCTTATCAAGGGGTGGAAGTCGGCGGCTTTCTTCAGATTCAATCGACCGCGCAGTCCACATACAATTCGGCGCAGTTCAGTCTGACGCGACGTCTTTCGAGAGGATTGCAATTTCTCGCGTCTTACACGTACGCGAAATCGCTTGACAACGCTTCAGGTGGCAGCGCCAGCACCGGCGACGTTCGCGACACAATCTTCATCGGCGGCAACCAACTCGACAATCGCGCCAACCGTGGCGTCTCTGATTTCGATCGCACGCATCGGTTTGTGCTTAGTTATCTGTGGGACATCAAATCACCTTCGCTCGCTTCGAATTCAAGAGTGGGGCGTTGGCTTTTTTCCAACTGGCAACTCGATGGAATCATTACTGCAATGTCTGGCTTGCCTGTCGATGTTTTGGACGGCGGTGCTGGATCGTTCTATGGCTTGACAGGTGGCAACAACGCACTGGTGCGCGCGAGTTGGGCGCCGAGCGCCACGGTCGCGACCGCGCGAAGCAACGTACCGGCAGGCTACTATTTCAATCCACTCGCTTTCGCGCGGCCCGTTGTTTTGATGGGCCAGGTGATACCGAGTTCGAATGGCGCTGCACGGGCAGATGCGACGGGAACCGACTTTGGAAACGTCGGTCGCAATGTACTGCGTGGACCAGCGCAAACGAATGTCGACTTCGCTGTAATTAGGCGATTCAAGTTTCACGAGTCGAAGAATCTTGAGCTGCGCGCCGAAGTCTTCAATCTGCTGAATCATGTGAATCTTGCAAGTCCGATCAGCAACCTCAGTTCTGTGCCGACCGCATCGCTTAATGCGAGCACCGGTCGCATCAACGGAGACGCCGGCGACTTTGGCCGGATTGTCGAGGCGAGCAACAATCCGCGCATGATCCAACTCGCACTCAAACTCAACTTCTGATCGACTCGATCATGCCAACGCGCTAAGGAGACTGTCATGACCGCCAACCCTGATTTTCCACCGACAATTCGTATTGGAATTCTTGTCTACGAAGGGTTCGAACCGATCGACGTCTGGGGTTTCACCGAGGCCTTCGCCATCTCGCGTTTCATTGGCACCGATTATCAAAGTCCACCGCCGTATCCATTCAAAGTGAAACTCATTGCAAACGAAGTTCGGCCGGACGGACGGAAGAACGCGACTCCCGCTCCAGTTAAATCAGAGAACGGCGCACGCGTCGCGCCGGACATGTTTCGCGATGATGCTTTAAAGCAGCCGTTCGATCTGTTCATGATCCCGGGTGGCAATACTGGGCCATTGCTGGACTCTTCTCAACCAAAAGCGGTGAAGGATTTGATCGCGTGGGTGAAAGCGATGGACAAGCTATGCAAACTTACAACTTCAGTTTGCACTGGAGCTGCCGTGCTGGCTCACTCAGGCCTGCTCGACGGCAAACCGGCGGCGACTAATCATGCGGCGTTCGCGTGGGTGACGCAATTCGGTCCGCGCGTTTTGTGGGACAACGTTTCGCGTTGGGTCGATGCGGGAAAGTACGTTACGTCCGCAGGAGTTTCGGCCGGAACAGACATGGCATTTCATTTAGTCGATCGGTTGGCTGGACGCGCGGTGGCGGAAGCAGCCGCGAGGCAGGCTGAATACGATTGGCATCGCGATCCGCAACAACCGATTTTCTATCCGGAGCAGGCGCCGGTGCCCACGTCGTTTCCTGGTTCGTGAGAGAACTGAACCGTCGACTGAATCATCTGGTCAGGCTTTTCTCTCCCATAGTAGTCAGCCCGCGTCGCGAGGTAGTTTTCAAACTCTCTTTTTAAGAGAGCCTCGTATTTTTCTAAACCTGACGTATTCCCTTTGAAGAAATCGCCAATCGCATAAGACGCCAACACGCCCGATCGCAGGCCTTTCATGATTCCTGCGGACGAAAGCGGATCAAAAGTCGTGGCTGCATCGCCCACAGCCAACCATCCGTTTCCCGCAGTTTGCGCGAGCCGACGCGAAGATGCCGGGTACGTTACCGGCGCGCCGACAGGTTGAGCATTTGTGACTCGCTTTCTTGTATGTCGCGTTGTCTCGAGCAGATCGAGCCACACTCTGAAAGAAATCAGGCGGCGCGATTTGATGATATCGCTGTCGCTCATGAACCCGACCGCAAGCTTTCCGTCCGGCAAGAGCGCCGAATACCACCAACCCTGTTCGCATGCTTCGACTAATGTGTAGGTTTCGGTGAACTCATCTGCCGGATCGAATTGAAAGAACATGAAGACAGCTAATAAGCGATCCTCAAAACTCTTCTGAACTCCTTGGTGGGCCGCAAAGGCTGCCAGACGACCGGTGGCGTCGACGACGAATGCGGCATCGATCAATTTCCTCTGTCCGCCATTCCCGGCGATCGTTAACCGAAACTTTTTCGATCCGTCGAGATGTGAATCCAGGAACTTCCAATCGCGGTAAAACACGACCCCTCGATTCGCCGCTTCGTGCGCCAGCATTGCGTCAAAGCGTCGTCGATCCAAATGCCATCCACGCTGAGCCGGCTGAAAGAAGAACTCGTTCTCGTGCAACGCATCCGAACCCCAGGCCGCGCAGGTGCCATAAGCCGGCAAATGATCTTCAGCCAGAAACGTTTGCCAAACTCCAATCCTTTCGAGCAACGGCTGCACCGACGGCGGCAGCGTTTCACCGATGCGGATGGTCTGATAATTCGATTGTTCGATTAGCGCAACGGAAAGATCTGGCGCATGCGATCGCAGGGAAAGCGCCGTCGCTGCACCGGCTGGGCCACCGCCGAGAATTACCACATCGTAGCTCTCAATGCTTTCCATTCTCGGCGACATGAAATTTAGTTGGCGTCGTCGTCTTGCTTGACGGCCATCCACGAACATACACGCCGGCCGGCGCTGTTACCCCCGTCGCCACTGCCGTGCGGAATCGTGCGAACGATCGTGCCGACCATCGCCATGCGTTGATTTATTCCGTTGGGCCAGGGACGGATCACGTAACCTTCGTAGTCGTAGATCCATTCTTCACCGCCGACAACGCCTTTGCCCTGGAAGCGAACCGTGAACGGATTGCCGTAGGTGATCGAGCCGGTCAGTTCAAGCGCCCATCCAGTATCGAAAATCTTGCCTTTGAATTGATTCATCGGCGCCCGATCGATACGAATGTTGCCGCGCCCGAATTCGAGACTGTTGAAGTCAGCCGACAGATCGGGATTATTGAGAAAGCTGCGATAGGTCCAGGTGCCAACCAGGACTCCGCTGTTTGGTTCTGTACTCACTTGGCCGCTCCTTAACTAAAGATTCGATTCCACCAGAATGTATTGTGGCTCGTCGGGATTAGTCGGGTCGTACTTGGGATTGTCTTTGATAAAGCCCAATTCCTTCCAAGCAGTTACCATTTTCAGATCGCCGGCGTTGGTTTGGGGAATGCCCTGCGACCAGGGAGCACCGTTTACGATTACCGGGCGGTGGGCCGGCCACCAGTAAGTGTTTTGGGTTATATCCTGCGCCGGGTCGCCCACGCTTTGCGGATCGATCACATTCCATTGTTCATAAGTAATGTCGATGGAGTTCGTGGTGCATTCATTGAAATCCGCTTGCCAGGGTACTGCGCTGTATTTCGTCAAATCGCCCGGCTCGAGTCCGATCTGCATACTGCCCGCATCGGGAGGGTCCGGTGTGATGCCGGGCCCGCTGAGCGGCTGCGGCTGCCAGGTGATAAGGTTCGCGATTGAAAAATATGGACTGTGTTTGATGCGATAAGGCTCAGCGTATATCGCCGGATTCCGCATAATCCACGCGGCTTCGCCGCCGGGACAGAAAGCGCCGCCGAGTACATTACTCAGCACACCGCGATCAATATCTGCGCCCGTCCCTGCCAACTGTTCCGGATTGGTTATCGGCATGTCCTCCTCTTTTTCGTTGATGAATTTACCTTCAGCCCATTGTTTCATTATGAAGAGTTGTGTTTCGGTCAGGCGCAGAAACTTTGAGGGAACAGTGTTGGACAAAGGGTTGTCGCCGCAGAGAAAGGGCATCAGGATTGGAAGGTTCTTCACCGGGCCCACGCCCAGCGGATTAGTCCAGAGGTTCTCCTGACCCGGTTTGCGCAGGACTCCCCACACGAACATTCGTGCTCGCCGGCGCGCTGCTCGCTCCTGCGGGTCTTCCCCGTCGTAAGGCGGAATGGAAATCAGGGTCGGATCGAAATTTCCGCCGCCGCCACTCGTCGTATTGTGCGGATCGCCACCGGTGAAAGCATCAAAATCCATCACGAAAGTAAAATTCTGTGGCCGGCTGAGAAGGGGCCAAATGTCGCGATAGAAATACGGATAATAATCCGGGTTCCACTGCGCTTGTTCACGCCAGAGCCCGAGCGCCTTTTCGTCCGATGGATCGGGCGGTTTCTGAGTGCTGCTGACTGGTTGCGGGCAATACATGTATGGGTTGTACCCGAATTCTCGCACCGCCAAATCGTAAATGAGTTCGTCCATCGTGACGATATCCATGATCTGCGGAGCGTAGCGAGGGTACCCGACGATCACCCAGGCAGGGGCGTCCACAGTTATCGGCCCCGGTGGGTGACTTACAGTGGCCGGCGACGGTTTGCGCCCATCTTCTTTAATGACTTTGTAAACTATCCGGGCCATGACTGGTCCATCCGACACATCGTCAAACCACCCTTCGTTATTCGCGTAATGTTTGATTACCGGCTCGCCGAATCCCGTTTTGTAAGAACCGGAATTCCCGTAGCCGCCCAACACCAGCAGGCGGTTATAACTGTCCTGCATAATCACTCTTAACTCGCCGAGCGTATCAATCGAGGAGGGCGTGAGCGGAGGAGGAAATGATTGCGTGTACTCCGGGTTCTGTCCTTTCGCAAACTGAGCGGTGCGGTTTTTTTCGGTTGTGTAGTTAACCGTCTGCGGTCCCGGATCGATGATCAATTGTTGGCGAGCGTCGGCGTCGGTAACATCGGCGTTGCGCAAAGGATGGCTGTTGCTGTAACCATGCTCGCCGTCCAATTGCTGAAACTCATACCAGCTCGATTTCTTATTCGCCAGGTAAACAGTCCAGGCGATATCCGTCACCTGAATCGTCAACACCTGGCCAGTTTTTGGTCTCGCGATGTCGACAGTGTCGCCGATCTTGATTTCTTTCCCCGCTCCGCCATTGTCGTCGTAAGCGAAAACTCTGAATCGCGCGGCTTGTCTCTTGACGCGTTGCTGTTTGTCCTTAAAAGTCTTTATCGGTTTCTCTTTGCCGTCACTCGTCAGTTCGAAGGGCAGTTGTCCGGCTTGTTCGGGCGCGAGATAAAAATTGTCCGGACTATCTCCAACGCGAGCAATGCCGATCGCGGGATGAATCTTGAATTTCATTACGGGCTCCTATCGATGTTTCTTAATCCTTAAAGTTCAACGAGACGGCGTCCATCCACAAAGCATTCGGCTTCGGCGTGCCGTCGATGTCGAGCACCACCAGCGTGACCTGGAAACCTGTCTCGCCCTGCTCACTCAATTTGCGAATCGCCTCGGTAGCATCAATGCGAAAATTTCCGGGCGTCTTGCGATGTCGTGGCCGCATGTCATATTTTCGCCGCGACTCTGGCGGCACATCGCAATGGCCTGGTCCACCGATGCAGTTGCCGGAGAAGGTCGACAATTGAGTCACGAAATGATCGTTGCCCCTGATCGGTGTCGCGGCATTGGCATCGGGCTGGTTGAGAAAGACGCGGATGAAAGCTCCTCCCGCTACTGAGTATTGAACCTTGTGGATGCGAATTTCGGCGTGACTATGTTTTGCCAGCACCGCCGGATGCACATCGGCCCGGGCGGATTTGAATCTGGCGATTGCCAAGGCGTTATTTGTTTCGAACAAATAGGACGACTTCATGTATTCGTAACCCAGATCGCTGATTGTCAGCACGTCCTGCACGCTGTTGGGCCAGGGGGCCAGGACGTCGGTGGGATCATCCGGATCGGCGCCGGGATGCAATCCCTGCCATTGAGACCAAAGCCGGTCAACGTTGCTGTGATGGCCCCAGAATATCGGGTCGCGCGCGGTCGTTCCCGCCGCCTGCATGTCCCCGTACTGCTGCTCGCCGGGTAAACCGAAGTTGGGGTTAACACCTGCGGAAAAATTGTGAATCAAGTTATGAATATTCTCGACGGCCCCAAAAAAGTGATTGCTGCTGGGACCACTGCCGAAATTAAAGAAGCTCGGGATTTTCAAAATGTTTTGGATGTCCTCGTGGGTGGGATAGGTCTCGAAAACAAGATCAGCATTTCCTCCGGGCCAGCGGTTCCTATTCCAGAGTGGGTTCACGCGCTGGAGTTCGTTCATAATGAGATCGTCCCACATTTTTTCGCCATAGGTTATATTGACCTCGCGATACAACCTGTTCCCCGAGCTGAATAGTTTACCTTCGACCAATTTCAGTTTCGTCAAATAGTCGTCAGGTATCTTTCCACTCAGATTGGTAAGCATCGTTTCATCAACCCAGCAACGATATGCTTTCGGAACGGTGCCGTTGTCCTGTCCCTTTACGTGCGAAGTTTGGTCCATGTCCTGAATTGAAGCCATGACGTTGTCCTTGTAGAGGGTCCAATCCCAATAGGGCAACGTTACGGTTGCATCGATGTCCTGCATCTGCTGTTCGAAGTAATACAAGTACATCCGATGCCAACTGAGAAACTGTTCCCATCCGTGCTGGCAATTGTTTGCGTGAATGTCGGCCCAATACCTGAAGCTCCGCTGATCGTAACGACTAAATTTGTCGTAGCATTTCATCACCTGCACAACGTGACGAAAACGTTCCAGCTCATCCGCGGTCAAGCATTCGATGTTCTTGCGAACTTTGGTCTTGCCCGCTTCCGAACTGAATTCGTTAATTGATTTCGTCGAGAGCGGATGCTCTTCATGACCCTGAGCCCGAGCCATGATCAGCGGCTGATTCACTCGAGCACTCGACGCCGTCGGCTCATCAGTCGCCGGACAACCATCGTCGATCCAGCTTTCGATAAAGAGGATGTCCGAAGCCCCAACCGCATTGCCGCTCCACGGCAGGCGCGGAAATTGAGTTCCATCAAACGGAAACTCGCCCTTCAATCCTTTGATCAATCCCGAAGCCGCGCCGCGTCCGCGCGATGGTTTCATTTCAGGATGCGCGGCGGACTCTGATCCGCAGCAGGATGGTTCTGTGATCGACGTATCCGCTGCCGGCACGGCGCTTTCCGCATCAGATCCACAGCAGGAATGCGCTGCCGGCTGCATCACCTCGTCGCAGACGCCGGTGTCGCCTTCAGAGGCGATCATGCGCACGCCATAAATCGTGACGTTGAGAAATTCCTCGAGCGGCAAATTCCAGAATCGTTTGTGACCCTGATAACTCGGGTTCGCGTCGCCTTGCGCGTCGTCGAGGATTTCCTTAACACGCTCGTACCGAGATTTCTTTTGCGGATTATCTGCTTGCGATTGATCAGCCATGCTAATTCACCCCGATCACAAAAATTGTGTGCTGATGAGTTCTTCTGATTCTTCAGTCTTCCAGTTCGGATTCGCTGCTGTCGCGACGCATTGATTGCAACGCAATGACGGCTTGCGTGTCCACGCGCGCCAAAGCGTTGCCGCGATCAGCGCGCCGAGTCCCACGACAATTACCAATCGATCCTCAAGAATGAATCTGCCCAAAAAGATAGCGACGCTGGCGGCGACCGCAAGCAAAACTGGGCCAACGCTTCCTCGCGCGCCGCGGCCGATGCTTAACAACCCAATCGTCAATCCGAGCCACAGCGCGGTAATCAGAGGAAGCCACACGCGATAAACGGAAGCTGAAGCGGTGGCGACTCCGAACACGCCGAAGTAAGCCAGAAAGCAAATCGGACACTTAGGCGCAAATGCGAGCAGAACCGAACTCGCGGTCATAAAGTTGGATGGTCGTGGTCTCCACATGACGACAGGTCCTGAAAAATCGATCAGCCTGAAGCTGATCGAGTATTTACTCAATGGTGGGAATAAGGCGTCCGCACCGGAGCAACTTCCACGATGGTCATCATGCCGCGGTCTTCGTGCGCCAGGATGTGACAATGGATTACATAGAAACCCGAGTAATCGACGAAGCGACTGCGCATTTTGAAGAATCCGGGCACTACAATTGGCTTTTTGGTTACCGGATCCAAAATCTGATTACCCTTCGCATCTGTCGGATTGATTCCCGAGGGTATCGGAAATACATCCCACCAAATCAAAGGAGGAGGGAGGGAGGGGGCATTCTGCGGCGGCGGTTGAGGTGGAACGCACTGCGTACCGCAAGCGGGGCACGGCGTCGTGCATACTGTGCCGCACGCTGTACCACAGGGCGTCGTGCACGGTTTCCAAGTGTCTGGATTATTAGGATCTAGATAGCATTGTAACGGCGACTTCCGTACGTACGCGGTATCAAAGAAATACTTCGGAATGGTCTGAGTCGGATTCGCGGGATCTGGGAGCGTGTCATTGGGGTTGAAAACTTCCGTCACTTGGAACGGGTTAATGTGAATGTGGAACGGATGGGAAATGCCAACCGTCGCGTTCATCACTTTCCATTCCTCGACCGTATTCAACAACACCACCGCACCGACCTCGCCATCGAACTTCTTTCCGTCAATTGTGTGCGTCGCAGGATTTGGCAGACCGCCCGGGGAGCCTGATGCGAACATGATCGTTTTTGTGCCCTTGACCTCGGCGCTGGTGATATCGGTAAGGAACACCGGGAAGGTGGGTGCTTTGGCGACGGGGACAAACTGGCCCGCGTTTGATGTTGGAGGGACCTGCTTGCCAGACACACCTACCGTGAGCAAGGTGAGGGGGTTCGCTGGCGGATTCGACGTGAGGTCGGACGGATCGACCTCATTCTTAACGATGACCGGAACGGTTCCGACGGTGCAAGTTTGTTTATTGTTCGGGCACGGCGGAGCTTTGACCAGCAAGTCAACTCGATTGCCTGGCGCCATAAGAAACGTGTTGTTGTGGCTGTTTCCATAATTGACGGGCTGGAACTGAACGCCATCTTGTGCCAACTGCTTCCACTCCAGACCCGGCGGACCCGAGGGAGCCACGAAGAACGCGCCTGCGCGTCCTGAGGTGTTGACCATGCGCCACATCTGCACTTCACCGGGTTGCATCGAGATTACCGGCTTTAATTGGCCGTTGACGGAGAAGTCCGGCCCCTTGTCTTGTGATCCGGGTCCCGGGCCGCCGCCGACCTTGGGCGCACGCATAAGGTTCGGAGATACGCCAAGCTGGTTAATCACCAACACCTTCTGTGTACGCGTCCAGCCGGCGCCGTACCACGTGTTCAAATCATCGTCGTATTGGCCTTCGATGATGAACGCGCCCGTCATGCCGTTGGCAACATCGATCGCGGTCGAACCATGCTTGTGGGCGTGATACCAATGGGTTCCAGGCGCTTGGCCCATGATCAGCGAACGCCCGGCTTCACCCTGATCTCCGATGTTCGCCTCCTCCTGCATTTCCGCCGAACCTGCACCACCCATCTGCATGGGTGTCGGCTTGGGCGGTGGCCACGATTTTTCCGTGTACTCGGGCAAGCGGAAGCAATAGGGATAAGCCCCGATGTAATACTGCGGCCACGCGTTTTGCTTGATCTGCGCTTCGTCCACCGGCCAAAGCTTTTTGACCCCACTGGTGGGATAATCTTCCTCGAGTTTGGCATCATACTTCTTGAGTAGTTTTTTCTGTTCGTCAGTCCAATAGTTGGGAAGATCGTTCCATGTCTTTGGCCACTCCGTAAGAACGCTATGACTTAGTTTCGCTTCGCACTTCGCAAAGAACGCGTCGAACGACGTCTGAACGCTTGCGAGTGTGACAGTGGGCTGGCTCCCTCCCTGACTCCCCAGGTTTGGGACTCGGGGCGAAGGTCGTACCTCGATAAATACGTTGTCAGCAGTCGAACCCGGATTGGTGTGCGTACCATGAAAATGAATGTTTCCTGTGCTCGATCCGTGGAAGCAGTCTGGAAATTTGTCGCTACCGGGATAGCCCGCAGTGGTGGAATCACATCCGCCCCCTACACCCGTGTCGCCCCGATCCGGGGATTCAGGAAAATGGGTTGCGTCAATCTGGTTAAGTAAAGTGAGTTGGATCAGATCCCCAACACGCGCCCGCAGCGTCGGGCCCGGCCTCGGCAGCGCAATCGGAATATTATTGTACTTGCCATCTGGCGCCCGAGCGGTGTTCGACTTTGCACCGTACTCTCGGAAGGTTCGAACATATTGGGGTGAGCACTGGGACCTACTATTATCACTTGGGGCAGTACCCGGCACTCTGAACGCCACCCATTCCTGCTCATCGCTCAACACAATAGTGCGTCGTAGTTTGCCGCCCACCGAAGCGATCTCCGGCACGGGAACCAGCGGTTGCCCCAACAAAGCCGGAGGACATGTTGGAGTAGGAGTAGGAGTAGGAGTAGCTTGGCCCCGCGCCGGCAGGCTTGCCCCATTATCACCATGATGGCTACCAAGGTGAACAACAGCCAACGGCGCGGAGGCACAGACCATTGTGCCTCTTCCGTGCCAAGTCGACCTTCTTCGCAATTTCTAAACTTCAGGTCATGATCACTCATCGCAATCTCTCCTGCTGCAACCTACCTGTCAGTCTCGGCACTTCCGGGAGCAACCGACACGAAACGAACGCAATGCCTTATAGCTACCCGGATAGTCTCGCAAAATGCCCGAGGTAACCGAACTCAGCTCAACTCGATGGTGGAATTTCCGCGTCGATCGTACCGCGCTCGCTCTCAACCGTCGGGTGCAGCTTGCAAAAATAATAGACTGTCCATGGGCCTGGGGGTGCTAGTGCACTCGGCCATAAGACGTTGTAAGCGGGACTCGATGAACGCTTGGCGGGAATCGAATCCCCCATGTACAGATCCGTATGCTCATTCACCCACGAGTCAGACAGCGGCTGATAATTCGCGTCCGTTTGCCATGGCTGATGGGCTTGATCGGTTGTGTTGTTCCAACTCACGAGGTCACCCTGCTGCGCTTGCAGCGGATCGCCTTGGTTTGAACCTGGAACATCCGGCTGAAAAGCCGCCCCAGTTCCTGAACTCGACGGTACTATTTTGATCGACCAGTCCGGCATGAGATCTCCTCCTCGGCGAATAAATTTGATTGCTGAAGAATTTAGTCCACGGTTGCGATCGTA
>Ga0209471_1001934_pt1 | contig 12159 bp, 12 predicted proteins | sample GraSoiAngelo_128_FD_185885 | JGI IMG/M metagenome (GOLD analysis project Ga0209471, IMG submission 185885) | Grasslands soil microbial communities from the Angelo Coastal Reserve, California, USA - 14_0927_12_20cm (SPAdes) (version 2) | ecosystem: Environmental > Terrestrial > Soil > Grasslands ...
GCGCTCGCATCACTGCGAATCCACGGGGCGCAAGATGCCCGGCAGGAATACGTGGGCCGATACTGCTATGGAAGGGAACGCTTGGGCGGGAGCCGGCGCGCGACCGCCCTGCGAGACGTGGCGGGAAAACCACCGCCGCCAAGAACACCGCTATGGCGAGCGGGCGATACATGATCAGTCAGAGTTTAGCACCGTTCAGGCCCTAGCAGTTGTCAGGACCGAGTCCTGACACTCCTTTAACACTCTTATTACACAAGCTTGACATCTTGGAATCATCAGGAGCGCGAAAGCGCGGCACCGAAATCAGGTACAGAGCTGGGCGGGCTTGATTTTCTGGTCCTTTGCGAAACTGGCCTTCAATCTCTGCTCTGACTTGGTTCCTTTTGGTAGTGTCTTAGCACTGCTATTAAGACACTTCCGTTCCTTTGTACGGCGTTACGACAAGCTGTACTGGAGGAGTAGATTCGGCCCGCATAAACGGATACGCGCTGACGCACGGACCAACCTAAAAACATTACCACGCGCGAGGAAGCGGGAATCGGTGAGCGCCATCGCACGCGCGAAGACACACCTCTTTAACCTGCAGCCCGACATCGGACGTAGGCCAGCTGTGCATTTTGAGTTTGTGGACGGCTCGAAGGTGATCGCTGACGTAACCCGAACACTGGAAATCCGCAGGTTCGGTCCCACCAGCCATGTTCGGAGGTTTTTATACGCATGCTTACCGGACACCAAGGCAGTTCTAGAAGGAGACCTGTTTAGCCCGGCAGTCCAACGATACAAAACCTTTACCAGAAAATTACATATTGCTGACAAGTACTCCCTTGCTGGTTCTTAGACTATTTAAAATGGGTGTGTAGGTTGTCGTTTTGGAGATGTGTCATGAGAAAGATTTGGGTTCTTCTGCTAGCAATTAATGCAATAGGATGCGGTGGCTACAGTTCAAAGGGTTCCGGCACGATGGCGGCAGCCGCTCCCACCATCACCCAACTGATGCCCAACTCTGCGACGGCGGGCGGCCCTGCATTCACCTTGACTGTGAACGGCAGCAACTTTGTCAATAGTGCGACTGTCTATTGGAACGGCGTAACTCGCTCCACGACGTTCGTTTCGGGAGCTCAGGTCACCGCTGCCATTCTAGCTTCCGATATCGCCACCGCTAGTACCGTGCCAGTATATGTGAAAAACCCCGGCGGCACGGGAATCTATATGAATCAAGGTGGACAGAACTCCAACACCATGAATTTCACCGTAACCCCGTAGGCTCGCGCCTGACGTGGTCTGTGCCTTGTCACAGTCCAAAGTGCCTAGCGAGGGGTGCATCCGCAGGAAGCGTTCCCAGACACAAGACCTACGAATCAAGATGTGCAGAGGCCAGACGCGCTGTAGTTGTTCCAAGCACAATTCGACGAGCCGACACTTCTGCTGCAACCTTACAACCGAGGCTTCACAGCCGATTCAAGCAGCCCGGTCGTAGCGGAGATGCGTGGGCAGCCGCGTTCTTAACCGTGCGCTTGGATAGGACCGATTCTTCTATCTCCGACCGCATCGCATGCAGGTCGTCCGTTGCCGAAACAATCGGAACCTTTCACCCCAGGTACACCGCTGGAAGCGGCTTCCCACACTCGAGGCAAAATTCTTCCCAGCGTGACGTGATCAAGCCGCAAGACGGGCACATCCTTTGTGACCCGAAACCAGCGATCTGTGGTTTCAACCTTATAAAGCGCCCTGATATGTTGAAGTGCCTCAATGAACGGGTCACGAAGGCCGGCAGTGTACGAAAACGAGAATAGAACGGACGGAAAATGGGTTCCATTGATGAACCCTCTTTCTATCAGTTGCGCAGGGGCCCGTCGCAAAAGGTGGGAACGCCTAGAGGGCGACGGAGAGATGCGTAAGGGACTTCTTTAGTCTAGGCTCCTGGGGTACAAAAGCAAGGATATTCGCTTATACGCCCTGTTCCAAAACCTTGCTGAAAACTCTTCTGCTAAGTTGCTGTGTTGCAATGCCTGGCAGGGGTCACATTCTGAGCGTTCCAAATCAGATGTTTTGGAACGTCCTTCGGCCTGAAAACACCCCAGGAAAGGGGTAGTGGTTTGACTTTATGCCGCCCTGGGCTTTGCCTTGCGTTTGCAAAGTAGGATGCGACGCTCCGCAGTCGTCATTTTTCGGTGGAGGATTTTAAGGAACATGCGTTGAAGGGGAGTTTTCTTGAGACGGGTCATGAGTACCCCCAGGTATCTTAAGCATTGCCCTCTATCTTGAAGCGTCCTTCAGACATCAAGAGTCTGTTAAATTCTTCGGTTAACCAAAGCACCTTGGCTGAGTCTTTTTCTGCGTCTATTAGGGCGCACAGTTCGCTGATGCGCGCATCGTCATCTTGACTCATGGGGTGGCCCCCGACACCCCAAATGCTACACCCAAGGGGGCGGGACGCACGAAACGTGACAAATACTCACTTTGGCCTTAATTTCTCGATGCGGGCAATCTCGGCGTTTATGGCGCGTTCAATCTTTGGGGATCGTCGCTGTCCAAGGGCTACCCTATTGACGTAGGAGCGATCAATCCCCAATCCCTTGGCTACTCTTGCATACAATCCGTGAAACAGGCGGTGCCATTCGATAACGGTAAGAGGTTTTTCCACGGCTGCGAATTATACCGTCACGTTCCGCTATTGCTGAGTGGGCCTTTGCTGCAGGTCCGGGTCCGGTAATTACTAAGGATGCAACGTCAGTCATCACTGTTAGTCCTTGGGAAGCCCGACACAGGCTGGTGGGGTCAGGAGTCACAGCGGCACGATATTAAACCCGCTCAGTGAGACGCTGTGGGTCCGATCTGAACCTGGACAATATTGTTGCGCACGGCATAGAGGACCAACTCACTCACGGAGTGAATGCCCAATTTGCGCATAACGTTCGACCGGTGTGTCTCGACGGTTTTAATGCTCAATTCTAAAATAAAGGCGGCCTCTTTGGTGCTTTTACCCTCCGCCAGGAGTTGCACGATTTCGCGCTCCCGAGGGCTCACCGCGGGCCCCGTTAGTTCCTTTTGTGCTTCACCATTCAAGTAACGTTCCAAGATCATTTCGGAAACGCGATGGGTGAAAAAAGTACGGTTATTCTCTAGTGCCTCGACAGCCGTCAAGAGATCGCGTGCCGCATCGGACTTCAACACGAACCCATGCGCACCGGCCTGAAGTACTTCCCGTACGATTTGCTCCGAGTCTGTAATCGTAAGAATTAGGATCTTCTGTTGTGGGTCGTTCTGCAGAATCTGGCGAGCGGCGGTCAAGCCGTTCACATTCGGCATTCCAATGTCTAGAATGACGACGTCGGGGTCGAGTTGTTTGGCCTTCTCGACAGCTTCCCTACCATCGGCCGCTTCGGCACACACATCCCACCCAGCATGGGATTTCAGCAGGGCACAGATACCACGACGCACGATTTCATGATTGTCAGCAACCAATATACGAAGCGCAGACATACTCACCTCCGTTGCTAGACGGGTTGCTTCAATCGGAGAACAGTTGGGGGGAGCTAGTCACAAGTCCACCGCGCTCTCGTGGCCACTAAAGGTGGTAGGCAGTTTTCATGCCAATTGCGATAGCGATAGATCGTTTGGATACTGAGAGTTGCCGCCAAGCCAGACAACGTTGTTTCGCAAGATTCTGCACTTTTCACGCTATGAAAGACCAACTCTGCATCATAAGGATGCAAATCGTGTGAAACTTACGGTGGACTTACTAGTGGAGGCACTGTGAAAAAATCTCTCGTTCTAGTGGTGGTCAGCTTGGTAGGGATTGGAAGCCTGGCTTGGGCTGGTTCGGCACGTGAGGATTCTGTCGAACGACTACAGAAATCCGCTACCGTCCTGAAAGAAATCATGGACGCCCCCGATAAAGGCATTCCGGCCGAAGTTTTAGACGGCGCCAGGTGTATCGCTGTGGTTCCGCACCTGATCAAAGGTGGCTTCGTGATTGGCGGTAAGCACGGCCGTGGAGTTGCCACGTGCCGTACCGCTGCCGGGTGGAGTGCGCCGGCTTTCATTTCTGTGGGCGGAGGAAGCTGGGGCCTACAGATCGGAGCTGAAGGTGTAGATCTCGTGATGCTGGTTATGAACGAGCAAGGGATGCAGCATCTGCTTTCCAGCAAGTTCCAGATCAGCGGAGAAGGATCAGCGGCAGCGGGGCCCGTAGGAAGGCATGCCTCTGCAGGAACGGACTGGAAACTAAACACCGAAATGCTAACCTACTCGCGTTCAAAAGGTGCATTTGCAGGTCTCACATTGGAGGGTGCAGTCGTGGAACAGGACAACGACTCCACCGAGGCGATCTACGGCAAAGACGTCCCCTTTCGCAAGGTTTTGATGGGGGATGTAAGGCCGCCAGCGAGCGCCGCGTCCTTCATGCACGCGGTGAAAGGTGCAAGCGCTAAATCGAATGCGCACGAAGCGAAGGAAGTGAAAGACGAGAAAAAGGACAAAGAGTAGCCCCAACGCAAAGCCGCTGTTGCAGTCTCTTTCGTGGAGGACCAGACTTATGTCACGCGCTTTTATCTAACGCAACAGTAGTACGACGCATTGGCGATAGTTTCTGGTTTTCCGGGAAAAAAACGGCGAAACAGGTCCCGCTTCGCCCAGGCTGCGGGCTGCTGCGCACCCGAATCCAGCCTCCATGTTTATCGACAATCCCACTTGTGACCCACAGACCAAGACCAGTACCCTTCTCACCTTTTGTGGTGAAGAATGGCTCAAAAAGTCTTCGCCGATTCTCACGAGAAATACCCGGTCCGTTGTCTGCAATGAAAACACGGACTCCGCGCCTTGTCGGGTTTCTCCAATCCCGAGAAGCTAAAACGTGCAACTTGAGTCTTCCTTCCGGGCTCAAGGCTTCCAGCGCATTCGCCACAACATTGGAGAATACCTGGGTTATCTCGCTGGGAAAGCCACGAACCACGTCCTCCGAGTCGTATCGCTTCTCGATGACAACCTTGCCAGACCGAATTGTTGGGCCGTAAAACTTCAACACGTTATCGAGTACCTCGCAGATCTTGACGTCCACTGGTGAAGGTGATTGGCGGTAGAGACCCAAAATACTCGTGGTGAGGTGCGCCACGCGTTCCAGCTCGGCACGCGCCGTGCCCAGATGTCGGCGCTCCGTTTCTCCCAGGCTGGTGCTTCGATCGAGGAGATACAACACACCATCCAGCGTCTGCAGCGGATTGTTGATCTCGTGGCCAAGAGAAGCTGCCAGGCGTCCAGTAGCGGCCAACTTTTCTGTGGAGCGCAGTACCTCTTCTGTTCCTTTGCGATGCGTAAGATCAAAGAACGTAGCCACCGCCGCGATGATATGACCTTGCCCGTCGAGGATTGGGGCAGAGCTGACACTTAAAAAAACCGGGGTGCCGTCCCCACGGACGTACTCAATTTCTTCATCTGTGACGACCTCGCCTCTGGTGAGAGAACGTGCGAGCGGCCACTCTTCAGGTTGGAAGGGCTGCTTATTAAGATGGAAGGCTTTATATTGGCTGTATTCCTCAATGTCAGCAGCATCAAGGAATCGGTGACGCAGGATCTCTTCTACCTGTTTGTTGGCGAGGAGTAGCATTCCTGACGGGGCTTGGGCGATCATGACCCCGCAGGGCATTTGCCGAAGCACCTCCTCTAATTTCGCCCGCTCCGCCGCCAGTTGATCGTGGGATTGTTTGATCTCCTCTAGGTTATTTTTGAGATCGTTTATGTCGACCAGCGTTAGGACGGCGCCCTCGATCGTGTTCTCCAGGGTCTTATAAGGCAGAATACGAAGCGAATACCAGCGCCCCTCCCCATCCTGCACCTCTCGCTCTTTTATGCTTACCGTGTTGATCACCTCCAAAATCATTTGCTCCAGGTCGGGTACGTCAATACTTGGCCGGATGTTGGTGATCGGTCGTCCCACGTCCGAGAGGATCAAACCGAACCGCTGTCCGCCCCCGGGGGTAACACGCCGAATTCGCAGATCGCGTCCCAAAATAACCATCGCAATATTGACGCTGCTAAGCAGATTAACCAAGTCATTGTTAGCCTCCGTTAATTCGAAATTTCGATTGTGTAGTTCCTCGTTGACAGTATGTAATTCTTCGTTGGTTGACTCGAGCTCTTCTTTGGCAGTTTGTAGCTCCTCGTTTGTGCTCTGCAACTCTTCGTTGCTCGACAGAATCTCCTCATTCGCGGCTTGGAGTTCCTCGTTGCTGGCTTCTTTGTCCTCGACAAGGGAGTGCAGATATCGCTTGGTAGCAACAAGTTCTTGCTTCAAGTGGCTGCTTTGACGATCACTGCGTTTTTCCTTTCCTGCTTTGCTAAGTTTTGCCTCTCCCGCCATGGTTTCCGCCAATTCAGCTCCACCCGCGGGTCGCGAATCCTCGAATAGGATCAAGAAATGGCGTTCTCTGTTGGAAGCGACCTTGAAAGGGGTTACCTCAAGATTCACATTCTTGAGTTCACCATTGCGTTCGACCTGGATATCTTCCTTCCGGACCGGAACCCCCTCCTTCTCTGTCTTTGCTTTGTTGATCGTGGCTTGCAGATCGAACAGCAAGCCTTCTCGAGCCATCTTCAGAACATTGAAGCTGGCTCTACCAGGCGCGAGCTCAAGATAAAGGCCCACGTGTCCACGGGACTCAAGGACTTCCATATCGTCATTTATCACCACAGCGACGGGAGCGTATTTTGTTAAGAGGATGTGATCGGTCTCTCTGCGTAAGTCCAAGAGGCGCACAACACCCTCACGCTTCTGTGCTTCCTTGCCGCTCGCGATGTTTCCTGTTTCGATCGAGTACTGGCTCGCGGAGAAGTCGAAGTGCAGCCCGGATGCGGTAGATTTTCGGCAATAAATCTTGTGCTTCCTGTCCATCAACTCAAACAGATCCGAGGCCGTGCCAACGATGCCTTCCGATCCTCCCAACATCAGAAATCCTCTTGGCTTCAGGGCATAATGAAAGATGGGCATGATCCTATTCTGCAAAACGGGCCCGAGGTAGATCAGCACGTTACGGCAACTGATAACGTCGATCCGAGAAAAAGGCGGATCTTGGACAAGGTTTTGCCTAGCATAAAGACACATATCACGGATCATTTTGCTAATTCGATAGCCACCTTCCACTTTGGCGAAAAAGCGTCGCAGCCGTTCCGGCGAGACATCGGCCGCAATACTCTCCGGGTAGACCCCTGCGCGGGCTTTCTCAATGCCTCCCTGGCTAAGGTCCGTGCCAAAAAGCTGGATGGGAATATCGGCGCTCCTATCGCTCAAGAACTCGAGCAGTGCAATGGCCTGCGAGTAGGTTTCTTCGCCGGTTGAACACCCTGGCACCCAGACCCTGATGGGCTCCTCAGGCAACCTGTGCTTCACAATGCTAGGAAACACTTCGGTTTTTAGGGCCTCAAAAGCAGCGGGGTCGCGGAAGAAGCTAGTGACCTTGATGAGGATGTCCTCGTACAGTGCTTCCACTTCAGCCGGATGGTGCCGAAGAAACTGGACGTAGTCTTTCAACTTCCCTATCTTGTGCAAAGCCATGCGGCGTAGAATGCGCCGCTTAACAGTGGCGGCTTTGTAATCGGAAAAATCAACTTCGCTTGCCGTCCGCAGCAAATAAAGAATGTTCTCAAGTTGGGGATCGCCGTCGGGCATTAAGTCGGCGGTTCTTGAGGACGAAGAAGGGGTCAGATACGGATGGGTACGAATCCTCGTCAGCTCCCTGCCAACCGCGTCCGGGGAGAGAACGAAATCCACGCAGCCGGCAGCAATGGCGCTCCTTGGCATGCCGTCGAATTTGGCCGATTTTTCATCCTGGGCGAAGGTAATTCCCCCCTCTGCCTTGATCGCTGTTAACCCCAAGGTACCGTCAGAAGCAGTTCCTGAAAGAATTACCCCAATCGCATTGCTCCTCTGGTCCTCCGCGAGCGAGCGTAAGAACCGATCGATAGGCATGTGATGGCCACGCGTCTCCGTACGGGGTGTTAGCCGCAATATTCCCTGTGAGATGATCATGTCCACGTTGGGCGGAATGACATACACATGGTTAGGCTCCACTGGCGTAGCATCAGTTACTTGCGTGACAAGCATCTCGGTCGCCTTCGCAAGCAGCTCGGTCAGTGCACTGTCGTGGCTCGGGTCCAGATGCTGAACCAGTACATACGCCATCCCGATCCCCGGCCCTAAGGCCTTGAGCAGTTGTGTGAATGCGTCTAAGCCACCGGCCGAGGCACCTACACCGACGATAGGGAATGAGGCGCGCCGGGACTGCTGAGGTTCCGGACGTTGTTGGACGGGGCGGGACTTCGTGTTGGCCGGTTCGCGAGGATTCATTTTGGGGATCCTGGAAGAGACCCGCCGTCCAAGATGGCCACCCGAGAATGAGTAACGGCTCTTACCGGTTTTCGCTTTTCGCGACGACTCAACAGTTGCTGGACTGCTAGGAGCAAGAACTCGACCGGATCTCCTTTGCTGATAAACTCGTCCACTAGTTGAAGCGCGCTTTTTGGCGGTGACGCCCAGCCGGAAAGCATGAGAATAGGGACTCGCGGATTCGTCCTTCTCATTTCAGCAGCAACCAGCTCGCCGTTCATCTCTGGCATTTGATAGTCGAGAATCACTGCATCGATCGCGTTCGACGCGAAAACCTCCAGTCCTTCGTGGCTGCTGCTGGCAGTTAAGACCGTATAGCCACTGTCTTCCAGAATTATTTTGCAAGTGTTGAGGCTGCTCTGATTATCATCGATACAGAGGAGAGTTTTGCGTCGCCCGGGCATGGCAACCTCCTTGGGCGGACACCGAGATTCGGCCCGCTTAGTCTTGCGCAGCGGGCCGCTGTCCGTGCAGCGGGGGAAGTTGCACGAGAGAAGGTTTCCTTCTACGCCTGCTGGCTTTTGAAGTCCACCAAAAATCCGCAGTTTTACTTGCCTTGTTTTGCACCACATGCCCGCCCCTCCACAGCCCTATGACAAGAAACTGTGCAGTGGTTGCGCGGTCTGTGCGTGTGGAGCCGGCGTGGGCCCGATCTGTTGCGTCGTTCCGTCTCCTGAAATTCACCCCACCACACGGCCTGGCGCAATCTGAGAATGTGCAAATTGAGGCAAAAATGGCGTCGCAAGCGACTTCACTGCTAGCGGAAGAGTGCAAAGCAGCTGTGAAGAGAAGCGGGAAGCTATCGGATACACAGTGATGCAGGTGAGCGGATAGCAAGAAGTTAGTACCGCTAAGTGCCCAGATGAGGTTTTTGCGTAGTACAGCACATCAGCGCATAATCCCCAATTCATCCCTTACTAGCTTCTCCGTTTTCTCGAATGAGGTTTCATCGTGAAGGAGCGGCGTCGCCATCCTCGCGAGGCGAAGCAATCACGACGTCGTGTTCGTAGGTGCTGCCGTCGATCTGGAGGGAACGAAGGAGAATCTGTCGAAGCGCTACGTGCCTCTTCGGAAGGTGTGTGTTACGCGCTCTTTTTGGAGGTGATGGCGGAGAAGGCCGACCAGCGTTGCTCGACTTTCTTACTGCCGCAGTGCGGGCACAGAACCTCGCCTTCTTCGTAGTCCACAAGAGACAAAATCTTGTCAAAGAATTTCTTGCATTTCTGGCAGAAGAACTCGTAGTGGGGCATGCGGACCTCCACAATTTTCGAAGGGTAACAGGAGAATTCTAGACCTCGGGGTCGGGCTGGTTCAACATAGGACTCGGATTTTGTGCGACGTACTTGATGTTTTGGCTATCGAGAAACTCTCTTAGTTCTTGTACTGGCATGGCAGGACTCCTTCTCTTCGGACCAGAGCATACATCAAGCCCAGCAACGTTGGTGGTGCGTGTCTAATCTTGATAGTTTTCTAAGAGGCTCGAACAAAACCTCCAAATTCCTGCAACCCGCACACGAATCGGCATGGCTTAAGCCTCGGCTTCCGACAGGAGATTCAGCCTCACCTCTCGGCATCTTGAACTACTCGCAATGATGCCACGTGGTCTTCCGCGGCAGTGAGAGCAGCGTGAATCTGGACGCGAGCTGCTGCTATCCCACGATTCTTCTCCGTGTAACGTACTACCTCCAAGAAATTGTCCGCAGGCTCGGGTTGAACCCGTTGGGCGAGAAACTTCAGGAACTGTTCTTTCGTGCTGGCGTGGTCGATGCGTCGCAATGCTGCGAGTATCACAGACCGCGTGGCGAGAATATCCTCTGCAGTCGCGTCTTCGCCGAAACTGGAGCTGTCCGCAAACTGAACATACTGCACGCGTACATCGGCGGTGGGTTCTGTCGGAGGTTCCAGTGGATTTACACAGCAGGCCGACGTTCGTCGTCCCGGACTGCTGCGTGCGAGCGCGAATGAGTCTCCGGGAGCTATGTGGCGTCGAAAGAAGTAGTCAATTTGGATGATATGTTGAGTGCCGCCGTGTGGACCCATCTCGTCAAAGTAGGCGAGCAGGAGGACGATTCCTTTCCCCGAAGTGTTCCGCGCGTTGATCTTGAATTCGCTAAACGCTGTGACGGAGTTTGCGACGATTTGTTCGGTGAATGTGGCTGTGCCGGAGATCTCGAGAGGACTCGCCGGATCGGACTTGTCCACGACGGGCACAGTGAACGTAAGTTGGGACCAGGCAGAGAGGGTAAGACAGAGAGGGAGGAGGATGGCGGCCTGGAACTTCATAGCAGCCTCCGCCCGGAATTCTACGCCTGTCAGTCGAGGCTGGGGTTATTTTGTCAGTGTTCGATTGAATCACCCCTGAGGAGGCGAACAGCCTTTTCACCGTTTCAAAGCTTCGGCCAAACGTCGGAAGTCGCGTTCGCGCTTGTTTTTCTGCCAGAGCAGCCAGCCAAGAACTAGACCGAATAAGAGGAACACAACGCGGTAGAACAGCATGGGCCGATGCTGCCCGCAGAACGGCAAAAAGAGCCGCACTACCACCCCAAAGGGACCAGCGCGATTGCGCTTGTCAGCACGCGCTCGACGGTACGATTCTACGCATGCCGGGCGCGCAACAGTCAAACGAGATTGGATTCAGCTCACCGCTGGATCCGGGGGGGCGGTGTTACTCCCTCTGTCTTTCAGGACTCGCCGGGCGCAATCATGACGATGCGATCCGATAATCGTCTGTGGGTACGACTGCTCGACGGCGACATGTTGATCGGAATAAGCGCCATGTCTACACGCCGGGGTTGATTTTCTTTGGCGAACTGAAGAAACGCTGAAAAACGTGACGCGATTCTCGTTAGCACAGCCAGCGGACGAATAATTCTCTACAACCCAAAGAGACCCCGAGGACGAGTGGTGTTTTCGATAGGACAAATCACACACACCTTCTTTCCGAACAGCGTGACCGGTGCCCGCTTTAGAAATATATGCGAATCGAGCTCTAAGGAAGCCAACGAGCTTGAGCGGCTGTGCGATTTAGGTGCCTCGGAGTTGCTCATGCCCTTTGACCAATTCCGGGCAGCAGCGACAGGCAACTATAGCCTGAGTAATGCAGAGAGTCTGGCAGCTCGCTTCGGCAGTTCCTTCGAGGCTACCGTTTACCGACTCGCGACTGCCCACCCGGCGCTCGCGGTAGCGGGTTTGTTGCAATACAGGCAACGCAAAGAGGAAGAACGGCAAGCGCAGAAGCTTGAACGGCAAAGTTTTCTTTTCCCAGGCGTGATCAAATCGGGCATCAGTGACCCACCGAAATATCGCCGTCAGTCTTGCTATTTGTCAGAACAGTGCAGCGACGACTTTACGGTTAGGTGGAACAAATCGTTTGATCCTTCTTCCGTGATTTATCGAGCCGCAACATCGGCGGGGGTGCAAGCCTCAATCGAAGTTCTACCCAATGAAGCTGGGTTGAGCGGAAGACTCGAGGCCATTCGCGCACCCTTCCAAAGAGAGAATGCTCATCCAGAACATCCCGACGTTTTGTTCCTCTGGACCGCCGACAACGATGTTTAGAAATACCACTCTCGATTGTTCCAAGACGCTCTGACCGTTACAAAATCGTCTACATCGGTGTAGACGAAAAACCAGGAGGGCCGTCCAAGCTCTGTGAGCGACCCGAGACATAGGTAACAGATCGTACCGGACACATAGGTTACACTTTTTCCCCTTTTGGGGAGGAAGTGATGCCGTGGAAGGAGTGTTCGGTGATGGACGAAAGGCTTCAGTTTGTGGCT
>Ga0209471_1001935_pt1 | contig 12158 bp, 11 predicted proteins | sample GraSoiAngelo_128_FD_185885 | JGI IMG/M metagenome (GOLD analysis project Ga0209471, IMG submission 185885) | Grasslands soil microbial communities from the Angelo Coastal Reserve, California, USA - 14_0927_12_20cm (SPAdes) (version 2) | ecosystem: Environmental > Terrestrial > Soil > Grasslands ...
CTGAGACAGCCGCCTCTCCACGAATGGATTTCATTTCTCTCATCGAACGCAAACGCGAACGCTTCGAACAACTCGAACGTGAAATCGCTGATCCGCGTCTCTTCGATAATCGAAAACGTGCCAGCGAAATCATGCGCGAACATGGCAGCGTCAAGCAGTTGCTCGCGCGCTGGGATGAACTCGAAGCAGCGCGCAAACAACTCGACGACAACCGCGAGCTGGCTACGTCGCGCGACGTCGAGATCGCGGCCATGGCTGACGATGAGATTCCAGATCTGCAAAAACGAGTCGTCGATCTTGAGTGCGAATTCCAGATAGCGCTCCTGCCGCCCGACGAAAATGAAGAACGCGATGCGATCGTCGAGATTCGCGCGGGGACTGGCGGCAGCGAAGCGGCCATTTTCGCGGCCGATCTTTACCGGATGTACAATCGCTACGCCGAATCGGCCGGATTAAGGACCGAAGATCTCGAATCGAGTCCGTCGGAACTCGGTGGCTTGAAGGAAGTGATTTTCCGCGTCTCGGGCGAATCCGTTTTCCGAAAACTTCGATACGAAAGTGGTGTGCATCGCGTGCAACGCGTGCCGGCGACGGAAGCGCAGGGCCGCATTCATACATCGACAGCAACAGTAGCGGTGTTGCCCGAGGCGGAAGATGTCGATCTTGAACTGAAGCCGGAAGAGTTGCGCATCGAAGTTTCGCGCGCGGGCGGTCCCGGCGGACAAGGCGTCAATACGACCGACTCCGCCGTGCAAGTTTTGCACATTCCAACGGGTACGATTGTGCGTTGTCAGGATGGGCGCAGCCAGATTAAGAACAAGGAAAGGGCATTGTCGATCTTGCGGGCGCGATTGCTCGAACGGAAGCAACGCGAGGAGGCCGAAAAATACAGCGCACAACGCCGCGGCCAGATCGGCACCGGCGGACGCGAGGAAAAAATTCGCACCTATAATTTTCCACAGAACCGCGTGACCGATCATCGCATCGGACTCACTCTCTATAATTTAGACCGCGTCGTGGATGGCGACCTGGGCGAGTTGATCAAAGCCTTGCAGGCTGCCGATGTCGCGGAGCGAATCGGCGGTGCGATGGAGGGCGCTGCGCCGTCAGCGCCGTAATTCATGGGACGCAACAGCGCGCGTCCCTCCATGTTAAAGATGACAGTCCTCGAAGTGCTGCAATCGACAACTACGTATTTTAAGAAGCGCAAGATCGACAATCCGCGATTGAACGCTGAGCACCTGCTTGCGCAGGTGCTGGGGCGCACACGGATGGAGCTTTATCTCGAGTTCGAACGAAATCTTGTCGAAACGGAGCTGGCAATGTTGCGCGAGCTCGTCAGGCGGCGCGGCCAGGGCGAGCCGCTCCAGCGTTTACTCGGCACGGTGGAATTTTGCGGACACATCTTTCTTTGTGACAAACGCGCAATGGTCCCTCGGCCGGAAACCGAGGAGCTGGTGGAGCTTCTAATTGCGGATTGCGGATTACAGATTGCGGATTCGAAGGTTGTCGATGTTGGAACTGGCGCCGGCGTTATCGCGCTGAGTTTGGCGGCGAAGTTTCCGGAAGCGGAAATCGTTGCTGTCGATCTTTCCGACGAGGCGCTGGCGCTCGCGCGGAAAAATGCAGAGCGACTTGGTTTGAGTGCACGAATTCAATTCGCGAAAAGTAACCTGCTCGCACAGGTCGATGGAGTGTTCGACCTTGTGATCGCGAATTTGCCCTACATCTCCACGCAAGGTCGACACCTTCTTTCGCGTGAGGTCCTGCACGATCCGGAGGTCGCCCTCTTCGGCGGCGCGAGAGGTGACGAACTAATCTGCGCACTGATCGAACAGGCGCCGCCGCATCTTCGACCGGGCGGCTTGCTGGCCCTGGAAATCGGCCTGGGCCAGAGCGAGGCGCTTTTTTCGACATTGGCGGAAAAAAATTACCGCGACATTTGTTCGAGAAACGATTATTCAGGTAGAACACGATTTCTGTTTGCCAGGTATGGATAAGATTCGTATTCACGGTGGCCATCCGCTCTCGGGTTCGATCAAGGTGAGCGGTTCGAAAAATTCCTCGCTGCCCATTCTGGCCGCGACCTTGCTCACGCGCGAACCGTGCATCGTTCATCGCGTGCCCGACCTAAGCGACACGCATTACATGCTGCAAATTTTGATCCATCTCGGCGCGCAAGTGGAACGCGCCAGCGGAACAGTCACGGTGGCGGCCGAGAACGTACAATCGGTCGCGCCGTACGATGTCGTGCGCAAAATGCGCGCTTCGCTTTGCGTGCTTGGGCCGCTGCTCGGCCGTTGTAAAGAAGCGACCGTGTCAATGCCGGGCGGATGCGTGATTGGCGACCGACCAATCGATTTGCATCTGAAAGGATTCGAGGCGCTGGGCGCCGCCGTGCGCGTGGAAGGCGGCAATATAAAAGTTTTTGCCCCGAAATTGGGCAGCGCGGTGATCAACCTGCGCGGGAAATTTGGCCCGACGGTCCTCGGCACCGACAACGTCATGATGGCGGCGGTGCTGGCGGAGGGAACAACCGTGATCGAGGGCGCGGCGCAGGAACCGGAAGTTGTCGATCTTGCAAATTTTTTGAACAAGATGGGCGCGAAGATAGAAGGCGCCGGCACGCGCCGTTTGATTATCGAAGGCGTAAAAGAATTGCACGGCGTCGAGCACGACATCATTCCCGACCGGATCGAGGCGGGCACATTTCTGGTCGCGGGCGCGATTTGCGGGAACGGAATTTCAATCAAGCGCGTTGAGCCGGAGCACGTTCGCTCGGTCACGAGCGCGCTGGAGAGCTGCGGGTTTCAGATCAACAGCGGCGACGATTCGATTTCCATTTCGCCCAACGGCGACACCAAAGCGCTCGAGCTCGTGACTGAGCCCTATCCGGGTTTCCCGACGGATATGCAGGCGCAGATGTGTGCGCTCCTTTCGACGACCGACGGCATCAGCGTCGTGACCGAAAATATTTTCCCACAACGCTACATGCACGTAGCGGAATTGAAACGCATGGGCGCGCAAATGCAGTTGGAAGGCGCGACTGCGGTGATCCAGGGCGTCGATCACCTTTTTGGCGCTCCAGTGATGGCGAGTGATCTGCGCGCCTCCGCTGCGCTCGTGCTGGCGGGCTTGAAAGCGGACGGCGTTACCGAAGTCAGTCGCGTTTATCACATCGACCGCGGCTACGAACATCTCGATGAGAAATTGAGCGAGCTCGGCGCGCACATCGAGCGAGTGAAAGGCTGATTATGGATCAACCACCACCATTACCAACTCCATCCACTTCATCCGATACGCGAACATGGTGCGTGCTCTGCCATGCCAGCGCGTTACTCGGATTGTTTCTTCATTTCCTGGGTCATCTTCTCGGCCCGCTGATCGTTTGGCTGATGAAACGCGGCGACTCGCCGGAGATTGACGCGTACGGAAAAGAATCGCTCAATTTCCAACTCTCGATGCTGATTTACGACGCAATTGCAGGGGTCCTTTGCATTGTGCTAATCGGCATTCCGATTCTGATCGCCCTCTGGGTGCTGAACACAGTGCTCGTCATCATCGCTTCGGTCAAAGCCAGCGAAGGAAAGTTCTATCGTTATCCGTTTACGATCCGGTTGATCAATTAGTGCGGCTGTCATCTTGACCTGAAGCGGGCGATCTCACGCAGGACATTAAGGCACGCTGCGTAAAACGCGCGATCTGCGATCTATCAGCCGAATGGGAGTTTCTTCGCTCCGCTCAGAATGATCGCGTTTGAGATTTAGCGATAGCGAGTTTCGACAAGGCCGCGCAACGTTCTCAAATTTTCCACGTCTTCGCGCAGATCTTTACCTTTCGGTGTTTCCAAGACTTTTGGAATCTTGCTGAAACGGCGGTCGCGCATGATGAAACGAAACGCGTCCAAACCAATTTTGCCTTTGCCGACGTGTTCATGTCGATCTACCCGCGAGCCGCGCACGGTCTTGGAATCGTTCACATGAATGGCGACGAGGCGCTCGAGTCCGATCGTGCGATCGAACTCGCGAAATGTTTTTTTGATCGCGACTTCACTTCCAATGTCATAACCGGCGGCAAAAACATGGGCCGTGTCCAAGCAAACACAAAGCCGCTGCGGTTCGCGCACATTGTCGAAGATGTAAGCGATCTGCTCGAAAGTGTGACCAAGAGATGAGCCCTGGCCGGCTGTCGTCTCAAGCGCGATTCGCGTTTTTAATTTCGGCAATTTCCTCAGCACTTTGTCGATGGAAGCAGCGACTTTCTTGAGTCCCGCTTCTTCGCCGGCGCCAAGATGCGCGCCAGGGTGCAAGACGAGAAACGGAAGTTCGAGTTGATCAGCGCGAATTAGTTCTTCCGTGAGAGCGCGCAAAGAGTTCGCGTGAAACTGCGGATTGGTGGCAGCGAGATTGATCAGATAGTTCGCGTGGGCAAAGATCGACAAGAGCTTGCCCCGTTGTTGATGTTCCAGAAAAGCGCGAATTTCATCACGGGTGAGCGGGCGCGCGAACCATTGCATATTGTTCTTCACGAACATCTGCATGGCGCGGCACTTGATCGAGCAGGCGCGCTCGATCGCCATGTGCACGCCTCCGCCGATCGACATGTGGGCACCTAAAAGAATTGCCGATTGCGGATCGCGGATTGCGGATTGACCGGAGCGTTGTGGTCTGATCCGCGCCTTCTTCATTCCGCAATCCGCACTCGCCAATCCGCGATCGCTAAAATCGTTTCGGGTGCCAATCCGGCTTTTTCAGGCTTCCTTCGCCGACATATTCAAAAAGTTTATACATCGGCGTGAGCAACACGCCCGGCCCATTCGCGTTCATCCGCACTTCGAAGTTCAATTTGTCGTCGAGAAAATGAATGTCGCCGTGGCCAAGCATGCCGAAAAGTGTGCCGGCGGCTTCGAAATCGCCGGTGTGAATGATTGCGTCCTTGATGGTGAAAGTCGCGCTGGCTTTGCGTGCGATGCTGTAACCGGCCCCGGGCACAATATGGTTCAGAATTTCCGAAAGCGGACCGAAAATCGGGATGGCGAATACATCGCCATTGGTTACTTCCACTTTTCCGTTGCCGCGCATGTTGCGGGCATCGCTGCCGAGCCCGGCAAAATCGTAGCTGCCGCTCAGCTCGCCGCGCGCGGTCTTATATTGGTAATAAAGATCGGTCAGATGCGGGAAATCGATCCCGGCGACGGCAACGCTGGCATGATAATGAGGATCGTTGTGTGCGAGTGAAATATCGGTGGTGCCGCGGACCGTGCCGGAGAACAACGCACCTCTAAGATCGACAATTTGCAATCGGTCGTTCGTGAAAAGAAGCCGTCCCGAGACGCGATCGAAGGGCAATGTTTTACCCAGAAAACCATATTCCATGCCGTTCGCAGCATCGACCGTGACTTCGAGTCGCGTTTTCTTGCCGCCGCGAAATTGGTAAATGCCATTTGCGCTAATATTCGGCGGCTGCTGGAACTTGTAGGGCGCAACAGCCTTCCAGAGGTTCGGGTCGATCCAAAAGATCGCCTCAGCGGGGCGCAACGTTGCTTTGACATTTGCGACGCGAACTTCGTGGTTTTTGAAATCGTAGGTGAAAGCTCCGGTGCCGATGCCTTCATCACGCGCGACTCGCAGGTCATCGTAGGTGATCGCGCCATCGCCGAAGCGGATTTTGGCGCTTGCTGAATTCATCCAAACGCCGCGAAATCGAGTTCGATCTAGAGCCACGGTTCCTTCGCCTTTCCACGTCTCTGGTTTTCGATCTGGGCCGCGGATAGCGAGGTGAACGGTGGGCGGACGAGGCCATTCCCATTCGCTGAGAAACTGACCGAGTTCGGCCGAGAGCAACGGGCGCAGTGCGCCTGGATTGATTGTGCTATCGATGTTTAGCCGGAAATCGTTCGGCGCCTCGAACAGATTCGCATTGAGCTGGCCGCTTTGATGTCGAAGGCGCACGTCGCGGAGCAACGCGCGCTCGCCATCCCAGGAAAAATCGGCACTCAAATCGGCGAACGGCACTGTCTTATAAGCAAGGCTGTCAACGGCAGTATGACCGATGATTTTTAATTGCGGCCGGTCATCCCCGAAATTTGCCGACCCGGAAACCTCCACCAAAGGCGGCGCGTAAAACGCCGCGTCCCGGAGCGAACGCCCTAGTCCGAAAGCATCGAGAAAAGCTTTTAGATCCAGAGTGCTGCGCGCTTGAAAAACTGCCTCGTTGCTTTGCCGACTCCAAGTGGCGCGTCCGGCGAAGCTTCCCGCGTGATCCTTCCATTCACATCGACTGATATTCAGGCGTTGATCGGCCCATTCCGCAGCCGCGGACAAATCACGGATTTCATATTGGCCGCGCTGCAATTGCTCGCCTCGTAGCGTCGCCTCGACTCGCGCATCCTCCATTTGCGCGAGGTCTCCGCTGAATTTTACCTGCAAAGAAGGGTGATCACGCGGGAATATGAACTTTTGCAACTCCGTCACCGCGCGTTGCAACATCGACAATCGCTTTTGCCATTCTTCTTTCGAGGCTTCCGGCGAAGGCGTGTAATTTGCGCGTTTGATCAATTGGCCGGTCGCCGAAATTCGCATCCCGCAAAAAATTCCTTCGGCCTGACTGACATAAATTTGTTCGGGCGGAAAATAAACGTGCGCGCGGAAGTTTTTCAGCTGTGCCCGCTCCCCTCCACCCTCCGCGCTCATGAGCGGCAGCGTGATTTGCGCGTCGCGCACATCGAGCGCATTGAGAAACGGCTCATGATGGATGAGCGCGGCGTAATTGATGTCGAGCGAAATTTCGCTGATACGGGCGAGTGTATTTTCGCGCTTCTTGTAGTCGAAAATGCGCACATCTTTGGCGACCAGACCGCGAAACGGATCGAGCGTGAGGCGGCCGACGGAGGCTTCCACGCCGCGCTTGTGCAATTCTTCGACGACGCGATAACGCCACTGTCGGCCAAAGCCTTTTTTCGAAAGGTACCATCCGCCGCCAAGCAGGGCGGAAAGTGCAATCACGGCCACGAAGCGCCCCACGCTGATTACGAGTCGGCGCGCAAAAGTAGATTGTCGATCTTGCGCGCGCGGGGCGATTGTGGGCGATTCGAGAACAGGGAGCATTCTCTCACTGCTACGAGATGCGTTTGCGATTTCAAGCTGTAGCGGCGCTCTATGAGCGCCGAATCTTCAACGTAAAAAAATGCGACGGTCATTAACCGACGCTACAGTAAAGCCTTCGTTTTTTAATTAAACATGACAATAACTGATCTGCCCGCGATTAACGCGACGCTGAATTTTATCAGTACAATATTCATTTCTGCGGGCTGGTTTTGGATCCGGCGCAATATCTGGCAGCGACATGTGCCGTGCATGATCGCAGCCATCATTTCATCGACCCTGTTCCTTGTCGGCTACGTCGTTTATCACGTGCACGTTGGCGAAAAATCATCCGGTTACACCGGTTGGACAGGTGTGATCTATTTTCCGATGTTGACTTCGCACGTTCTTCTCGCGTTCGTCACGCTGCCGCTGGTGATCCTGACGCTTATTCCGGCGTTTCGACGCCGCTGGGACCGGCATCGACGCATTGGCCGCTGGACGATGCCAATCTGGCTTTATGTTTCGGTGACGGGCGTGCTCGTTTATTTGATGCTCTACAAATGGTTTCCACCACCGAATCTTGCACTCGGGCATTAGTTGATGTTTGATCAGAAGCCGTGCCCTTGCAGGCGAGGAAATTATGGTGACGATCGCGACGTTTAACGAGCCGGCCAAAGCGAAGCGGCTGAAAGAGCGTTTTCAGCAGGCCGGGCTGCGTGCCGATATTCATAATGAGGGCCATTTGCAGCAGGTCGCCTTCATGTCGCGACCGCAGGCGAATGCAAAGGTCCGGATTGAGGACAACGATTTCGAGCGTGCGCAAGAGTTGATGGTCGAGTGGGAAGCGATCGACCCGGACATCGCCGCCGCCATTATTCGCTGCCCGCAATGCGGCTCCTCACAAATCGAGTACCCCCAGTTGACGCGCAAAGCTATTACGCCGGCCATGGCGAGCGTCCTTTTTGCGCTCAAAATTTTTCCCAAGGAATTTTACTGCGAGGATTGCCACTTCACCTGGAGCAAGGGGGAGCAACGCGCGCTGGCGCGCCTCTGGCATCGTTTCTTTCCCGGCCGCGAATCGGCCAATCAGAGCTAACGCGCTCGTTCGATCATTTGCTTGTCGCATCGGGGGACGCGGCTGAAAATCATTTCCGACACGATTTGTAGACCAATATCGCTTTGCTCCATCCATGAAATGGCTCTTTGCTTTGCTCCTCGCCTTGGTCGTGTTCGGCGGCGCTGCGCTTTTTAGTTATTATCTTTTTTTCAAACAGGAAATTGCGGTGCGACACGAGCAGCGCGGTGACGTAACGCCCGCGCCGACGCCCGATATCAGTTTGCCGGAATTTCAAGCGGCGGCCAAGTTGCGCCAGGAGGACAAACTGACCGAAGCTCGCGACGCGCTCAGCGCCTTCATTCAAAAATATCCGACCGATCTGCATGCCGAAGAAGCCAAGGACTTGCTCGGCGAAGTCAATATCGACATCTTGCTTTCGCGGACGCCTTCGCCGGAAAAAACGGACTACGTCGTGAAGTCTGGAGACGTGCTGGCGGTTATTTCGCGAAGATTAAAAACCACGCCCGAGTTGATCATGCGCATGAACAATCTGAGCGGGACGATGCTGCACATCGGCGAACATCTGCTCATTTCGCATCCTGATTTCGCGATTGTTATTCAACGCAAAGCGAAGCTGGTGGTGCTACTCAATCACGGCGCGTTCTTCAAGCAATATCATGTGCGGGAGGAGAAGCTGTCGCCCAAACAGCCGGCGAAAGTCACGACAAAAGTAGCGGAAACAATGGCGTGGCGAGATGGCAAACGCGTCGGGTTCGGAACCAAGGAGTTCCTCGGAAGTACGCGCTGGATCCGGCTCGGTGCGGCCGCCTACACGCTTTATTCGGTGGCCGATTCGGCCCACCCAGAAGTTACTCAGCCGCCGCCGCCGCAAGGCCTCGGCTTGGACGCTACCGATCTCGAGGAGCTGAGCGGCCTTGTAAACAGCCGGACGCCTGTCACCATTACCGACTGATATTCGTTGAAGAGTTAAAACGGTTACAGGGGTTACAATGTTAAAGCGAGCCGGTTTGTAACTTTTGTAACCTTGTAACTTATTTAACTTTCACCCATGGAGTTGCAACCGCTCGATTTCGAAAAACCGATCTTCGAACTGCAACGGCGTTTGCAGGATTTGAAGGATCATTCCGACGAGCACGATGTCGATCTTGACTCCGCGGTTGAGGCGATCGAGGCAAAAATCCGCGAAACCCGGCGCGAAATTTATGGCCGCTTGACCGCCTGGCAGCGCGTGCAAATCGCGCGTCACGTGCAACGGCCGTTCGCGCTCGATTATGTCGAGCGGTGTTTCACGAATTGGATTGAGCTGCGCGGGGACCGCCAATTCGCGGACGACAAAGCGATGCCGAGCGGCCTGGCCATGCTCGGCTCGCAGCGGTGCGTGGTTCTCACGCACCAGAAAGGGCGGAACACGAAGGAGAACGTGATGCGCAATTTCGGTTGCGCCCATCCGGAAGGTTATCGGAAAGCGCTGCGTCTGATGCGGCTGGCCGAAAAATTCGGCATGCCCGTGATCTCGTTGATCGATACGCCGGGCGCATTTCCCGGGATCGGTTCGGAAGAACGCCACATTTCAGAAGCGATTGCGGTAAATCTGCGCGAGATGATGAGCCTGCGCGTACCAATTATCGCTGCTGTGATCGGCGAAGGCGGCTCAGGTGGCGCGCTTGGCATTGGCGTGGCGGACCGCGTATTGATTTTTGAGAACGCCTACTATTCGGTCATCAGTCCGGAAGCATGTTCGGCCATTCTGTGGCGGGATCGGCGTCACGCTCCAGAAGCAGCGGAGGCGCTGAAACTGACTGCGCAGGATTTGCTCAAACTCGAAGTTGTCGATGAAATCGTTCCGGAACCGGAAGGCGGCGCGCACCGCGATTATGATTTGTCGGCAGCAAATCTTGGCACGGCGTTGCGCCAAAACTTGCAGCGCGTTGGGGGCACGCCTATCGAAGAACTGTTGAAGAAGCGCTACAAAAAATTCCGCGCGCTCGGCAATTTCGCCGAAGGCAAGAGTACAGCTCCTTCGACCCGTTCGTGAAATGATTGGCGACGGTCGTCGAGTATTCGCACAGCTATTCCGGGTCGGTGTTCTCTTCGCGCTGACCCAAAGCAGCGGCTTTGCCACTGCGTTCAATTTCGAGCGCGACACGTTCGCGTTTCAAAACGCCACCGTGCTCAAATACAAAAACGGTCGCCCCACTTTGGAGCGAAGATCGACAGTTGGCGATCCGCCTAACCAATATACCCGCGCCTGCTTTGTCATGACGCGCACGGCAATGCAATTTCACAAGTTCGCCCGGTTCAATCCGCGCGGCGCTCCTTTAAACGACAAAGAGCTCGCAGCGCGCATTCGCAAAGTCACGCGCCGCGCCCCCTGGCACGAAGCATTTCCAGCAAATCAACGAATAAATTTTCCCGGCTATGCACATCTGCGCGAGATGAGCAAAGCGCGCGCGCACGTGTTCCAGGAAAATATCGGCAGCGGGTTCGCCACTTATTTTCGGCCCGGCAACTTCCGCATGTTTTTTCAACATAGTCCGAAATATCAGGAGAAGACTCACGCCCATCTGGATGCGGCCCTTGCCCGGGGTGATCTCTTCGTCGGTTATCTCTCCACCTATCCGAAGCTGAGCATCAATCACGCGGTGCTGGTCTATGCGCGAAAACCAACTCCTCTAGGAAACAAAATCGAACGTTATCTCGTTTATGACCCAAACCATGCCGAAGCGCCACGCCAGCTGACTTGGTCAGCCCGTGATAACTCCTTCGCTTATCAAAAGGACATTGACTTCGTCGGCGGCTTTACGCGCGTCTATCAAGTTTACGGCAAGTGGTTGCAATGAGTTTGATTTCGGTGTTCGATTTGGACGTTGGACGTTAAACGTTGGAAGTTTTATCTCCACAAATGCCAGGAAACCCGATCCCAAATCCCACGCCTGCTCCGCCAGCACCGCGACCACCAACGCCGAAGCCAGCGCCGGAGCCGTTGCCGCCCAATCCGCCGCCGGTTCCTCCAGTCGGACGCTAAGATCGACAATTACATTCGCGCCGTCGGCGGAAACAGGAAGCGCAGCGCCGGACCGACGCGCGCCGCCCACGCGGCTTCGCTATGATCGGCGCCTTCGACTTCGAGATAAGTTAGATCGACATCGAGGCGCCAGCCTTTTTCGATCAATTGATCGAGCAACACGCGCGCCTGCTCCCAACCGGGCTCGGCCGTGCCAGTATCCAGCCAAATTTTCAGCGGCGGCTTCTTTTCCATCATGTCCACGAGTCGATAAATCGCAAAATCATCCCACCAGATCGATGGCGACATCACGATGAGCCGATTGAATGCGTCCGGAAATAAAATCCCGATCGCGAGCGTGACCAGTGCGCCGAGCGATGATCCGCCCAAGCCGGTGAATTCCGCTTCGCGTTTCGTGCGATACTTCTTGTCGATGTACGGTTTAAGTTCCTCGATTAAAAATTGGCCATATTGACGCGCCAACCCGCGGCTGCGCTTCCTTCGTTTTGCCTTGGCGTCAATGACACCGCCCGTCGGCGCATATTCGTGAATCCTATCCTCTCCCGTATTTGCAATCGCCACGATAATGAGCGGCTCGATCAACTTTTTTCGAATCAGTCGCTCCGCCGTTTCATCCACCCCCCATTCGATACCGGAGAACGAAGTTGCCGCATCGAAAACGTTCTGACCGTCATGCAAATACAGAACCGAATATCGCCGGCGGGAAAAGCGCCGGTAGCCCGGCGGAAGATAAACAAGCACGTCGCGGCGGTTGCCGAGAACCTTCGACGGGAACGCGCGATGCCGTTTGATGTTTCCGGTAAGCGTGTGTTTGGCCATTCCAAAAACAGACGCATCGCTGAACATGTCGGTCTTGTCCAACATCTGCGTTTGGTAGGGACGCAACCTTCGGCGTCCGTCGATTTCTCTTGTGCATGTTAACGTCCCGCAATAAGTCGGGCAGCTCGGAGAGCCGTCCCTACCTGAAATG
>Ga0209471_1001937_pt1 | contig 12156 bp, 9 predicted proteins | sample GraSoiAngelo_128_FD_185885 | JGI IMG/M metagenome (GOLD analysis project Ga0209471, IMG submission 185885) | Grasslands soil microbial communities from the Angelo Coastal Reserve, California, USA - 14_0927_12_20cm (SPAdes) (version 2) | ecosystem: Environmental > Terrestrial > Soil > Grasslands ...
TTCGATCGAGATCACATCCGCGTCCATCTTCTCGATCACCCGGATCACGTCGTTGAACTCGCTGTAGCACATGTGGGTGTGGATCTGGGTGGCGTCCAACACGCTGGCGGTGGCGAGACGGAACGCGTTCACCGCCCACTCGAGGTACGCGGGCCACTCGGTGCGCCGCAGCGGCAGGCCTTCGCGCAGCGCCGGCTCGTCGATCTGGATCACGCGAATCCCGGCCGCCTCGAGGTCCTTCACCTCGTCGCGGATCGCCAGCGCCAGCTGCTTCGCAGTCTCGGCGCGGGGCTGATCGTCGCGCACGAACGACCACTGCAGGATCGTCACCGGGCCGGTCAGCATGCCCTTCACCGGGCGCGCCGTCTTGGACTGCGCGAACGTGCTCCACCGCACCGTCATGGCCCGGGGGCGGGACACGTCGCCGTAGATGATGGGCGGCTTCACGTAGCGCGTGCCGTACGACTGCACCCAGCCGTGCTCCGTGAAGGCGAATCCCTCGAGCTGCTCGCCGAAATACTCCACCATGTCGTTGCGCTCGAATTCGCCGTGCACCAGCACGTCCAGCCCCAGCTCTTCCTGCAGCTTCAAGGTGCGGGTGATCTGCTCCGCGATAAAGGCATCGTACTCCGAGCCCGTCAGCTTGCCGTCGTGCAGCTGTTTGCGGGCCGCGCGCACTTCGGCCGTCTGGGGGAACGACCCGATGGTCGTCGTGGGGAAGAGCGGCAACCGCAGCTGCTTGCGACGACGCTCGGCGAACGGCGCCGCGCGCCGCATGTCGTGCTCGGTCACGCCCCGCGCCCGCTGCTTCACGGCGGGGTTGTGGATGCGTCGGGAGATGCGCCGACCGGCGAGCACGCGCTCGTTCGTCTCGAGCGTCGCCGCCACGGACTCCCGTCCGTCGCGCAGCGCCCGCGCCAGCGTGGCCACTTCGACCAGCTTCTGTTTCGCGAACGCGAGCCACCCCTTGAGCTCGCTGTCGAGCCGTCGCTCGAGGTCGAGATCGATCGGGACGTGCAGCAGCGAGCACGACGGCGCCACCCACAGCTGCGCGGCGCCGGCGCGCTCCAATGCGTCCTCGAGCTGGCGCAGCGACGCGGCGAGATCGGCCTTCCAGATGTTGCGCCCGTCGATCACGCCGAGCGACAGCACCTTCCCGCTGCGGCCGCCGCCCACCGGCCAGCTCTGGACGAGCGACGCCAGCCGCTGCCCGGTGCGCACGGCGTCCACGTGCAGGCCGGCCACCGGCAGCTCCAGCGCGCTCGTCAAGTTGTCGTCCAGCGCGCCGAAGTACGTCGCGACCAGGAGCTTCACCTTGGGCGCCTGGTCGGCGAGGAAACCATACGCCCGCGCGAATGCTTCACGCTCGGCGGGCGTCCGATCCAGCGCGAGGCACGGCTCGTCGAGCTGCACCCACGTGGCGCCCGACGCCCCCAGACGCGACAACACCTCGGCGTAGACCGGCAGCAGCGCGTCGAGCAGCGCCAGGCGATCGAACCGAGCGGTTCTCGTCTTGCCGAGCAGCAGGAACGTCACCGGCCCGATCAGCACCGGCTTCGTCTGGATGCCCAGCGCCTTCGCCTCGAGGAACTCGTCCACCGGCTTCGAGGACGACAACCGGAACGTCTGGCCAGGCTCGAACTCGGGGACGATGTAGTGGTAGTTGGTATCGAACCACTTCGTCATTTCCATCGCCGTGACATCGCGCCCCCCCGCCTGGACACCGCGCGCCATCGCGAAGTAGGTGTCCAGGTCCACGGGGCCGCCCGTCCACCCGTATCGCTTGGGCACGGCGCCCACCAGCGCGCAAGTGTCGAGCACGCGGTCGTAGTAGGAGAAGTCGTTCGATGGGACGAGGTCGATACCGGCGTCCTGCTGCAGGCGCCAGTGCCGCTCGCGCAGCTCGGCACCGGTCTTGAGCAGGTCCGCCTGGGAGACCTTGCCGCTCCAATAACCCTCGGTGGCGCGCTTCAACTCGCGGCCGGCTCCGAGGTGCGGGAAACCAAGATTGTGGGAAAGGGGCATAGGGAGTGGAATCTACCTACACCCGGGGCCGGAGCGTAACGCGCCGCCGCGCCGGCCGGCGACGGACTTTAGGGCTTGTGGGGGTTTGGCGGCCTGTGGGGTTTCGCCTGGCCCGGTGGCACCCAATCGGGCGGCCGTCCGGGCGGGGAGTTCCCCCCGCCGTGGGAGAGGCCGGCAGCCGCCTGCGCCGGCGTAGCCCCGCGGGCAACCTGCGCCTGCACCTCGCCCGGCAGGCCCAAGAGGTCTCCCGGGGTCCGACCGTCGCTGATCATGCCTTCGACGAGCTGGACAGTCTGCTTGGCTGGGACGCCAAGCGCCGCCAGGGTGGCGGCGACCCGCAACACGAGCGCCGGATCGTATGCGGCCCGGGTGGCGCGTACCAGATCGCTCACTTGGCCCGCGCTGAGCCCGGCGCTCAGCCCGTCGGCCCCGCCCTCCACGACATCGGCCTTGGGGCTCTCCAGGCCGCCCGCGCGCACTGCCTCCGTCGCCCCGGCGAGGCGTGCGGCGAGAGCGCGCACGGCCGCGATCAGTCGGTCGGCTGGAACCCGTTTCGCGCCGCCCTCGATGGCTTTCTGGACGAGCGGCTCGGTCGGCAGGCCGCGCGCCGCAGCGTCCGCGGCGATGTCCTGCACGGCGCGCTGTACGTCCGGCGGGACGCGCCCGTCGAGGCGCGCGCCGACATCCTGCGCCACGAGCCGTAGCGCCGTGCAGAGCGCGAACGCGAGCGCCAAGAAGGATCTCACAGCGTGTGCGCTCCCCGCGCGGTCACGGCCACCATGCTGTTGCGGCGGCCGAACCCGTCGTTGATCGCGGGCGCCGCCGGGTCCGACACCCAGCGCTCGCCGTCCACGAGGAACGCGTATTGGTGCTGGCCGACGGGGAGGGCCAGGGTGGTCGTCCACACGCCGGCCGTGCCCGCGCGCACCAGGGGCGCGGCATTCCTATCCCACTGATTGAACGTGCCCGCCACCGCCACGTGCCGGGCGCCGGGAGCGTACAGCACGAATCGCACGAGCACTGAGTCGCGTGCCCCGCCGAGCGCCACCGGTGCGACAGTGGGCGTGCTGCCCGGGGCCCGCGCCAGCAGCAGGAGAGCGACGCCCGCCGCGACGGCGAGAGCGCCGGCCCACACGACGGGACGCACCCGCAGCCGCAGCTCCACGTCGCGTGCCGCGGTGAGCCAGTGCCACGCGCGCCGCCCGCGGGAGGCGGCGTGACGGCGCACCACGGCCATCACGCGGTCGTCGAGCGCCGGCGACAGGACGAGCGGCGTGCGATCCACCGCGCCAACCAGGCGCAGCGCCTCCGCTCCCTCGGCACGCAGCTCGGACGGGAGCTCGGCAAGCGACAGCTCGCCGTCCAGCAGTCGCTTCACGAGAGGGTGATAGCCGAGGGTCATAAGTGCTCCTTCATCAGGTCCCGCAACCTGTCATACGCGCGATGCATGCGCATCTTGAGCGATGCCACTGTCGCTCCGGTCCGCCCCGCGATTTCGTCGTACGCCAGGCCTTCGACATGCTTCAGCACGAACACTTCGCGCTGCTCCGGCGTGAGGTGCGTCAGCGACCGCTCGAGTGCCCGCATCCGCTCCACCTGCTCGAGCGTCCCATCGGGTCGGTCGGGTGCCGCCACACCGTCGTCTCTCTCGTCGAGCGGGCGGCCTTCCCGCTGCCGGCGCCGTCGCTCCGCATAACAGCGATTGCGCAGGATCAGGAACAGCCACCCGGCAAACTTGTCCGGCTCGCGGCAATCCGCCAGGCGATCGAACGCCCGCACCAGGGCGTCCTGCACCGCGTCTTCACCCGCGTCGAGGGAGCCCAGCATGCGCGCCGCGTAGCGCGCGTAGCGGTCGCGGTAGCGGCGCACCAACACCGCATACCGCTCCACCTCGCCTCCCAGCACCGCACGCACGACTTCGCTGTCCGTGGCGTCGCCCGCGAGACCCAACCGTCGCCCTCGCTGCCCGAAGTTGTGCAGGTGATGCTAGGGGCCGCGGCCCACGCGGGCAACCCGTCCGCCCCTAAAGAGTCGCCGGGCACAGGGTTGGTAACGCCCGACTCTGCTGTGATTTGCGGCACAACGCGTTACCTCCGCCGGGGACCGGCACTCTTTTATGGCGAGAACGGAGGGTCGAGGGATGCCCCAGCACAATCGCGCGCTGCCAGATCGCACCCTGCTCGAGTGGGTGGCGGGCGGCGACGCCGCAGCACTCCGCGAGCTCGAGCAACGTCACGGCACCAGCGTGTACGCGCTCGCCTATGGCATCGTGATCGACCCCGGAGAAGCGGACGCGGTAGTCGCCGAGACGTTCGCATACGTCTGGCTCAGCGCCGCCCGCTTCGTCGAGACCGCCAACACGTCGGTTGCAACCTGGCTCGGTGAGATCACCCGCAGCCGCGCCCGTGCGGTGTTGCTGTCGCGGGAGTGGGCCGGCGGGTGGTCCCCGCTCGAGCGGGCGGCCGACTTCATGACGTCGTAAGGAGGGCTGAATGGTTCGCATGGTTCGCACGCTTTTCGGGCTCGCGGCGGTATGCGCCGTACCCACGCTGGTGGCGGCCCAGACGCCGCAGATCCCCAACGAGCATGCATCCGACCAGGGCAAGGCCATGGTCGCGCTGCACTCCCAGGGTGCCGTCCACCGCGCGAAGCACCGGCGCGGGGACGTGATACAGGTCGACGTGACGCGTAACCCCAACGCCGCCACCCCGGCGACGCGGGCGACGCCCGCCGTGCCGGGGCATGGCGACGTGCCCACCCTGCCGGCTCACCGGGCCACGCCCGCGACCCCGGCACACAAACAGGGCCAGGCGACCAACCCGCATCGGCCGTAACGACAACAGCATTCAGACCGGAACGTAGGGGCGCAGCGTGCTGCGCCCCTACGCGTTTCTTGGCGACTGTATCCCTGGCTCCGCGGGCCGCATAGCTTTGGTGCCGTGAAGCAGGGGATTGGTGCGCTGCTGGTGGCGGTGATCACACTTCCCGCGCTGGCGGCGGCGCAGACCGAGATGTCCGTCGGCCTGGGCGTCGGCACAGTGCGCTATACCGCCGGCGCGGGCTTCGGCACGGCCGTGCTCTCTCCCACCGTGCGCTACGCGTCGGCGACGCTGGCGGCGGATGTCGCGGGCGCGGTCGCCTCGCTTCCGCGTGGGGTGTGGGCCGGTCAGGGGCTCACCGGACTTTCCGTGATCACGCCACCAATCCACACGCTGCGCTTCGGCGCCGAGCTCGCGGTCGGCGGCACGACGCGCAGCGACAGCGGCTCGACCGCGGCGGCGCATGCCGTCGCGGAGCTCTCCCGGTCGTTCCCCACGTGGGGGCTGGGCATCGGCGCCGGCCCATCCACGGGCGTGATCGCGGGCGACCTCCCCGTCACGGCGTTGCACACCCGCGCGCGCATGTGGTGGCGTCCCGAGGGCGGCCCCGGGGCGCCGGAGCTCCAATTGAGCGTCGAGCCCACCCGGTTTCCGGACGGTTGGTTCACGGACGCGAGCCTCACGGGCACGGTCGAGCGGGGGCGAGCGATCGTGTCCGTCTGGGTCGCGGGGCGGATGTCGCCGGCCTTCCCCGCGGAAGGCGCTGGGGGCGCGTCCGCGCAATTCTTCGCCACGCCCAGGGTCTCGCTCGAGCTGAGCGGCGGGAGTTACCTCCCGGACCCGTATCAGGGCTTCCCCCAGGTGGGGTTCGTCAGCGTCGGTGTGCGGCTCCACCGCTCGGCGCGCGCACCGCACGTGCGGTTCGCACCACTGGTGCCGGGTGTGCGGGGCGACAGCGCCGTGGTGCGGTTCCGGATGGCGGGGGCCCGCTCCGTGGCGATGGCGGGGGATTGGAACTCGTGGGAGCAGGTGCCGTTGCGTCCGCTGGGCGACGAGGTGTGGGAAGGGGTGCTCCGCCTGCGGCGCGGCCTCTATCACTTCAACCTGCTGGTCGACGGGTCGGATTGGGTAGTGCCCAACGGCGTGGCGACCGTTCCCGACGGATTGGGTGGTATGGTGGCGGTGCTCATCGTGCCGTAGCGTAGGGGGTCCCTCTCCGAGGTGCGCTATGGGCAAGATCAACTGGGGTCGGGTCGTGCCGGGCGGGCTGCTCGCGGGGGTGGTGTTGAACGTCGTCGACTTCGCCATGTACGGGAAGTGGCTGGCTGGCGACTTCGCCGCGGCCCTGCAGGCGCTCGGCAAGCCGGGGGCAATGGACAATCTCATCCCGTTGTTCGTGGCGCTCGACTTCGTGTACGGCATCGGGTTGGTGTGGGTGTACGCGGCCATCCGCCCGCGCTTCGGCGCGGGAGCCAAGACGGCCGTGATCGCGGGCGTCGCGACGTGGTTCCTCGTGAGCCTGCTGCATGCCGTCGGCGAGGCGCCGATGGGGCTGTTCCCGCAGAAGCTCTACACGATCCCCACTATCGTGACGCTCATCGAGTATGCGGTCGCGACCACGGTGGGGGCGTACGTGTATAATTTCTTCAATCGGTCCGCCCTCGGTCCGGACCCAGCCCAAGCCCGCCGTGACGATCAGCGTCTGGCCGAGCGGATGCGTATGCCATGCCGTGCGGGCGCCAGGCTCGAAGGTGACGCTGCCGCCACTGACCTGTGGCGGGATGGCACTCAACCGGCCGAAGCGTCGCGCGTCGATCCACCGGGTGCCTTGCTCCCACAGGAGCGAATATCGGCGGTTGTAGAGTAGCTGGGTGACGAAGGCCGTGTCCGGGCTCGCGATCGTGACCGTAGTGGGCGCGAGCTTTCCTGCATTGGTCCGGACCTGGTTCAGATCATTGACCGCTACGGCCTTGCTTCCTGCGAACCACTGCGCCTCGGCATCGAGCAACACCAGCTCCTCGTTCCTGATGATCGGAATCTGGTGTCCAGGATCGGCCTTGCCCGCAGTGAAATACACTTTGAACTTCAGGGTGCCGGCGATCGGAATTCCCCCCAGTCGCTGCACGACGACCGCTGGATCGATCTTGTCCAGGACGCGCTGGTCCCGGACCTTACCGGGCACGGGTTGGGTGTCCGCGTTGGCGACATTCGAGTCGAGCGCGAAGTACGTGTCGCCGTTCAACGGCTCCGAGAGCCCGTTGGAAATGTCTCCCGCCCCGTTCGAGAAGTCGAAGTACGCGCCGGCTGCGAATCCCGCGGCGGTCGTCGCAGTGCGGTCGAGGAACGAGCTGTCCAGGTCGGCGACGGCCCGTGTGTAGCAAGGGGTCCCGCATGTCCCTGCCGTTGCCCGCAGAATTGCCGCTTTGGCTGCGAGCGCGCGATTGAATCGCTTGAACGCACCCGGCGTCTCGAAACCCGCGAATCCAGGCGGTGTCGGGAACGGAAACGCCACGGTGTCCGCATCAGCGGCGCGTAGATCGGCGCGCGCGCCGTCCAGCAGGCCGATGACGTAACCGTACACGCTGTCCTTGGTGACAAATGGTGCGGTGGTCGCATTCACGGCTCGGTCGGCGTCGACAGGAGCGCCCAGGGAGTCGCGCGTGAGCACGACGTACAGGAAGGCGAGAGCCTTCATCGTGTTCGCCATGCCCCGGGAAGCGGCCTTCTCCCCCGCGGACAGATCCGTGTTGGTGGCGAGTGCAGTCAAGTAGATGTTGATGTTGCGGATATTCTGGTACCGGTCGGCCCACAACGCACCGCCGAATCCCCCGCCTTGAAGCGGTCCGTAAAACGGCTCCTGATAGTCGGGCTGGTTGTTCCCCGAGAGGTTGATGCCTTCGCGGCCCATGGAGCCGAGACGCCAGATATAGTTCTGGATCCCCGTGCGCGCGCTGCCGAAGACGCCAATGGCGGCCGCCGACAGCCGATCCCGCGTGGGATTGGCGAGCAGGGAGTCGAGCAGCGGCTGGTTCGCGTTCGTGACGTTGAAGAAGTCCGAACACGCGGCGCCCGCAAGCAGCGCACCCAGCACGGCGCCGACCGTGGCCAGCCTGCGCAGATGCAGTATGGTGGTCATGGTCAGAACCCCGCCGTGATCGAGAAGAAGACGCTGCGCTCGGGCGGATAGGGACCGAGATCGATGTTCCGCACGATGGCCTGCTGGCCGTAGTTGCTCACTTCGGGATCGTACCCGAAGTAATTCGTGAACAGCAGCAAGTTTCGCCCGGTGACGCTCACGCGCGCGGTGCGCGCGCCGAACCAGTTGGCGATCCGCTCGGGCAGCTCGAGGCCGATACTCGCTTCCCGGAGCTTCAGGAACGTGGTGGATTGGATGAACGCACCCGCGGTACCGTAGGTGTTGCAGGCGTTATACCGCGCCTGCCCCGCGACGGTCGCCTGGTCGGGGGCGAGGCCGTTGCAATCGTACAGCGACAGCGTCTGGTTCTGCGCCACACCACCCGCCTGCCAGTCCCACAGCATGGAGAACGACAGGCTTCGGAACGTCACGTCGTTCGTAAACCCCATTCGGAACCGCGGATTCGCCTGCCCGAAGTAGCGGTTGACATACGCGCAATCGTCGGGCGTGGGCGTGCACGTGCCCGGCACCGTGTCGGTCCCGATGATCTGCGTGATCGGCTTGTCCTTTTGGACGAAGAACTCACCATAGGCGAGCCCAAACCCCGCGTTCGCCGGCCGGAACCCGCAGATTGTCGCATTCGGTTTGCACACCTCGGGCACCGGAAGCTCCTGGACCCGATTCTTCAGCGAGGTGAACGTCGTCCGGAACACCCAGTTCAGATCCTTCCGTTGAATCGGCGTGACGCCGGCCGCGATTTCGAGGCCCTCGTTCCACAAGACGCCGCCGTTGAGGATGACGGTGGTGAACCCCGTGGAAGGCGCCGGCGTGCTCTGCAGCAGGAGGTCGTAAGTGTGCCGCGTGTAAGCGGTGACCTCGACCGTGGCCCGCCCGTTCCACAACTGGCCGTCCACCCCGACCTCGAACTCTTTGATCCGTTCGGGCTTGATGTTCGGCGCGCCCGCGATGCCCGACACGATCGTCCCGATCTGCCCCCCGATGACCGTGTTGGCCAGGGTCGTGAACTTCTGCCCGAACAGCGCTTGGTTCCCGGTCTCGCCGTAGGCGCCGCGCAGCTTTACCTCGGTCCCCTCGCCGAGCAGCTGCGGGAAGCGATACGAGGCGGACGCTTTGGGATAGAGGAAGTACTTGTTGATATCGCCATTGGCGCTCGAGCGCTCCGCGCGCAGCCCCGCCGACAGGAGCAGCCGCTCCCGGAGGGTCAGGAACTCCTCCTGGCCGTAGAACGCCAGGGTGCGGTCCTTGGTCTTCAGCTCGAATTGTTGCCCGAGGGCCGATGCCTGGTCGATGTTGGACTGGCCGGGGAGGAGCCCCTGAGCCACGACGCGCCAACGCTCGAGCTCGCGATCTTCGACTTGGACACCCGCGGAGGTCGTGGCCTTGAACGACCCGCTGGCCGGCGCGTAGGCGTGAATCGCGTTCACGTTCCAGTTCCACAACCGACTGTTCGCGTTCCCGAGGGCGGACGTGCCCGGCGTGGACGACGTCGCCTGGAAGAAGAGCGCCGGCGGCGCGACCACTTCCGTAGTCTGACTCAGCAGATCCACACCGCCCGAGCCGACGAAGCGAAGATTGTGGCGATCGGTTTGAACGGCCTGGAACGTAAGCGTTCCGCCACCTGTGAAGCGCGTCACGACTTCGTCGTTCTTGCCGAGGGCGATCGTCTGGAGCGGGTTCGACGACTTGTAGGTGATCGCCGGTTGCACATACCCGGCGCTCGTCGGCTCGATTGGAATGAACCCGGGGATGTAGGCGATCGCGTACGTCGCGCTCGCGCCATCGTTGTCGTTGTTGGTGAACCCCTTGTCCGTCTGATTCCGGGTGAACGCCGTGCTGAGGCTCAGCTGCAGCTTGTCGCTGAGCGACTGGTCCACATTGGCCCGGAGGTTCTGACGATCGTTGAACGTGTTGTCGACGATGCCACCATCCCGTTTCGTGCTCCCGGAGAGAAAGTAGCGCGTGTTCTCCGAGCCGCCGCTCACATCGATGCTCGTCTCGTACGCGAGCGGCTTGTTCCCCGCGATCTCCTTAAGATGGTCGTACGTGGGCAGACGCCCGTTCACGAGGTACGACCGGATCAGCGCCGAATCCTGCCTTGCCTCGGCAGTGTCTTTGGGCGTCGCATACAGATCGAACGCGCTCGTCGTATCGAAAGTGCGGGTCGCGGGCCCGCGCTGCAGCTCGAAGAACCCCAGTCGTTGGGTCACCGTCGCCCGCGCCTTCCCGGCCTTGCCACGATTCGTCTTGACGATGATCACGCCATTCGCCGCCTTGGAGCCGTAGATCGACGCGGCCGCCGCACCGCGCAGCACCTCGACCGACTCGATATCGCTCGAATTGAGATCCGCCAGGCGGTTCACCGGATCGTCCTGCAGCTCGCCGTTGCCGCGATTCGCCGAGCTGCCGGTCACCGTGAACAGCCCGGTCGGCAGAGACGCATCGCTGTAAAGCACGCCATCCACGACGAACAACGGGTCGGGGTTGCCGATGACGGTGTTGTTGCCACGGATCTGGATCTGGGTCCCGCCGCCAGGCGCGCCCGAGTTCTGGTTGATGATCGCCCCGGGCACGCGCCCCGCGAGGGCGCGGTCGAGCGAGGGCGCGGGCACGCGCGACGCTTCTTCGCCCGTCACGTTGGTCGTGGCGATCGCGGCGTTGCGGCGCTCCACGCCCGTCGCCTGACCCGTCACGACCACCGCCTCGAGGTTGAACACGTCCGCCTCGAGCGCCGCGTCCGCGGCGTTCTGACCCGCCGGGACCGACACCTCGCGCCGCTTGAACGCGATGCGGCGGAACACCAGCGTCACGGCGCCGGACGGCGCCGAGATCGTGTAACGACCGTCGGCGTTGGTGACGGCGGCGAACGCTGCGCCCGTCACGGACACGTTCACGCCCGCGATCGCCTCGCCATTGGTGGCCGAGGTCACGCGGCCGGTGATCTGGCGCTCCTGGCCGGATGCGCCGGCGGCGCCCAGCGCCACCAGCGCTAGGGCGAAGCAGGAAGTACGCTGTGCCACGAAGCCTCCTCGAGCGGTGAGCCGCACGAAAACCCCCCATATGCTGCGGTCCGTTCGGCACCTCCGCAAGAAGGGGCCGCGAGGCTAAGTTGAAACGCGCCCCCCGCCCCCTGCCCCGACCCCGACACCCCGGAGGCCGTTCATGAGCGTGGACCGCCGCACCTTCCTCGAGCGCACCGCCGCCGCCACCGCCGCCCTCGCCTGGCCCAGCGTGCCGCCGTCGCCGCGCGCCGACGACCTCGCCCCGATCTTCACGGAGATCTCGAAAAGCGCCACGACGAAGCCGTGGCACGCCTGCAGGAGTGGATCCGACAACCGTCCATCGCCGCCGAGAACCGCGGCGTGAACGAGGGCTGCGAGCTCACCATGCGCATGCTCAAAGACGCGGGCTTCGACCAGGTGACGAAAATCCCGACCGACGGCCAGCCCGGCATCTTCGCGACGCTCGACGCCGGCGCCCCGCGCACGCTCGGCCTGTACTTCATGTACGACGTCAAGCAGGTCGACCCGGCCGAGTGGTCGTCGCCGCCCTGGGCGGCGGCCATCGTCGACCGTCCCGGGTTCGGCAAGGTGCTGATCGGCCGCGGCGCCGTGAACCAAAAGGGCCCGGAGGCGACCTTCCTCGCCGCGCTGCACGCCATTCGCGCCGCCGGCAAGAAGCCGCCGCTCAACTTCGTGCTCGTGGCCGAGGGCGAGGAGGAGATCGGCTCGCCCCATTTCCCGCAGATCGTGCGCCGGCCGGAGGTCCAGGCCGCCCTGCGACGCGTCGCGGGGATCTTCATGCCCTCGGCGGCCCAGGCGTCCGACGGCCAGGTGACCATCACGCTCGGCGCCAAAGGCGTGATCGAGTGCGAGCTCGTCTCGAGCGGGGAGCGCTGGGGTCGCGGGCCCAAGAAGGACATTCACTCGAGCAACAAGGCCCGCGTGGACAGCCCGGCGTGGCATCTGGTCGAGGCGCTGGCGACGCTGGTCTCGCCCGACGGCAACGAGCCGGCCATCGACGGCTACGCCGACAAGGCCCGCCCCCTGTCGGCAGGTGACAAGGCGATGGTGGCGGCGGCGGCGCGCCGCCTCGACGAGGCGGTCGCGAAGCGAGAGATGGGCGTGGACCACTGGGTGCACGACGTGAGCTGGGTCG
>Ga0209471_1001941_pt1 | contig 12138 bp, 11 predicted proteins | sample GraSoiAngelo_128_FD_185885 | JGI IMG/M metagenome (GOLD analysis project Ga0209471, IMG submission 185885) | Grasslands soil microbial communities from the Angelo Coastal Reserve, California, USA - 14_0927_12_20cm (SPAdes) (version 2) | ecosystem: Environmental > Terrestrial > Soil > Grasslands ...
TGCCGCGATCGCGCTTTCGTATGCTGCGCTCGGTCTGGTCGCCGTGATCCTGAGCGATCCGGTGGTCGCGATCCTCGCGCTGTCACCTGCGCCGCTCATCGGATCGGCACTCGCGCGCGTTGTCGGCGCGCGAGCGGAGACGGTCGGAGCGCTCCTCACCGGGACCATCGTGCTGTCATTCCCGCTTCTGCTCGCGGCCATTCCCGGTCTCGGCACGCAGGTCAACGTCGCTCTCTTTGCATTCGTCATCGGCGCCGCTCTCGCGGGTGCGGTGCCGATCATGCGTGACGCGATCCTCCCGGTCGTGGACGGCGCGCGCTACCTGGCGCTCGCGATCATCCTCGGCGCCGCCGCCCTCGCCGCAGTATCAGTGGTGGACCTTCGGGCGGTGGGTGTCGCGGCTGTGGTTCTCGTGGTGGGCGGCGTGTCCGCGGCCTTCGGCGCGGTGGTCTTTCGCGGAGACGGGATCGCCGCAGCGATCGGCGCCGGGACCCGCGACCCTGCCGTGGCGGCCGCGCTTGCGATCGCGTCCGGTCTCGCCGGAGCGGGGGCGGTGGCGCTCGCCTACGCCGTATTGCTCGCGCTAAGCCTCGGAGTCGCGAAGCTCCTCGTCGCCCGTCAGGCGTGATACGAACCGCCGCGCGAAAAGCGTCGCCGCCGCGGTGAGCGCGGCGGTTGCTGATTCCCAGAACATCTGCTTGGCGCGGGGACCGGTCTCGACCTGCTCGATCTCCTTCTTGAGCGTATCGCGGAATCGCTTACGCGCTCGACCCTTGAGCTGGTCGAGCCGCCCGCCGAGTCGCTGGACGATCTGGTCGAGCTCCTTCTCGGTACGCGAACGGCGAAAGCTCTTGACCCGCGATGCGAGCGCGATTCCGACGATCGCTGCCATCGACGCGAGAGTCCCGAAAACCGCGATGGGTTGACGGCGCGCGAGATTCCGCGGATCAACGTCGTCGCGCACGCGCGCGATCAAGTAGTCCAGATCCGTGTCGATCTCGCTTCGGAGTGATGCTAGCTCGCGCTCCGTCCGAGCAGACGCTGTTTCGCCCACTGCACCGTCTCCTTCATTGACTTGATCGTCCGAGTCGGTCCGTGAAGCTCCAGGCGGCGGTAACCGCCGTAGCCCATCGCTCCGGTGCCGACCGCGAGCGCGATCGTGAGCAACAAGGCAGCGAGGACGAGCTCCGGGAGCCAGAGGAACGCCGCGACGCCGATCGCGATGAGGACGATGCCCCCGATGAACGCCGGAACGATCGCCTTCGCGCGCACGCCCAAAACGAAGAGCGCGAACGCGGTGCCGACCGAGAGCGCGAGCACCAGAACCCCGAGCCAATCGCGAGGGATGAGCGCGACGAGGGCTATGAGGAGCACGACGAGCGTGATCAGCGTCATGAAGGCCAACCCGGCGGCAATGCCGAGCCACATCGCGGCGCGCTTGTTCGCCGCGAGGATCTCGGCGATCTCCTGGCGCGGGAGCTCGAGCTGCTTGCGGATATAGGTGCGCACGTTCTCGCGGATTCGGCCGAGGAGCGTGCGGTAACCGGGTCGTTCGTACACCGGCGCGACTGTACCGCTCACGACACGCACGCGCGTGGCGGAGCAGGTTTTCTGCCAGGTGGGGCCGCTCTACCCTAGCCGCCTCTGGAGGCAAGCCGGGGTCTCCGAGGCCACGCGGGAGGTTTGGGTGAGCGAGAAGAGCAATCGTGAAGTCGTGGAGCGCTACGCAAAGGCTCATGTTGATCATGACTACGACGCGATGGATCAGCTTCGACATGCAGACTATGTTTGCGAGTATCCGCAGTCGGGCGAACGAATTCGTGGTACCGGGAACGTCCGCGCGATCATGGAGCACTACCCCGCGAGACCGGAGGTCAAGACCCAGGCAGTGCTCGGGAGCGAAGACCAGTGGGTCGCGAGTCCCGTGGGAACGCTCCTCCGAATCATGGGCACGGGCGACGTGTACATAACCCTCTCGAGGTTCATGTACCCGGGCGATAGCCGCCCATGGCACTTGGCTTCGGTGCTCGAGCTCCGCGAGGGCAAGGTGGTCAAGGAGACGACGATCTTCGGCGCCGCATTCGACCCTCCCGAGTGGCGCGCGCAATGGGTTGAGCGGACCTAACCTCAGAGTTCGTGGACATCAGTGGCGTGCTCACGAACCACGCGCGCCACCGGCCCGATCACGTCGCGGTCGTCTTCGGGGAGCGCCGTGTCGGCTACGGCGAGTTCCATCGCCGGACCAACCGCGTCGCGAACGCCTTCGGGGCCCTCGGCGTGTCCAAGGGCGACAAAGTCGCGACCTTCCTGTCGAATACGCTCGAGCTACTCGAGGTCTACTGGGCAGCCGCGAAGATTGGCGCGGTGGTCGTGCCGCTCTCCCCGCTTCTCCGGGGCAAGGGCCTGTCGACGCTCCTCCGCGACGCGGATGTCGGCCTCGTCGTGACTGAGGAAGCGGTGGCGCCTTTTCTCGACGAGGCGCGGCCCGACCTCGGCACGATCAGACCGGAGCGCGCCGTGCTCATCGACGGCCGAGGTCGCGAGGGCTACCGCCCCTATCACGAGCTCGTCGACGCGACCGACGACGCAACGCCACTGGCCGCGGTGAGCGGCGACGACCCCTACAACATCATCTACAGCAGCGGTACCACCGGCCTGCCGAAGGGGATCGTCCTCTCGCAGCGGGTGCGCGCGCTGTACGGAACGCTCTTCGGCCTCGCATGGCGGATGAGCCCGGAGAGCATCGTCCTGCACTCGGGCTCGCTCTGCTTCAACGGAGCGTTCCTCACGCTGATGCCGGCCTTCGTTCTCGGATCGACTTTCATCCTGCACCACCACTTCGACCCGGAGGCGGTCATCGACACGATCGGGCGCGAGCGGGTGACGCACATCTTCATGGTCCCGTCGCAGATCGTCGCGCTCCTCGGCTCTCCGCGGTTCACAGCGGTTAACGTGCCGTCCTTGCGGATGCTCGGCGCGGTGGGCGCGCCGTTCCACACCGAGCACCGCGAGGAGCTGGCGCGGCGCGTGCCCGGTGTGTTCCACGAGCTCTACGGGCTGACCGAGGGTTTCATGACGATCCTGGACAAGGACCAATACGCCGCGAAGCCGACGTCGGTGGGCGTGCCGCCACCTTTCAGCGACATGCGGATCGTCGACGACAACGGCAAGGATGTCGCGGCCGGCGAGGTGGGGGAGATCATCGGGCGGTCGCCGCTCTTGATGTCGGGTTACTACAAACGGCCCGACCTGACGCGCGAGGTCATCGTGGACGGGTGGCTGCACTCGGGCGACCTGGGTTACGTCGACGAAGATGGCTTTCTCTATCTGGTCGACCGCGCGAAGGACATGCTCATCTCAGGTGGGGTGAACGTTTATCCGCGCGATATCGAGGAGATCGCGGTGCGTCACCCCGCGGTGCGCGAGGCCGCCGTGTTCGGGGTCCCGAGCGACCGGTGGGGCGAGTCGCCCCTCGCCGCGGTCATACTCCGCGAGCGGGACGCCGTCTCCGCCGACGAGCTGCGTGTCTGGATCAACGCGCGCGTTGAAGCGCGCTATCAGCAAGTGCAAGAAGTCGTGGTCGTCGACGACTTCCCCCGCAGCGCCGCGGGAAAGACGCTGAAGCGCGTGATGCGCGAGCCGTACTGGGCCGGGCGCAAGACGCGGATATGACCGTCGCGCCCACGATCTACGCGGTCGAGACCCACGGACTCGTCAAAGAGTTCGCGGGCTTCCGGGCGGTCAACGGCGTCGATCTCCGTCTCGAAGCGGGAAAGGTGCACGCGCTCGTCGGTCCCAACGGCGCCGGGAAGACGAGCCTCTTCAACCTCCTCACCGGCTTCATCCGGCCGACCGCCGGCCGAGTTGTCATCCTCGGCGGAGACACCACGGGGTTGCCGCCCGAAGGCGTCGCGCGCCGCGGGGTCGCGCGCTCCTTCCAGATCACGAGTCTTTTCGATCAGCTCACCGCGCTCGAGCATGCCGAGCTCGCCCTTCAGGCGGCGTCGACGCTGGGCTACCGGTTCTGGGCCTCCGAGGCAGCCCTCGAGCGCTATCGCCCCCGGGCGCGCGAGCTCCTGGCGGACGTGGGTCTCGCCGATCTCGCGAATCGGCCCGCCGGCAAGCTGCCGTATGGCCAGAAGCGCGCGCTCGAGCTCGCCCTCGCGATCGCGCTCGACCCGCGCCTGCTCTTGCTCGATGAGCCAACGGCGGGAATGGGGGTCGAGGACGTTCGACGCACGATCGAGCTCATCCGGAGGGCGCGATCGGGCCGGACGGTCGTGCTTGTCGAGCACAACATGGGCGTCGTCGGGGAGCTCGCCGAGCACGTGATCGTGCTGCAGCAGGGCGCCGTGATCGCGCAGGGCACCTACGCTTCGGTGCGGGAGGATCCCGCGGTCGTGGCGGCATACCTTGGGCAGGCCCATGCGTAGGCCGGCGCTCGAGATCGAAGGCCTCTCGGCGCGCTACGGCGACGCCCAGGCGTTGCGTGAGGTGTCCCTGCACGTCGACGAGGGGGAGCTCGTCACGCTCGTTGGCCGGAACGGTGCGGGAAAGACCACGCTCCTGCGGTGCGTGATGGGCCTCCACCGGCAATCGACCGGCTCCATTCGGCTGAACGGGCGGGAGATCTCGGGCCTGCCGCCCTACGAGCGCGCGCGCGCCGGCCTCGGCTATGTTCCGGACGATCGCGGGATCTACGCGACGCTCGCGGTCGAGGAGAACCTGACGCTCCCGCCGATCGTCGCGAACACGCGGTGGCCCCTCGCTCGCATCTACGAGACCTTCCCCGTGTTGCGCGAGCGGCGCGCCCACGCCGGTACGAAGCTCTCCGGCGGCGAGCAACAGATGCTGTCGATCGCTCGGGCACTGCGGACCGGCGCCAGCGTGCTGCTCCTGGACGAGCCGACCGAGGGCCTTGCGCCGGTGCTGGTGCAGCGGGTCGCCGCGATGCTGCAGGAAGCCAAGCGCGAAGGAACGACGGTGCTTCTGGTGGAGCAGAATCTGCGCTTCGCGACAACCGTCGCCGATCGCCACTACCTGCTCGCGCAGGGCCAGATCGTCGAGGCTCTCGCCAACCAGGAGGTGATCGCCCGCGAGTCGGAGCTGTTACGCCATCTCGGGGTCTAGCAGGACAAGAGGTAGGAGGAATCGAGTGAAGCGAACCATTGCGGGTTCATTGGTCGCGCTGCTCCTCGCGGCGGCGTGCGGCGGCGGGCCGGGCGGTGGGCCGCCCGCGAAGCTGACCGACGGAAAGCTCGTGATCGCGGTGATAAACGATCAGTCGGGCGTCTACGCGGATCTTTCAGGCAAGAACGCCGTCGAGGCGGTGAACATGGCGGTCGAGGACTTCAAGGCGAAATACGGGGAGAACGCGCTGGGCGGCAAGGTGGAGGTCCTCACCGCGGACCACCAAAACAAGGCCGACGTCGCGCAGCAGAAGGCGCAGGAGTTCTACGAGCGCAGCAACGCCGACCTCATCCTCGATGTGCCCACGTCGTCCGCGGCGCTCGCGATCGCCGACGTCGCGAAGGCCCAGCAGAAGCTCTACATCAACGTCACGGCAGCGACGACGGTCCTTACCGGCAAGAGCTGCAACAAGTACACGTTCCACTACGCGTACGACACCTACATGCTCGCCCAGGGGACCGGCGTCACGGTGACGCAACAGGGCGGGAAGAGCTGGTACATCATCTATCCGAACTACGCGTTCGGTCAGGACATGGAGAGCTCCTTCCGGCAGGCGGTCATCGCCGCGGGCGGCACCGTGATCCAGTCCGACGGGTCGCCCTTCCCGAACACGACCGGCGACTTCTCGTCGCTGCTCCTCAAGGCTGGCTCGCTCAAGCCGCAGGTCCTCGGGGCGATGCAGGCCGGCGGCGATCTCGTCAACGTCGTGAAGCAGTACAACGAGTTCAAGCTCAAGGACCAGAACATCAAGCTCGCGGTCGGTCTGCTGTTCGACACCGACATCACCGCGCTCGGTCAGGACGCGCTCGCCGGCACGGTCTACACGACCCCGTGGCTCTGGAACATGGACGACCAATCGAAGACGTTCGCGGACAAGTTCCTGAAGCGCACGGGGATCCGTCCGACCTTCGCGCACGCCGGCAACTACTCGGCTGCGTGGCAATACATGGACGCAGTCAGGCGCGCCGGGTCGGATGACGCCGACGCGGTCGTGAAGCAGCTCGAGGGCTACAAGTTCAACGACTTCTTCATCCGAAACGGTTTCGTGCGAGCGGAAGATCACTGGGTCCAGCACGACGCGCTCATCGCGCAGGTCAAACCGAAGTCGGAGGCCAAGGAGACCTTCGACTACTCCAAGGTGGTCAGCACGATCGCCGCCGAGAAGGCCTCGCGGCCCCTCGCGGAGGCGGGCTGCAGCATGCCCAAGTAACAGAGAGCTGAACGGAGGGCGGGACGACCTCCCGCCCTTCCTCATCACATGGAATACATCGCGCTGCAGCTGTTCAACGGCCTGGTCAACGGAAGCTTCTACGCGCTGCTCTCCCTCGGCCTCGCCGTGATCTTCGGCGTCCTGCGCGTCGTGAACTTCGCACATGGAGCGCTCTACATGCTCGGCGCCTTCGCCGCGTATCTGCTCCTGCAGGACTTCGGCGTCGGCTTCTGGCCCGCGCTCATCGTCGCGCCGATCGGGATCGGGATCGCCGGCATGGTCCTGGAACGTTTGCTCATCCGGCGGCTCTATGGGCTCGACCCGCTCTACAACTTCCTGCTCACATTCGGGCTCACGCTGATGATCCAGGACGGCGTGCGTCTGCGGTACGGGCTCCAGGGGCAACCGTATCCGGCCCCGGCGGAGCTCGCGGGCTCGGTGTCGGCGGGGCTGGTGGCGTATCCGACGTACCGGCTCTTCGTGATCGCGTTCTCGATTGTGGTCTGCGTCGCGGTCTGGTACGTCATCGAGCGCACCCGGCTTGGGATGATCGTCCGCGCCGCGACCGAACGTCCCGAGCTCACTCGGGCGCTCGGGATCAACGTCGACCGCTGGGTCACCCCGGTGTTCGGCTTCGGGGTCGCGCTCGCCGCGCTCGGCGGAGTCCTCGCCGCACCGATGCGGAACGTCTCCCCATTGATGGGGAGCGAGCTCATCATCTTCGCGTTCGCCGTTGTCGTCATCGGCGGCATGGGCTCGATCGCTGGCGCGGTCGTCGCGGGCTTCCTCGTCGGAGTGCTGGCCAGTCTCGCGGCCGTCTTCAATCCAGCGCTCGAGAACGTAGTCGCGTTCGCGCTGATGGCGATCGTGCTGCTCGTGCGGCCGGCGGGCCTCTTCGGATCGCTCGAGGCCCGCTCGTGAGGCGCGGGCTGGCCATTCTTCCCTATGCCGTTGGGCTGGCCGTCGCGCTCGCGCTTCCGCGAGTGATGTACCCGGTGCTCGCCCTCGACATCCTGGTCTGGGGACTCTTCGCGATGTCGGTCGACCTTCTCCTCGGTTACGCGGGTCTCCTCTCGTTCGGCCACGCCGCTTTCTGGGGTCTCGGCGCGTACGCCGCCGCGATTGTCGCGAAATCGGCAGGCGTTCCCTTCGTGATCGCGGCGCTCGTTGGCGCTGGAGCGTCCGCGCTGCTTGCGGTCCCATTCGGCTATCTCGCGACCCGACGCCGCGGGATTTATTTCGCGATGGTCACGCTCGCCTTCGCGCAGCTCGTCTTCTACGTGGCGAACGAGTGGCGGGACCTCACCGGCGGGGAAAACGGGCTTCACGGTGTGCCGCGAACGTTCCCGGGTCTCACGCTGGGCCGCTCCGGCGACTTCTACTACGCGGCCCTGCCGCTCATCCTGCTCGGCTACGCCATCGCGTACCGCATCGTCCATTCGCCCTTCGGGCACGTGCTCGTGGCGATCCGGGACAACGAGCCGCGCGCGCAAGCTCTGGGTTACCCCACCTGGCGCTACAAGCTCCTGGCGTTCGTGCTGTCAGGCGGCCTCGCCGGACTGGCCGGCGGCCTCTTCGCGCTTGGCAACGGCTTCGCCTCGCTCGATCTGTTGCACTGGAGCACGTCGGGTCAGGCCGTGCTCATCACGATCCTCGGCGGCATCGGGACGCTCTGGGGAAGCCTGCTCGGCGCGGTCATTGTCCTCGAGCTCCGCGACGCCCTGACCAGCGCCCCGGAGCTGTCGGGTGTTGTGACCGGTGCGGTCTTCGTCGTGATCGTCCTGGCATTCCGTCAAGGGCTCTGGGCGACCGGCCGTGCCGTGCTTCGCCGGCTCGGCGCTCCACCGCTTTCTGCCAGAATCGAGATCTCCGAGGGGGAGGTCCGCCATGGCCGTTCGTAGCCATACGCGCAAAGCCGCACCGCGCCGCGCCGCTCCGAGGGCGCAGAAGTGGGTCTACCTCTTCGCCAACAAGAAGGCCGAAGGCAACGCGAAGATGCGCGATCTCCTTGGCGGCAAGGGCGCGGGGCTCGCCGAAATGACGAACGCCGGTCTACCAGTGCCTCCCGGCTTCACCATCACGACCGCCGCGTGCAATGCGTACTTCGCGTCCGGCAAGAAATTGCCGCCGGGGCTCTGGGACCAGGTCGAGAAATCGCTCGCGACGGTCGAGCGCGCCACAAAGAAAAAGCTCGGCGATCCCAAGGACCCGCTTCTCGTCTCGGTGCGATCGGGCGCCGCGATGAGCATGCCCGGGATGATGGACACGGTCCTCAACCTCGGGCTCAACGACGAAAGCCGAATGGGCCTCGCCAAGCTGACGAAGAACGAACGCTTCGCATGGGACGCGTATCGAAGGTTCATCTCGATGTTCGGGCGGATCGTCCTCGGGATCGACCCCGCGAAGTTCGAGCACGCGCTCGACGCAAAGAAGAAATCAGCTCGCGTCGAGAGCGACCCTGAGCTGTCGCCGAAGCAGCTGGCGGCGCTCGTCGACGAGTACAAGGCGATCGTCCGCAAGGAGACGGGTAAGCCGTTCCCGACCGAGCCGCAGGAACAGCTCCGCCTGGCGATCGAGGCGGTGTTCGGCTCGTGGTTCGGGCAGCGCGCCAAGGATTACCGCAAGCAGTTCAAGATCTCTGATGATCTCGGCACCGCCTGCAGCGTCGTCACGATGGTGTTCGGGAACATGGGTGACGACTCCGGCACCGGCGTCGCGTTCACGCGCGACCCGAACACCGGCGCGAAGGAACTCTACGGCGAGTACCTGACGAACGCGCAGGGCGAGGACGTCGTCGCCGGGATCCGCACCCCCTCGAAGATCGCCCAGATGAAGAAAGACCTGCCAAACGCGTACGCCGAGTTCGAGAGGATCGCGAAACGCCGGACCTCGAGTTCACGATCGAGCGCGGCAAGCTCTTCATGCTGCAGACGCGCTCCGCAAAGCGCACGGCGGCGGCCGCCGTGAAGATCGCGACGGACATGGTGAAAGAAGGCCTCATCAGCAAAGACGAGGCCCTGCAGCGAGTCGAGCCGGCCCAGGTCGAACAGCTGCTCCTGCCTCGCTTCGACCAGAAGGAGGTCGACAAGGCGCGCAGCGCGGGCCGCTACCTCGCAAAGGGGCTCAACGCCTCACCCGGCGCCGCGACCGGACGCGCCGTGTTCGACGCTGACCGCGCGGTGGCGCTCAAGGGACAGAAGCAGCTTGTCGTCCTGGTCCGGCCGGAGACGAGCCCTGACGACTTCCATGGGATGGTCGCGGCGACGGGGATCCTCACGGCGCGCGGCGGGTCGACCTCGCATGCCGCCGTGGTGGCGCGCGGTCTCGGTTTGCCCTGCGTCGCGGGCGTCGCGGCGCTCGACATCGATCTTCAAAAGCGCGAGATGCGTGTCGGCGGCAAGGTCATCAAGGAGGGCGACGCGATCTCCATCGACGGCACCACCGGCGAGGTCTTCGCCGGCGAGCTGCCGACGATCGCGGCCAACTTCCGCGAGGAGAAGGAGCTCATCGAGCTCCTTTCGTGGGCGGACAAGCGGCGGCGTCTCGGTGTCTGGGTCAACGCGGATACACCGGGTGAGTGCCGCCTCGCGCGCGAGCTTGGCGCCGAGGGCGTGGGTCTCGCACGGACCGAGCACATGTTCCGCGAGGCCGAGCGCCTGCCGATCGTGCAGGACATGATCCTCGCGGGCGACACGGCCGGGCGGAAGCGCGCGCTCGCGAAGCTCCTTCCGTTCCAGCAGGGCGACTTCAACGAGATGTTCGAGGCGATGGATGGCCTGCCAGTTGTAATTCGCTTGATTGATCCTCCCCTCCATGAGTTCCTCCGTGAATACGCTGACATCAACGTCGAGATCGCCGTGGCTCAAGCGACTGGAAGAAACGGAACGGAACTCGAAAAAAAGGTGCGAATATTCCGCCGGCTCGAGCAGCTGCACGAGGACAACCCGATGCTCGGTCTGCGCGGCTGCAGGCTCCTCCTCGTGTATCCCGAAATCCTCGAGATGCAGATCCGCGCGATCCTCGGCGCGGCCATCGACTCGGCCGAGAAGGGCATCAAAGCGAAGCCCGAGATCATGATGCCGCTCGTCGGAACAATGGGGGAACTCGATCGACTCGCGGCCCAGGTCACCGAGGTCGCGCAGCAGGTGTTCAAGGAGCGCGGGAAGCGTGTCGAGTACAAGTTCGGGACGATGATCGAGATCCCGCGTGCCTGCATCATCGCCGACCAGATCGCGACAAAGACCGAGTTCTTCTCGTTTGGCACGAACGACCTCACTCAGACCGTGCTTGGCATCTCGCGCGACGATGCCCAGAAGAGCTTCCTCACGCGTTACGTCGAAGAGAAGATCATCCCGGCGGACCCGTTCCAGGTCCTCGATCGCGACGGGGTGGGCGCGATGATGCGGATGGCCGTCGAACGCGGCCGCAAGACGAAGCCCGGCCTGAAGATCGGCATCTGCGGCGAGCACGCCGGCGAGCCATCATCGGTCGCCCTCTGCCACGAGCTCGGGCTGACCTACGTTTCGCCGTCCACCTATCGCGTGCCGGTCGCGCGCCTCGCCGCTGCGCAGGCCGCCCTCGCGGGAGGCGCGGCGCGCGACCGTTAGCTCGACGGGCTCAGCTCTTCGCGGTCGTGAGAGCCGGCGCCGATCGATAGCTGTTCGGCAGCGGCGTCCCCGTCACGGTCGACTCGACCTCGACGATGTCGGACTTGAGTGGGCCGAGGATGGCGAGCAGCTCGTCCTGCTCGGCCTTGCCGACACCAAATCGGTTCAACGTGGCGACGAGGTCTTCCACCAGGGCGTTGAACTCACCGGTCGTGACCTTCATCCCGTCGTGGGTCGTCTTCATGTCGCGGCCGGTGTAACGACGGGGACCACCGGACGCCTCGGTCACCTGGTCAATGAGCATGGACTTGAGGCGAGGGATATCGGTTCGACCGAACTTCTTGTTTATCCGGGAATCTCCCGCGCAGCGAGCGACGAAGTCCTCGACGACGCTTGTGACGGCGGCGTTCCCGCCCAGACGCTCGAAAAGCGAACGGCCCATTACGCACCTCCCCAAAACCGGCGTCGTCATACACCCGCGACCGCTCCGTGTAAAGGAGCCTCTCCTGGGGGTCGCTCCACGCGTCGATCCACGAGCCCAATAGGCGCGCGCGAACCCGAGCGGGGTCGCGCTCGTCGATGCCGCTGGCCGGATGTTCGCGGTCGCATCCCGCTCTCGCGAAAGAACAACTCTTGAAGTCGCATCGCTTGTCGCCCACACATGTAGGTGCCCAAATCGGCCCGCGCATCTATTAGCCTTACGCGAAATGGCCACCCAGACACGCGGCGACGCGAAGCTTTCGCGCACGCGCTCCGTGGCCGCGCTTCGCGTCCGGGAGCACACCGAGGAGCTCGAAAAAGCCAATCTCGCTGAGCACGCGACGGAATCTGCGAACGCCCATCGCGATCGCCCCGAGGATCCCTCGCCAACTCGCGCGGCCTTCGCGCTGGACCGCGACCGCATCGTCCACAGCAAAGCCTTCCGCCGGCTCAAACACAAAACCCAGGTCTTCCTCGCGCCGGTTGGAGACCATTACCGCACGCGCCTCACGCATACCCTCGAGGTCACGCAGATCGGCCGCTCGATAGCACGGAGCCTGCGCCTCAATGAGGACCTCGTCGAGGCGATGGCCATGGGCCACGATGTCGGCCACACACCCTTCGGCCACATCGGTGAGGAGCTCCTCGGCA
>Ga0209471_1001942_pt1 | contig 12135 bp, 6 predicted proteins | sample GraSoiAngelo_128_FD_185885 | JGI IMG/M metagenome (GOLD analysis project Ga0209471, IMG submission 185885) | Grasslands soil microbial communities from the Angelo Coastal Reserve, California, USA - 14_0927_12_20cm (SPAdes) (version 2) | ecosystem: Environmental > Terrestrial > Soil > Grasslands ...
CCTGGTCGAACCTTTTGGGTCGCCGGTGTACGCCGCCGACGACGGTGTGGTGGCGTTGGTTGGCAGCTCCAGCAGCGGCTACGGTAACTACGTTGTCATCGCCCATTCCGGCGGCCTCGACACGCTGTACGGCCACCTCTCGACTGCGCTGGTGAAAGTGGGGCAGGTTGTAACGCAGGGACAGCCGATCGGGATGGAGGGATCCACCGGCAACTCGACTGGAGCCCACCTGCACTTCGAGCTTCGCATCAACCAGAAGCCGGTGGACCCGAGACCGTACTTGCCGCCCGGCGCACCGTCGGCCTACAAGGGTTAACCCGAAAGCTCGGTCGCGGGTATGTAAATTGCCGGCTTTCCGGCAGGTTTGCAGGCCATTTACTTCAATTTGGTCTGAGTTTGTTGACAGGCTGGGGCCGGCGCTGGAAAGGTTGCTGGGTGGTGACGGCGATGTTTCGCACGGCCGGCCTTGCCTCAGCCCTCGCTGGCGTCGCACTCGTGCTCTCGAACATGGCGGCCGCCGCGTCCATCAACCCTTATACGAGTGGGACCGTCGGCTACGACTACTCGTACGTGCAGTGTGGCTCGGAGGCCCCGGCCGCCGCGTTCGGCGTGGTCGGTGTCAACGCCGGCTATCCGTTCACCTACTACAACACGTGCCTCAGCGCCGAATACGCAGCCGCGGCGCGCACCGGCAACGCCGCCCTCTATATCAATACCGGATATGACTCGAGCTACACCGCGATCGACGGCCGTCACACCACCCAGGCCTGCGCGAACAGCTCCCAGGCGATCAGCGCGACTCCGACCGAGCAGGCGGCGTGGGCCGTCGGCTGCAGCGAAGCTCAGCAAGATCTCTCGTACGCGGCGAAACAATCGGCAGCTTCGCCCACCGCATGGTGGCTCGACGTCGAAACCGCCAACAGCTGGTCGTCGAGTGACCTTTCCCTCAACCGTTACACGATCCAGGGCATCGTTGACACGCTGCGGCCGGCCACCGCTGCTCCCATCGGGATTTACTCGACGTCGTACCAGTGGCGTGTGATCACAGGCGGATACCAGGCAGCAGTCGATGCGAACTGGGTGGCCACCGGTCAGAGAACGCTGAAGCGAGCCAAAGGCTACTGCCGGTCGACGGGATTCACGGGCGCTCCGGTCTGGCTGGTCCAGTATGTGACGACGATCGACAACGACTACGTCTGCTAGCCGAGCACAAAAGAACAGGGCCGGCGCGAGGCCGGCCCTATCTCTTCGATTGATTCCTAGGTGACGACGATGCCGAAAGGCGTTGCACCCTTGGGGAGCGCGAACGGCGATGCGTTCAGCTCGCTCAGGCCCCCGCTCGTGACCGCAAAGGCGCTGACGGCGTTGAGCTGCGCGTCGACGACGTAGAGGTCGTTGTCGCCGGGGTCGAGCCTGGCGTCGAACGGCCGGATGCCTACGCCGCTCTTGAACGGAGTGCTGCCGAGCAACTGCAGCGAGCCGTTCGCCCCGATCCGGTAGGTCGAGATGCTGGTGCTGGCGGTGTTCACCGTGTAAAGGAAATTCCCGTCGTGGGTGATCTCGACCCAGCACGGAGCCGTCTGGTTGTCGCGGTAGGGCGATCCCCCGATCGAGCTCAAGACGCCGCCGGCGGCGACGTTGAATGCCGAGACCGACCCGTTGCCGCTACCGGCATGTGCGTTGGAGACGTAAAGGCGAGACGGGTTCGCCGGTGAGAACTCGCTGCCGAAAGGTCCCGCGGCCTGAGCGGGGAAGGGTGAGCCTGCCGCAGGCGTGAGGCGCCCGTCCGATCCGATGGTGAAGCTGTCGATGAGGAACGTGCTGGGATCGGTGGTGCCGACCTCGATGCCGACCAGGCTGGTGCCGGTCGAGTTGAAGAGGATGTCGCCGGGGTTGGCATTGTTCGAGAGAGCGAACGTCGAGCCGCTGATTGGCGCCAGGTGTCCACCCGCGTTCAACGTGAAGCCGGTGTAGTTGCTACCGGTGGCGGTGGCCTTGTTGCCTTCGTTGGCCACATAGACGAGTCCACCGCTGACGGCGATGCTGATGGGCTCGAACCCACCGGACCAAACCGGACCGCCCTCAACTGAGCGCAATGAGCCGTCGGGCCGGATGCGCAGCACCGAGATCTGGTTGCTGCCGGCGTCGGCCGCGAGCAGATAGCGGCCATCGCTCGTGACCTGAAGCGCACCCTGCGACCCAACGATAGTGCCGGTTCCCGCACCGCCGGCCGTGAACGGAGAGCCCGCCAGCGGCGTCAGCGTTCCATCGACGTGGCGATCGAATGCCGCAACGGTATTGACGCCGGCGGTGTTGTCGTTGACGTACACATGTCCGACCACGTCGGACGCGACCGCGCCCGGCGTGAAGCTCAGCGCAGCGGCCGCGGCGACCAACGCCGACCCCGCTGACGCAACGATTCTCCTACCAAGATGCATTGCCTCACTCCTCCAGTACCGTGTGATGTCGGCTTTCGCCGCGCCGTACTGTCGATCGGGGAGGCAAAAGCGTTACAGCGTCACGGCGCCCCCGCGGAACAGGAACTCACGCGGCCACCTTGATGGAGCCGGGGATTGATACCGGACGGAGCGGGGAAGAAACACACCGATAGATGAATACGCTCAAGACGGCTTTCTGGATGGTCCTGCTGACCGTTTTGCTGGTCCTCGTCGGCCGGGTGCTGGCCGGAACCGGCGGAATGATCATCTTCCTGGCGTTCGCTGTCGTGATGAACGGAGTCGCCTATTGGTTCAGTGATCGGATCGCGCTCGCGTCCGCGCAGGCCAGGGAGGTCAGTCCCGCCGAGGCCCCGATGCTTCACCGGCTGGCCGACCGCCTCGCGATCCAGTACCACGTCCCCAAGCCACGGGTGTATGTGAGCCCTGACCCTTCGCCGAACGCGTTCGCAACGGGGCGCAGCCCGCACCACGCCGCCATCTGCGTCAACGAAGGATTGCTGCGCATCCTCGACGAGGAGGAGGTATACGGCGTGCTGGCCCACGAGTTCGCTCACGTCCGTAACCGCGACATCCTGACCAGCTCGGTGGTCGCGGTTTTGGCCGGAGCCATCACCCTGATCGCCAACGTTGCTCAGTGGGGGCTGATGTTCGGCGGTTATGGCGGTCGAGACGATCGTGAGCAAGGCGCCGGCGGCTTCATCGCGGGCCTGCTGCTGATCATCTTGGCCCCTGTCGCGGCAGCGTTGATCCAGCTGGCAGTGTCGCGCTCGCGCGAGTACGAGGCCGACCACACCGGCGCAGAGGTCTCCGGGGATCCGATGGCGCTTGCCTCGGCGCTGCGCAAGCTCGAGCGGGCAACTCAGGTGATCCCGTCACCGACGGCGCAGCCCGCGTTCGCGCACCTGTACATCGTCAACCCGCTTTCGGGCCAGACGCTAAGCACTCTGTTCAGCACGCACCCGCCGCTCGAGGACAGGATCCGCCGGCTGGAGGCGATGGCGGCGGGCATCCGCCGCTGAGCACCTCCGCCAACCTCGCGCTAGCGCCTGGCCGGCGTCGCCTGCAGCAGCTTCAGCGATTCCCTGACGAAAGCCGGGATGTCCGCCGGCATTCGCGACGTGACCAGGTTCTTGTCGACCACGACCTCCTGGTCGACTACGTCGGCGCCGGCTTTCTTGAGATCGCCGAGAACGGTCTTCCACGCCGTCATGCGATGACCCTTGTACTCGTCGGCCGTCAAGAGCAGCTGCGGTCCGTGGCAGATGGCGAATACAGGCTTGCCCTTGCGCATGATCGACTTCACGAAGCTCACCGCCTCGTCGTGCGCGCGCAGGCGGTCCGGGCTGAAGCCGCCCGGGATCAAGAGGGCCTCGAAGTCGTCGGGGCTTATGTCCTTGAACGACTTGTCGACGGTTGCCCTGACCTTGCCCTTGCTGCCCTCGAGCTGGGCGCCCGCCTCGAGGCCGACGATGGTCACCTCTTGGCCGGCAGCCCTGAAGGCGTCATAGGGCTCCTTGAACTCGGAATCCTCGAAACCGTTGGCCAGTACGCAAGCGATCCTCATTCGTCGCCTCCTTGCTATGAGTCTTGAAGCCCACGTTACCAAGGACCACGGCCCATAGGCTCCCGCCTCGCCCATTGGCGCGTACACGGGCCTGGCGGAAGATCGAATCCTCAAGGGGGCGACGGGCACAGTCAGCGGGTTGTGCGGAGGCTCGACGACACTGTGCAGCGGCGCGCGAGGTACCCGCCGCTCCCGCCAGTCCACCTGTGGCAGTGCCTGGAAAAAATTGTCGCCAACTGTTGCACGGGACGCGTTTATGTTGTGTTGGTAATGCGAGGCGCGCTTTCCAAGCTGGCGCCGGCTGAGCGAAACACGCTCGAGATCGGGTCGTGCCTCGTCCTCAGCGTCCTCGGGCTCGGCCTACAGCTCGGCCAGTGGCCGATGTGGTCCGCCTTGGTCGCGGCAGTCGGTTACCTGGTCTGGGTCTTGTTCTATGCGGAGGTCACCGTGCAGGCGAGGCGACGGCGGCTGACCCTCGCGAGCGCGGCCACCTCAAACCCCCCGGCGCCGCAGCCAGCCCACGAACACTGCGCCGCCTAGCCCGGTCGCCAGCACGCCGCCGAGCAGCAGCAGCACCGGGTTGTTTCCGCCATTCGGCTGCGGAGCCGAGGGCGCCGCGGCCGCTGTGGATGGCGTCGGCGACGGTGACGCCGCGGGCGATGCCGATGGGGAGGCGGCGGGCGTAGCGTCAGCCGGCGGGCCGGCCTGTGAGCTGCCGGCGGGCGGGTTTACGGCCGGCGGGTTCGCCGGCGCAGCGCCCGTCGACGTGATGGTTCCGACACCCTGGCTCCAGCCGCCTCCGGCGGAGTCGCGCAGGGTGAGCTTCGGGTGGAAGGTCCCGGCTGCATAGGTGTGGGTGGCGCTCACGCCAGACCCCGCGACCCCGTCGCCGTAGTCCCAGTCGAGGGTGTACGGCGGCAGGCCGCCGCCGACCGTCACCGCGAATGACACGCCCAGCGGGGCCGCCCCGGAGGTCGGCGTCACGGAAGCCGACACCGTCAAGCCCGGATATACCGTGATTGCGGCGCTGGCGTACGACACCTGCCCGCTGCTGTCTGTGATCTTCTCGGCAGCCGTGTAGGTGCCGGCGACGCTGTAGGTGTGGTTCGGGCTCTGCTGGGTCCCTGACGTCCCGTCGCCGAAGTCCCAGGCGTAGGTAAGCGGCGCCTTCCCGCCTGTCGCGGAACCGGTGAGCTTGGTCGCCAGCGGGGCGTCGCCCAGGGCCGGCGTCGCGGTGGCGCCTGCGACCAGCGGGCCGATCGAGATGATGGCGGGTGCGGTCGCCAGCGCTTTGACGCCATTGGCGTCGGTGATCGCCACGAGGGCGGTGTACGTGCCGGCCGCGTAAGTGTGGTTCGGGCTGGCCAGGTTCGAGGTAGCGCCGTCGCCGAGCGTCCACGCGTAGGAGTACGGAGCCGCGCCCCCGCTCGCCGTGCCCGTGAGGGTTACCGCGAGGGGCGAGCTACCGGAGCTGGGCAGCGCTGTGGCGGTCGCGTTGAACGCCGGGCTGATCGTCATGGTGATCGCCGTCGCCGAGGCGCTACGCCCTGCCGCATCGGTGATGGTGAGGACCGCGTCGTACGTGCCCGCGGCTGTGTATGTGTGGCCGGGATTCTGGCTGGCAGAAGTGCCGCCGTCGCCAAAAGCCCATGCGTAGGTGTAGGGGGCGGTGCCGCTCGAGGCGCCGCCGGTGAAGGTCATCGCGACGGGTGCGTCGCCAGTACGGACGCCCGCCGATGCGGTTGCGGCCGGCGGCGGGTTGACGGTGATCGCAAGCGCGGGGGCGTTGGCCGTTGCGCCCGCGGCGTCGGTGACGGTGAGGCGCGCGCTATACGTGCCGGGGGCCGCGTAGGTGTGGCTCGGGTTCTGGCTTGTGGACGTGGTCCCGTCGCCGAACGCCCAGGCGAACGTGTACGGGGCGGTGCCGGCGGAAGGTGTGCCTGACAAAGTGGTCGCGAATGGTGCATCGCCGGCAGCCAGGGAAACGGCGGACGCTGCCGCAAGCGGGCCGTGGACGGCGATCGCGATGTGCGCGGCGGTGGCCTTGACGCCATTCCCGTCCGTGACCGTGAGCACGGCGCTGTAGCTGCCGGCCGAGTTGTAGGTGTGGACCGGATTCTGCAGGCCCGAGGATGATCCGTCGCCGAATGCCCAAGCGTAGGCGTATGGCGAGACGCCACCGGTGGCCGATCCGGTGAAGGTGACCGCCAGCGGTGCGTCACCGTTGTTGTTCGAAGCAGAAGAGGCGGCGCCGAGTGACGGGGCCACGACGATCGTGGCAGTGGCCGTGGCGGTCTGGGCGCTCGAGTCGTGAACCGTGAGCGTGGCCGTGTATGTGCCGGCGGCCGTATATGTGTGGGTCGGGCTCTGCTGGGTCGAGGTCGTGCCGTCGCCGAAGGTCCAGGCGAACGTGTACGGCGTCTTACCGCCGACGGCCGACCCGGTCAGCGACGTCAAGGCCGGCGCATCGCCGGCTGCGGGCCCCGCCTTTGCCGTCGCGGCGAGCGGCCCGTTGACCGCCAGGGCGATTGCCGCCGGCGAAGCCTTCACGCCGTTGGCGTCGGTGACGACCAACGTGCTGCTGAAGTTCCCCGCCGCCGTGTATGTGTGCGACGGGCTCTGGAGAGTTGAGGAGGTCCCATCTCCGAAGGCCCATGCAAATGTGTACGGCGCCAGGCCGCCGCCTGGGCTCGCGGTGAACCCGACGGCAAGCGGCGCTGTACCCGACGTCGGGCTGGCGCTGGACGTCGCCGTCAGCGCCGGGCTGACGGTGATCGGCGCGGTCGTGGCCGAGGCGGTACGCCCTGCGGCGTCCGTGACGGTCAGCGCGGCTTGAAACGTGCCCGCCGATGTGTATGTGTGGCTCGGGCTCTGGCTCGTAGAAGCGCCGCCATCGCCAAAGGTCCATGCGTAGCTGTACGGAGCCGTGCCGCTCGAAGCGGTGCCCGTGAAGGTCACCGCCAGTGGCGCGTCGCCTGCCAACTTGCCTGCCGAGGCGGTGGCCGTGGGCGGCGGGTTCACCGTGATGGTGACTGCGGTGGGGGTGGCCGTTGCGCCTATGGCGTCAGTCACCGTCAGCCGCGCGGTGTACGTGCCAACCGCGGTGTAGGTGTGGCTCGGGCTCTGGCTCGCCGAGGTGCCGCCGTCGCCGAACGTCCAGGCGTAGGTGTAGCCCAGAGTCCCGCCGGTCGGGCTGCTCGTGAAGGCGACCGCCAGCGGTGACTCGCCGGCCGTTGGCTGGCCGGAGTTGGTGACGTTGAGGTGCGGTTGGACCACGATGGTGATGGCGGTCGCGCTGACCTTCACCCGGTTGGCGTCGGTGACGCTGAAACCGGCCGTGTAGGTCCCGGCCGCGGAATACGTATGGCTTGGGATCAACGACGCCGAGGTCGTGCCGTCGCCGAACGTCCACGTGTAGCTGAACGGCGCGAGACCTCCCGTCGAGCCTCCTGTGAAGGCAACCGCCAGCGGGGCGTCACCGCTCGTCGGCGTGGCGGACGCGCTCGCGCCCAGGCTTGGAGAAACGACCACCCTCGCCGTGGCGGTCGACACCTGGCCGCTGCTGTCGCGGACGGTCAGCGTTGCGGTGTATGTGCCGGCCGCCGAGTAGGTGTGCCCCGGTGATTGCGCCGTCGAAGTGGCGCCATCTCCCAGGTCCCACGCAAACGTGTACGGGGTCTTGCCGCCGGTGGCGGCGCCGGTCAGCGTCGTCGCGAACGGCGCATCTCCGGCCGCCGGCGAGCCGGACGCCGTCGCGGCCAGCGGACCGCTGACCGAGATTGCAACCGCGGTCGCGGAGGCGGTGGCGCCGTTGGCGTCGGTGACGGTCACGGCCGCGCTGAAGATGCCGGCGGTCGAATAGGTGTGGCTCGGGCTTTGAACCGTCGAGGTCGTGCCGTCGCCGAACGTCCACGCGTACGTGTAAGGGGTGCGGCCGCCGGCCGGCGTTCCTGTGAAGGCGACCGGCAGCGGCGCGACGCCGGACGTCGGCGTACCCGCAGCGGCCGCGGTGAGGGCTGGGCTGATGGTCACCGCGGCGGCCGAGGCGGATGCCGTGTGCCCGGCTGCGTCCGTGACTGTCAGGCTCGCCGTATAGGTGCCCGCGGCCGTGTAGGCGTGGCTCGGGCTCTGGCTCGAGGAAGTCCCGCCATCACCGAACGTCCACGCAAACGTGTATGGCGAAGTGCCCCCGGAAGCGGTACCTGTGAATGTGATGGACGCGGGAGCGGTGCCGGCTGAACGCGACGCTGACGCCGTCGTGGAGAGCGGTGCCGGCGAGGAGCCGAAGATGTCGCTCATCGCCGAGGCGGCCGCGTCGTTGGACGTCATCGTCGACAGCCCCCACGACGCCTCGATTGTCTTGAGGAGCGAGTAATGCGTGTAGCCCACGTTCGAGGTGTAGGCGGTCTTCACGCCATAACCCGTGGCCACGAAGGCCACCTTGTTGCCCTGGCTGCCGTCGTCCTCGTCCCACACGATCACGAGTAGCGAATGCTGCTGGGTGAAAGCGGGCGAGCCGAGGATGGTGGGCACCGCCTGGCTCAGCCACGTGTCGCCCGTCCCGACGGAGCAGTCGTGCATGTCGTTGCACGAGTTCGGCGTGATGAACGCGTAGTTAGGCGTCGAGCTGGTGGAGGCCAGGTCGCTCGAGAGATTGTTGTAGTCGACGACGTGATTGTTGCAGCGGGTGGCGTTGCCGGTGATGCCCGTGTAGTAGACGAATGGATTGTGGCGGGCGAAATAGGTGCCCGAGCTCGCGAGCTGACACGGCGAGCCCATGCTCTCCGCGTACTCGCGCCACGTCTTGCCGGAGCCTTCGATGCGGTCCGCGACGTTTACTGCCGAGGTCTGGCACGACGCGCTGGGGTCGCAGTCGGAGGGCGCCCAGCTGTAGCTCTGGCCGCTGGTCAGAGCCATGTAGTTGGGAAGGCTCGGGTGGCCGACGGCGAAGTAGTTGCCCGCGACCGCGCCATTGCTCGCAAGGCTGTTGATGTACGGAGCCGACGAGCTGCCGATGATCTGGGAGTACGCAGTGTTCTCCATGAGGATCTCGAAGATGTGGTCATACGCGGGCACGCCAGCGCTCCCGACCGGCGGCGGGCTCGGGGACGGTGGTGGTGTCGGCGTCGGCGACGGTGAGCCGCCCGACGCGGCCGGCATCATGTTGCCCGCCCAACCCGTTTGCGTTGTGGTGATCATGGGGCTCCAGGGCACCGAGAAATCGCCTGCGCCCCAGCTGCTGTACAGCCCGAATCCACTTGGATCCTCGCGCCACACGAAGAAGGACCAGTTCACTCCGGCCGCGTTGTAGCGTGTGATCTCGGACGAGACGAACGAGAGCGCGGTCGAGCTCGACTTCCGATCGCCGAACTCGCCGACCAGCATCGGAGTGTTGGCCGGCGTCTGGTTCGGGAAGTTGTCGCCGCCCGGGTAGTGGTGCACCTCATAGATGACACGCGTGTTCTGGCTGAACAGGCTCAGGTCGTTGCTCAGCGGAGCTTCGATGATCACCAGGTGATTGGGATCAGCAGCTGTGATCGTGTTGTACATGCGCGTCGCGAACGCATGCCACTGGGAATCAGCGGGCGGGTTGGGCTCGTTCATGAGGTCGTAGCCGACCACGGTCGGGTTGTTGGCGTAGTGCGTGGCGATGTCCTGCCACATGTTGTTGAGCAGGGTCTGGTTGTTGGCGGAGGACCCGCAGTCGCTCCAGATGCAATATCCGTGCGCGGCGCTCTGATCGAAGCCTCCCGACGATCCGCCGGGTGGAATGAAATCGTTCAGGTAGACCCACAGCTGGTTCTGTGCCGCCCACGCAAGATGCTGGTCGAGCACTGAGAAGAACTGGGTCTTGTTGCTTGCGTACCAACCGTAGTCGAGACCCCAGCGAACGTGGTTCGCGCCGAGGTTATGGGCCTGCGCGTAGTCGGTCTGGTTGACGTTGATTGAGCCGATGTTCGGCCCACCGCAGCAAGCAAGGGCCGGCTCGTTGTTGAAGTTGACCCCCCGCAGCACCATTGGACTGCCCTGGTACATGAGCTTCGAACCAGATGTGGTCACGTACGAGGCCGCCGCGTTGGCGCGCATCTGGCCGGCGACGACCATGCCGCCTATTGCGAACAAACACAAGACCAAGGCGCTCAGCTTTCGAATGACTTGCCTTCCTCCATGAAGCGCGCAAAGCGCGCATGCCAAATCCGAGGCATTCCGTCGAAATCGAACCCACGCAGTTTTCGCGATCGAACATGCATCTGGCTGTTTCCCCCTGCGGAGACATTCCAAATCGCTGCCAATGTGGGGCGCCTCTCGCCGCCCTAAATTGGCCGGTCACGCGTACTGGTCCTAACCTCGGCACCTGTCGATTTCCTGCGTCTTCGCGGTTAAGACTTATCAAGAAGGCCCGAGAAAAGCAGATATGAACGCCGCAGCCTGCGGCGGGACGCTGGGCAGAATGCACGAAAACGAATCCATAAGTCAACCCCCAACCGACGACGCCGTGCGGAATTTAGGTCTGCGCTTGTAAAGCGGGCGCCACGTCAACGTGATGCAGTTGATGGGTCCATAAGTTCCAGACGGCGAAAGTTCCAATGATCGCGGTGCGCATCGCGGCGCCGGTGGTGAACGCGATGGCCGCGCCCACAAGACCGAATCGCGGGACGAGAGCAAGACCGATGCCGACGGTGCAGAGCATTGCGGCCCCGGATGCAACCGCATCGATACCGGGCCGGCCGAGGCCGATGAGGATGTTGCGAATGACGGTGTAGAAACCGTGAAGGCCCATGCCGACGGCCAGGATCGCAACGGGCTGCGCAGCATACGGATACTTCGCACCGAACAGGATCGCGATCAGTCGTGACCCAAACAGGGCCGCGCCGGCGACGAGGGGCAGCGTGACCACGGCGGTCAGCGCGAGCGCGGCGAGCATGTAGCGCGCAACCGAACCCTCGCCGAGGCGCGCTACGCGGGGAAGGATCGCGGTGCCAATCGCTGCAGGGGCCAGCAGCAGCACGTTGACCAGCGCTTTCGCCGCACCATAGTTGCCGGTTGCGTCCGGCCACAGGAGCTGCCGGACGATGATCAGGTCGCCGCTGAACCACACGGCGAAGAAGACAGATTGCATGAGCAGGGGTCGCGCGAAAACGAAGATCTCGCGTATTCGCGTCCATTCGATCTCTTGGCGCACCAGTCGCAACGAGACCGGGAACATGGGCTGCGTCAAAGCCAAAGCGACGATGCTGGACAGGCCGTAGATGATCAGGAATGCCGTAGGTGAACGCACGCCGTTGCTCGCCAGGATGAGGATGCCGAGCAGCTGCACCAGGTTGGCGATGACGTAGGTCGCCATCATCGCCACATATCGATCGAGGCCGCGCTGAACCTCGAGATAGCTTTCGAGTACGGCGATGCCGACGAAGTTGCAGATGATGCCCACGAGCATCCAGCCCGCCAGGCCCAGCAAGACCGCGATCGGAATCACAGCCGCCGAGCTGATGACGACGATCAGGCCGATGACCGCGACCCAGTTGGTGAAGTACTTCTCCTGGATGCCGCGATCGTTCTGGTTGCGGGCCAGGAACCGCGACAGCCCGAATGGAGCCACGGATATGAAGACGGACGTGATGGTGATCACAGCCAGGGCATAGGTCAGCCGGCCGTATTCCGGCGGTGCGAGGATGCGAGCAGCCGCCACCGAGAAGAGGAAGCCAAGCGCCCGGGCGGCGGCAAATCCGACGAACACCACCGCCGATGACCGCAGCAATCCTGACTCAGGTGTCAGGCGACGCAGCTCGACGAGGGCCGGCTCGAACGGACGCGGAACCCCAATCCATCCGGGCTCGCGCGAGGCGATGACGACGACCGGGGCTCTTTGAGGGCGCGCCTGGGAGATGAGGCCCGCCATCACCCCGACGAGCATCGCGATCTCTTGTGAGAGGCCCGCGAAGGTGATGTACTGCGCTGTAGCCCCGAGCAGCAGCAGCATCACGGCCGTAGCCACCGAAGCGGCGCCGATGGCGCGCCGCAATCGGTTCGGGTTGAAGCGCTGGGCCCAACCCACTCCGGTGATCACGACCAGCATTGCGATGAGCAGCGCGATCCCCGGCACGCCCGCTC
>Ga0209471_1001948_pt1 | contig 12113 bp, 10 predicted proteins | sample GraSoiAngelo_128_FD_185885 | JGI IMG/M metagenome (GOLD analysis project Ga0209471, IMG submission 185885) | Grasslands soil microbial communities from the Angelo Coastal Reserve, California, USA - 14_0927_12_20cm (SPAdes) (version 2) | ecosystem: Environmental > Terrestrial > Soil > Grasslands ...
GTCGAAGGCTCGCGGAAGCTGCCCGACGGCCAGGTGCTCAGCTGGAGGACGCAAGATGTCGACCAGGGCCCGAATCCGAGCCCCATACCCTTCATCATCGAGTGGAGGATCCCCGACGGTCTCCACCCGGGACAGGTTGCGGCGTCCCATCGCGTGGACGCGACAACGCTGCGCCGTGTGGTCGTAGGGACGACGGAGCCAGACCGAGTGCGAGAGAAGCTGGGGCTTCTCCTCGGCACGTCCTCCATGTACGAAGTGCGCAAGGCCGACGTCGACGGCGTCCAGGAGATCGTCCTGGAGAACGCCGACGGAGAGTTGATCGTCACTTGAGTGGCAGCCGCGACCTCGCAATGCCGGATAGTCCGGACTATCCGATATTTCCGCGGGCACAAAGGCCCGATAGTCCGGACTAACCGGGGTTGTGCCCAGATGCGGCATTAGAGCTTCGAGGGAATCTGAAGCCGGCTAAGGCCGAGAGCTCAGCATCAAGCCTTCGACCGGGATCTCAGGCTTCTTCCCGTCGATGAGGTCGGCCACAATACGGCTCGACCCGCACGCCATCGTGAATCCCATGTGCCCATGACCGCTGTTGATGTAAAGGTTGTCGGGTCCTGCCTGGCCGAGGATGGGTGGTCCATCTGGGGTCATCGGCCGGTTGCACGCGCGATAGGTGCCCTTGTCGTACTCGGCCGCCTCAGGAAGCAGGTCTGACGCGAGCTTGCGAATCAACCTCAGGTCGTGCTCGTTGTAGGTCGTCTCATACCCGGTGAACTCGGCGCTCGACGTCATCCGCAGACGGTCGCCCATCCGGCACCACGCGACCAGCAGCTCCTCGTCGACCGCACCGATCCGCATCTGCGGACCGCCATTGCTTCGGATCGGAAAGGTGGCGCTATAGCCCTTGGCCGGGGCGATCGGGAGTCTCACCCCAACCGTGCGCGCGATCTTCGGGCTGTGGACGCCCGCGCTGAGGACGAACACGTCCGCGGCCAGCGATTCGCCTCCCTCCAGCGTCGCCGAGCGCACCCTGCCGCCGCTCGCCGACAGCTTCGTCACTCCCTTGCCCAGCAAAAACCTCGAACCGATCCGTTCGCAGACCGCTTGCACCGCGCGCGTGAACTTGACGCTGTCGCCGCTCGAATCGGTGACGCCGTAGATGGCTCCCGCCAGCTTGTCTTTGACCGGGGCGAGGAAAGGCTCGGCTTCGACCACGCCGTCGGCATCCAGGACGTCCTGCTTCTGCCCATGCTCCTGAACGAGCTTCATCTTTTCGATGCCCGACTCGAAACGCTTCGCATCGCGATAGAGGTAGAGGATCCCTTCGTGGATATCGTCGTAGTCGATGTGCTCGTCAGCCGCGATCTGATCGAGCATCCGCTGGCTGTACTGCGCGAGGCGCAGCTTGACGAGGGTGTTCTTTGTCGCGCGCTCCGCGTTGCACTCGCGGAGGAACCGCAGACCCCAAGACATCATGCCCGGGGCCTTGAACGGATTCACGCGCAGCGCGGTGTCGTCGACCGTCAAGGAGCGCAGGAGCTCTTTGGGCGCGGAGGGTGACGCCCACGCAAACGAGTGACCCGGCGCGATGAGACCCGCGTTGCCTGCGCTGGCCAGTGTCGCGGCCTCGGTCTCCTTCTCGACGACGGTGACCTGGTGGCCGGACCTTGCGAGGTAATAGGCGGTGGTGACTCCGACCACGCCCGCACCGATGATGACCACCTTCATCAGAAGCGAGCCACCGTCATCGCGTCCATGCGCTCCCAGTCGACCTCGACCCCGAGGCCAGGCTTCTGAGGAACGCAAACCGTCCCGTCCGGCTCGAGGTCGATCTGGTCCCGCATGCCTGCGCCGTAACCGCCGATCGGCATCGGAAACTCGAAGTACTTGCAGTTGGCGACGGCGCCCATCACCTGCAGGTTCGCCGCCTGGGCAAGGGTGTATCCGAAGCTGTGGATCTCGCAGCGCAGGCCCAGGCCTTCGGCGAGACTCGCGGCCTTTTTCGTCGCCGTGATCCCGCCGGAGATCGCGGCGTCGATGCGCACGATGTCCCATGCGCCGCGCGTGAGGTAGTTGGCGGCCTCTTGAAACGTCCTGGTGTGGACCTCGCCGGACGTCACCGCGATGTCGAGGGTGCGGGCCAGCGTCCGGTAGGCCTCGATGTGTTGGTCCCGCAGCGGCATCTCGAACCACTCGTAGCCGAGCTCATCTAGATGACGGCCGACGCGGATGGCGTCGCCGAGGCTGTAGGACCCCACCGCGTCGACCATCAAGGCAACGCTGGGTCCGACCTGCTCCCTTACGGCGGTGCACAGCTCGACGTCCCGCACCGGGTCGCCCCAAACGTGGAGCTTGATCGCGCGGAACCCCTTCCCAAGCCAGACGTCGATCTCGCGCTGGAAATCGGCGAGCGTCGCGTAAGTCAGCGAGCTAGCGTACGCGGGCAGCCGGTCCCGATGGGCCCCGAGCAGCTTGTAGACCGGAAGGCCGGCGGCGCGACCCGCAAGATCCCACAGCGCGCAGTCGACGATCGCGAGCGAGTGCGGCGGCACCATCAGGATGCTGACCTCGTTAAGGCGCTGCCAGATGCGCTCCCGGTACAGCGGGTCCTCGCCGATGAGGAGTGGCTTCAACTCGGCGAGCGCGGCCGCCACCGCCTGCGCGCCGAGGTACGTGCTGCTGCCGGCCACGCCCTCGATCCCGTCCTCCGTCCGGACCCGGACGATGACGTTCGCCAGGTTCATGATCAACCGCTCGGCGAACAGCATGGTTACGCCCGCATCGACTACCTGCACCGAGACGTCGGTGATCTTCATCGCTCCCCGCGCAGAAGATACCTCGCGGCGAGATCAGCTGACGTAGAAGTTGATCTTCCGCGGCCGCAGCCGTATCAGCTCGCCATCGCCCGGGTGCCCGCCGCGACTCCAGACTTCGAGATACTCGCGTCCTTTGACCTCGCCGAGGTACCTGATCGCCACGGCGCTGATGAACTCGATGCGCTCTTTCTCCGGCAGCCGCTCCACCGCGGCGTCACCAACGACGCTGACGATCAGGTACGGCCTCTCGACCGTCGACACGGTGAGCGCAGCGCGGCCGTCGCGCGCGAGCGCGCGTCCTTTATATGCGCCGGCCGGACTGCCGATCAGAACATCGCCATCCCGATGCTCGAACCAGACGGGCAGGACGTGCGGGTAGCCGTCCAGGCCGACAAAGCCGAGCTGGCCGACGATCGGGCGGCCGAGCAGGTCGGCCGCGCGCGGGTCCAAAGCGCCGCCATTCTAAGCGTGGACCCCACGAAAGGTCCGGCCGACGTAACGTTCTCGCGATGGCGGTGCAAACGAAGGTGAAGCTGCTGACCGATCACGACCTTCCATACATCGACCTTGTGCCCGGGCTCGAGCTCTCGCGCGCGATCACTCACGCCGGCACCACGCAGCTGGGCGGCGGCTACATGCGATTCTCAGCAGACGCCGAGTTTCCCGACTGGACGCTGAAGTACGACGAGGTGCTTTTCGTGCAATCGGGCGAGCTCGAGATCGTCAGCGATGGGGTGAGCGTAAAAGCCCGCGCCGGGCAGGCGATCCTGATCCCCAACGGCGCCAAGGTCACCTATCGGGGCCGCGCCGGCACGGTCGGATTCTTCGTGCTCTGGCCCTTCGACTGGGATAGGAAGACCGGGGCCTAGCCGGCTTAGCCACTTCTTCGAGCCAAAAGTCTGGATCCGTCCCCGAACTTGACACTCGGATAGGAGGTACCGATACTGGGCCCCAGTTCTGGGTGGAGTAGGTGGCCTGCCGTCGGCGCACTCTCGCCCCGCCGCAACGGGAAGATGGCGGTCGGCCAATGCGAAGCGATAAGGGAGGCAAGTATGTTTAGTCGCCGACTCCTGGCAGGCAGCATGGCCGCGGGTGCTGCGATGCTGCTGGCCGCCTGTGGCGGCGGGACCAGCGGCAACACCAACAGCTCGCCGATCCTTGTCGGCATCACAGGCCCGTTCACCGGAGCGTATGCCGACCCGGGGATCGCCATCCGCAACGCTGGTGAGCTCGCCATCTCGGACATCAACGCCGCCGGCGGCATCAACGGCCGCAAGCTGCAGGCCGTCTCGGAGGACGATGCCTGCGACGCCCAGCAGGGCACCCAGGCGGCCGAGAAGCTGCTCACCGAGAAGATCGTGGCCATCGTCGGTGGGTATTGTTCCGGGGCTTCGATCCCCGAGAGCGACATCCTCCACCGCAGCGGCGACCTGCCGTTCATCACAGCTGCGTCGAGCAACCCGAAGTTCACCGAGCAGGGCTACGACAACGTCTTCCGCATGGTCAGCCGTGACGACGCCGAGGGCCCGGCGGACGTCAGCTTCATCAAGCAGTTTCTGAAGGCAACGAAGATCGCGATCATGCACGACAACACCACGTACGCCAAGGGCCTCGCCGACTCGGCCAAGCAGGCGGCGCAGGCGTCCGGAATGACGGTCACCTACTTCGACGCCATCACGCCGGGTCAGAAGGACTACACCGCCGCGCTGGTGAAGGTCGGAACCGGTAACCCGGACGCGCTCTTCTACACCGGCTACTACCCCGAGTTCGGACTCCTCGCCAAGGAGTACGTCTCGCTTTCCCCGTCCTACAAGCTCGACGGTGACTCCGCGGACGTCGACCCGAGCGTGATCAAAGTCGCCGGCGCCGCGCTCACCAACCCGGGGATAACGATCACCACCCTGCCGACCACGGAGTTCATCCACAACGCAAAGAACGACAAGTTCACCAGCGAGTACCAGTCCAAATATGGTGGCGCGCCAGGCGACTACTCGTCATACGAGTACGACGGGATGATGACGCTTGCGCAGGCCTTGAAGAACGATGGCGGCAAGACCGACGCCAAGAGCCTCAACGCGGCCATCCACGGGGTCAAGATCTCCGACGGAATCACAGGAAGCATCGCTTTTGACAGCAAGGGCGACCGGCCGGCGCCGGAGTTCCTGGCTGTGCATGCGGTTGGGAGCCCGCCCGCGTTCCAGCCCATCGCAATTCGGCAGAACGGAACCTGGGTGGCGTCCAGCTAGCAACCACAGCTCGAACCAAACCAACAAGGTGGGGCCGCCGCGCGACCCCATCTTTGCTTTTGTCAGGCGCTTCCCACCGACTCGAACCCGCCGAGGTACGCCTTCTGAACTCTCTCGTCGCTCGCGAGCGCGGCCGCCTCGCCCTCGAGTGCGATCCGGCCAACCTCGATTACGTACGCGTAGTCGGCGATGGCCAGCGCCTGGCGCGCGTTCTGCTCCACCAGGAGCACGGCGGCGCCGCGATCCGCGATCCGGCGGACGGTCTTCAAGACGCTCCTGGCGAGCATCGGCGCCAGTCCCAACGACGGCTCGTCGAGCATGAGCACCTTCGGGTCGGACATCAGCGCCCTACCGATGGCAAGCATCTGCTGCTCACCACCGGACAGTGTGCCCGCCAGCTGCCCCCGTCTTTCCGCGAGCCTCGGGAACAGTTCGTAGACGGCCGCCTTGCGCTCTTTGATGAGCTGACGGTGCGAGCGCATGAGGTAACCGCCGAGGCTGAGGTTCTCCTCGACGTTGAGGATGTTGAAGATCCGCCTGCCCTCAGGGACCTGGCTGAGACCAAGTCCCACGATCACGTGCGCGGGGACGCCGACAATGCTCTTGCCGTCGCAGGTGATCGATCCGCTGCGCGGACGCAGAAGCCCGGAGATCGTCCGGAGCGTCGTCGTCTTGCCGGCTCCGTTGCCTCCGAGGATCGCGACGACCTGTTTGGGCTGCGCGTCCAGGGAAATTCCCTTGAGTGCTTCGATGTTGCCATAGAAGACGTGGAGGTCTCGAACTTCGAGGAGGGCCAAAAGCGCCCTACGCTTCCTGCACCGCGCCAAGCTCATCGTCTTCCCGTCCGAGATAGGCCTCGATCACGGCGGGGTCCTCCTGGATCGCGGCTGGCTTGTCGAGTGCGATGAGCACGCCGTGATCAAGCACGGCGATCCGGTCCGAGACACGCATCACCAGCGACATGTCGTGCTCGATCAGGACCACGGTGATGCCGAGATCGCGAATCTTGCGGATGATGCCCATCAGCTCGAGCTTCTCGGTCGGATTCATGCCCGCCGCCGGCTCGTCGAAGAGCACGAGGTGCGGATGTGCAGCGAGGGCACGCGCGATCTCCACCCTGCGCTGGTCCGCATAGGAAAGCTCCGTGGCGAGCCGGCCCGCAAGCGACTCGAGGCCGACGAAGCTCAACCAGCGGCGTGACTCCTGCAGTGTGCGCAGCTCGTCCTTCCGCTCGCCGGGCGTGTGCAGCATCGCCTGCCAGGTCATCGTGCGGTGGCGCGGATACAGGCCAACCATCACGTTCTCGAACACGGCCATGTTCTTGAACAGCCGGATGCCCTGAAAGGTTCGGCCGATGCCGCGCGAGACGACCACGTGTGGACGCAGCCCGACCACCGACCGGCCGTCGAACACGATCCTTCCGCGCTTGGGCCGCTGTACACCCGTGATGCAGTTGAAAAGCGTCGTCTTGCCGCCGCCGTTGGGACCGATGATGCTGAAGATCTCGCCGCGCCTTACCTGGAACGAGACGTTGTCGACGGCGCGCAGGCCGCCGAACTGCTGCATCACCCCATCCACGTCGAGCAGCACGTCGCCGACGCTCGAGGACTTGTGGCCGGCCGCAGTGTGCCGGAGGTCGCGCTCCACAATCTGGGCCTGGTGCTCGCGGAGGATCCTCTCGGCAACGTCGTCGGGCTCCTCCTCCTGTAAGCCGTAGAAGGGTTTCGGCTTGCGCCTGATCCGCGGCCACAGGCCTTGCGGCCGCAGCAGCATCATCCCGACGAGCAGGACGGCGAAGATGAGCAGTCGTTGGTCGGCGAACTGGCGGAGGACCTCGGGCAGGCCGACGACGACAAGCGCGCCGAGCAGCACGCCAGGCAGGCTGCCGGTGCCTCCGAGCACGATCACGATCAGGACGAGCACGGACAGCTGGAACGTGAAGCTGAAGGGGTCGATGGCTCCGATGCGGGTGGCGAAGAATGCTCCCGCAAGGCCGCCCCACATGCCGCCCATCACGTAAGCGAGGAGCTTCAACCGCAGCGACGGCACGCCGACGGATTCGGCGGCGAACTCGTCATCTTTGATCGCGACCCATCCTCGGCCGAGCCGCGAGTGGTCGAGGTGGTGGGCGAAGATCATCGCGATAGCGAGCAAGACGAGGCCGACGACGAAAAAATCAGCCTGTGTGCTGAGCTCGTAACCGAAGAAGTTCGGCCATGGGATGTTGAGGATTCCGTTCGGGCCGCCGGCGTATTCCCAGTTGTTGAACGTGATACGCGTCATCTCGCCGAAGCCCAGGGTCACGATCGCGAGGTAGTCGCTGCGCAGCCGCAGGGTTGGGTAGCCCAGTATGGCTCCAGCAGTGCCGGTGAACAGAACGGCCAGCGGCAGCGTCGCGAAAAAGGTCCAGTGAGCCTCGGTCATCAGCAGCGCGCTGGTGTACGCGCCGATGGCGAAGAACGCCGCGTATCCCAGGTCAAGCAGGCCGGCGTATCCGACGACGATGTTGAGCCCGAGGCCCAGCATCGCGTAGGTCGCGACCGAGACTGCGACGGCCGTGACGTAATCGTCGCCGTTGAATATGACGGTAGCGCCGATAAGCGCCAGCACGACGATGACGCGGGACCAGAAAGGGGTGCGGTCGAACCGATCTCGCACCGTCGCGTACCTGCGTCCAATCGGGTGGTCGGCCAGTCGAGCGATCACATGCGTTCCGCTACGCGCTCACCGAAGAGACCCGTTGGCTTGACGATAAGCACCGTGATGAGGACGCCGAACACGACCACGTCCTCCCAGGTGCCGGAAAGGTATCCGGTGGTGTAAGCCTCAAGAAGGCCGATCAAGAGACCGCCCGCCATGGCGCCCGGGATGTTGCCGATGCCGCCGAGCACCGCGGCCGTGAAGGCGCGGAGGCCGAGCAGGAATCCCATCGTGAACTGGATCTGAACGTAGTAGATGCCGAGCATCACGCCTGACGCGGCGGCCAGCATCGCGCCCAGCACGAACGCGACGCGGATGACCGCGTCAACGTTGATTCCCATCAACCTGGCGGCGTCGTGGTCAACCGCCAGGGCGCGCATGGCGGTGCCCATCGTCGTGCCCTGGACGAAAGCCACGAGGCCGCACATCAACAGCAGGCTTGCGATTACGAGCGCGATCTGCACATATGTGACGTGGACCGGTCCGATGAAGAACCCGCTCAGCGGAAGCAGGTTCGGCGGGTAAGCCTGGATTGCGGGGCCCCAGATGAGCTCGGATGCGTTCTGGAGCAGAAGCGACATCCCGAGGGCGGTGATCAGGATCGCCAGCAGCGACCGCCGCAGCAGCGGCTTGTAGGCGAACTGGAGAATGCCGATGTTGATCACCGCCGTGCCGATCATCGGGATCACGAACGCGATCACGAGCGCGATGTAGATCGGAAGATGCTCGAATCCGAAAGAGACCAGGAGCGTCCAGCCGAGGAAGGCGCCCACCATCGAAAGGTCTCCCTGGGCGAAGTTGATGAGGCGGATGATGCCGTAGACGATCGTGTAACCGAGGGCGACCAGGGCGTAGAACGACCCGACCGTCAGGCCGATCACGGTGTACTGCAGAAACACGCCCATGTCGCGCCCCACCTCCTGGCACGCCGCTGACTGTCTGCTTCCCCTTGGCTCAAAGACAGCCTCGGTAGCGGGTATGGTACAGGTGGCTTCCGCGACCGGACGGCCCCGGTTTTCGAAGCGTGCAGCACGGCGCATGGAGGAGATGCGATGGAGCGGCTCGACCTTGCCGTGTTGGGCGGTGGAGTGGCGGGCCTGACCGCCGCCTACCTTCTGCGCGACGCCGACCTCGAGGTGTTTGACTCCGCCGGCTACATCGGCGGCAGGACGCGGTCGCTGCAGCAGCCGGACGGTATCTGGCTGAACACGGGCGCGCAGTATGTCTCCACCGACAGGATCAAAGTCGTCGAGCTGGCCGACGCGGTGGGCGCAAAGCTCCTTCGGGACGACAACCTGGGGGAGTACTGGCGCGGCCTGTATCCGGGAGACCCAGACACACGCTCGGAAATCGAGAGCTGCATCGAACGGATCAGCGCAGAGCAGATGCAGCGCCGGCCCGCGACTCTTCCGGAGCTGGACGACGTTGCGTTCGACCAGTGGCTGGGTGAGGTATCGCCGGACACCCATCGGTTCTTCGACCGCTGGTGCCAGATCATGAATTCGGGCTCCTCGGTCGAGATCTCCCTCTACGGCGCCTTGTGGCTCTGGGGCGATCAGCGCAGCACGCCGTGGAGTGACCGGCCCGTGTCCCGCCACGACCGCGGCGACTGCGTCTTCGACGGTGGCACCAACGAGTTCACCAAGGCGCTCGCTCGGGCGATCGGCGACCGTGTCTCGCTGAGCTCTCGGGTCGCTTCGGTGCGTGAGGCGGATGGCGGATACACGATCGAGGTCCTCGGCGACCGTGGAACGCGTGAGGTCTGGGCCCGCCGCGTGATCTCGGCGCTGCCGGCCTCCGTCGCCGCCGAAGTGATCGATGAGCTGCCGGGCTGGAAGCAGCAGGCCCTCAATGCCATTCGGTACGGCCGTTTCATGACGATGAACATCGTCGTGAGCGCAAAGGACGCGCGACCCACCAGCTATCCGCTCACCGCCGCGCGGTCGGACGTCGCCTACAACCTGGACGCTTTCGTCATCAGAACGCCCGGCAATTTCGACGAGCGTGGGGGTTGCTTCCACAACATCGTTGGCGACCCGACAGCTCGCGTCATCTGGGACGACCCCGACCACACGATCAAGACGGGCACCCTGCGCGAGCTGTTCCGACACCACCCCGAGTACCGCGAACGGGTGGTCAGGGTTGAGGTGCAACGATGGCCTTATGGCATGCCGCTGTACAGCGTCGGCCGCATGAAGACGTACGAGCAGCTGGCCGAGCCGGTGGGGGGCATCCACTTCTGTGGCGACTACACATGGGCTTCCAACATGGAGGGCGCGGCGCTGAGCGGCGAGCGTGCCGCGAGACAGATTCGTGGAACGTCCGCGTGAGCCGCGGTCGTGGGACGACCCGGTTAGTCCGGACGAAGCGCCATGACGTCGGAGGCAAGGTCCGGATAGTCCGGACTATCCGGGGTTGCTGAGCAAGAATAGGCCCGTGGACAGCAGGCGCTCAGTTCTCTTGCCGGACGGGACGGTCGCCCCCGGGGCGAAGTCGCGTATGGAGGAGGAATTTCTCCTCGAAGCCCTGCGCTGGATGATGAAATCCCGGCTCTACGACCAGCGGGTGATCGCGCTGCAGCGGCAGGGCGAGTTCGGCGTCTACTCGCCCGGCATGGGCCAGGAAGCGTCAATCATCGGCTCGGCGATGGCCGTCGATCCGGCTCGCGACTGGATGGTGCCCCAGTACCGCGAGCTGATGGCAACGGTCCACCACGGACTTCCCCTCGAGGTGATCACCGCCCAGTACCTCGGCAAGATCGGCCCCGCGCGCATCCCCGATGGGGTCCGCGTGCTGCCGACACAGGTTTCGATCGCCGCACAGCTACCTCACGCGACCGGGCTCGCGTGGGGCCTCCGCCTCCGCGGGGAGGACTCGGTGGTGATCGCGTACATCGGGGACGGCGGCTCCTCGGAGGGCGATTTCCACGAGGCGCTGAACCTGGCGGGAGTCGTGAAGGCGCCGATCGTTTTCTTCCTCCAGAACAACCAGTGGGCCATCTCGACCTCGCGACGGGTCCAGTCGGCGACCCGCAGCTTCGCCCTGCGCGCGGCCGGATACGGCCTGGAGGGCGCCGAGGTGGACGGGAACGACGTCATGGCCGTCTTTGACGTCACCTCCGAAGCGATCGCGCGGGCGCGGAGCGGCGGCGGGCCGACCCTCATTGAAGCCGTCACCTATCGGATGGGCTTCCACAACACGACCGACAACCCGTCGCGTTACCAGGACCCGAAGGAGTACGAGGAAGCGCGCTCGCGCGACCCGATCGAGCGCGTCCAGAAGTACCTGGCCGCCCTTGGGTTGTGGGACGCGAAGCGGGAAGCCGCGCTGACCGAGGAGCTTCGTGACGAGAACGAGCGTGCGCTCCAGCTCGCGCGCTCCGCCTCCGTGCCCCGACCCGAGGATGTCTTCGCGAACGTCTATCAGGACCCGCCTCCGCGACTGGTTCGGCAGAAGGCCGAGCTGCTCGACGGGCACGACGCATGAGATGACGCAGCGCAACATCGTCGAGGCGATCAACAGCGCGTTGGCCGAGGAGATGGAGGCGGATCCTCGAGTCATGGTGCTCGGCCTGGACGTCGGCAAGCTGGGCGGCGTGTTCAGGACGACCAGCGGCCTGGTCGAGCGGTTCGGCGCCGAACGTGTCGTTGACACGCCGCTCGCGGAGGCGAGCATCATCGGAGCGTCGCTCGGACTTGCCATCGCCGGCATGGTGCCGGTGGCCGAGATCCAGTTTCTGGGCTTCACTGCGCAGGGCTTTCACCAGCTCGGGCCGCAGCTCGGCAAGTACCGGCAGCGCTCGCGTGGGCGCTACCACTGCCAGGTCACGATCCGCGCCCCGTTCGGAGGCGGGATCAAGAGCCCAGAGTTCCACTCCGACGCCGTTGAGGCCCAGTTCGTCCAGACCCCGGGCATCAAGATCGTGATGCCGTCGAACCCCTACGACGCCAAGGGCCTGCTGCTCGAGGCGATCCGCGACCCCGACCCGGTCCTGTACTGCGAGCCCGACCGGCTGTACCGGGCCGGTCGATCCGAGGTTCCTGACAGCGCCTACACCGTGCCGTTCGGAAGGGCGGCGGTGGTTCGGGAGGGAGAGCACGTCACGCTGGTGGCCTGGAGCGCCGCCGTCGAGCTGTGCATGAGAGCCGCGGAGAAGCTCGCGGTAGAAGGAGTGTCCGCGACCGTGGTCGACCTCAGGACGCTGGTGCCGCTGGACGTGGAGACGCTTTGCGCACAGGTCGTCAAGACGGGCCGGTGCGTGATCGTCCACGAGGCGCCCCTCTCGGCTGGATTCGGGGCGGAGATTTCCGCGACCCTGATGGAAGAGGTCTTCTACGACCTCGACGCGCCCGTC
>Ga0209471_1001949_pt1 | contig 12113 bp, 12 predicted proteins | sample GraSoiAngelo_128_FD_185885 | JGI IMG/M metagenome (GOLD analysis project Ga0209471, IMG submission 185885) | Grasslands soil microbial communities from the Angelo Coastal Reserve, California, USA - 14_0927_12_20cm (SPAdes) (version 2) | ecosystem: Environmental > Terrestrial > Soil > Grasslands ...
GTTTCGTAACCCCAGTACGACTTTGCTCCGCGTCCGACGCGCGAGTCGCTCGGGTCGACATAAATCAAACGCCCGGCGACGCAACCAACGCTCGCATCCGCAAAATTCGGCATCATCTTTTGCAGCACGTCTGGCTGATAGAGACTCGTGGCGTCTGAAAAGACGATGATGGCGCCACGCGCTCTTTCAACTGCGGCATTTTGGGCTGCGGTTTTTCCGAGACGTTCGGGTTGTCGATGAAGTTTGATTCCGCGATTAGCAAAACTCCTCGCGATCGCATCGGTCTTATCACTTGAGCAATCTGAAGCAACAATTATTTCAATCAAGTCGCGAGGGTAGTCCAACGCGAGCGTGTTTTCTAATTTCGTCGCGAGCGCGCGTTCTTCGTTGTAGGCAGCAATGATGATGGTTACCGACGGTTCATGATGCGCGCGCCGGATTTTTCGCGGATGCAGCGTCGCGATCAAAGCAATCAGCACTGGATAACCGATGTACGTGTAGCTGAGCGCGGCGGCGCTCAACCAAAACAGAATCTCGGCTGCGAACTTTGTACTCATGCTGCTGCGACGTGTTGCTCGGCGTCGACGAGTGGGGCAGCGGCTTCGTCAATTCTTCCGCGTTTCCGTTTTTCGACAACAACAGATTCACCGGTATCACTTTCATAAATTCGACGGAAGCAAACGGCATAGCCAACCAGGTAATAAACATTCCACGTATAGGCCACGGAAAGAAAGAAACTTGAAACCATGTAAACCAGCAGCGAAGCCTGTAGTCCGAGCGCGAGATAATAGAAGTTCGATTTCTCTTTCACTCCAAATGTCTCGCGCACAATCACGGAAACCTTTCGCAGCGGTTTGACGAGGAACATCGTGTAAAGCGCGACCGCCGTTGCGCCCATCTCTGACGCGACCTGCGTGTACGAGTTGTGTGTTACCAGGCCGCGATAAGACATGTTGGGCTGATAATTTCCCATGCCGATGCCCAGCAGCGGATGACGAAGCGCGACGTAGAGAGATCGCAGCAATTCACCACGACGTGAATCGGCGGAACCCTCTGCGTCTAGTCCCGGAATAAAGATCGAGAGCAGTCGTGTTCCGTAGCCGCTCGGCGCCAGCAGCAGGATCGCTCCGAATAGCGCCAGAAAAACGGCCGCGACTTCGAAACGACTGCGCTTGCCGATCTTCAGCGCGAAGAACACAAACGCGACCAGCATTCCCAGGAAAGCGCCGCGTGAGTACGAAAGCAGAATTCCGGCGATCATGATCACAGCGCAGGCTGCGTGCAGAATTTTTCTTGGCGCACCGCGCGATCCGAAAAAGAAGGCGACCGATATTGGCATTATCGTCACCAGGTGCAGGGCCATGTCGTTCGTGTTTCCGAACAACCCCGCGCCGCGACCTGACACCCGATAGCCTTCGGTCAACATCACACCCAATCGATATTCATTAATGGCGCCGGCGCTCAAGGCGATTGCTGTGACTACGGCCAGAAACAGCAACCCTTTCAGACGCGCTTCTGTGCGCACGACGTTCACGATGACAATGAAGATCAAAATGCCGCGAACAAAAGTGCCGCTGAATTCCTGCCATGCGATTGCTGGATCGATCGCCAACGGAATTGAGAGCAATCCGGTGAGCATGAGAAGCAACACTAGATTCACCTCTGAAGTCCGCGTAGTGAGCGAGCTCTCCAGCGAAAACTGCGTCGCGAGAAAGGTCGCAAGCGTGATGACGCCAATTACCAGCGCGATAGAATTCGTAAACGGTGATGGGTAGAACTCGGCGGGACGTCCATAAAGAACTATGGTGAAAAGAAAGAGTACCGCGAACGATAAGACGTGACCGTGCTTTAGAAATGTTTTAGCAGAATCGAGTGACGCGCCCACCGGCGTGGGCACGACGGACGCCGCGCATTCGATCTTGCTGTTTGGCCGCGAGCGCTCAACGGCGTTCGATTGCCCGCCTCGTCGCGAACTTGATCGCGTAACCGTTTCGTAGTCTTGCGCTGACGAACGTTTAAGCATGTGCGGCACTCAGTTCTTAAAACGAAGAAGCGCAGGCGGGCCCGCGCTTCTTCATCAACTCTCGATCGTTCACGCCGAATGCGCGGTCTAGCTCGCCATAACTTCAGCGTGGACAGGAACCATCGTTCGGACGCGCTCACGCAGGGCCAACTCGAACATGCGCGCTTCCTCGACTTCGGTAAAGGAAAGGGCGCGCAGTTCCTGCTCAATGCGGCGCCGATAGTCCGATACCAATGAATCAGAAACGCCTAATGTGGCCGCAACTTCCAATTGCGTCGCGTGATCAGTGCTCAAGTAGCAGTGCCAAAGCACGCCGAGCATCCGGTTGTATTGCTTGATTTTGCCGCGGACGTTGCCGCGCAGATTCGTCAGGAATTTGTCGACTGAACCGGCAGCTTCCTGTTGAGATTCGTGACGGAGAAGACTTTCTTCAGGATTCTCGCGCAGGTCAGCCGGATCGTAGTGTGGCCCGTCGGAATCAGGATCGTCACCGCCCAGCGGCACGAGATAGATGTCCATGACTGGCAAGCGAGACATGACTAGACTGCGCAGGCTGCGCACGTCGGCTGGCCCATCAATCGCTTCCAGCACTGACACGATCAGATCTTCCAAATCAGAATTGCTAATTACGATCTGCGCGTCGCCAGTGCAACCAACCATGCGTGTGTCGCGTTGGCGAACGGGAATCATGTGAGCTCGCTGCTCCATCTCGTGCGAGCCGCGCCCTGGTTTTTTGTCCGGCCATTCGCTCAAGCCGTATACACGATCTGCGAGACGTCGATGCTGCTCGTCATTCGTGCCGCTGCTGTCAAAGCGGCGGAAGTTGGCGCTCGATTGAATCAAAGTCGAAATGCGGCGCGCGAGCCGGTAACTTTCCGGGTGGCGCTTTCTGAGCTCAGCGGTCAACAGATTAGTCAGCTCGATCTGCCCGATCTCGCATTCGATCTCGGCGTCGGTCATCGCGGTGTCCAAGTAGTGCTGGAAGCGCGACTTCGTCAGCAGTTGTACAAAGAGTTCTTGAGTGAGATCGGTGTAGGCGCTGCTCGCCCCTTCTTCGATCAAAAGCCCCGCGCTGCGCGAAGCTCGGACCAGGGGATGGTTGCTAACGATGCGGTGCAGTTCGGCCCACAAACGGTTGACGTCAGAATTGCGTAAACTCTCAACCCAGTGTCCAGCTCTGGAAGCGCGTTCAGCAGATCGGCTGGGGCGAGACACTTCACGAGGCACGCTGACGTTCATTTCTGGCGTTGTCTTTTGTGTGATTGATTTCACGGTAGTGTTATCCCGAAAGAATGAGAGTGGATGCATGACTAGTTGGCGGCTAGTCCGCTTGATCGAATGATCAATTCATCCTGCGTGCTGTGCGCCTTGACGTGTCGGATTTGGCCGCGGTGAGAAAATGCGAGATTGCTGGGGCAAGCTTACTCGCCTCGAAAGAGAGCGAGCGGCTTAAACGCGACGCGCATAGCTGTTCGTTTTGTCAGTTTCAGTCCCGGAAAGATTTTGCTTGTGCCTGTTTGTCGTCAGGTCAAACGCGGGAAGCTGCGGTTCGATGACGACTAAATTCCGGCCGTCACCGAGACTGCGGGGATCTAAGGAGCGGATTAACTCCAGATCCCAAGCTACGGACATACTAACAAAGATGCCCAGCATTGGGCAACAATTTTTTACACACTTGCTAAAGCACTGATTCTGCTGAAGAAAAGGGCAGTACGTCGGTAACAAAAATCTGGAAATATCGACGTATTAAAACTTTTTGGTCACTGATTGGGCGAGTAGAGAGCATGACGACGCAAACATCCGCAGCGAGCGATTTCCGGAAAACCGCAGAGTGTCCTTCATCGGAAGAGCTCCTTGGTTATCATCGGCATCGGTTGGCCATTACTGATCGGGCTTCGATCCAAATTCATTTGCACCAGTGTGATTTCTGTAGTGCTGAACTGCAACTGCTGATGCGGCATCGCGGCGATGTCGCAGAATCATCGTGCGCGAAAATGCCCGCGCAATTGCGAGAGCTTGCAGAGAAATTGTTGGCGAGAAACAGTGGCGCCTTAACGCTGCTGACGGACTTCAGCGAAAGGCATCAACTGTCACACTAGATCATTGGTCCATCCGCGCCGCATCTGTGGCGAGTCGCGGAAGTTCGATTGTGAATCTCGTTCCTTCACCGAAGCGCGATTCCACCGAGACTTCACCGCCATGAGATTTAGCGAGATGCTTTACGATGGCTAGGCCCAAACCTGTTCCCCCCAACTCGCGCGAACGGGCGCGGTCGACTCGATAGAATCTTTCGAACAAACGATCGAGATGATGCGAAGGAATTCCTTCGCCGGTATCCTCGACTGAGATTCGGTCATAATCCCCGCTTTTGAATGTGACTGAAACCGTGCCGCTGTCGCGATTAAACTTGATCGCATTATCGATCAGGTTAGTGAGCATTTGCATCAGTCGATGCGGATCAGCGAAGACTTCCGCGCTCGTTTGGACCAGATTGCTCACTTTGATATTGCGCGCGGCCGCCGTCGTGGAAACACTGCTGATAATATCTTCGACCAGTGGCTGCAATTGAATTGATTCGCGCTGGAGCTTTACGTTGCCGGCTTCAATTGCGCTAAGTTCGAGAATGTCGTCGATCAAACGATGCATGCGCGCAGCATTTTTTTGAATGATTGCCAGAAAGCGTCGATTGTTCTCTGGATCATCCAAAGCTCCGGCCTCAAGCGTTTCGGCCAGTGCCACGATCGAAGTCAGGGGCGTTCGCAGCTCATGCGACACATTTGAAAGAAACTCCTGTCTGATCAATTCCAGTCGTTCAAGCCTGGTGACATCAAAGAAAACTCCGACGGCCCCGGCCGTGCCGTCGGTTGCATGCAAGGGCGCCACGTGCAAATCGAAGACTCGGCGTTCAGGCGCAAACGTTTCGACTTTTACGCCGGCGCGTTCTTTCCCACGGACGGCGTCGAGAAATGCGTCATAAATCCCAGGATTTCGCGTCAATTCCGTCAGTCGTCGCGAGTTGATCGAGTCGTCGACGTTCGAGAAAAGGTGTCGCGCGGCATGATTCGAAGCTACGACGCGCATTTCGCTGTCGATCACCAGCAGGCCCTCGCGCATTTCGTTTAGTGTGGCATTTAATAAATCGATTGAAAATTCCGCGGTAGTGACGGCGTCGGTTTCATGAGCCGTAACCTTTGACGCGGCTGATTTATTCGAGATCATGGCGCCAAATGCCAGACCAACAACGAAAATGAATGCTGTGATTCCGAACCAGCGAGGAGGGCCGGACAATAAAGCAGACGTTACGAGCAAAGCTGCCGCGACAGCCATGCAAGTGAAAACAACGCGCCGAGATTTAGCCATTGACTTGACTTGCGGTTGCTACGGAATGCGGTCCACAGCCGGTGAAGCGGTAGCCAACTCCGACGACAGTTTCGATGCAGTCGCCACACGGATCGAGCTTTTGTCGCAGGCGACGAATGTGAACGTCCAGCGTGCGCGCGTCGCCGTAATAGCTGTAGCCCCAGACCTGATCCAGCAACTGCTGACGGGTGATAACGCGACCTTTCTTTTTCGCTAACGTTGCGAGCAACTGAAATTCCTTATTAGTCAGTTTCACGCCAGTGCCATCGCATGACGCTCTTACGTCCTCAAAATCAATCGTGAGTCGCCCGTCATCGTAACGCTCACCGCCTTCATCTTCAGCCCGTCGCATCACCGCACGTACCCGCGCGAGCAGTTCGCGAACTGAAAACGGTTTCGCGATGTAGTCATCTGCGCCGACATCCAGACCGGCAACTCGATCAGTTTCTGAAGCCTTCGCGGTCAGCATGATGATCGGCGTGCGGCGCGTGCGATTCTCTTTGCGCAGCCGCCGGCACAAATCCATACCGTTCATTCCCGGCAACATCAGGTCCAAAACAATTAATGCGGGTGGATTGACGGCATCCAGTGCGAGAGTCAGGCCCTGCTCGCCCGTCGGCGCCACGAGCGCGTTAAATCCGGCCGTCTCGAGGTTATAGCGGACGCTTTCCGCAATGTCGGGATCGTCTTCGATTATCAAGGCAGGTCTCGGCATGGCAGAAACGTTCCGGCAGTTGTGGATGAAGTCTACGTGATCTTTGTTACCAGCGTGTGAATTAGCTCGATGATGAAAAAGGAAATGGCCGCAAAAATAGCCGCAGCGGGAATGGTGAGAACCCAGGCCCAGACAATTCGTCCGGCGACTTGCCATTTCACCGCGGACAATCGAGTCACTGAACCAACGCCGGTGATCGCGCCGGTGATTGTGTGAGTTGTCGAAACTGGAATCCCAAAAAATGTCGCTCCAAACAAAGTAGCCGCACCCGCCGTCTCTGCACTGAATCCACCTACTGGTCGCAGTTTCGTTATCTTCGATCCCATTGTATGAACAATCCGCCAACCCCCAGACAGCGTGCCCAGCGCAATGGCCGCGTGCGCCGCAAGCACGACATAAATCGGAATCGCGGGAAGCGATCCCTTGTCCCCGAAATGCAAGTTGAACAGACCGCCGGTCGCCAGGACTGCAGTAATGATGCCCATTGTCTTCTGTGCATCGTTACCGCCATGGCCCAGCGAGTATGCCGCCGCCGAAAGCAGTTGTCCCCGCCGAAATGTCTTATCGACTTGCGCCGGCGTCCAACGATGAAAGATCCAGTAGACGGCCAGCATTAGCAGGAATCCGAGTACAAATCCGATCAACGGCGATGCGATGATAAATACGAGCGTCTTGATCCATCCTTCGGGTTTCAGTAAGCCGCTGACACCGCGAAACGCTGCGACCGCCGCACCGCCGTATCCTCCGATCAGCGCATGCGAACTCGAGGTCGGCAGGCCCAGGTACCACGTGATCAGATTCCAGATGATTGCCCCGATCAGGCCACAGCACAACACGTAAAGCCGAACGTCCTGCCGAATCAGATCGATGCGCACAAGATCGCCGCCAATTGTTTTCGCGACGCGTGTCCCAAAAATTGCAAATGCGATGAAATTGAAAAGCGCCGCCCAGATCACCGCGTACCGAGGCGAAAGTACTCGCGTTGAGACGACGGTCGCGATGGAATTCGCCGCGTCGTGAAAACCGTTAGTGAAGTCGAAAACCAGCGCGACCAGAACTATCAAGAGCGCAATGGCTATTGTGGCGGTCATTGGTGTGCGTCGAAGACAATTTTGAGATGAATGAAAGCGTTGGCCATTCAATCACACTTTCGCGGTACTGGCTAGTAACTCAAATCAATTTCAGAAATCGTCAATGACGATGCTTGATGATCGCGGCTTCGGCCATGTAAACGGTCAGCTCGCAGATATCCGTGACGTAGTCGCCGATTCTCTCGATGTGCTTCGCGACGAACAACAAGCGCGCGTCGCGCGTCGCGGTCGCCGGCTCTTTGACCATCATTTCAATTAAGTGGTTGAAGATTTGGTTATAGAGATTGTTGATTTCCGTGTCGCGTTTGATGACTTCGCGCGCCGTGGCAGCATCGCTGCGCGTGAAGGCCTCGAGCGCCCGCGCGAGCATCGACGAAGCAATCTCGCCCATCTGTTGGATGCGAATATGGTTATTCAACTCTGGTTCGTTATTCAGATCGATGACCGCGCGCGCAATGTTGCATGCATGATCCGCGATCCGTTCCAGCACGGGCGCCATTTTCGTCACCGACATGACAAAGCGCAGGTCGCGCGCGGCGGGCTGTCGCAGAGCAAAGATATCGATCGCGCGTCGATCGACGTCGACTTCCATTTGATCGACTGTGTCGTCGTGGTCCAAAACGTTGCGCGCCTCGGCACTGTCCCTTTCGGCCAGCGAATGCATCGCACGTCGCAGCGCGGTTTCGGCTTCGCCACCCAAACGCAAAACTGCGTCACGCAACGCGTCCAGTTCCTGGTCAAGGTGTCGATGAACTTCTGTGCTCATCCAAATCTTCCTGTGATGTAGTCTTCGGTCAGCTTCTGGTTAGGCGCGGTGAACATCTTTTCGGTGCTGTTAACTTCGATTAGCTTGCCGAGTAGAAAGAACGCCGTCAAGTCTGACACCCGCGCAGCCTGTTGCATGTTATGCGTAACGATCACGATCGTGTATTGCTTCTTCAAATCGAAGATCAACTCTTCTATTTTTGAAGTCGCGATCGGATCGAGTGCTGACGCCGGCTCGTCCATCAAAATAACTTCGGGCCGAATTGCGAGTGCGCGCGCAATGCACAAGCGTTGTTGCTGCCCTCCGGACAGTCCGAGCGCCGAAGTTTTCAGACGGTCCTTCACTTCGCTCCACAGCGCCGCGTCTTTCAGAGCTTCCTCGACACGGCCTTCGAGTTCGGAGCGGCTCGACGTGACGCGATTGATCTTCAAACCATAGGCGACATTATCAAAGATCGATTTCGGAAACGGGTTCGATTTTTGAAAGACCATGCCGACTTTGCGCCGCAATTCGACGACGTCCGCGCCGGTTGCGTAAATGTCCGCGCCATCAATTGTGACATTGCCTTCGACGCGCGTTCCCGGAATCACGTCATTCATACGATTGAGCGTCCGTAGAAAAGTTGTCTTGCCGCAACCTGAAGGCCCGATGAAGGCCATCACCTGACGCTCGGGAATCTCGATCGAAATATCTCTCAAAGCCTGCGTCTTGCCATAAAAGAAGTCGAGATTCTCGACCGCGATTTTGGTTGCAGTCGAGCGGAGCAAAGTGTGGCTCTTCACTTCGAATTTCGGCGTCGCAAATGAAGTTGACGATGACATCGGTTAACGGAATTTCTGGCGCGTTAGAAAACGGACCAAAATATTGATCGATAGAATCAGGGCCATCAGCACAAGCGTCGCGGCCCACGCCTGTGCGTGCCATTCGTCGTAAGGCGAAATCGCATAGTTGTAAATCTGCACGGTTAATGACGCGATTGGTTCATTCAAGTTTCGCGGAAAGAACCGACTACCGAACGCTGTGAACAGAAGCGGCGCCGTCTCGCCCGAGACGCGGGCAATCGCCAGCATCGCCCCGGTGGCAATTCCCGACGCGGCCGCCGGCAGAACTACGCCGATTGTGACTCGCCATTGCGGGGCGCCGAGCGCGAGCGCGCCTTCGCGCAAACTATGCGGGACGAGCTTGATCATTTCTTCAGTCGTACGCGCGACGATCGGAATCATGATTAGCGCCAGGGCGATGCCACCGGCGAACGCTGAAAAATGTTTCATGCGCAGCACGATGACGGCATAAACAAAAACTCCGGTGACGATCGAGGGAATCCCGGTGAGCCTGTCGATTAGAAATCGCACGGCGCTGACAAACCAACCGCCCCCGAATTCTGACAAATAAATTCCGCAAGCAATTCCAACTGGAATTCCTACAGCGCACGAAAGCAGCAGCAACATGCCTGACCCGACAATTGCGTTGCCGATGCCGCCGCCTTCGCCGATGGGGCGAGGGGTATCAATCAGAAATCGAAAATTCAACGCGCTGACTCCGCGCATCGCGATGTAAGAAAGAATCAAGACAAGGATGCCGACAGCCACGAGCGTGCAGAGCGCGGTCAGCGAAGTCATCACCGCGCTGACAGAACGGCGAAATCGATCTGATCTGCTAAAAGTCTTGCTCATACTTACAGAACCCGGAGCGGTATCGGCGAGTACGGTTCGTCCTTACTCCCCTTCTCCCATCGGGAGAAGGATGGGGATGAGGGCGGTAGTCGCGATTCGCGTCAAACCCTCACCCTGACCCTCTCCCAGAGGGAGAGGGAAAAATACTACATAGCTCCTGCCGTTCTTCTCGTGACTCGCCAAACCATCAGGCGCGCGATTGCGTTCACGACGAAAGTCACCAGGAAGAGAATTAAACCAAGTTCGATTAGCGAACTTAGGTAAATGTCCGCCGTCGCTTCGGTAAATTCGTTCGCGATGACTGAAGCAAGCGTGTACGAAGGTTGAAACAGCGACGCGCTGATCTGCGGACGATTGCCGATGACCATCGTCACCGCCATCGTCTCGCCGATCGCGCGACCCAAACCCAGAATCACCGCGCCCGTAATTCCTGGCGCGCCATTGACCAACACCACAAAAGTCGTTTCCCATTTGGTTGCCCCTAACGCGAGCGCGGCTTCGCGCTGCGTGTTCGGGACAGCCGCTAAGACGTCGCGCACAACCGCGGAAATGATCGGCGTCACCATGATCGCGAGAATCACTCCGCCGGTTAACAATCCGATTCCGGTGATTGGTCCCTGAAACAACGGCACCCACCCGAACCAGCGGGCGAGGTGCGGCTCAACATGCACGCGTAGGAAAGGCGCGAGCACAAAAATTCCCCACAACCCGTACACTACCGAAGGAATCGCAGCTAATAACTCGACCAGAAAAGTTATTGGTCGAGCGAGATATCGCGGCGCTTGTTCGACGAGAAAGATTGCGATGCCTAGAGACAGCGGCACGCTAATCAAAAGCGCGATCAGCGACGAAACGATCGTTCCGTAAACAAAAGCGAGAGCCCCGAACTGGCCTTTTATTGGATCCCATTCGCGACCAGTCAGGAAGCTAAAACCAAATTGACGAATCGACTGCGTCGAGTGCGAGGCCAACGCGACGATCATCCCGGCTACGATCAAAACAACGAGCAACGCAACGCTAAACAGCGCGGTGCGAAATATCGCATCGCCGGTGTTGCCGGTCGGGGAAAGTCGTCGAGACAGAGCTGAAATGATGCCCCGTGATCCTTTTCCCTCTCCCTTTGGGTGAGGGCTTAGTGACGCGACCATTGGATTTTCTTTTTTCGTCCGACTCACGAAAGCCCAAAAGAGAAATAAATTCCGGTTAGGTCGCGCTAGGCCCTCACCCCGGCCCTCTCCCAAAGGGAGAGGGAGTTATCTACCGCAGCGCCTTTCCATTCGCCGTGATGGAATTGATCTTGGTTTCTGCGCGCTTCACGATCTCTGCCGGCAGCGGCGCGTACAGCAAATCCTTCGCGAACGATTCGCCGTCATGAATCCCCCACCAGATAAAATCAACCAGCGCCTTTCCTTTCGCTTCGTCAGATTGATTTTTGTACGCGAGGATGTAGGTGTAGCTCGAAATCGGATAAGCCGTGGCCCCCGCTGAATCCGTAATCGAAACACGCAAGTCGTCAGGCGTTGTCGCGAGTGCACCAGCCGCGGCCGCAGTCACCGCGTCAATCGTCGGCTCGATGAAATTTCCCGACTTGTTCTTGATCAAGGCGACGGGCAATTTGTTTTGCGCCGCATAAGCCAACTCGACATAACCGATGGTGTTCGGCGTTTGCTTCACTTGGCCGGTCACGCCTTCGTTGCCTTTGCCGCCAATTCCTACGGGCCAATTCGGCGATGTGCCCGCGCCCACTTTCTCTTTCCACTCGGCACTCACTTTCGAAAGGTAATCGGTGAAGACCGCGCTGGTGCCGCTGCCGTCGGAACGATGCGCGACGGTAATGTCTAGGTCGGGAAGAGTCGCGTTCGCGTTGTCAGCCTTGATGCGGGCGTCGTTCCATTTCTTGATCTTGCCGAGAAAGATGTCCGCGACTACGTCGGGAGAGAACCGCAGCGGCTGCGACACCCCGTTCAAGTTGTAGGTGATCACGACTGCGCCTAGCACGGTGGGGATGTGCAAGATTTCTCCCGGCGCGGCTTTCAGATCTTCATCTTTCATCGGCGAATCAGACGCGCCGAAATCGACTGTGCGGGCTTGAATTTGCTTGATGCCGCCGCCCGATCCGATCGATTGATAATCGATCTTGATGTTCGCGTGCGCTTTGCCGTACTCGCTCAGCCACTTTTGATAAAGCGGATTTGGAAAAGTCGCGCCAGCGCCTTGCAGACGAATTTCGTTGCTCGAGCCGCCGCTGCAAGCCGTTAGCGCGATGGAAAAAGTTGCGACCAAAATAAGCGCGGTGATTTTCGAAAATGACATTGGGGATCTCCTCTTCACGTTAAAAGCTGAAAACAATTTGTTCCTGCAGACGATATTGGCGCGGGGTGAATGCGTTCAGCGGGACGAAAAAATTCGGAAAGTCGCCGCTGCTCCGCAATTCATTCTGAATGTAAAGCAAGCTTTGCAGAGAGATTTTCTTCGCTAGTCCGTA